>ERZ894240.285-NODE-285-length-61908-cov-9.282476_pt1 | contig 61908 bp, 70 predicted proteins | sample MGYA00380298_ERZ894240 | MGnify/ENA primary metagenome ERZ894240 (study PRJEB32331, sample SAMN06328419) | human gut metagenome | biome: human gut microbiome; feature: stool | host: Homo sapiens | collected 2014-06-27 ... | reverse complement strand
TTCTTGGGTGTCGCACGGTGTCAAATATTGTTGAAGGCGGGCTGGCTTGCGCTTCAGCTTTATGAAAGCTCTGCAACTCATACCGCTTATTTGGAAACTCAAATTTTTAGGAGCAAAGTTTATGATGTCGAAAGGCGCAATGGGGAATTTGATAAACAAATACCGTGCAGTATTAAAAAAATGCCACCTATTGAATGTATTTGGATCATTAGCTATGGCGGGAACTCTTGTTGCAACCGGGGCTATAGCTGCATCGGCTACGGAATATTCCGCAAGAATCACCGGAGAAGAAACAGAATATGATGCTATAAAAACGGGTGAAAATAAAACGTACATGTACACCTTTTCAAACGGTGACACCATTACCGTGGAAAGTGACTATACTAACGGTGGATTAAATGCCATAAATATGAAAGAAATTAAATCAATTACAATAAAAAATGATGTTAATATCAATACAATAGGAGGTAAACATACAACTGTAGAGGCAATACAATTTATGGGAAACAGCAATATTACAATGGATAATTTGGATCTCAACGTTATATCAAAAGATTCTACAATTTCTAACTACGCATCTGCTAGTGGCATAAGCATGTTTTGTGTAAATGATAACAGCTTCAAAGCAGGAAAAACAAATATTGAAATTGAGGTAAAAAATCCTCTGAAAGGCATACATGCCGTTGGCATAGATCTTACTGCTTCAAAAAACAATGTTGTCGCTCTTGACGATACAAAAATTATTATAAAAGGCAGTTCAGAGAATGAAAGATTTGACGTAACACACCGTGGTATTTATGCCACAGGAGAGAACAATACGATTACCACCGGTAAACTGGATATTGATCTGTCTGGTGAAGCTCGCGCCAACATGGATGCCTATGCGGTGACTGTGAAAGGCGACGGCAAGCTGTCCACTGCCACTCTGGGTGACGGCAATATATCGGCGTTCGCAAAATCCCCCAATGATGCTTTTTCTGTGGGGATTACTGTGCATGACGGAGCTGTGGTCTCCAAAGGCGATGGTTCTATCACGGCAATCGCCGAGGCTGGTCAGGGCACGGGATATGGGCTTGGCATTCGCGCCAAAGGCGAAGGGGCGAAGCTTGACGTGGGGCATGACGATGTGACGGTAAAAGTCACTGGCGGGCTTGATGATGGCGACAAGTTCATCCAGTCCATCGGTGCCATCGCAGATTCCGGCGGAAGCCTCAGCCTGGCGGGTGGCTCCATTACGGCCTCTGCCGACTCTGAAGATGCCTTCATTCGCGGCGCCCTGTCGACAGGCGGAAGCAGTATGACCCTGGGAACTGAAGAAGGCTCGCTGGCGGTCAAGGCATTCGGCAATGACAGCGCCGCCGCCCTTGACGTCAGAGACACTTCCACCATCGCCCTACAGGGCAATGTTTCCGTCGAGGCCCCCATTGCTCTCTATGGCAGCGGAACCATCACGAATTTCGGCAATCTGACCGTCACTTCCGGCACTGTCGCTGATTTCATCGGCACGTTTACCCAGGATGACGGAAATACCAACCTGAGCGGTCAGGACTTTTTCGGAGGCAACGTCAATGTGTTCAAAGGCGCACTCACCGTGGGCATGCCTGACCGCGGCGGCGTAAGCCTGCAAAACAATGAGGCTATGCTGGCGCTCGGTCAGAATGTGACGTTGGGCGAGCAGGCGAAACTGGTCGTTGGCGATGCCGCAAACAGCGGTGCCACCGTGGCTTTCGGCGACAACTCTCTTCTGGTCGTGGACGATGACAAGGCGGCCTCTTCTTTCATGATCAACGCGCCGGACGCTGCCCCGCGCTCCATCAGCGTATCCGACGGAGCCAACTTGTATATTGTCAACGTCAAAATAGGCGAATCCTATAAGATCACTGACGGTTTCGTCGCAATGGATGGAGACGTCGCTGGCTGGACCGGAGACAATCTTGTCACCGGGCGCATGATTAACGCTATCCGGAGCGACGGAACAGACGGAAAAGTCATCGTCACCACAGAGCTGAAGAGCGCGTCCGTCGTCTTCCCGGGCGTATCCATTCCCAATACCATTGATGAAATCTTCGTCTCCAACAAAAACGATGTGGATAGCGAGAACCCGGGCGTCGCATTCATCTCCCGTGCTCTGGAACCATTGTATCTTCCTGAATCGGACGTGGTGACCACGCTGGACAGTGCTGCCCAACTCTCATATGCGGGCGGCGTGCAGGCCTCGACCATCGCTGTGGCGCAAGCCCCAACGCGGGCTATTCAGGACCATCTGTCCCTTGCTACCAATGTAGCGCAGAGAGGCACATGCCTGCATGAAGATGGTTTTGACCTGTGGGCCAACGCCCTCTATGGGGCGAACCGCGCGCGACTTCAGTGCCGGAAGCCTTAACGCCGGATACAATTCCGACTTCGCGGGCGGCGTAATCGGCAGCGACTGGACGTTTGGTGCCGGTGTTGGAAAGGGCAGAATCGGCCTCGCCTTCAACGTGGGCACAGGTGATACTAAATCACGCGGAGACTTCAACAGCACCAAAAATGATTTTGACTTCTGGGGCGTGTCTCTCTACGGCGGCTGGAGCACAGATAATATCAATGTTGTTGCTGATTTTGGCTATTCCGCTTCCAAGAACGAGCTGAAACAAGATATCCCGGCCTCACTCGGCATGGGCGGTAAGCTCAAGGCGGACGTGGATTCCAGCGTGCTCACCACTGGAGTCAAGGCCGAGTACATGGTTAAAACTGACGTACTCGACGTAATGCCCCATGTCGGTGTCCGTTACATGGCCGTGAAGACGGATTCTTTTTCTACGAAGCTCGATCAGGGCGGCGATCTGTTCCATACCGACGGCGACCTTCAGCATGTCTGGCAGTTCCCTGTAGGCGTGAATCTGAGCAAGTCCTTCGAAACGGAATCCGGATGGAAGATCAGGCCACAGGCCGATCTCTCCGTCGTACCCGCCGCAGGCGACACTAAGGCGAAAATCGACGTGCGCACCCCCGGCGTGGACGCATCTGACTCCATGAAGCGCCGTGTTATGGATACGACATCGTTTGATGGCGTATTCGGCATTGAAGTGCAAAAAGACAACATATCGCTCGGCCTCGGCTACAACGTGCAGGCGTCCGAACACCAGACCGGACAGGGCGTGACTGCGTCCTTCATGTACAAATTCTAATTGATTTCGGGCTCCGGCGGATACTTTTGCCGGAGCCCTTTGACTACTTCCCCTCGTCAGTATGAATAATTATTAAGTTGCTACCGAGTACTTTTAGTTTTCCTTAATCATTTGATGCAGTTTGTTAGTCATACACAAAACTCATAAAAGAATGGATAATATAGTTTATTAGTTGTATTGGACGATGTATCTCATTCATTACGTGTACTGAGAGTTTTATATGAAGTGCACTTTATGTTGTGTTTTTTTAGTTATAATGTTTTTGATATTCATTCCTTACAGCAAAGCTCAAAAAACTCCTTTAGGTGAATTTCCCAATTGGGGTGATTCCATTGAGCAAGTTATCAAGGAACGAAATATAAAATATCCTATTACTGAAAATAGTATGAGTCTTATTCTTGGTATTCCAGTGCAGACTATGCTTGCAAAAGATGTATTTGATGAAGGAATACATATAGATTTGTATTCATTTTTTTACAATAAACTTATTGAGTTTAGTATTTCTATTGAACCTAATAATTTTGAAAAAACATACTATGAAATAAAAAATAATATTGAGCTAAATTTTAAAAAGTATAAAGATTCACATTTTATTAAAAATGAAGACATATTCATAGATAATGATAAAAAACAATCATTATCCTAATGAAAGCTAAAACCATTATACTCTATTTTATTGATTTTGAATCATATAATAAATATAAAAAAATAACAGACTAATAATTAAATATATATTGTAAAATGTTATAATATTAAATAGCTATATAATGTTTTATTCTGAGGATATTATGATTAGCGATGGTGAACTTTTTAAACTGTTAATAAATAAATATCCTAAAGAACCTATACCTTTTATCGTTGAACAATTTATGATTTTCAAGTTTTGTCTTATCCAGGCTGAGAAAAAAATGGATTCCCTAAGCATAGAAAAAGATACACAACAGCCAATAAGGTTAGAAGATCAGGCCCAGAAAAATAAAAAATATCAATATCATTTAGTGATGAATCCTGAAAGGGCTATCAACGTCGATATTGTTCAGTGCTGCCTGTGTGGTCGAAAATTTCAAAGTTTGACAGCGAACCATTTATTATCTCACGGTATTTCCGTGGACGAATATAAAAAACTATGCGGCTATGCTCCAACACAAAAACTAATTTGCGGTAATCTTCTGAAGAAATTAAGGAAAAACGCTCAAAAAGCCCGACGCACTAGAGAGAAAAAAATATCGAGGGAACACTAGAAAGCAAGCCCGCTGGATCCCCTCATCGTATTTGTCGCACACCGTTGGAAGTCTCTATAGTATAAAAGGGTGTTAATGCACCTTGCCCCCTCTGCTTTGGAGAAAAAGGAGTTTAGAGAAACTTGGCAAGTTACTGCCCTGAGAGATAGGGTCAGGACTCGTTATTTTCAAAGAAAGGAAACCAGGGTATTGCAGGAGGCACGGAGGTTCCCATGCGTGCACCTGCTTTATCTTTCCGAAAGCCAGTTGGAACGTATCAAACCATTCTTTCCCCGTTCTCACGGTGCTCCCCGTGTGGATGACAGGCGCGTCGTCAGCGACATCATCTATGGGCTCCCTGATGTTCGACTCCACCCACCTCAAAACTCACCACATGGCGTCAATTCTGCTCAAAAAGAGGATTCTCCACGTCTCATCGGTCGAACAAAAGGAGGCCTAAATTCCAAACTTCATGCCGTTTGTGACGGTCATAGGCGGCCCCTTCTGCTTTTGCTGCCTGAAGGGCAGGTCAACGACTACAAAGGTGCAGCCATTCTCCAGCACCTTCTTTCCGATACCTGTACGTTTCTGGCAGACGGAGGTTCTGACACGAGTTGACTGCGGGAATCTCTGAGAGCCAAGGAGATGACAGTCTACCACCCCGAAGAACCAGAAATAGAGCATTTTCCTTTGATAAGACGCAATATTAATGAGTCCTGACCCTAGCTAACTGTACAGATCACCGGGTGGACATCCTTGACTACAGGTTTTACCGCTGGAAAAAAATTATGGTATAGCTCGCAACGTCAATTAAGCCCATATTTTTTAATCCATTGATATAATGTTTTCCGACTAACACCTAAAATTTTGGCACATTGTGCTTTGTTGCCATTTGTTCGTATGAGTGTTTCTCGGAGGTTAAACTTTTTATTGTCCATCCCATCTCCTGCCGAGTGAGGCATTTCAGAATCAGGGTGGAAGCTATAACCCATTAATATATCACCATCCTCCATAATAGCTGCCTCGGCAATGATCTGTTGAAGTTCCCGTACATTTCCCGGCCATGAATGTTGCTTGAGCCTTCGCAAGAAATCTTTGCTTATACTTGTTGCTTTACAACCAAAGGTTTGGCGAATTTTTTTTAGAAAATGATTCACAAGGGCTTCGATATCTCTTATGCGTTCACGCAGGGGAGGGATATAAAGAGTAATCGTATTTAGACGATAAAAAAGATCCGCCCGAAACTCTCCTTTTGAGACGAGCTCCTTCAAACATCGATTGGTGGCGGTGATGATACGAATGTCTACAGAAATATTTTTCCTCCCCCCTACGCGCACAATTTCCTTTTGTTGGATAGCCCGAAGTAGGCTGACTTGTGCCTTGGGAGAGAGTTCGGCGACCTCATCAAGAAACAGTGTGCCATGATTGGCCAATTCAAATTTTCCCAACCGCCGTTCCAGTGCTCCGGTAAAGGCTCCTTTCTCATGCCCAAATAACTCACTTTCAATCAAAGTTTCTGGAATGGCACCACAATTGATTGTAATAAAAGGCCCCATACTGCGACGGCTGAGCCCATGCAGGGAATTAGCAATAACCTCCTTCCCCGCCCCTGACTCCCCTTCAATACAGACATTCACATCATAAGCCGCCACGCGTCGTACCCTCTGGTATAGTTCGAGCATGGCTTGGCTAGTGCCTATGACGTCGGAAGGTGACTCCCTGAGCTCCTGAATTAATGTCTTTTTCTTGCTGATCTCCAAAAATTCCCGGGAGAGCCCCCGGATCAGATCCTTTACGGGGAAATATTCTAAGGCGCTCCCAACGCCCAGACCGTCAATATTAGTCTGCTGGTATAACTGAAGTGTATCCTGTGCTGTGTTGATTCCTCCCCCGTAAAACAAGCATATCGGACAGTTGCCGTGAGTCGCCTCGCGTACGGCCTCTAGAGCCTGATTGACATGGCGGATCGCGTATTGCACGCGATCCTGCTTCTCCAGTGGTTCGGAACCATAGAACGTCCACCCCACGTTGATGATGAGTACGTCCACTCCCGCTTCCGTCGCAAACAGCTTAGCACTGTCTATAGAGGCCGAGAAACCAAAAGTGACAAACCCTTGCTCTTTTGCTTCGCAAAGCATGGCCACTTCACGTTCTTCAGAAAATCCGCGTCTGCGCAGGGCATCAAAGAAAAATCCCTGATTCATACTTACAGGGGGCCAGTTGATGATTCCAGCCACACCAAGGCTCTTCAGACGTCTGAAACGTTCCTGTTCCGGGCATGAAGGATCCCCTACAAGCATGCCTGCAACCAAAGGGGTCTGAGGGCAGCGCGGCAAAATTTGGGAACGAATCAGCTCTTCTGTCTGCTCGTTGGCATTACCGAAGGGCAGGAACGATGCATAAGAATTGACTCCCGATATACGATAAATTCCCGAATTCAGAACGACGAGAAAAGGAATGCCCCCTTTAACGGCACTTATAGCGCTGAGCCCTGATCCGGGAATGGAAAACACAAGGGGTTTCTCGGCATGACGGGCTCCCTCCACAAGACGGCGGAGACGAGAAACGTTTTCCGTAAACATGTATACTCCCAGTGTATATTAGGTTGCAAAAGTGTTACCTCAAAAGTAACATAAAGGCGCTCCATATACAATTCTGGTTTTCATTTCCATCGAGATCCCCACGTCCATTATGTATATTTCTATATAGCACATGGAGAAAAAATGTTACCTAAAAAAGAGGTTCAGACACTCGTACAGGCGGCAAAAGCAGAAAGGCGTACACTGTTCGGATCGCCCTTATTACCTGGAGAAATTTGCCCTTCCTCCGTTGACTGGCTGGTTGCCTGCTATGGCTCTCGTGACAATTCAGGAAATTTCGACTGGCTTTCCAGCTACCTACCATACGCAGATGCTAATGGCATAGTTCTAAAGGCATTCGACGATGCCCTCACTTCCTGTCCCGTCCCCATTCTGGCGGGAATCTGCGCCGCTGATCCCTTCCGGGAGCACGGGCAGTTGATTGAATCAATAAAAAACAAGGGGTTCAAGGGAGTCTGCAACTTGCCGAGCATGGCTCTCATGGATGGCTCCCTTCGCACCATCGTAGAAGAACAAGGACTCGGCTTTGAACGTGAAGCGCAGCTAATGGCCATTGCCCGGGACAAAGGGCTTTATACTCTTGCGCTGGTCGCTTCCCCACAGGAAGCCGACATCATGCTCGCGGTAGGAGTCGATGCCCTTCTTTTGCATCCAGGGATTGCCTTTGAAGAGTCCCCAACGCTACAAATTGATAACTATTTAGTTGAAATAGTATCACTTTCAAATCGTATCTCTTCTGATTACCCCTTATTCGCCTGCTCCGTAGCCCCTCGGCACCTAGAAAGGTTGGCACATTCTTTGCCTAATCTAAGTGGATTTTATGCCATACGATCCCTCGAAAACGCCGGAGCGGTATAAGCCGCGAATCTCAACGTAAGGGAGAATCGCCATGAAACATGTCTATATCATCGGGACATGCGATACCAAGCACACTGAAATCCTGTACGTCCGTAATCTCCTCTTCTCACAGGGCATCAGCACCTGCATCGTAGATGTAGGCATATATGAAAGGATGCTTCCTCCCGATATCGGGAATGTTGTTCACCTTCGTGAAAAACAACTCGACGTTTTTGCCGACATTACCGACCGTGGCAAGGCACTGGCCCTAATGGGGACCCTGCTCGAAGAATTCCTTGTGGAACATCAAAAAGATATCAGCGGAGTAATAGGACTCGGCGGTTCCGGCAATACGGCCATCGTGACACGCGGCATGCGCGCTCTGCCTGTGGGACTCCCTAAGCTTATGGTGTCCACGGTTGCCTCCGGCGATGTGGCACCCTACGTGGGTGCATCCGATATCTGCATGATGCCGTCCGTAGCCGATGTACAGGGGCTCAATATTATTACGCGCAAGATACTGGGCAATGCGGCCCATGCGTTGGCGGGCATGGTGCAACACCCTATTCCCGAAGAGAAGGAAAATAGGACACTCGTGGGCATGTCCATGTTCGGCGTAACGACACCGTGTGTACAGCAGGTCTGTGCATTGTTGCCAGAACAGTATGAACCTCTCGTCTTCCATGCCACGGGGACAGGGGGGAAAGCCCTCGAAAAACTCATTGATTCCGGAATGGTATCACTTGCTATTGATATTACCCTAACCGAAATCTGCGATCTATTTATGGGCGGCGTGATGAGCGCGGGAGACGATCGCCTTGGCGCAGTCATCCGTACCGGTATTCCTTACGTCGGCAGCGTCGGCGCGCTGGATATGGTCAATTTTGCAGCCATGTCCACGGTCCCCGAAAAATACCGCGAGCGTAACCTCTACGTTCACAACGAGAATGTAACGCTTATGCGCACTACGGTCGAAGAAAATGCCGCCATGGGCCGATGGATTGGCGAACGCCTCAACCTCTGTACCGGAAAGGTTCGTTTTCTCCTTCCAGAGGGGGGTATTTCCGCCATTGATGCGCCGGGAATGCCTTTCTATGATCCAGAAGCCGACGCAGCATTGTTCAAGGCCATAGAGCAGACTGTGAAGCAAACGGATACGCGTCGGATTATCCGTGTGCCGCACCATCTCAACGCCCCTGAGTTCGCCGAAGCCGTAAGGACACACTTCCTTGAAGCCATTGGCTGATTGGACCGTATTGAAAAAAATATTTTTTCACTTTTAACATAAGGAGTCACGACATGGCTATTACCCGTTCCGAAATTCTTGCCAACTTGCGCGCCAAGATTGCCCGCAACGAACCCATCATCGGAGGCGGCGCTGGCACCGGCATTTCCGCGAAATGCGAGGAGGCCGGCGGCATTGACCTGATTGTCATTTATAATTCCGGTCGGTACCGCATGGCCGGGCGCGGTTCGCTCGCCGGGCTTCTAGCCTACGGCAACGCCAACGATATCGTACTGGAATTGGCCCGCGAAGTTCTCCCTGTCGTTAAAAAGGTACCCGTTCTGGCTGGAATCAACGGTACCGATCCTTTTGTAAACTGGGACTATTTTTTGCGCCGCATTAAAGAAGAGGGCTTTGCCGGGGTGCAGAACTTCCCCACAGTGGGGCTTATTGACGGGCTGTTCCGCGCCAACCTTGAAGAAACCGGCATGAGCTACAGCCTTGAGGTGGAAGCCATCGCCACGGCGCACCAGATGGATCTGCTTACCACGCCGTATGTCTTTTCACCAGAAGATGCCAAGAACATGGCTTTAGCCGGGGCAGACATCCTCGTGCCGCATATGGGGCTAACCACTGCCGGAACTATTGGTGCCCAGACCGCAAAAACGCTTGAGGAATGCGTGCCGCTTATTGACGAATGCGTAGCCGCAGCCCGTGCCGTCCGCCCGGACATCATCTGCCTTTGCCACGGCGGCCCCATCGCCAATCCCGAAGACGCCGCCTACATCCTCCAGCACTGCAAGGGTATTCAGGGCTTCTACGGAGCCAGCAGTATGGAACGGCTCCCTACCGAAATCGCCATCAAGGAGCAGGTTCGCAAGTTCATTAATATCAAATTCTGATCCAATAATTACCGGTATGAGGCAGTCCAGTTTCCTGCCTCATACCGGCCCCACAGAGCATACAATCGCCATTCAAACTTCCGGAGGAGCTTTCCGTGACGCTTTCCAGATCAGTCAAATGGATAATTGCTGTGGTTATTGCCCTGTTGGTATACTGGGGCATTGATGTGCCGACCGATCTTGCTGATCCCAAAACACCGCTCTTTTTAGCCATTACGGTCGGTACAGTTGTCGTCTGGGCTTTTGAACTGATGCCGGCTGCGGCAGCTGGTGTGGGCATGCTGTTCTTGTATGCCCTGTTCGTCGTTCCGCCAAAAGTAGCGTTTGCCACGTTCAACACTTTTCTGCCGTGGATCACATTTTCTTCGTTAATCATTGCCGATGCCATGCTCAATTCTGGATTGGGCAAGAGAATCGCCTTGCGCAGCATGCTGTTGCTGGGATCATCCTATTCAAAAACAATGATCGGCCTGATGCTTTCAGGCTTTGTCGTCGTCCTGCTGGTTCCTGCCCTGCTCGCCCGTGTCGTAATATACATGGCCATCGCCCAAGGCCTGGTGGCCGCGCTTGACGTGGATCCCAAATCCAGGACCTCTTCTTCCCTGATCTTTGGAGGCTTTCTGGCCGCAGTAGCTCCATCGCTGTTTATTCTCACAGGTAGCGAAATCAACCTGATGGGTATGTATTCGACATGGGATGTCACCGGAGAGCAAAAACCATGGACAGATTTTCTTGTCCAAATGGGGCCACTTAACGTTCTCTACATGGCATTTTCCACATTCATGATTTTCATGATTCGCGGAAAGGATCCATTGCCGGGTGAAAACAATCTGGAAAATATCCTCAGAGTGCGCCTTGCCGAAATGGGCAACATTAAACCCAGCGAAATCAAGGTGCTGGTTCTTCTTGTCGTCGGCCTACTTGCCTTCATCTTCGAAAAGCAGATTGGTTACCCGGGAACCATGGTATACAGCCTCATCATGCTGCTAGCCTTTTTACCGGGCGTTGATCTGTGCGACGGCAAAAGCTTCAGCAAGCTCAACCTGTCCTTTGTCTTCTTCCTTGCCTCTTGCCAAGCCATCGGCATGGTAGCCGGCGCACTTCATGTGGACAAATGGCTTTCAGATCTAATGCTGCCTCTTCTGCAGGGCCAAGGCAATACCATGGCGGTACTCATTACGTACCTTAGTGGACTGTTAATTAACTTCTTGCTCACTCCCATGGCTGCTACTGGCTTATGTGCGGCCCTTTGGCTCAGCTCGCTCTCCAGCTGGGAATCGATCCTCAAGTTCTTACATACTCCTTCCTGTATGGCCTTGAACAGTATGTCCTGCCGTACGAAATTGGAGTGTTCATGTATATCTTTGTAACCGGAGCTATCACTCATAAGCATGTTGTGCCTGCCCTTGCGCTGAGAATGGTATTTGTACCCATTATGCTGGCGGTTGTAGCCGTCCCGTACTGGACTTTTCTTGGATTGCTTAAGTAGGCTTAACTAATTAAAAAATAAAGGAGAGTTTTATGCATGTAGTTGCCTTTAACGGTAGTCCCCGAAAAAACGGAAATACGGCACGTCTCGTCAGGCACTGCCTTGATACACTTGAATCCGAAGGCATATCTACAGAAATGGTGCAGGTAGGTGGAACCAATATCCGCGGTTGCTGCTCCTGCCTGTCCTGCCGCAAAAAAGCGGTAGAAGTCTGCGCCATCACTTCGGATCCATTCAATGAATGGATCGAAAAAATGAAGAATGCCGAAGGGATCATCCTTGCCTCTCCGGTATATATGTTTGGGACTACCCCTGAAATGAAAGCCCTTATTGACCGTGCTTCATTTATCGCGCGCGGTCGCGTCCGCCGGGGAGAACAGGGCAGCATGTTCTACCGTAAAGTAGGCGGTGCCATCTCTGCCGTACGGCGCGCAGGAGCCATCCAGGCTTTACAAACTATGATTTCCATGTTTGCCGTCACACAAATGGTTGTTCCTATGTCGAATTACTGGACTTTCGGCATGGGGGAAGCTCCCGGAGAAGTGGAAAAAGACGCGGAAGGTTGGCGCAGCATGGAAGAACTCGGGCGCAACATGGCTTGGGTGATAAAGAAGCTTTATTCCTGATCTCTCCACTGACGCTGGTCTACTCTCTAGGTACCGCTCAACCTCATAAGGAGATTCTCATGTCAAACTTACGCTCTTTTGTAACGGTAGATGACGTTGAAACTCAATCGTTTGACTGGGGCAAGCTACAATGGTTGACCGACCCTCGCGTGACAGGCTCTCAGTGCATGGTCAGCGGCATCGTGACCCTTGATCCAGGGCAGGGACATGCTCGGCATAATCACCCAGGCTGTTGCGAAAATCTGTTCATCCTTGAAGGTGAAGGAGAACAAATGATTGAAAAGGAAGATGGCAGCCGTGAAACCCGTAAGGTATATCCCGGTACCATGATTTCCCTGCAGCGTGGTCAATATCACTCTACTTATAATGTAGGCACCGGGGTGCTGCGCATTCTGGCCTGCTATGAATTTGCCGGTCCCGAAGCTGCATTGCGTGCGGATCCTGGTTGCACGGTAATCCCGCCCAAGAATGCCTAATTGGCATAAACTTTTTGAAAAGGCAGGAACGCTCAAGCGTTCCTGCCTTTTTGCATGGAAAGAAAACCTCCCTAGGAGCGCGTAATAAATGATATTCAAATCTTAGCCTACAAAAGGCCGCTGTTTGAGCTGCCCTTGTCCGGTTGTTTAATTGGCTGATGGACGAGTTCCTGAGTTATATTCCATGTTGCCCCCCTGTATAGAAAGAGGCCGAAATCTCCCGAATACCATCCCCTGGAGTCCTCCCAAACTGACACTGGAATGCACCACTGTTCCATAATGGGTACTAGTTTGGGAGCCATGACCGCGCAGGAAAATTCCTCGGTAGTCTGGCATTCGTGAGCCTACAAGCGCGCTCAGTGCCGGATACACTGAATCTGTAATGTTAATACCTCAAAATATAAGGACAACGACGAAAAAATTTCTATCGGCATTGTCCTGCATTTTGTTATATATAATTACATAAATAGATATTTACTGAAATACATATACTTACAGAAAGCGTTCTCTGAACAGTTGCACGGTATTAGGGGTTCTAGCCGTGACAATCGCCTGCTCCATATATTGCTAATATTAACCCTGCACAAGAGCAGATTCGGAACTTTGTCAAAGAACTCCAGTTAGTTGAAAAAGAGACTCTACAGACAGGAGATCGCTAAACTATACGTATGAAGTAGTTGATAAATAATATATAATAAAACTGTAGTTAGTGGTTTTGCATGGCATTACGAAGGGTAGGCAAAAATCGCACTCCTGCTAAAAATAACAAGAGTCCGAGGCATGGAGCGGCTGCAAGAGAAAAAAAAGCTGCATCATAACTCGAATGGTGTGCAAAAAGTCCCCCGTAAGTGCTGCTGAGAGCGGCTCCTATTCCTTGGATAGTCAACACCATACCCAGTCCCATATTGATATGTCCTCCACCTTCTAAAAGACGGGCGACCATGCCTGGTGTAGCGACGCCAAGCAAACCAGCCCCTACGCCGTCAAGCAACTGCACAGGTATAATATTCCAAGGTGTATTCCATAACCCTGCAATGCATCCACGCAAGGGTAGTGCCAATAGTGCCATGTAGAAAAGCGGGCCATAACCTTTTCTCTGAGCAACATGCGCCCCCCAGAGCGCAGTCAAAATCATAGTTACTTGGGCCAGAACTACAGTACCAGCAGTATAAGACGCCGCATTCACATCGAATCTTGCTACAGCCGATTGTCCCAGCAGGGGAAGTAAAGCCGCGTTGCCGAGATGAAAGAAAAATAGCGTCATGCCAACGACCAAAAGGGATTTGTCTGTAAATAGGTAGCGGAAACTTTCAGATTTCGATTGGGTATATCCCGATTCCTCGGTAACAAGGCCACGGGCAACAGCATAATCTATATTGGCCGGGTTTATGCGCCATAAGCAGAAAAGGGCCATGGCCCCCATTAAGGCCATTACCACGAAGACGCCTGGAATACCAAAGTGATACCCTATGATGCCACCTAGCAAGGCTGTTGCGGCATTTCCCGCATGACTCCATGCCTCATTACGTCCAAGACGCGCAGGAAAATCTTTTTGTCCCGTCATTCCAAGAGTAATGCCTGTAAGCGATGGCATTATCGCTGCAGCGGCAGCACAAGACAATACTTTAGATCCGGTTGCGGCAAGAGCTCCGCTCCAGAAAAAAATAATCCCACACGCGATTACTATAAGTAATATACTGAAAGCCAGAAGTGAGCGCTTGTACCTAGTATAATCCGCAAGTGCTCCCAACGGCGTGGTGCATACAAGGCCAGCCAAACCGCCAGCAGTCATTATAAAGCCAATTTCATCTGGCCGCCATCCTTCTCCTTGCAGATAAACACCCAAAAAAGGCCCTAACCCATCACGCACATCCGCAAGAGAGAAGCATAGCAACGATAGAAAAACGAAAGATTTTCGTTTTGAAAGTAGATCTGACACTTCCCCCCCCACAGCTAAAAGCGGCTATTCTGAAGGAAAAGACCTATATCCGACTGAGAATTGATTGTATGCCAGTCCATCGCAAAGTCAACATGCATGGAGATCTCGCCCTTTCAACCAAAAGCGCTTTGCAATTTTGAGGATATAGCCCATTAGATCGCTAGACGTTTGTGGTCAAAAAAGGGTATTCGATGTACTTCGTATTTCTATGCGCTGAGTATGTTCCTTTCAAAACACGGCTGGCAAGCTTTAAGATTTTACTGACACTTTCGCCCAAAACTATGTGTTCAGTTTTTTTGGAATATCGCATTATCTACTTTTTGTTCGGTATTGTTCACATAAATCCATAATCATCCACAAATTTTAGGGGTTATTTTTAGGGGTAAAAAATGCATTTATTAAATATAATTATCTGATAATAATTGATATTTTTACAGTATTCTTTCTCACGAAGAATCATGGGAGCTAAAACCGGGATTCGTGATGGTGTATCCAAAAGTTCAACAAAACGGGAAAATACCTGCAAAAGATCTTTGCCCGCCTCGTACACTACGACAGAAGGCACTTCTCCTTCTTGGACAGTAACTACGGAAGGGGCTTTCGTAATTAACTGAGTGATAATGCGTCTGTCCAGCTTTACGGAGAGCGAAAGGAACGGCGCTTGAGGCGAAGCATCCGTTGAGGACCGCAAGAAACCGTTTTCGCCACTCTTGCGTACCCTCTGCAAAATCCTGTGCTACTATTTCCTCAGACAACCCCAACTAGTTCTGGATATACTGGTATGAAAAGAATAACAGCTTAAAATATAAGTTAATCACGAGAGAATACACTCGATATGATTAACCAATATATTAATACATAGATACATGTTTATATAAACATGTATCTATGTATTCCTTCACATGAAAAGCGAAAATAATCCTTCAGCATAACCAGTCTCGGAAGCCTTGCCATAGGAGGCGTACCTGTGTACTTTCCGGGTCGGGACTTCCCTACTCAGTCACCAGCGGGGGACTACAAGGAGGTTCCATGCCACCATGTACGGATTCATCCGTGTGCTGGCAAAGGCTGCTGTTTGGGCTGCCCTTGTCCGGCTGTTTAACTGGCTGATGGACGAGTTCCTGAGCTAGAGACAGCCCACAGGACAAAGCAAGCCCCTAACAGTGGCTGAAACTGTTAGGGGCTGTCCTGTGGGAAAACTTCTGTTTTACCTCTAGGGGAGTCCCGAAAAAGACCCCGCGTAATGGGACGGTAGGTGTTGACGCACTTGCCGTCCCTCTTGCTTTTTAAGATAAGGACTTTCGATGAATTTGGCAAGTCACCGCGCCCGGATGAGGTAGCGAACTGCGCGATTCACCGGACGGATTTCACCAACAACCGGAGTAACGCGAGAAGCATAAAAATCTATCCCACCCCAATAGGTGTTTCCTGTTCCCCCATATTTCCAGTCGTACCCCTGTCCTCCTGTGACTCCAAAGCTCCCTGATGCTCCTCCTATTCCGTGCTGCCCCCCTGTCGAAAATGAGGCGGAAATTTCACGTATCCCATCGCCCTGAAGTTCACCGAGTCCGGCGCTCCAGTGGCCAACAGCGCCATAGTGATAGCTGGTTTGGCCACCGTATCCCCGGAGGAACACTCCCTGATAATTCGGGACGTTCCACCCGATGAGCGCGACCAGTTCCGGATACACTGGTAGGAAGACAAAAAGGGGTTGCTGTGCCTTACGTTCCGGGGGATGACAGGCCAGGCAAACCATATACGAATTTTGACGGATGGAGCGTAGTCACAGTATTTCCCCCTTGGAGGGAAGATTATGGCAACAATCCGTTATTCCATGCGCCAGAAAAAATGGATAGTGACGTGGAAAGTACGAGGTGCAACTTTTCATCACGAATGCGCATCTGAAGAGTCTGCTCTTTCGTTCTCCGAAATCCAGAGGACCATATCCCAAAAAGAGAAGGAACGGTTCACGCAAACCAAGCCCATCCGCAAAAGCATCACCATCCGGGAACTGTTCGATCACCACTTCAGCCTGTGCTCAAAACGTCCGATAACAATCAAGCAGGATCTCTATCACGCCAGACCTCTGCTCCAATCCCTAGGAACCAAGCAAGTAGCGTCCATAACTCAAAAAGAAATTCTGGCTTTTTGCAAATCCCAGAAAGCATCTGGTCTGGCCCAATCCACGATCCACAGGCGGATTTCTCTGCTGCGTTCAATCGCAAGTTGGGGAAAAAGAGAAGGGTATCTATCTTCAGCCATTGAGAATTGCTCTGTTTCAAAAGGGAAAGCCAGAAGAACTCCCCCGCCGACCGTCTCGGAACTCAATGCACTCCTGCGCGTCGCTGTCCCGCATGTCCAGCGCGTCATCCTACTCGGCATTTATACGGGTGCCCGCATCGGCCCGAGTGAACTCTTTTCCCTGAAATGGGATGATGTGGACCTCACACACGGCGTCATCAGTATGCCCAACGCAAACAAGGGTAGCAAACTGAAAAAACGAGACATTCCCATTCGTAAGGATCTGATCCCCACTCTCGCCCGCTGGCAACACCAAGACGCGGACTGTCCATATGTCATCAACTGGTCGGGAAAGCCGGTCCGGAAAATAGCCGCCGCATGGAAAACTGCACTCCAGAAGTCAGGCATCAGGGCTATCCGGCCATATGATCTGCGCCACGCCTACGCAACCTACTCCATCCGGTCTGGAGCCGACATCAAGACTAGCGCAGAGATCATGGGACATGAAAACGCCAGGATGATCCTCGAAGTCTATGAGCATGTCGATTGGGCACAAAAAGTCAGGGCCATCGAGGGAATGCCGGATTTTTTCGCTCTAGCTCCGAAAGCCGTCCGCAACCCCATCCATGAACGACGTCCGCGAAAGCGCGAGATAGACGAGCCAGGCGCAAAGTATTGTGTACGGAATACCGTGCCAGCACTCAACGACAGGAAACACCTTATCCACTCTGAAATCGAAAATCAGTATGGCAATCCAGCGGATAAAGACGCTGATCATAAGCGCAATGCCAAAACACAAAATCCGTGCGGACCTGAATGCCGTAGCCAAAAAGAACGCGGGCACAAGTATGAACTTTCCCAACAGACAGAACAGAAAAAGCTGAAGGAGGAAATCCATAAGCCACCTCCATTCGTCGCCAAGCCAGAATACCGCGCCGAGAAGCAACATGACCGTACTCAGCCCCGAAAAGACAGCACGCATGACAACCTCCATGACGGGGCATCCCAATGGGATGCCCCTGGCTAATAGGTTAGGCGAGTAAGATCTCCTTCATCTTACCATTCGGACAACGCTCCTTGATGAGCCGTATCATTTCGTGGAAGGTACATTTGCGCGGTTCGGATTCTCCGGGCAGCGCGAACGTATAGAATTTGACGGACCCCTTGTCTTGCGCGTATCGTCTTTCACTGGATTTCTTGATGTTCATCTCATGAACTCCCTTCATGTCCTCTGCCGGTGGCTGCCGACAGAGGACTTTTTCTTAATCGATGGCCGCGTAGATCGCCTGAGCTTCAGAATGTGACTCGATGTAGTCATAGAGCTGCCGATGCTTTTCTCCAAAAGCAGGGCTGATCTGTTCGGCAAAATCGTTAAGCGCATAGAGAGTAACGACTATTCCGGCGGCATCTGCCGACATTTCATCGTTAAAATAATTTCCAGGCCATGTGAGCCACATCTTCTTTTCATCTGCGGGAGCTATATAAAAGCCGCCGTTGCTCAAATCATAAAAATTCCAGTATCCTCCGTCATAATGCGGACAAAGTCTCCGCATCCAACAGTAGACATGCCGCTCAAAGGCAAGCATCTTCGCCATTCCTACATGCCGAAGCCAGAAGTTCAGCCGGTCTTCGTCGGCTACCTTCGTCGCTGTGATGATTTCCATTTCCAGATTTTCCATCGTGTCCTCCTTGGACGTTGCGAGTTTTTCCCTGGAGTTGAAACCTGCCTTTATGCAGTTCCCCCCGAGGGCTTTCACCAAGTGAAAGAAGCCCTCGGGGGGAACTGCTCAAAGGCGTGTCAACGCCAAAAAAGAAATCTGGAAATAAAGGGCCTGCTTCCGTGACGGAGAGAGCGCAGCGAGCGACGGCGCGGAAGATGCGCCTCCGGCGCACCCTCTTCCTCTTTTGATGGGGACGGTGAGCTACTAAAGGATTCCGCACAGCGGAATCCTTCATAAGACGCTTTGCGTCTTATGCTCTATCCTAATTTACATAAATATGTATTTACAATATCATGTATACATGTAATAGTGTAAATACATATTTACAAGGAGAGCAAGCATGTATATCTGCGCAATAGCCAATCAAAAAGGCGGCGTAGGCAAGACAACGACGACGCATAATCTGGGTGTTCAGCTTGCCAGAAATGCCAAAAAACGAGTATTGTTACTCGATTTGGACGCTCAGGGGAATCTGAGCGATGCCTGCGGTCTTGAGCCGCAAACGCTGGAACGAACCGTTTTCGATGTTCTCGCAGGAAGCGCCCCCATTGCCAAAGCGAAGAGCACGCTGGAAGAGGGATTGGATATTCTTCCAGCCAACATCCGCCTTGCAGAAGCGGAACTGGCGTTTGCGGGACGAATGGGGCGGGAAAATCTGTTGAAGAAGGCTCTCACCTCTGTTGCGGACGAATACGACTATGTGCTGATTGACTGCCCACCTTCTCTTGGGCTTTTGACCGTCAACGCCCTTAATGCGGCGAACGGATTGCTCGTCCCGGTACAAGTCGAATATTACGCTCTGGCGGGACTCGCGCTCATCAGGCAGACGGCAGAGCTTGTCCGAGATCTCAATCCTGATCTGGCGATCCTCGGGCTCGTCTTGACGTTTTTTGATGCCCGAAAGACACTCAACAAAGATGTGGCCGCTGCCCTCGCGGACGAATGGGGAGACGCGCTGTTCTCGACCCGCATCCGTGACAATGTGAGCCTTGCGGAAGCCCCCAGTAATGGGCAGGATGTGTTCAGCTACAAGCGAGGCAGTTACGGCGCAAAAGATTATGCGGCCTTTGCTGCCGAATTTCTGGAAAGGACGGAGGGATGCTATGGGACTCGGGGATAGAGGGAAGAACCAAGTAAAGAAAGGGAGCCCCAGCGGGCTATTCACCAGGACGGAACCCAATGCTACAGAAATACAGACTTCTAGTGATACAAAAATACAGAACACTATAAATACAGAAATACAAGAATCTCTGCCAGAGAAAAATGACCAGAGAAAAATGTACAACATATCGCGGTCATTGTCGGAACGCCTCCGAAAGTATGCTTTCGATGAACGCCGGAAAGAAGTGGACATAGTGCGGGAAGCACTTGATGAATACCTGAAAAAACAGGGTTATTAGAGAGGAAAAACTATGCGTCGTCTGGTTCTATTACTGGCTGTTTTGGCCCTGTCCGTAGGGCTTTATGGTTGCCATCCTCATCATCGGGGACCGGTGACACCGCCTCCGCCACATCATGGACAGCACACACCTCCTCCGCATCACTACTGAGTGGTTCTTACACTGTCGCCCCACACTTCAATCAATACAAAAAGAAAAGGGCGCTCTCTCTAAAGAGAACGCCCTTTTTCGTCAGCAAGAGATCACATCCTGTGATGCGTCCGCCGCCTCTTCTTCGCTCAGAGCGTTCTCCATGAACGCGCCACACTGCTCCGCTTCCTCCGGATCAAATTCTACCTCCAGTCCGGGGACGGAAAGCAGGGCACACTTTGCCTCGACAGACTCCCTGAGCGTCGTAGCTTCGTCCGGTCGCGTGTATGCGGCGCGCACGGCCTCTTCCACCTCTCGTGCCGACAATTCCGTTTTTTCGCTCATGACCCACCTCAGCGGCTCATCCCTTCAGAATGGGATTGAACCAGTTGTTTGTTTCTCTCAAGTTCAGCGGATTTTTCCGAAATGGCTTTCTCAATGGCCGGTTTAAGCTGGCGGGCCACCGCAGCCATACCCAATGTACTCTTTTGGCCTAGGTCATTGAAGTCCGTAAAACCGGCCATATCTTTTTCCCGTTCTCCGGGAGCAAAGACAGGAAAAACGGCTTTACCTCCCACAGCCTGTGCAGCCTTTTCCGCCTTTTCACGTCCGGGATTGGCTCGAACCTTTGGATGATTAAGGAGATGGAGATCGTCATCTCCCGCGATGATTACGGCTTTATCCGGGTATTTATCTTTAAGAGCCGTAGCCACGGCCATAAGATTCCCAGAGTCGAAAGCCGCGACGGTCGCATGACCTATGGCATCAGAAATGCTTCCTGCCGTGGCGTAGCCCTCAGCTATCACGATGGCCGGGGCGGTACGCAAGGCGTCCATGCCGCCCACAGGGTGGAAACATCCTTCCTTGCGGCTGTTTTTGGCGAATCTCTTTGTACCGTCTTCCTGAATATACTGCATGGACCACAGCTTTCCATCTGCGTCAACAGCAGGGATGCAAGTCGTTTTTCCATCTGTGGCCAAAAAAACTCCTCTTCGGGGAGCCAGTCCTTTCCTGTCCAGATAAGGAGTCGGCACGTCTTGTTTCATCCAGGAGAGCTGCCCGGCCACACGTTCTGCCTTTTTTCATGTTCGAGAAGCAGCTCTTTGGCCCGTTCCTGTTGCTTTCTGGCGCATTCGGCTTGGAAGGCTGTTTTATCCTGTTGGCTTATAAAAGCCCCTTGCGTTTTCCAACGCACCTCTTCTCCCGTCCGATTATTCTTCACGTACCCCGCTAGCCGCCCATCCATATAAGCGACATAGAACCCTGAAGAGGCTCCCGCCCTATCGCCTTCCGTCCTGATTCGATGTGCCGCACCGTCCATCAACGGATGCTCTCCTTCGACGATGCATCCGACAGAACGCAGGGCTTCCGCAAACTCCTCACGGGGAGTCATCGCGGGAAGTTGTTCGCTCTTCACATTTTCCGGAAGCCATCTTTTCAACTGTTCCATGTCTGCCTGTGGCCCGGCATACCAGCTTTGAGCGATGCTGTCCCATTTTGCCCCTGCCGTCTTCGCCGCCTTCCGCTCCAGATAGGGAACAGCCAAATAAAGCCGTTGGGGGTCCCGACGCTGTTCGCTTGCTTCCTTCTGAGGGGTCTTGCACTGTCTCCTCCTTCTTTAACCATTTGGCAAAAGCTGCCGTATCGGTGGCTGCCGGAACATACCATGACCTTTTTTGCCGATCCCACTGTACTCCAAGGGCTTTGGCCTCCTCTTTTTGCTTGAAGGGAACATTCAGATAAACACGTTCGTTATTTGATGATGCCGCAGCCTGGCTTCTCGTGGCTTCCGCCTGGTGTTCTTGCATGTCGGCATGTAGCTCGACCCCCTGTTCCGGCATACCCAGAGAGTTTTTTTCCAAACCCGATTGGTGCTCTTGCCCCAATTCCTGTGTGTGTTCAAATTCCATGACATAATCCATGATCTTTTCCGCATCGGCTGCGGCTCGGAAAACCTCACGCGGATCATCCCTAAGAATTTTTATCCAACTCTGGACGTAGGCGGCATGGTCATCAACACTTTGGCCGATGCCAAGTTCACCGGAAATCATCATACTGCCGATTTCGGCCCTCAGTTCCTCTTTAGCATAGGCAATGGAACCGAACGGCCCGAATTCACGGTTCAAACGAGATTCATGGCCAGTCCAGTGCGAAAGTTCATGAAGGGCTGTCGAATAATACCCTTCCTCACTCGAAAACTGCTTTTTTTCAGGGAGATAAATAGCATCTTCTCCCGGCCTGTAGAAAGCGTGTCCCTGTGCCCTATGGACAAGTTTTACACCGGACGCCTCAAGGATATTTTCCGCCCGCTGCACGTCCGCCCATACTCTTTCCTTATCGGCTACCAAGGGGGGCAATCCGTCGATCTGCTCTGCGTTAAACACATAGCTGATAAAGCTACGCGGACGCTCAAGCTGCACCGTTTCCTTGAGCGAATTTCCATCCTTATCATAAACCGGCTTGCCATCCTCACCTCGGACAGATCGCTCCTCCTCAACTTTCCAATAAATTATGGGGGTTCCCCTCTCTCCCTTGCGAACCTGTGCCTCGGCTTGCTGCGCCTGACGGTAGGTCATCCAACGGGGATCGCCGTACTCCCGCATCATCAGTTGTAGGGCATTGCCGCCACGATAGCGGTTGCCTGTCGTAGGGTTCATGGGCAAGGAACCATATCCGCCGCTATCCCAAGGTTTCTGCCAAGGCGCGGTTCCCTGCTCCAGCTTTTCAATCAGCGTCTCGGCTACCTGCACATAATGCTCATCTGCTTTGGTCATATATTACTCCCACAAAATGAAGGGTTTCAGGGGCGTACATATTTTTTCAACCCTGACGAAGCCGAAGTAGCGGCTGTCGAAAGAGAGTGGGTGTTCAGACATGAGCAGAACCTGATTATGCAGGACCAACGAGCCCGAAAAAGCGGGAAAGGCTTTTTGCCGCTGGCTGTTGGGAAGGCAAATCCCGTTTACCGACACCCCTGCGTCGGAAAGGTTTACCTCGTCGCCTTCGGTGGCCATGACACGCTTGATCAGGTAGCCGTACCTGCCGGGACAAACGCCGTAAGAAATGAGGCCGCGTGCGCGCCCATAGCGCGCCACCATGTTCTCTTCGGGGCAGAACAAAACGAGATCGCCTTTATGAACTGGACCGTGTGTTTTGAAATAAACGCCAAGAGGAAAGCTACGTGTGGTATTCACCACGAAAAAACAACCTGTTACCCCCAAGAGGACCAGCATAAAGCCTAACGCGAAGAGACTACGCTTCAAAAAAGGAGGGGGCCGGCTGCTCATCATCGAAGATGCCCTCGCAGGTATTGGGAACTTGCTCCAAATTGACCTCTTGTTCCTGCACTGGCTCAATGATCCGGTCGGTATCTGCCGGGGGTTCTCCAAGACGGCTGGTCTTTGAGGAGCGTATGGAGAGCTCTAAAAGATACGGGGAAATACCCAAGTTCCTATGAGTCGTTCAGGGCGAACGTGAGGGCTTTGCAAGGAACCGGCGGCAAGGTGGAATCACCTATTCCTTCAGGCCAAAAAGCTGTTACGCCAGAAAAAAAGCCGGAGACTACTCCGGCTTCTCAAACGAGCACTGCTCTCAAGGATTTCAGCGTCAAAGGGGTCGACTGGAACCCTGCTAAGAAAGACGATCCAACCCTCTTCTAAGGAGAAAAATGATGGCCCATGTTCACTTCTTTCTGAACCCCAAAGGGGGAACCGGCAAAAGCCTCGTCAGCTACATCGTGGCTCAATACCTTATCAGCAAAGGCGTCAAAACCACCTGTATCGACTGCGATCCCGTTACCCCTACCCTCATCACCTATGAAGCCCTCCACGCCGTGCGGGTCAACATTATGGTGGAAAACAACATCGACAAAACCAAATTTGACCGCTTCGTCGAGCTTATTGCCCGAGGGGAGGAAAATGAACATTTCGTCATCGACAACGGCACCAGCTCCTTTGTGCCGCTGTTGGACTACATGGTAACAAATGCCATTACGCCCCTTCTCGTTTCGATGGGACATACTGTGACCTTCCATGTCATTATAGTGGGGGGCGACAACCTCACCGGTACGGTCGACGGCTTCAAACAAATTGTGACGCAGTTCGCCCCCGAAGCCCGTATAATTGTCTGGTTGAATCCTTTCTTTGGCACCATTGAACGGGGCGGAAAATCCTTTGAGGACTTTGGCGTATACCGGGAAAACGGGGCTCACGTAAGCGCGGTATTATATTATCCCGATTTTCCAAAAGATACCTTCGGCAAATCTTTTGCCCTCTTGCAAAAGGATCGCCTCACCTTTGCCGAAGTTTGCGATGAGGAACAAGCTCCACAGGACTATGACCTCATGACTCGGCATCGCATCGGTATGATCAGACAACGTGTTTTCACCATGCTTGACGCCGCAAGGGTGCTCTAAATGGATTCTCTTGAGGAATATATCGCTCTTATTGCGAAGGAAAATCACGTTAGCCTTGACCGGAAGGACTCGATCTGTATCCTCCATACTATCCTTGCCAAATTTGAGAGAGATTTACTTGAAAGCCAGAGAAAAATTCTCGATGATTTCAGCGGAAAAATCGAAACCCTTTGTCTAGAGCTTGACCTCGCGGAAAAAGCGAGATCGGAAAAAGCTCTCTCCTTCGCCCGCTCCAGCGCCGAACAGTTGATGAAAAGCATTCCCACAACGATGAAGGCTACTGTGGAGGAAGCCTCTTTCAAAAAACTGCTGGCACAAACCGCTCTGGCCACCCTGAAGGATCAGATGTCCGTTATCGTCCATATCCCGCGCAAAGTTTGGATAGGAGGAAGCATTCTTGCTCTCCTGAACCTTTTAAGCCTCTTTCTGTTTTTGATTAATGCAATCTGAAGGGAGATCGTCTTGTGGAAGATTATTCAAAGATATTCCAATCCCATATCATCCGTTTCTATCATGAATGGGGGTATTCTCGACAGCAATTTGCTGAGATTATAGGGATTTCATATGGAAGAACCTACAGTCTCCTCAGTGAAGGCGGGGATATAGGTCTGACGCTTAATACAATGCAAGCCATTTCGGACTCTCTCGGACTGCCCCTTCCCTTGTTGCTTAAACCCCTCGAATCCGAAGAGTGGCAATCCATTCTCGCTCTTTGGAAATGGAATCCCCCTTACCACAGCCATATTCCTGACGGCTATACGCTGGTGCGAAACGTGGTTCTTCCCGAACACAAGGCCGTCATCGTCAATGAATGGGGAAAAATGACCGCAAAAGAACTCAAAAAACTCAAAAAACAGAAGAACTCCCCCGAACCCAAAGAAGAAAACGATACGCCAAACGAATAATTTCAAAAAGGAAAATAGGATGGAAATAGAACAGGCCACCACTCAGGAAGTCTTCGAGCCCACCATTGAAGACATGATCCAAACCGAAAACGGTATTCCCACGACCACCTCCCTCGTCATCGCTCAGGCGTTCGAGAAGGAGCATAAGGATGTATTGAGGGCTATATACAACATGGAATGCTCTCCAGAGTTCAACGAGCGCAATTTTGCGCCCGTTGGGTACAAGGACGCTAAAGGAGAAATACGCCCCGCCTACCGTCTCACCCGCGACGGCTTCGCCTTCCTTGCGATGGGCTTCACCGGCAAAAAGGCGGCGGCATGGAAGGAACGTTTCCTTGAAGCCTTCAATGCGATGGAAGCGGCCTTGCTCCGACAACGCCAGCGGCAAGAGACGGCCCCCAAAGAACCGGAACAGCCCGCCCCCCGGACATGAGAGAAGCCCGAGTTCTTCCGCTCCGCACGAAAGCTCACCAAGGCCCAAACGGAATCCCTCCTCGGTGTCCTCAATATGGAATGCCTCCTCCAGAATCGCCAACCTGAAGACGCGCTCAAAGAGCTGCTCACGTTCTTCCACCTCTCCAGCCTAGAAGACATGGGCCAGTCCGACTACCGCCATGCCGTCTTTTCCGTGATGAAAAGAATGCTCCTGACCTCCGGCAAAACCTCGGAAGACGCTCAGGCATCTCCCCAATATGCCGCCGCCATAGACGGCCTCATCAATTTCTGGAACCACTCCTCAGACTTTACCAAAAGCGATATTCAAAACTACGTCCAGAACAAATGCGGCCTTTCTCTTCAGGAAGGCATCTCTTCCGATTCTGACGGCCTGAAGGTTCTCTTCACCCTATGGGGAGGCATCTCCCATTACGACCTACGGTTGAACTGACCCCAACGGAAAAGCCCGGCATCAGACTGTGATGCCGGGCTTTTCCTGTAATACGGGCCGATGCCCGAAGTATGGCGAAAAATTTTCAGTCCAGTATCCACTTCACCGTATCCTTTGTGGCCACAAGCCCGTACTCGCCGCTCTCTGACTCGAAAAGCCACCAATCCCGGCTGATCCGTTTCGCCCTGCCGATGCCCACGGTTTCAGTAGTCCGAGGAACCGCGACGGACACGGTGGACGGATCGGCCCGAATACCTACCCACAGCTTTTCAAGGTTCCTGTACCGCATCAGGTCCCCAAGCCAGACAGACTTTTGATATGCTGACATTGTTCAATCTTTTTTCTTGTCTGAATTTTGCTAGTAACTCTTTACCAGCAACGATAACGTAAGAGAGGATGCTATGTACAGAGATGGTACACTTGAGGAACTAATAAAAGATCTTGAAGAAGAGCGTGCATCTAAAAGACTTCGTGAACTTGATCCAGAATTACTACTCAAGCCTGATATTTGGATTGTTACACCAGAAGAAGGAGCTTGTGAGAAATGCAAATCTTTTGCTAAAAAACTTTTTTTTGAAAAACCACAACGTCCTCATCCAAACTGCAAATGTAAAATACAACGAATCTTACCCGAAAAAACAGCTCAAAAGGCATTGATAAAAAATACACCTATTGTTACAGATCTCTTGAGGGGAGATACTTCGCCTCTCTTTTTGTTTTTTTCAGCAACTTCAGTTATTAATGTACATATAAAGAATTTAAATCCAGTACGTTGTGCAGATGTAAATATTGACAGTTATAATGAATTGGGTAAAGAATCAAAAAGTTCTTATTTGCTTCCTCTTAGTTCCGTTGTTTTTACGTTTTCATATTTTCGTGAAGCTCCTGTGGATTGGAAACTTGTACTTGTAACAAATTTTGATGATGCACAACTATTATGCACAGTAAAAAATATAGAATAGTACAGTTGTCTATACTCTTAATATCTATACTTATTTTTTTTGTACATGCACAGGCAAAAGAAATTATTCTTGACTGTATTGACGTTAAAGAAATTCAATGTATTGCATTAGAATTAAAACAAATAAACAAATGTAGTTTGTTGTTTAGTGCTGATGCAAGATCAAAATTCGACTTGAAAGATGTACCTTCTGAAGAAATAATCACTATTTTTGTATCAGAAATGGCTGTTTCATCGATGACATCCAGTGTTTTCTTTACTGGTTCTCGTGTCGAAATGGATGTGCCTAAAGCGAGAATACTTCATACACAAATATGTAAAAATATTCCAATGAAGGCATATTATTTTGATCAAAAGACACACAGAAGAGTATCCACGTCATTTTAAAAAACACTCCACGACGGCAATATGCAGAAAGGAAACACCCACAGCCAACCAATAAGGTCGCGAGTAGCCCCGTAGAGCGTATTTTCTGCCCGCTAGTACGAAGCACACTGATTGCTGCGCTTGAAGAAGAAATTTTGAAGTAGTGATAAAGCCCCGGAAAGCCCCTTTTCCGGGGCTTTCTTTTTTTGGGCATATCCCGTGAAACGCTAGAAAAACGATTCTAGGCCCATTTCTGAGGCGAAAAGGAAGGCAAACTTCCCTTATGCTACTACCTCTGTAATATCATATTCTTTCTGGATTGTAAGTTCCCACACGCTGACTTCCCCCGTATCCCTGTTAAGCACGGCGATACGATTTTCATCTTCTTCATTCAAATTATATGACTCAGCGAAATCCTGAACTGCATAACGTGCATCTTTCCATTGTCCTGCGTGTTGCCAATTTTCTTCCCAATTAAATCCAGGTAACTGTATTACACTTTCAAAAATACAATAAAAAGCATATGAGACTACGGGATATTATCACTTATTTATATAGTAACTGTACTCACAGCGTCGATGTATTTGCCTCAATACCACATAGTTGATATTGAACCCACCATTTTTTGTAGCAATGCAAACATATATAATATTTCTAGATATTCAACAGAATCATACTGATATATTTTCATATTTATATCTATTCCTTTACAAAAAGGACACTCATGCTCAGAAAAATCTTTATACTCATCAAGTGATTTCATATAGTTGACTCCTCAAGGAGAACCCTGTATTTCCGATATACAGAAATACAGGGTTATATAAACATAGTATTACAGATTTACGGGTAATTCTATTGGCACAAACATCTTCAGCCAATGCCCCGCGATGACATAACCGACATGTCGGGGCTCACCATCGGCCCCGTTTTCAACATACATTTTTGCGATTCTACTCCCACTGCTTCCAACCTTTTCCCGCAGCTCCCTGACCGTTCTCGCATAGAAATGATTTCCATACTGATCTAAGTACAGCATCAATGTACCATTCATGTCTTCTCCTAAAGAAAAAGGCGATCCGTCTCCGAATCGCCTTCAATGATATATAAAGAATAAAAAGAACCTATTGCACAATCTCTCCCTTTTCCCACAGTTCGTTGCAGGAAAGGTCTAGATTATCATTCCAAGTGACACCATATCCACCAGCATCAACACGAACCTGATTGAAGAGAACTGGCTCTTCCAGTATCTGAAAAGCAGGTATAGACCTGATCAGTGGCTCCATATTGTACTGCTTTACCGTATTATCCCAAAAACAGACCAAAAGATGCTTATTGGGAAGAGGATTGACGGAATGAATACGATAGAACATTGCGTACCTCCTACTTAAACGAGAGGGGGAAGCTGGATAAACTCCTGAGTATCCCACATTTTTTGCAGGGCCTCCCTGTGTTCTCCAGCCCACTCTTGAACAAGAAATAATGCCTTACGGGGTAAATCCCCTTCAATCATATCAAGTCTATGACGCCGACATATTCGCCATAGATGGCATGGAAGTGAGGCGGATTGTGTTCCCCCGCCAAAAAGTACATTTTGATGATGATACCCTAGAACCTTGCGATGACAGGCATTGTTGTTCCCTTACTGTCTTAAAGTAATCATTTTCGCAGTTCCCGTCCATAGCAAAGGCCGTCCCGCTTCCCGGAACGGCCTCACTCAGGCATAGGGCGAACCTTCCCGTGCCTTTCCACCCCACAGTCTCGCAGTCACGTAGCTGGTGATGCGACACGCCGGAACATCGAAACAATCAATAATCCGTCTCCTGAACGCCTTTCCCTTCCCGCTTCCCGGAATCGGCATGGCCGTATACCGCATGAAGCCTTTTAGCTGAACCTTCCGTTCAATGGGAATCAGCGTTACGGTCTTCGCCGCCACCTTCACCACTTCATAAAAATCGACGTTCGTCTGATCATATCCCCAGCTGCTCACAAAGATGTCACCCTGTTTCATCGGAATCCTCCACAATTGTTGACTGTTCCTTTCACTTGGCAGCCCAGCGACTCACCATCGCCTTTGATCCGCCCACTCCCCCGGAGCTTTTTTTCTCTGGAGTTGAAACCTGCCTTTTTAAACAGGACTCCCAGAGGGCTTTCACCAAGTGAAAGAAGCCCTCTGGGAGTCCTGCTTAAAAGGCGTGTCAACGCCAGAAAAAAGAAAATCTGAAAAAATGGGCTTGCTTCCGTGACGGAACGACCGGAATGAAATGGAGGGAGTGAGGGCGCGGAAGTTGCGCGAACTCGCGCAACCCTTTCCTTCTCCTCTTTTGCTCTCAAATGTAGGGGCTGCTTCCGTGACAGAGTGACTGGAACGACAAGCGACGCGGGCGAGTACGGCCAGCATTTGCTGGCCGCACGGAGCTACACAAGGAGCGCAGGAGTGGAGGGAACGATGGAGCGGAAGATGCGCCGACAGGCGCACCCTTCCTTTGCTTGAAGTGTTGGTTGAACTCAGCCGGATGGCTAATTATATTTTTATATCAAAATCAGGCAGCTTATCTATCGAGTTCATGTACTCTGGCGAAAGATGAGCATATCTTTGCGTCATTATCGTTGTTTTGTGTCCAAGTATTTTCCCTACGCTATATAATGGAACTCCTTGCACAACCAACCAACTCGCAAAAGTATGGCGCAGCGTATAAAAAAACAACTTTGTATAGTGGATCGGTTATATTATCATTAAATCTACATAGTTTTACTGCTCTCCGAAATGGAGATCCTGCCTGCGTAAAGGATTCTCCATTTTCCTTATGGAATAGCAAAGCCTCACGTGAGGCAGGTAAATGTTTTTGGCATATCGAGGCAACAATAGGTTTCATTTTTATGTATCTTGAATCCCATTCTTACTCTCAGCCACATATATTATTTTATTTTTTAAAGAAATATGACATCGCCTGAGATTAAAAAGTTCATTTGGTCTGAGTCCTGTATTCAGGGACAGCACAGTCAAATCTCGCCAAAGCATACTAGAAAAAAACTTTCTATTTGATAAACAAGCTATCAGCATATTAGCTTCATCAATTGACAGGAAGCGATAGCGTTGATTTTTAACTTTAGGCATTGGAAATGATGGCAATTTTGTATCGCTGAGTTCATATTCTTTTGCGGTATACAGGACACGTCTGAGCAAGCTCAGACAGTGGTAGATGGTTTGTGGGCTCAAATTCTTTTTTTCGAGATGGCAGCGGAGCCGAGCGAGATCGAGTTTTTTTATAGAGCTAATTTCTCTCTGTTCGAGATGAGAGAGGTGAAGCTCCCACCTACGGAGTTCGGTTCTTACTCCCTTTTTTGAGTCATCACAAAGAGTTAAAGAATTATAAAGTTGCCAAGCGTCTTTCAGTATTGCCATTTCTTACCTCATGCGGTATATAGAAAAAAATTCTCATGTAGGTAAAAAAAAGTCTTTGAGAATCAAAGACTAGTAGCTAGAAAGACATACGGCCTTTCACGCCGTCAACAGCGGTTCAAATCCGCCTGGGGACGCCAAATTTGAGTACAATGAAGAACGCCAAGATGCATAACATCTTGGCGTTCTTTGTTTTTGCTTTCCGGTATGGTTTCCCGAAGTCCAGCCTCGTCCGCTTGCATCCAATCATTTTATGGGTATATCCGTAGGTAGAAATGTGGTACGACATTTCCGATACCTACATGAATAACCGCGTGGAATCAAAAATATTTTTATCCATGTGGGTATCTCTTCGTCCAACGACAGCCAAGGAGTGCCCATGCCTCTTACCGATACCCACATCCGCAGTCTGAAACCCGACGTGAAACCCCGCAAGTATTTCGACGGCGGCGGTCTGTTTCTTTTCGTTCCCGCCAACGGAAGCAAGCTCTGGAGAATGGCCTACCGTTTTTGACGGCAAGAGCAAGCTGCTCAGTTTCGGGGAATATCCCACAGTATCGCTCAAGGACGCCAGAGAACGCCGCGAAGAGGCGAAGCGCATGTTGTCCAGGGGAATAGATCCCTCAGACCATAAACGCAGTTACGGCAGGCCAGAGCCATCGCGGAACGCGACAGCTTCCAGAATATCGCCAGAGAATGGCATGAAACCCGTATGGCAGAGTTTTCCGAAAAGCATCAGGGAACTGTCATGTACCGGCTGGAGACCTACATTTTTCCGGCCATCGGCAAGACGCATATCGCCAAACTTGAGACACGGGACGTTATGGAGGTCGTCAAGCCTCTGGAACAGAGGGGAAACTACGAGACTTCCCGGAGAGTATTGCAAATCATCAGTCAGGTGTTCCGCTATGCGGTCATCACGGGCCGGGCGAAACACAATGTCGCAGCCGATCTGCGGGGAGCCTTGCGACCGCGAAAAACTGTTCACCGGGCGGCAGTGCTGGAACCGGAGAAAGTCGGTCAGCTTCTGCGGGATATCGACGCCTATGAAGGCTATTTCCCTCTGGTCTGTGCCTTGAAGCTGGCTCCGCTGGTCTTCACCCGTCCCACGGAATTGCGGGCCGCTCAATGGAAAGAATTCGACCTTGAGGCCGGGGAATGGCGCATCCCTGCGGAACGCATGAAAATGCGCCGTCAGCATCTTGTCCCCCTGTCCCGGCAGGCGATGTCCATTCTTCGGGAACTTCAGAAATACTCCGGGGAAGGGAAATACCTCTTCCCTTCTATCCGCACAGAAGCACGGTCCATTTCCGATGCGACCATGCTCAATGCGCTCCGGCGTATGGGCTATCAGAAACACGAGATGAGCGTACATGGTTTCCGTTCCATCGCTTCCACACTGCTCAATGAACTCAGCTATAACCGGGACTGGATTGAGCGGCAGCTTGCTCACGGCGAGCAGGACGAAGTGCGGGCGGCATACAATTACGCGGAATATCTGCCTGAGCGTCGAAAGATGATGCAGGCATGGGCTGACTACCTGGACGGATTACGCAACACACAACAGAAAAGAATCAGGGAGGAAGCATGAAAGAGGACACCATGACCGACCGTGATGTTTGTATCTCCATCGGAAAAATAGAAGGCGACACGCAGGTGACGAGCAATGACACCGGCTGGAGTGAAGAAGAAAAGGAACGTATGAGACAATACGGCTATGACGACATGGATATAATCCGGGCGTGGTATAGCTGATAACACCTGTTTCCAGTAAACAGCGGCAGGAAGTACATGACTATCCCTGCCGCTGTTTTTTATTGTCCATTTTTGGGCGACAGGGTATCCTTTCCTCCATGACAGACCGACAGAACATGACCATAGGCAGAGTGCGGCAGGCGTATGGCCTGACAGCCAGAGAAGGTGAAATGCTTGTTCAGGCACTCTGGCCTGACGCCGTTCAGCCACTGGAATTATGGCGTACAACGTATGAATCCTGCTGGCAGGCATTTATTGCTGGCAGTCACGCCGCATACGGAACACAGCTCCCGGAATTTCCTTCAGCTCCAGAACCGGATACAGGCATTCAGACGTATCTGCTCGGCTTTGACGTGATGGAATTTTTCAGAACGATATCGACAGTTGTTCCTCTTAACTCCCTGCGATATGGACTGGATGTTATTCTTGAAGAATCCTTTGAAAATACGGCGTCTGTATTTCCAAAGGAACGAGAAGTTCTGTTCAACAGTCTGGATAGATTGAACACAGAAAAAATCTTCGAGCAGTATTCGTCGGACTCGATGCTGTTTGAGAAGCCGGTATGCTCCATTCCCGTTTCAAGTTACCACTTCATTGCGCATATCTTTGCCGATACCATAATGGTGGACAGGGACACCGCCATCAGGCATCTCTGCTATTATCCCCTGCGCCGGGAAGTAAAAGGCATCACCCGCGCCCTTGTGGAATCCCTTTTACGGGCAGCTCCGCCGGAATCGTCCGTTGCCGACAAAGCGGCAGCAGTTCCCCTATGTGAAAGGTCGCCACAGGATGGAAAACTCGTTTTTCGTATTCCCGGAGCCGTTTGGAAAGGAAGGCCGGATGCGGCTGTCCGTGACGCCATGAAAGAGAAGTATCCCCTTGAGGTGATCGCCTACGTTCTGCTGTACTGGTGCGGCTCCCAATCATCCGGGACAGACCATAATGCCTCAGTGGGGCGGAAGACACATGTGGGTCGCCTGCTTGCGAAAAAAGAGTACAGGGACGAAAAATCCTATCGTAATATGGTGGACAATCTTCTCAAGAGAACGAATGGATACTCCATAGTCAAGGCATGACCAGCCTGTCGTTTTCCCGTCTTTTTTAGATTTTCCCGTCATTTTCCCGTCCGATTCCCTCACGGGAATCGTTTGACGTGTGCCAGATTCTCCTGAAATCCAACCAGATTCAGGAGATTTTTTTATGAAACAGCATCAAGCTCCCATCCCCGTTCACGGCCTTCTGCGTCTGCCTCAGGTTCTCAGCATAATTCCCATAAGCAAGAGCGCATGGTGGGAGGGATGTCGCACCGGACGTTATCCCAAACCCGTGAAACTTGGTCCCCGTACAACAGTCTGGCGGGCGGAGGACATTGCCGCATTTATCAAAAACCTCGGCCGTCAGGGAGAGAATCATGAGAATCCCCTGCAAATCTTTCGGGACATCCTGACCGACAAGGGATTGATTCCGGCCGAAATCATGGCGGACGGAAAACTGCATCGTTGTCCTACCCAGACCAAACCGCATAAACAAAACGGCGCATATATCGCGCATGTCGATATCCCTGCGACACTTTGGTAGTGCAACTGGGAAAATGGTGAACAGGGCACGTTCTGCACAGAAGAAAAGCAAACGCTTTCCGTGTCTGAACTTTCCGCATGGCGGGAACGTCAACACTCCATACAGCGGCAACGCGAAGCGGAATATGCCGAACGCCATGCTGAAGCAGCTCAACTGGCCAGACAGGAATGGAACTCGGCACTAATGTGCGACGCCAACCATCCCTATCTACGCAGCAAGGGCATTCCGGCTTTGGAAGGCATACGGCAGGCACGGGACGGTGCGCTGCTTATTCCCGTTCTGGATACCGCAGATAATCTGCAAAGCCTGCAACGCATCTACCCTGATGGAACCAAGCGTTTCCTCGTTGGCGGCAAGGTATCTGGAGGACAATTCATCATTCAGGGGCAGCCGGAAAAGCCGATAGCCATCTGCGAAGGCTTTGCCACTGGCGCAAGCATCCATCTTGCCACTGGCTGGACGGTCCATGTGGCTTTCTCCGCCAACAATATGCCCGTGGTCGCCAAACCGGCAAGAGACCGATTCACAGACAGGGCAATCATTATCTGCGGCGACAATGACGAAGCCGGACGCAAGAGAGGAGAGGAAGCGGCCGGACTCGCAAACGCTCAGCTTCTGTTTCCCCACTTCACCGACGACAACGGTACGGATTTTAATGATCTTCACCAGATAGAAGGCATTGAGGCCGTCCGCTCGCAACTGGAAACAGCGCTGACCAAACAGCAAGGTCTTATCGCTCTGGACATGGGCGAATTTCTTTCCATGTCCATACCTGAACGGGGGTATCTTTTATCGCCCGTTCTTCCGGTACAGGGCATAGGCATTCTGTACGCCCCGCGCGGCATAGGCAAGACATTCGCCGCGTTGAGCATCGCTGTTGCGGTGGCTTCCGGCGGAGCCGTGTTCAACTGGCGTGCGCCGATGCCCAAGCGAACGCTGTATGTGGATGGGGAAATGCCCGCCACTTCCATGCAGAACCGCCTTTCCGCTCTTGTCAACGGCATGTCCATTCCCCCGCATACGTTGAAAAACATGGCGCTCATCACACCGGATTTGCAGCCCTGCCCCATGCCGGATTTGTCCACAGCTGGCGGACAGGCCATGATTGAGCCGTTTCTGAAAGACGTGGACATGGTTGTGCTGGACAACATCGCAACCTTGTGCCGCACCGGCAAGGAAAACGAGTCTCAGTCATGGCAGACCATGCAGGCGTGGCTGCTGGAATTACGTCGCAGAGGGATGACCGTCCTGCTTATCCATCATGCCGGAAAATCCGGCGACCAGCGCGGCACCAGCGCCAGAGAAGACATTATGGACACGGTGATCAGTCTGCGCAGGCCCAGGGAATACAGCATGGCCGAAGGAGCCCGTTTTGAGGTCCATCTGACCAAGGCGCGGGGCATATTGGGCGATGACGCCAAACCCTTTGAGGCCAACCTGATTACCGAAGGCAATGCCCTGCATTGGCGGGTTCGGGACATTGAAGATGTGGAACTGGAGGAATTGAAAAGGCTGCTCGGCGAGGGATACAGCATTCGTGACTGCGCCGAGGAGATGGGAAAATCAAAATCGTCTGTCCACAGATTGAAAAGAAAACTGGAAGGTCTCGCTTGACCATTTTTCAGGTGTCCCGCTGTACCGCTGTCTAAGCACCGGTACAGCGGGACACCTGCAATATTCGTCGTATCTGTCATCCTATGAAGTCCAACAAAATCTAAACAGATTTTCAACTCTTGTACCGCGTAAACTGAAAAAGTGTCCCGCACTCCTGTCACAGAAAGAGCGGGACATCCATTGATACAAGGAAGTACTGCTATGTCCTATCTCGTCCTTCATATGGACAAATTCAAGAAGGAAGCCATACGCGGCATCCAGAGCCACAACCGGCGGGAACGGGAGAGCCACAGCAATCCCGATATTGACTACGACAGAAGCGCGGCAAACTACGAGTTGCACGAAGCCGCAGCATCGAACTATGCCGAAGCCATTCAGAACCGCATTGACGAGCTTCTGCTGGTCAAGGCCGTGAGAAAGGACGCCGTGCGCATGTGCGGGCTTATCGTCACCTCGGACAAGGCGTTTTTTGATGGTCTCACGCCGGAGGAAACAAGGCGTTTCTTTGAGGAAAGCAAAGCCTTTCTCACGGAGTTTGTGGGCGCGGAGAATGTCGTTTCCGCAATGGTTCACATGGATGAAAAGACGCCGCACATGCACTTCCTTCATGTGCCGGTGACGCCGGACGGGAGGCTCAACGCCAACAAAATCTATACACGTCAGAGTCTGCGAAAACTGCAATCCGGGCTTCCCGCTCATCTGCAAAGCCGGGGCTTCGTCATTGAACGCGGCGTGGAACAGACTCCCGGTTCCGTGAAAAAACATCTGGATACCCGCGAGTTCAAGCAGCAACAGGAAGCATTGGAGAAACTGATTCAGGAATCCGAAGAGACTTCCCGAAATTCACGGCAGCTTATCAGCGCATTGGAACAGCGTGAGGAAGAGTTGAGAAAGAGCATTGAGGAGTATGAGCGGCAGGCTGAGGAGGCGGAAAAGGTGCTTCGGGAGGAGACCGATCTGCCGAAAGCCTCTTTTCTTAATTATCCGTCCGTGCTGAAAAAAGCCTCTTCCCTCATTGAAGAACTGAAAAAGGCGCTTGCCGTCAAGCATCTTGTCCAGACAGAGAAGGAAATTCTGCAACGGGAAGTGGATACCCTTCGCGGAAAGCTGACGCGGCTTGAAGCGGGATACACGGCCCACAGAAAACAAAGCCATGAGGAAAAAGAGGAGCTGGAGAAGCAGTTGAAGAAAATGAAGAGAATCATGGCAGGCTATCAGGAATTTCTGCGTCTGCCGGAAATCCGGCCGCTGCATATCGAGTTCGTGGAGCGCAAGCGCACCAAACAGCTCCAACGTCAGCAGGAAGAGGAACGGCAGCGACAGGAGCAGGAGGCGCGGGACAGGGAGCGTCGGCAGGCGCGCTCCGCCCGTGGCATGAGAATGAGGTAAGGCGTCGGGAGGGAATCTTCGCACAGGCCGAAGATATAGCCCACTATGCTTCACTTCGTGAAGCGTGGGCGACCGTCCCGCTCGACCGGAAAGACAAAACGCCCATCCGGGGCATGGCCCCGGCGAAACACTGGAGAAAACATCATGACCATTACCGCGACTCAATTGAAGGAAATCAGACAGGAATTCGCCACTCTCAAACCCGCTTCCGTCACACTGGAGGGGAACAGAGCCATGTTCGTCAAAAAAGCCGTCTTCGCTCTGGCCCCGACACTGGAGCGGATGAGAAAGCGCGGCTTCGACACACAGGAGATTGTCGAGCGCCTGCACGAAAAAGGCATTGAAGTGAAGGTCCCGACCCTCGCCAAATACCTGAGCGAGTTCAGACGCCGGAAAGAAAAGAAGAGAGACACACTCCCGCCGCCAATCTGTAACAGCTAGATGGAATCAATAACAAAAAGATACCTATGTCAAATCGGCATAGGTATCTTTTTTTACTATGGCATTCTGTTTTTTTCAGCAAAAAATGTAGTAAACAACGTAATGAAACAGGCCAAAAATACCAATATTCCATACCCTGTGGCAATATACGATAAACTTGTATTTCTGAATAGTTGTCCGACAAACATATTCGGGATGGCTGCCCCGCTGTAGGAAATAAGAAAAACGGTGGAAAGCACCCCGGCTCTGTCCTCCTTGGAGATATTGCCAAGTATGGTTCTCAGCCTGTAAAGGCGATTCCCCACGCGATACCCGCTCCCACAGTCGCCAGCAGAAAAAAAGATACGGAACTCAATTTCAGCGAAGCGATGATGCCAGCCATGCACAGGGTAAAAGCGACCATCCCCATACGCTGTGCGCTGACAGGTTTCATGCGCCCGGTAAGCGATCCGCCGATAAGATACGGCGTCCATCATGCAGGCAAAGACGGCAGCCGCGACAAAAGTATTATCCGTGTGCAACTGTTCCGCCGCCATAGATGCGCTGAACGGCAGATAAAAACCGCCGATACTCCATGTGCCCACAAAGGTGGCGCAAGCTGCTGGAAGGAGAGGACGAATGGAAAGCGGAATTCGTATCTGCGGTTTCAGGGAGCGGAAGCCACCTTGGGAGCGAAGAACAGTTTCAGGACTGAAGGCCAGCATCACGAAGCATACCATGAGCATTGCCATAATCACGACAAATATTATCGAAAGTGAACCGGAACCGTATTGCCGCAATGCGCCGGATGCCAAAGACCCTCCGGCAAGGCCGAGTATCGGAGCTGCGCCCGTGACCACAGAGCCAAGCCATGCGGGTGACAACGGCGCATTATCCACCACATACGCGGCAACTGCGCTGGATGCCAGTCCACAAGCAAATCCCTGAATGAAACGTCCCGCAAGGAGCATGGCCGAACTGGCAAGGTCAAGAAAAATCAGACAGCCGAACATGGCTAGGAGCAGATTGATAAAAATGACAATACGTCGTCCGAAATGGTCCGAGATTCTGGCGAACATCAACAGTGCCGTCACGGCTCCGGCAAAATAGGCTACGGCCGCGTAGGAAAGATCACTATGCGTCAGGTCGAGTGTTTGCCGATAGATGGCGAAAAGTGGAACAGGCGCGGCAGAAGCCATGTAAATAACGGCAAAAGATAATGTCGCAGTCACAAATCCTATGAGGGTTCCCTGTTGTGGATTTTTCATTTCGGGAGGTACGGATTTTATTTTTTCATTCATTGTAAATCTCCAAAGCCATTCTTGTATGGAAGCATCGTTTTCCCTATGATGGTTATCAATATTACGGACACAGATTTCTAAAAATTGCCCTTTGCATCCATGTCTAGGACGAAAAATTCAGGAGTTCCAGATAAAACAAGGGCGGGGAGGAAGCGCCCGCCCTTGCCAAAAAATTATTCTTTACGCGTCATTACTCATTCAGTAGTTCAAAGGTCACGTCCGTATCGCCGGTACGGGCGAACAGGTCCACATCGGAATGGATACGCCCTATCTTTTGCAGGTTGCCGATGATTTCCCCATTTTGTTCGTAGAAAATCACAAAGCTGTGCCGGGGCGTCCAGTAGGCGATGTCGCCCACTTCATAGCCGCTGCGCCGGGCCTCATCGGCGGGGAGAGCTTCGGGGAAGCGGTAGCACATTTCCCGGCCATAGAGATCCATCATGGAGACAGTCAGCGGAAAACGGGCCACAAGCTCTCTACTTGTCGCATTATCCAGAAACGTCGCCCGCAAGACCTGATTCCCAGCCGTGAGCTTTACCGGTATGCCCTGTGCCATCTCGTTATCCTCCCGCGCCCATGCGCTGTTGCATCCCAACATCGTTACAATACAAAGCAGTGCCAAAAGAACTCGCCGCACATGCACTATGTTCATCTTCGCTTCTCCCTGCTGCCTGAACGCGGCAGTCTCATTCAAGGTTTTCCAAAGGTGTGGACTTACCTTTCCGTCACCGTCACTGTGATGGAACGACCCATATCCCGAATTTCCTCAATTCCGCTCAAAAGCCGCCCCAGGATGACGCAGCCTTCCACTTCGCCGGAGCTTTCCTCCCGTTCCGTGAAGATGACGAAGTCGTTGCCGGGGAGCCACCAGGCGAGGTCGCCGTTGCGGTAGCCACTTTGCACATCCTTTTCATCATGGGGGAGAGGGGTTCCCATGTTTCCGCAGTAATCGCGGCTGCCCCGCGAAAGGGAAAAGTGTGCGGGGAGACGGGAAAGCAGCTCTTTCGCGGCGGCGTTGTCATAGAGAACACCGGGGACCGATGCGTTCTCCACGGTTACGGTGATATTGGTCATGATGTTCTGCTCCTTCTCGCCTTCGGCACGGGCCTGTATGGTGAAAAGAACGATCACCGCTACAGCGGCAAGCGTGGCCATAACATATTTCAGTGAATATCCTCTGTTCCCAGACATGGAAGAATCTCTTTCCTTTTGGCGCTGGATTGTCCGGACAGCAATGTGGGCGGGAAGGGCAACCAAGCAGAGCATGGAACCGTAATCAATCAGAAGCCCAAGGGCGGTATCTCCGTCAATCCATACGGAATAGGCGCTCTGCATGGTAAGAACATAGCTCATGTCCCGGACGGAAAAAGCATGGATGCCATAGAGCGCCGCCAGGCTGACGAGTGCGGTCGGCAGGAAGCCGCTTTTGACCTTCTGCGCCCACAGAAGGAAATGCGTCCGCATTCCATTCCGGATTCTCTGCCAGTACAGCCCAAGATGAACGCCCGCAAGGAGAAACGTCCAATGGGCAAGGCACATATGCAGGGTCCGCATGGAAAAACTGTCCACAAAACTCACGAAGGGGAAAATAGTTTTGGAGATCAAAATGCCGCTGCCCACTGTGCCCATGAACACCGCCAGGAGCAGGCCGTTGGCCGCAAGCCGGAGCGTGCGGGCAGGCGGATACCGGCCGCACATGACAGTCGCATACCATTTGCCGTTGACAGCGGCATGGGCAACAAACAGAAGAAAGAGCAACGTCCCGGCAATCTCGTGAACAGGGTTGCCGGTGTAACGATCCACCATGAGAAGCAGAAAGAACAGCAACATGGCGCTATCCAGCGACAAACGGAAGATTTGATTCGCGCGCACGGTCGTCACCTCATCCCTGACGTTCAGGCCGTCATGCCGATGCGCTGCAACCAACCCGAGACATCGCGCGGCATCCTTCCGGCATGGGCGTTCCGGGTATGATAGCCTTCCAGAACCGTGGTTTGTGGGCACAGAGTCCTGATGTCGCGTGGACTGTTGGCAAAACCGTCGCTGCCGTGCGTACAGAAAGGAACAATGGTCTTTCCGGTGAAGTCGCAAGATTCAAGGAAGGTCCAGCAGGCCATAGGCATGGTGTGCCACCAGATGGGGTATCCAAGGAAAATAATGGAGTATGACTCCATATTGTCCACGCGGGAGGCCAGTTCCGGCCTGTAGTCGGCCCGCAGTTGCCTTCCGCCAGCTCGGAACACGGATCGTGCTCTGCGGGATAGACTTCCACAGTTCTGATTCTGTGCGTATCGCCGCCTGTGAGGGATTGTATCTGTTCCGTCACAAGGGCCGTGTTGCCGGTATGGGAAAAGTACGCAATCTGCATGTTTCGCTCCGGGGTGTTGGCTGTCTGCGGGGCGGCAGCGGCAAAGGCTCTGCCCATCCCTAAAAGGTGGCACATGGCGGCCATGCCCAGCGTGAGAGCGCTTTTTTTCAGAAAAGCGCGGCGGGAATAGGATTCAGACATGGGATTCTCCAGACTATGGATGGCGGAGCTGGCAGCATCCGCTACCCGGCTTTCTGCTTCGAGACAGGCTTATTTGTTGAGATGCAGCTCAAAGAAGGATGTCAGTTTGTTCCAGGGAATCATCTCCGTGCGGTCATACAGGTCGATGCGGTTGGCACCCTCAATGACCACAAGTTCCTTGGGTTCGGCAGCCATCGCATAGGCCGTGTCGGTATAGCAGCGGGAAGGAGCCACTTCTCCCACCACAAACAGGATGGGACGGGGCGAAATGGAATCCATATCGTTGAACGGATAGAAGTTCATGAACTTCGCGTAGCTGGCGGGCGTGGTTCTGCGGTCGTTGGAAGCCACCTTGCCCCTTTCCGTCTGGTAAAAATCGTTGGATTCCGCCGCTTCGGGAAATACGGCGTCGTTCTGTCCGGGGCCGTAGACAGGCGTTCCGCTTGCAAAGGCTGTGTAACGCTGTTCAGCCGCCGTCTGAAGATCCTTATTTCGGGTTTCCGCCGTGCGGGTTCGGTTCAGCCCCGTGCGGAAATACTCGCCCATGTCGTACATGCTGACAGTGGCCAACGCCTTGATGCGCGGGTCAATCTTGGTCGCCGCGATGGCGAATCCGCCGCTGCCGCAAATGCCGATAACGCCGATTTTTTCCCGGTCAATAAAGGGTCGTGTTCCCAGATAGTCCACGCCCGCGCTGAAACTTTCCACATAGAGATCCGGCAACACGGCCCCACGCGGACTGCCGCCGCTTTCTCCCCAGAACATCTGGTCGAAAGACAGGGTGACGAAACCAGTTTCCGCCATCTTTGTAGCGTACAGATTGGCCGCCTGCTGTCTGACCGCCGCAAAAGGATGCCCCACGACAAGAGCGGGATATTTTTTGCCATTGTCCATCCGCTTGGGGGTGAACAGGGTTCCCACAATCTCCATTCCATACATATTGTTGAACGTTACTGTTTCCACGTTTACCTTCTCGCTGGTGTAGAAGTTGTCAGCGCCGCGCGACATATCCGCCGCATCGGCGGTAGCGGCTCCGACAAGCAGGACCGTTCCCAGAACCGCCGTAACGGTCGCCTTTTTCACGTTATTCATAAGTGTCGTTTTCATGGCATTGCCTCCCGGCAACTCAAGTTTTTTGTTGATATTGTTCATCACTGACCTTTTCCATCCAGCAGGCGTTTTTTCCGTCCAACGCCTCGCAGATGGAAATATGTGTCATGGGGCTGTTGCTGGCGGCTCCATGCCAGTGTTTGACATCGGGCGGAAACCAGACCACATCGCCGGGACGGACTTCCTGCACCGGTCCGTTCCCTTCCTGTACCAGGCCTCTGCCGGAGGTGATCAGCAGCGTCTGCCCCAGCGGATGACTGTGCCATGCGGTTCTTGCCCCCGGCTTGAATTCCACGGAAGAACCGGATGTACGGGCGGGAACATGGGCGGAAAACAGGTGCTCGATACGCACGGTTCCGGTAAAACATTCAGCAGGGCCGGAAGCGGAAGGTTGTTCCCCCCGTTGGATGAGAATGTGCGTGCGCATACGCTCTCCTTCTCCTATTTCGTCCGACTGGCGAGGACTCTGGTCAATACCGTATTGGCGGCCCGCGCTTCATTTGCGCCCACACGCCCGGCCAGCACGGAGATGAAGTCCTTCATCTGAGCTTCGTTCAGGCCCGTGTTCATGGCCGCGTTCATATGAAACTGAAGCTGCCCGCCAAGGCCGGGGATGCTGGCCAGTGTGGCAATGGTCGCCAGCTCCCGACTCTGATGATCCAGATTGTCGCGGGCAAAGATGTCCGCAAAAAGATGTTCCTTCAAAAAGGTGTCGATGACAGGCGCGAAAAGCTGGTAACCGCTGGGCGCGGGGATGGTGTCCCTGCCGCCGAGCCTCGCCCGTACCTGAGCGCCGTATTCGTCACGGTTCCAGTTCGCGGGCATGGGGCTGGCCTCACGGCCTTCCTTGTCGGAAATACCTTTGGCCTTGCGTTCGTCCATGACGACCATGAACGTATTGATGCCGTTGAGACTGCGGGGGAAGCCCGCATAAGCGTAGAGCTGAACCAGAATTTCCTTGATTTCGTTGACCGTCAGTCCCGCGTCCAGACCTTCGTTCAGCGCGCTTTTCAGCTTTTCCAGATCGCCGTTGGCCGTAAAGGACGAGATGGCGATGATGCTCTGTTGTTTGGGATTCAATGTGTTCTCCACAGCCTTGCCCTCCGAAGCCACGGTCAAACAAACAATGGCCGCACATAAAAGAGAAAAGATATTCCGTACTGTCTTCATGCTGACGCTCCCACGCGGCGGCCCCATTTTTTCCGGCGGGGCCGCCGGAAAAATTTCGCTATTTCGCGTTGTACTGCTGGTCGCTGACTTCTTCCATCCAGGTGACGTTCTTGCCGTCCTTCATGCCGGTAAGCGCCATATGCGTCATGGCTGTCGTGGGGGAAGCGCCGTGCCAGTGCTTGATATCCGGCGGGCACCACACCACATCGTCGGCCTTGATTTCTACCACCTTGCCGTCCCATGTGCCGGTCAGACCGGCGCCAGACACGATCACAAGGCGCTGGCCTGCCGGATGGGTATGCCAGAAGGAACGGGCTCCCGGCTCAAAGGTGACATAGGAAACGGAGTACGGCGCGGCTTCGTTAGGGCTGAACAGCGGGTCATGCCGCACATTGCCGGTAAATGTCGCGTGGCTTCCCACAGCGGACGGACGAGTTCCGACTCTGGTGATTACCTGCTCTTCCTTGCCCGTTTCGGCTGCATGGGCCTGAACCGCGGTCATTCCCGCCGAGGCCAGCAACAGGGCCGCCAGCAATGCCGTTGTCTTCTTCATGGTGCACGCTCCTTATGCGTTATCAGGTTCTCTCTTCCTCATGCCGAAGGGCACGAACCTTTCTGTGATTCGGATAATAGGAGGCGAGACGGTGCGAACAAAGACACAATCCCCCTGAAAAACTGCCTGATTCTCCCAGACGACTAGGCAGGTATGAGGAAGGTGTGGTACAAGAAATGCAACTGAAGATATGCTGGAGCAGCGAGGGAAACAGCCATGCGGGAACAACGCGCCGAACTTGAACAACTAAACGGACAGTTGAAAGAAAATATCCTGGGACGTGCGCCTGAACCGGGAAGTCATCCTACGGCAATTTCAGGATTCCATCTTGTCAGACGGGTACAGGCAAATGAGTTGCGCGTTTTCTACAGGCCGTTTATCGGGCTGACGGTTCAGGGCTTCAAACGCACCATAGTGGGGAAGGACGAGTACTCCTACGGGGAGTATCACTGCTTTGTGGCTGGCGTGGATATGCCGAGTGAAAGCTATATTACTATTGCATCCGACGAAGAGCCTTTTCTGGCGCTTTCACTCGATCTGGACAGAAGCCTCGTGGCACAGCTTGCGGCGGAAATTCCCTCCCCGGCCCGCATGGAGCCGGGAGCGGGAAAGAGCGTCGCCGTCATGGAAGCCGACGCCAAAGTCATGGCCGCCTTTCTGCGCTTGGCGGAACTGCTCGACGAACCGGAGGAAATTCCGATTATGGCTCCCATGCTGATTCGGGAAATCCACTATAGGCTGCTGCTGGGGCCGCAAGGAGCTTGGTTACGAACCATCTGTTCCCTCGGTACGGCCAGCAATCAGGTGGCACAGGCGGTTACCTGGCTGCGGGAAAATTACAAGGCTCCGCTCCAGGTGGAAGAACTGGCCCGGAAAGTCGGCATGAGTTCTTCCAGCTTCTTCCGCAACTTCAAACAGATGACCACACTCAGCCCGCTTCAGTTTCAAAAGGCGCTGCGCCTGTATGAAGCGCAGCGCCTTATGTTGACCAATGAGTATGATGTCGCCAACGCCGCCTATGCCGTCGGCTATGAAAGTTCGACGCAGTTTATCCGCGAATACAAACGGATGTTTGGAGAGCCGCCGCGCAGGGATGTCAGCAGGAAACGGGCTGCTGTTCGATGACGGTGCTATTTTTTTTCGTAAGAATTTAAAATACACCCAAATCCATCCTCCCCTATTTTGCTTTTTGAGGCAGCTAGTAATCATTGAACCAATTCATTGACGTTAATCGGTGGATTGTTCAATATTTAACAGCTTGTGCTTTATAATTTTTTAGGATATACTACAATGCTATATGTGTTTAACCCTGCATATTTTTTACGTAATCATTCAAAGTGAGTCTACATCTTTCAACAGTGTATTTTTATACCAAAATTGAGCTATAATGTTTCATGTCTTTAATCAGTTAGGATAAGATTTCTATGCAATCTTATGATTTGAAAATAAATACTCTATTTGATTCTTTAGTGGAATCGGTAACAAAAGAATATATAAACGACAAACAGAATTATCCTTGGATAATTGGGTTTTCTGGTGGAAAAGACAGTTCTCTTGTGGCACATATTGTTTTTCAAGTCATTCTAAATATAAGGCCAAGCAAGAGGACCAGAGATATTTATATTGTATCAAATGATACTCTTGTAGAAAGCCCACTTGTTGTGGAACATATAGCAAAACAGTTATCATTAATAGATGAAGCAGCAAAAAATTTTAATCTACCAATCAAAATTCACATTACACGTCCAAGGGTTGAGCATACATTTTGGACACTCCTAATTGGTAAAGGTTATCCAAGCCCTAATCAAAGAATGCGTTGGTGTACTGACAGATTAAAAATACAGCCAACTTCAAAATTTATTTTGAATAATATTTCAGAACATGGCGCTGCAATTATAGTTCTTGGTGTTAGAAAAGATGAAAGTAGTAGTAGAAAATCTGTTATCGATAAATATAAAAATATAGAGAATTCAAAGCTCTCTCCGCATAGCGAACTTCAAGGCGCTTACATATATAGACCGATATCCGATGTTTCCACGTTAGATGTATGGAATTTGCTATCATACAATGACCCGCCCTGGGGAGGGACGCACGAACACCTGATACAACTCTACAGAGATGCAAAAGGGGGTGAGTGTCCGATGGTTCTTAGCAAGGACGAAGCTCCTGGATGTGGAACCCCATCTAGCAGATTTGGCTGTTGGGTTTGTACTGTTGTCGAAAAAGATAGGAGTTTACAGGGATTCGTTGATTCAGGGCAGAAAAAATATCAAATACTAATTGATTTTAGAGATTGGCTAAAAAGTATTCGCAATGACCCTGAACATCGCCAAATTCGTAGAAGAAATGGTAATTTGACTTTTGAAGCATCAGGTAAACATATCCCAGGCCCTTTTACTATTTCTTCCCGGAAATTAATTTTAGAAAAACTCTTAGCAGCACAACAAGAGTATGGACAAGATTTGATCTCAAAAGAAGAGTTAGATTTGATTGCATCAATATGGGCTGAGGAGTTGGTAAGAAAAAATAAAAGCACAGGTGATATCGTATGGCGTTAGATACCTATCTTGGAGATCTTCCCCTCTGGGGAGATGAAGAAGCTAAAGGAATTCTAGAATCTTTATGCACAGAATTTCAAGTTGATATTGATGTGTTTGAAGAACTTGTCCAAATGCAACGCGAGTATCAAGACAAGGAACGTGCCGCAGGTTCATACGAAAGAATTTCCGAAATTTTGGATAGACTAGAGTAGGTGGCTATATGTGGATATCACGTGTAGAACTTGTAAATTTTAAGTCTTACCAACACCAAGTTTTTGAATTTCCCGCACCAAATAAATCAAAAAATATCATTTTGATTGGGGGAATGAATGGTTATGGAAAAACCTCTATCCTTGAAGCTCTTTACTTAGGTTTATTTGGAAAAGACGCCGTTCCTCATTTGTCTCGTGCCGGTCTAAAAAATACTGGTTATCGTTCTTTCCTTGAGAACGCCCTGCATGGAAATGCCTTAAAAAATAATCGAGATATGATGAGTGTCGCCGTACAAATTAATACTGGAGACTATGAAGGGTTTATCATTACGCGCAAATGGTATTTCAACAAAATTGGGCATTACGTTGAAGAAGATACATTAATATATACTGTTGAAATGGGTGTTCCCAAAAAGCCAATACCAAATGAGCGCGCTAATGAAATCTTAGAGCAGCACTTTATTCCTGCCCATCTCGCTCCATTTTTCTTTTTTGACGGTGAAGAAGTAAAATCTCTTGCTTCACAAAATCGTATCGAGCAAATAAAAATGGGAATGGAGGGTTTGCTTGGTGTAATTATTTTACGAGAGTTAAAAAAACGTCTCCAGCAATTTCAAATTCACAAAAGACAAGGTGTTGCTAATATAGATGAAGAAAAGCATCGTAATTTATTTGATGAATTAACGATGAAAGAAGCAGAGTTAGAAAAGATTATTGATAAAAAATTGAGTTGTGAAAAAGAAATAAAATCTCTTCAGATACAACAGAATGACCTTACAAATAGGATATTATCCCTCGGTGGTGGCGGTGGCGATATTGCTAGCCTTCGAGACATTATAATGCAACAACGAGATACCCAGCAGGAGCTTGATGAGTGCCAAGAAAAATTAGATCAAATTTTATCTGAAAAGCTTCCATTTCATCTCATATCTCCTGATTTACTTTCTGTATTTCGAGAACAATTATCTCGTGAAATAAATAAACTAAAATGGGACACAGAATGTAGTTCATTAAAGCCCAAAAAAGATATCTTGCTTAATAGTTTTTGGGGTGTAAAAGAGCCAATAATGACCCCAGCACTGTCTTCTGAACAAAAAAAACAAATTACAGAACGACTTGAGAACGCTTGGGCACGCCTTTTTTATCCCCCTCCTGTTGATTGTGCAGAAACAATCATACATAGCTATTTGTCTGAAAGCGGACATGCAAAAGTTTTTGAGCTTATAAATGCTACGATGGTTGGTGCTGACGAAATTCGGAATTTGATTCGCGAAAAGGGCAGGTTATCGCTTCTGCTTAAGGATCTGATAAGCAAACAGGCAAGAATTGAAGGCATTGATCGAGATGGAACCTTGACTAATTTGACAGCAACTATGGCTGGAATATCAGCCCAGCTAGAACAAAAACAAAAAGAATTAGGAGGCATTGAGCGTGAGGTTACCGCCCTTGATCAAATGGTAAAAGACCTACGTGCTACATATGAACGCGAACATGAAAAGTTTATCTTTGCAAACCCCGTCAATTCCCTCATCGGCAAAGCAGAGAGAGTTCAAAAGCTTATACAGGCCCTTATCCCACGGTTATATGCACTCAAGACAAAGCATCTTGCAGAAGCAATGAGTCGCGTCTTTAAGCATCTGGCGCATAAAACCCATATTAATTCTATTGAAATCAATGAAGATGGTTCATCACGGCTGCTTAGTGCTTCAGGAAGTGAAATTAAGTTCGACAAATCTGCTGGAGAAGATCAGCTCTTTGCTACTTCCTTAATAGCAGCATTGGCACAAGTGTCAGGCATAAAAGCCCCATTAGTTGTGGACACTCCTTTGGGACGTTTAGATAGTCGTCACCGAAGTAATATTTTGGATTTCTGGGTTTCTGATACAAATCGTCAAGTTATCTTACTGAGTCAGGATAAGGAAATCGATAATGCTCTTTATAAAAAAATAAAGAAGCATGTCCTTAAAACATACATGCTCTCCCATCAGGAATTAAGCAATGGTGTCGGGAAGACCATAGCAACTGAAAATAGTTATTTCGAGAACTAATATGACCAGAGAACTTTCAATTACAGAGATTTTACTCGCTAATTTTCAGGCAAATAAAGAAGGTTCTATTCTTTCGGAGGAGATGAGAAGACTCCTTGGACTTTCTACCCATTACAAAATCGGGAGATTAGCTCTGGGGCGTTCTATGGGCGAACCAACTTATCCAGACCTAACAAACGATACACCAGGACGCCCCCTAAAAGGCAATCTTCTTTTTGGTGAAGCAGAAGTCAGCTTGTGGGTCGGATTGCTAATAACAAATATTTTGCACTATAACCCCGAAACGAAAATTGATCTTCAAATTCTGCAAAATGCAGTAAAGCGACATTGGTCGCGCGGTGTCAGGCTTCTTAAAGATGATTGGATTTCTGTTGACGAAGACTACGAAAAGTTTATCGAGATGCTTATTACGCGAAGAGCCGTTTTACCCGATAGTGTAAAAGCCAAGCCTATTATCCCTGGTAACCCCCATCCATCTCTTGGTGGTGATCCTTGTCCGGTTACAATTAAGGTTGGAGAAGAGTTGGATTCAGGTGAAGCATTTACTCATTTAGTGAACGGTGTTGGCTATTCTCCACATATGGCGATCATGGGGCAAGTTGGCTCAGGTAAGACAAGGACAATGCTCGAAATCCTTCGCCAAATTAGAGAACAAACTAATGCACCTGTGATCTTGCTTGACTTGGGGAAAGGCGAACTTGCTAAAGATCTGGCCTTGCAAAATGTTCTCAATGCGACAGTACTAGAGGTTCCGGACAAACCGATTCCTCTAGACATGTTTTACGGGTCAGATGAAAATATGAATACAGCTTCTGATGCCGTCTTAGGATTTAGAGATTCTTTTTGTAATGTAATGCAAAGTAAACCGGGAGCAAAGCAACTTCAAAACATATCGGAATCTTTAAAACCTCTATTTTCTTGTAAAAAAGAAATTTCATTACGTGATATAAAAATACAAATCGACGAATTTTATCAAACAAATGGATTAAATAGAGATATCGTAACATCTACTATTTATGATTTGAACGAACGTGAAATATTTTCACCGGACTTTTCTCCTAAAGATTTTTTTTCAAAAAGCTGGATTATAACCTTCGCTAATGCAAGGGAAACAAGTAAAAATTTTGCTACAGCACTCTTGCTCGATGCACTTAGTAATTTTTTAAAACGCAGCGAAGAAGCTCCTAAGGATAATGCAGGCTACAGAGCGATAACTATCACACTTGCCATTGATGAGGCTAGAGATTTACTTGCCCTCAAACACAAGGCGCTTTCTGAGAACATACGTTTGCATCGTTCAAAAGGTCTTGTGACTATGCTCTCATCTCAAAGTCCTGATGATTATGATGGTAAGGTAGATGATTACCTTGAAAATATTGGGCTACCTATTTGCTTTACCACAAACGCCACTAGCAATCAGGTACTTCAAAATATGTTCAAAGGAAAACCCAACTTTGCTTCATTGCAGCCTGGAATTTGCATGACTCTTAGAAAAAATAAAATGGTTAAGGTTAAGGTGTTTTAGTGATAGTCAGATGCCTTCGCTTAGCCATAAAGAGGCTAAAGATATATTTGATGGCATCAAGAACTTCAAAATTTTAAGAGACAACTATATTTTAAAGCGCAATTTATGCTCAACCTTCCTCAGCAAAGCCACTTTCTCATTTACCAGACTGAAGACGGCCTGGTGAAAATCGATGTCCGATTTGAGGATGAATCCGTCTGGCTGACCCAGCAGAGAATGGCAGAGTTGTTCCAAACGAGCCAGCAGAACATAAGTTTGCATATTACCAATAAGTTACGAGGAAGGCGAACTCCAGCCCGAGGCAACTCACAAGGAATACTTGTCAGTTCGTCAGGAAGGCTCCCGACAGGTTCAGCGACGTCTCACCCACTACAACCTCGACATGATCATCTCCGTTGGCTACCGGGTCAAAAGCCATGTTGCCACTCGTTTCCGCATATGGGCCACACAGCAACTTCGGGAGTTCATCGTCAAAGGCTTCGTGCTCGACGACGAACGGCTGAAGAACCCGGACCAGCCCTTTGACTATTTTGAAGAGCTTCTCCGTCGCATCCAGGACATCCGAACCTCGGAGCGACGTTTCTACCAAAAAATTACCGACATTTACGCCACCAGTATTGATACGATCCAACTACCGAGTAAAGCATCACTTTTTCAAGACAGTTCAAAATAAACTGCACTGGGCTATAACCGGTATGACGGCGGCGGAACTCATTCATAGTCGAGCGAACAGTGGTAAGCCGTACATGGGGCTGACCTCATGGCGAGGGACAAAGGTTCGCAAGCAGGATGTAGGCATTGCCAAAAATTATCTGAATGGAAAAGAGCTCCTCGCGCTCAACAATCTGGTGGAGCAATATCTGCTCTTTGCCGAAAGGCAGGCTGCTTACGCAGGCCCATGCACATGACCGACTGGATTGCCAAGCTGGACGCCTTTCTTACGCTCAACGAAGGCAACATTCTCACGCATGCCGGAAGTATTTATCATGAGTTGGCTGTTGCCCATGCGGAACAGGAATATGATAAGTTTCACCGGCAGCGGCAACTTGAGGCCGGAAAAAAAGAAAGTGACTTTGCTAAAGCCGTAAAGGTGTTAACTGACGGAAAAAATGAAATAAACAGATAATTGTCCAGGCATGTTCCAAAAAGAGTTTTAAAAAACTTTAATTTTTGAGGTATTTTTGTAGGTGTTAGATACAAGTTTGACATAAAAGTCAATTAATTCAAATTATTATTACTGAATTTTTATCCGCTTGGGGACGCCAAAGATTTCAAAGGGTTATATAGCTCGTTCGTTACTGAAGTATGTTGGTTACAGTCTTCTGGTTACAGAATGCCTCACGGGGTTCCGTCCCGTGGGGCATTTCTAGTTTCATCAGCTTCATCGCTGACTGCCCTATCACGTTATCCCTAGTGCAGAGGGTATCGCACTGTGAGGAGTCACCCAAGATGAGAATCTGTTGCAGTCAACTTGAGAATGTGAACTTGTGAAAAATTCGATTGGCACGATGTTTGGATATGACGAAAAAAGGCTCCAGTTTTTGGAGCCTTTTTTGTTCATCAGAAGTTCCGGCTCAAGACTTCCCCGCTCTTCAAATTCTTGCCGTTCGAGCAGGTGTAGTTGACCTCCGCCTCCTCGAATTGGAACGCCTTGAACGTCTCCCTGACGCCCGGCGTATCGTTCAGGGACAGGATGAATTTGCCCTGCACGCCCGCCAGCAGCTCCGCCAATTTCCCGAAGTCCTCACGGGAAAAGAGGCCCTTGCCATAGTAATTCTCGTAATCCCAGTACGGAGGATCAATGTAAAAGAAGGTGGTAGGCTTATCGTAGCGCCGAATGATCTCATAGTATGGCAGGCACTCTACATATGCCCTCGCCAGACGCAGATGTGCTGCAGAAAGAGTCTCTTCGATACGGAGCAAATTGAGTTTTGGACCACATACAGCAGCATAACCAAATGATGGATTCGTAATCCGACCTCCGACGCATTGCGGCTGCAGGTAGTAGAACCTCGCCGCCCGCTGGATGTCCGTCAGCGTGTCGGGTTCGACACGTTTCAGGCGCTCAAATTCGTCGCGGGCCACGAGAACCCATTTGAAGTAGCGTACAAACTCTTCCAGATGATGCTGGATACACCGGTAAAACGTCACCAGCTCACGGTTGATGTCATTGATGACCTCAACATCGGATTCCAGCTTCCTGAAGAGCACCCATGCCGCACCCGCGAACGGCTCGACGTAGCATGTATGCTCGGGAATGGCGGCGACGATGCGCTTGGAGAGCTGGAGCTTGCCGCCCATCCAACCCGCCAGAGGCGAGCGGATGGGCTTGAAACCTTCGTTATCTTGCGTCACTCATCATCTCGATTCGACCTTCTCGCGGCTCTGGTCTGGCGCTCGCGGCGCGCAGTATAGTATATGCCCCGCAACGTGGGCATTTCAATTCAAGATAGAGAGCCTCGCCCTTGGCGAGTAAGCGGTTACAGTGTCCGCATCTGATTTTTTATTATGTGCTCCCGTCATTTTTTGATGGTCCTTGGGTTGCGCCCCGGCATCCGTCCTGATATGCGTTTACACGCTCGTCACGAGCACAACCGCAGGCGGAAACCTTGCACGATGCTGTGATCATCGTGTGGGGCCGTGGTCCGGCGTCTTGTCACCGGGCCGGTGGGGGAGCTCGTAACTCCCCCGCCTCTGCCTGAATATTCTACATCTGTCGCGCTTTTGGGGTCACGCGCCGCGCAGTCCGGGCGGGAACTGGAGGCGTTTTCTTTCCGCCTCGTACGCCCTTTTGCAGTGGCCCTCCCATTGCCAGAAAAACAGTCCATCAACCAGCTTTCGGGGCCACGCCCGGAGCCCTTGCTGCTCCTCCCGCCAACACCGGGAAGAAAGCGTTTCGTCCGGCCAGCCGCCGAGCACGGCATTGATGAACTGGTCGAAAGCAATGAACAATCCTTCGATATATGTCATATAGGTGTCCTGCATACCGGATAAAGTCTTTCTTCATGCCATTGAACTGTAGGTTCTCCTGTAGAACAATAGTCTATCTGTGACGTTCCGTTCTTCGTGTACACATAACCGCCAGATGTAAGGCTATCCATATATGTATCACCCGAAGCGACTACAACACTGTTCCAATAGACTTTGGTTGAGTAGAAATCTAAAGAGGCCATAGTTATTTGTCCGTGATAGTGACCAATCCCGTATTCAACCCCGGCGCCGTTACACCCGCTGCCGTACGAGCCCTGCCCTTTGCACTCGGTGCATGATTGGGTATTGCAGGACTGACTCGTGGTGGGCTTCGTCAGCCCGTGCGCCGCGCAAAAGCTGTCCGCCACAGTCTGCACGTCCAGATTAGAGTTCGTCGCGTCCCGCCGCTGGCAGGTGACCGTACGGGTCTGCGTGCCGCCGCAGTCGACGGAACAAGCCCCCCAGTTCCCCGTGGCATAGGAATAGGTGTAGAGCGGCTTCCACGCGCCCGAGACGTTGACGTAGATGTTTTGGCAGGGCTTCCAACTGCCGCCCACATTAACGTACGCCTGCTTCGCGTACTTCCACGTTCCCGAAACATTCACTGCGCAAGACATGCGGGCTTCTTACTTTCCGAGGAAAATCCTTTGAAGTTCCGCCACTTCCTTGAAAATCACGTCAAGCTCGCCGTTGGACGCACACCCCTCCGCGCGCTTCAGATAAGCCCACTGCCCGGCGTTGATCTCGACCATATTTCGTAGGTAGGCGGCGTGATTGGCGAGGATGTCGCGGCACAGGCTTTCCTTGTCCGGTTTGCCCTCGTCGGTGCGCGCGGCAAGAAAGGCGTCGATGTACGGCGTGGCGCGGGCCTCGCCGTTCAGGAATCCCGTGGTCTCGGCGACCTGCGCGGACCATGTGAGCTGCTCGTATTGGGGGATGAATTTTCCCCAGATTTTCCAGCGGCGAATTTCAAAGCAGTTGCGGATTTCAAGCTGGACCTCGTGTAGAAGCTTGGCGAAAGGACACGGATCGACCCATTCGCCATTCTCCAGATCATACATGTGCGCGGACGTGGGCCGTGTGGGAAAGGCATCCCACTCCTCATGGGAAAGGAAAAAGACACACCTCTCGCAAAAACCTGCCGGACGCTCCACGAGGCTCCCGTCCTCCCGGATAATGGCTACGATCTCCTCCCACGTGCCGCCCCTGCGGCGGGACACCGGATAGGGAGGCACGTCAAGAACCGTAAAGCCGTATCCCTTGGTCCAGCCCATGCCGCCGTTGTATGCGGATAAGGCAAAGGCCATGCGGTCACAGGGCGTCAGCACCTTCTTTTGCGCGTTTTTGGCCGCCAGCCGATCCCACAGATACTTGTCGTATGTCACGCACGCCCGGAACGACCAGCCGGGATTGAAGGGCGCGGGCTTGCCCACTTCCGGGGCAACGGTCGGGAGCCATTTCGCGGTGGATGGCATGAACTGTGCCAAGCCTTGCGCCCCGGCGGTCGACACCGTGCTGTTTTTCCTCCAACTCTCGGTGTGGATTTGCGCCGCGAAAACGGACACCGGCGCGTCCAGTCCCCACACGATGCGGGAGGCACGGATCAACGTGTCCCGGTGCTGATAGGCGGCACGGGGGCGGCCTGTCTGCATGTGGGGATGTAAAGATTCGTTCCGGCATATTCCCGGCACAAAGCCTTTGCCGCATCCTCCCCAATCATAATCGCACAGCCTTCTATAACGGGCCTCGCCGACGGGCGTCAGCCGCATGGGCACGGGGATCGTCGTTCCGCCGAGAGCCCTTATGAGGCGCAGGGTCACGGCGGGACCAAGACGATCGATGATGTCGCGGGCGTTGCGGGGCAGGCGCGCGTCAGACATTACGCCCTCTCCTGCGCCCGCTGGTGCTTGGCCATTGCGGCAATCACGCCGCCGAGCTGCTCGCCGTCGAGCCACGGAATGCGCACGCCATACATCTTTTCTGCAATGGATTCGACATATGCCCATGACTTTTTGGTGTCGAGACGCAGGGCGTTGATCTTGCCGAGCAGATTTTCAAACTCCGGGCGCCCCTTCGGACGGCTGTCCTTCCATCCGCGTTTGCGCAGGGCCGCGACGAGCATAGCCGCGCGCGGGTACAGCGTCTTGAAGGTAGCCGCGAACTGCGACAGGGTGGACGCCTGAACGACAATCCACGGCTTTTTCGCCGTCCCGAGACGCCGCATTTCCATCGCCAGCGTAATCTGCAACATGGTCTTGCCGGAACCGACGCCGTGCGCGAGCAAGGTGGATTCCTGCAACCCTCGGACAACGCCTATCTTCTGGTTCTCCCGCAACTCGATGGAGTGGGAAGCGCCGGGAAAATGCTTGATGTCGGGGGCCGTGAACTTGCGCGGGACGAACCCGTTGAACCTATCGTTGTACTCGTCTTCGACGAGCCTCCCGGCGGCGTCGTCCTTTTTCAGCCACGACTGGAATTCGTTCTGAATGGATCGCTGCTTTTCCTGCGCCGCCAGCGTCTTCTCGGTGTTCTTCACACGGGACGTTTTCCCGTCGGCGTTGTAATGCTCGTCGTAGACCTCAGTACGTTTCAAGTTCAGACTGTCGCTGATCAGGTCAATGACCGACGCACCGTCCACTCCCCAACGGTTCCGCGCTTCCGGCGTGCCGCCGTAAGCTTCAACGTGCCACTGCGTCGAACCGTCTTCGCCTTCAAGACGCGCCTTCTCAACGGATACGCTGGAAAAGCCGAGATGCTTCACAAACGCCTCGTAGACCTTGGCGGGAACCCACGACGAGCCGATGCGGGCGTGGATGGCGTCGATGCCGATACGTTCCGGCTGGACCTTCCGCAGCGCCTCCACGTTTTTCCCGTAGGCCGGATTGTCCTCTCGGCCTGCTTCCGCCATTTCCAGCTTCTTGCGGACATTGCCGGAAAGGTAGATATCGTCCGGTTCGATAAGCCCCGTTTCCGGGTTCTCGAAGAGGGTTTCCGTCTTGAGGAGTTCGGCACGGGCTGCATCCGGGCTCATGCCGAGGAGATTCCCGATATACCCGACGTCGATCCCCGTCCTGAAGATACGGCAGATCTTGATGGCGTCCTGAATGTTTTCGGCGGATGTCGGTTCCTTGAAAGGGAATATCGTGCGCTTGGTGAAGATGTCGGCCTTGGCCACCCGCTTCTCATCGACCTGATACGATTCCCCCTTACGCTTCCCGCTCTTGTACGTCTTGGTGACGGGCACACTGACGAGGCGCTCGATGGCCGCGACCGTGGGAAATTCGATGTCGTCCTCAAGGAATCCGTTTCCGTCCTTGTTGATCGGGGCGTAGTCCTTCACGTAGGCATCATAGGCACTATTCAGCGCGTCCCGGAGCTTGCCGATCCCGGCGTCGTCCGCATCGCTGTTCATCGCATTGATGAGGTCAAAAACCGATTTCTTGACGCCGACGTAGCTTGCCGCCTGCCGTACCTTCTTCGGCTTGTCGGCCCACTCGGGCTTAACCAACGCCCCGTCGGAAACGGTGAACAGGCCACCGTCCTTCTCGACAAACGCCCCTTCCCGCATCCCGGCATCCGCGATCCGCTCTTCCCGTTCGATGGGAACCGCTCGCCCCTCGCCGAACACGTTTGCCGGAAGCGCATCAAGAACCTTTTTCAACCCGTCCTCTATGCTCTCCCCGGCCCTCGGCTTCCTTCTCCATAACCGGTTCATTCGCGTACGCGGCGAGCTGCTCTCTCGTAGGCAAAAAATTCATGTTGTTCAAAAAATCCTCCGTTTTCAACTTGTTAAAAAACAAAGAGAAAAGGAGGAATTTTTAGTAAGCTATATGTAATTAGTTCATTTTCTTACAGGGATGAAAGGTTTTTCTTGTTCCTTACTGGATAAATGAAATGGAATTTCAATATGCACATCATAGTTTTTTACTTCCACCTTACTGTCTTCTGTATCCAAATTACCAGAAGCAACAATTTTTACGGTCAATGGCATTGTTTTCATTGTATTTAAATATGTTATATTTGTTTCACTCCCATTATTACATGCTGCACCGATTCCTTTAATCACTTCTGCCAATAAAATTTTAAGCGTCATTGCATTCCCTCCTTTTTTCTTTTCGGATACCGTGCTTTTCAAAAGGAAACACGGTTAAAAAAGGAGAGGAGATAAACCTTGTGCTCGATTTCAAAAATGTATCTGCTACAGAAGCATTAAGGTATGCAAAAGAACTCAGTGGGCTGTCTGCAAAAGAACTTGCTGAAAAAAACTGGTATTTCGACTGGGATACTCAATCGTTATTTGAATCAAAATGATGACCAAGCCTTGAAATACTACCTACCCTCTGTATCGCTCTTGAAAATGACATTTTAATACAATGGATTAACTCTAAAATAGCATTAGAAAACAGTGAAACCAGTCCGGCGAAAACACGAGCGGACGTACTGACGACAGTGGCCTACGCGAGTTCTGCCCTTGGCGAGGTACAACGAATCGTCGCCGAGGCGCAGATCCTCTATCCTTGGACAGCGCGGGAAATCCGTTCTGCACTTGAGGAGGTGATCGCAATATGTAGAAAAGCACAGGCTGAATTACAGCCACTAGCTGAACGGCGGGATCGGGATGTGGCGCTGGCCAGCCTGTCGGACGGAGAGAAGGTGCCGTATACAGATACTTCTACGCAACAGGAGAGAACACCTTGGTGGAAATTTTGGAAAAGAGAATAACAGTCTGTATAAGTTACTGTTTTATATTTACATAAAACAAAGAATAGTATGGGAAATTATTATGCATACAAATAAAATTATATCGTTTTCTTTGATTCTAATCTCATCTCTTTTATATGGATGCTTCGGTTCAAGCGGTGTCTTACCAATAGGGCAAGGCGTCTATAGTCTGACGGTAGAGACTCCATATATTGTAGGAGCATCAGGGACAAAAAAGAAAGCTATTGAAGAAGCTCAAGCTTACTGTGTGAAACAGGGAAAGGAAGTTAATATTCTCCAATATAGGGGAAGTTCTCCTGCGCAAAATGTTTTTGATATGACGTTTGAATGCCTTGCTCCCGAAGAAAAGAGTGATAGACAGGTGAAGCCGTCTCCAGATGCCGTCATTGAAGTCCACCACTACTAACTATTGACTTTCAGCCACTTTCATGGTGAACTTTCTTCCACGGAGCCTCGAAACTCCTTTACACGACGGAAGCCAACCCGTGAGAGTGGCTATTTTTGTGCCCTGCCAAGACATGTTTGATGCCGTGGGAGAGGTGTATCATACGATCTTCACGGGTCGGGAGTAGGCTAATACAATACCCTTCGGGGAAATAGGCCTGGCTGTTCGTGTACAGTTTCGAGCTCCCGGCCCTTGCTATTTTGCAGGGCTAATCGAAAACTACACGAGGTTTATTATGTCACAGGCTCTGCTTCTTTCCTCCCCATCCCCCTCCGTTTCCCTACATGATGGCCGTCCTGCTACGACTTCTCTTGATGTCTCCAAGTTTTTCAGGAAGCGGCATGATGCCGTATTGAGGGATCTCCGAAATATTATTGTTAACTGCCCGGAAGAGTTTACTGCCCACAATTTTGTGGTGAGTAACTATATGGACAATACGGGGCGATCGCTAGCCATGTACATCATCTTCCGTGACGGCTTCACCCTCTTGGCGATGGGCTACACAGGCCCGGAAGCCATGCGGTTCAAGCTCGCCTACATCGAAGCCTTCAACCGCATGGAGGCCGAACTCGCCAAGCGCAACCGCCCTGCTCTGCCCGCCGCTCCGCGCTTTGACGAAGCCGCCATGCTGGAACTCGCCGCCGAAATCCGCGAAGCCCAACAGCACTACTACCGCACCTTCGGGCACCTATGCAGCAGGCTGATCTCCATGAGCATTCCCGTCTTCACCGCGCTGGAAAACCGCGTCTACAAGCAAGCTCCCGACCGTCCTTTCTCCGGCGTCCGCATCGGAGCGCAGTGGGAACGGTACTTCACCGAGCGCATGACCGCCGCCCTGCACTCCCTTGACGACAGATTGCCGGACGAAAAGAACCCGGCAATGCTCCTGCTGGAATACGCCCGCGCCATGAGCGCACGTTGATTCCCATTGGCATTGGGAACGTGATCCTGTATCCTGCACCCAACGGAGGGAATCCCCCATGTTGCTGTTTGATGACGGAAAGAAACTTGAGAAGGCTGTGGGCGAGGAAGCCGCGAAAACCATCGTGGAAGTGCTGGAACGCTTTGACGAGAGCCAAAGGAGCGCCAGCGCCTCCAAGGGCGACTTGCGGGAAACAGAATTGCGCCTGTTGAAGGAAATTCAACAGGCCAAGGCCGAAACGATCAAATGGATAGCGGGTATCATCACCGCCCAGACAGTGGCGATCATCGCCGCAATCATTGCCTTGATGAAATAACCCGACCATGAGCTTACGGGAAAACGAAGCCCACGGCTTTAAGCGAGGTAGGATTCAATTCATTGAGGTAACGGCCTATGAAAGCGAATGGTTTTGATGATGGCGGCAGTGTGATGCCCTTTGCCGACATGCCCCAAGCGGAACGGCCCAACCTGAAGACCAAACGCGTCAATGTGGACTTCCCTGCATGGATGGTCGAGGCATTGGACAAGGAAGCCGCACACCTTGGCGTAAGCCGTCAGGCCCTCGTGAAGGTCTAGATCGCCAACTGCCTGACGCATACCGCCCATACAGCCCCTAGGGTGTGGGCTGACTTACAAAAACAGGGCCGGGAACCGTGAGGAACCCGGCCCTTGTGTTCTCCTCCTTTTCTCTATGCGGTTGTCAAAGAGCAACTATAAATCCATCTAATGTTGAGAAGAGTAATAACCTTTTGATGTCAAAATTTCGTCCATAATGAACTGTTTTGTCTTCTCTATGGCAGGATTCAGTGCCCCTTCGGAACCAAGGCCGCGCTGATCTGTCTCCCATCAGTTCGGCCTATCCATCCCTTCGCGCAGTTTTTCCTCTGCCAGTCGCTCAAGCTCGGCATCCAGCTCCTTCACGGCAAGAGCGGGTTTCACTTTATCAGGACGTTTTCCGAATACCTTGGTGTATGCCTCGTACTTGTCAGGCATCCTTTCCCAGATACTTCCCTTGGGAGGCCGTATCTGGTCTTTTCCCTGTGTATGAGCAGAAGCAGACCTCACAGGCGGACTACTGTTTGCAGGTGCAGAGCCAGTGACATCAGGCATCGCCCCACCAAGGCGCGCTTTCGGTGCATATTGCTTCTCCTGATCTTCATGGAGCTTCTTCGCGTATCTCGTCGCTGCCTCAGGTGAAGTAAAAACTCCAAGATGTTTTCCGGTCTTTTTGAAGAGATCTACAGCTTCCCGCTCAGTCAGTATCTTGCCGTCGTCGCTTACCGTGGGAATGAGATATTCCTTCCCATGCATTCCGACAGAAATGCTACGTACGGTGCTGATACTTCCGTCTTTGTTATGAACGACGGGGCGATGACCGGGCTGCGTTTCCTGCGGCCCGGACCGGGGCGTTCCTTGAGCGCATCGCCTCCTGCGCCTCCCTGCGGCGTGGGAATGAGGCTTCCATCCCCCTCCTGCCCCACTCCGACTCCGAGCATCCCACCAGCAAGGCTCGGCCCCTGCGGAGCCTGCGGCATCATGCTCTGAAGCCGGGCACAAAGCCCTGCTGCATCGCCGACGTATACGACATGAGTTTCATTCCTTACCCTCCAAGCCCGTAGGCCATCGCCCCGGACAGTTTTTTCAGGTTCATCTCCTCGCCCTGCATCCGGCCCGTGTTCGCGGCCCCCGCAATGGACGCGGCCCCCTGTATGGCCAAATCGCGGCTGGCCGACTGCGCCGCGCCGCTTGTCGGACTGATGCCCATCCGGCTCATGTTCCGGTTCATGCTGCCCGTGGCTTTGGACAGCGCCATGTTCGCGTAGGTTTCCGTGGAGGTTGGGCGGGAGGCGTTGTAGAAGTCCGTCTGGATGCCCTTGAACCCTTCAAGCCCTTCCCTCACAATATCCGTCTGGGCGGGGATCAGGCCGAGCTGCGCATCGGCGTTTGCCTGCTCCACCGGGGCCTGCACTGTCTGCCACCAGTTGAAAAACTGATCGGAAAGTGCTTGCTGGCGTTCGGTCACCTTCGCCATGCGGGCATTGTATGCCTTGTCCGGCTCGGAACTGATGTTGGTGGTGGAACTGCCGCCGCCCTTGCCGCCTTTGAGCAGGGCCACGGGTCCCGCATACTCGCTGGAACAGGCGCGTAACACCCGGCCCGTTCTGTAACGCGCCAGACAGTTTTGTGTACAACACCGCTTAGTTCTGGTATGAGAGAA
>ERZ894240.270-NODE-270-length-64014-cov-86.661392_pt1 | contig 64014 bp, 58 predicted proteins | sample MGYA00380298_ERZ894240 | MGnify/ENA primary metagenome ERZ894240 (study PRJEB32331, sample SAMN06328419) | human gut metagenome | biome: human gut microbiome; feature: stool | host: Homo sapiens | collected 2014-06-27 ... | reverse complement strand
CCTGCAAATACTTGTCAAGAGAAGCGCTCTCTCTGTTAGTGATACTTTTTGTAATCTTAAGTTGTCTCATTCTTCTAAAACAGATTTGGGTTGCAAAGTTACGACAAATTATTTTGTTACAAGCAAACTTGCCCTAACTTTTTTATCTTATTCACTATACAATATAAACAAAAAGAATGCCGACAAGTTAGTTGTCGACACCCTTTTTCTTCTTTGTTAGCTAATATTACAATCTTCTTACCTAAAAATCATACCTTATTATTCTTGAGTCAAATCTACCGCATAGTTAGCACGCTTACCTGACGGGAACATACCTGTAATAAAGAGTACTTGATCCGGAGATTTCGTAGCTTCCTTCATTACTTTTTCCAAGTCTTCTACAGTTCTCATCTGCACGCCATTGGCTTTCAAGATAATGAAACCTTTACGAATACCTGCGGCTCCCATTTTACCGCTGTTTACACCTGTCACTTCAAGGCCATAACCAAGATTCAATTGCTTCTTCAATTCATCGGGTATAGGACGGAAGGCTGCGCCAAGAATATCCATTCCGGCATCTTTTACAACTTTCGTAGTACCTTGCTCATTCTTCAGCGTCACTTCAACGGTCTTTTCCTTCTTATCACGTATCAATTTCACTTTTACCTTATCACCAGGGCGATGTTTAGCCAAAGCTTCCTGCAAATCGGCAAATTTATGAATAGGTTTATCGTCAATACCAATAAGAACATCATCAACCTTGATATCAGCACCTGCAGCAGAACTACCTTCAACAATTTCTCCTACTAAAAGGCCATCAACAACACCTGATTTTTCACGAGCTTCCTTTTTAAATTCACTCAGTTTCTTACCACTCTTATCTATCGCACGTTGAGTATCACCCGGTTCTTCTACAAGCGGAGTAACAGCAACACCCAGTTTCACACGTTGAACTGTACCGAATTGCTTCAAATCAGCAACAACTTTCTTCATAATACTGGTAGGAATGGCAAAACCATAACCTGTATTTGATCCCGTCGGGGAGAAAAGAGCAGCATTGATACCAATTAATTCACCACGCGCATTTACTAAAGCACCACCACTATTACCTTGATTAATCGCGGCATCAGTCTGAATGTACGACTCAATGCTTTCCGTACCAGTCTGCTGCCCCATTCCTAAAGAACGCGCTTTAGCACTGACAATCCCCGCAGTCACCGTAGAGGTAAGATTAAACGGATTACCTACAGCAAGCACCCATTCACCAACTTTCAATGCATCAGAGTCACCTACCGGAATAGTTGGAAAATCATCTCCCTCTATTTTGATCAAGGCAAGGTCTGTGACTTCATCCGTACCAATAATACGTCCTTTAAGCTGACGATTGTCATTCAGCGTCACACTGATTTCATCTGCACCTGCAATTACGTGATTGTTCGTTACGATATATCCATCTTTAGAGATGATAACGCCGGAACCAAAACCTGTACGTTCAGGGGTCTGTACCTGACGTCTTTGCGTACCGCCCCGACCACCGAAAAATTCACCGAAGAAATCAGAGAACGGATCTCTAACTTCTACTTCCTGAACTTTGGAAGTCTGAGTAGAACGAATATGCACCACAGCGTGAACTGAATTTTCTGCTGCTTGCGTCAAATCTACAGGTTGCGCATCAACGGCATTATAAGAAGCCAAACGTACGTTCGGATTTTGCTGGAACATTTCATTGAATGCACTGGTACTATCAGCAGGCATATTTTTTTGCAGCATCTTATAGGTGGTTAAACCTGCTACTCCTGCGCTGAGAAGTACGATAGCTGCAACCCCGAGAATGTTTTTTGTTGTCTGTTTCATACTAATTTTCTATTCTTTTAATTGTTAATATTCAAGTTTCGTTTAACATTTCGACGTTAAAATAACGACAAAAATCGTTCACTTATTCCGCTTGTCACTCTTTTTTGTTCTCTTTTAACAGTGAACTTTTAGGGCTTAACAGCGGTTAACGGCAGAGCCTGACAATTTTACATTTATGCACGTTTACTGACGTGAAAATAAGGCAGATAGGTGTTAATAAGAAACAGACCGTCTATTCAATAAAAACAGATGATCTGTCAGAGGCAAACAGATCATCTGTTTTCAGGAGGTGATATTTACTTAATTATCAAGGTATTCTATATCCATGTGATAATCCCACTTCGGAAAATAAAGGTTACCTCCCTCCCATTCCACTTCACCACGCTGGAAATCCACTGTTTCACTACGAGGATATTTCTTCTCGGGCACCAGCGGCATACCGTAATCACTATTCACTATCATACGCCAAGAGTCGATACCACCCAGGAAGAAATATTCTTCATCTGCATTACGGGCAAAAGCAGGGACGCCAAATGATTGGTCTACAGGAACCCAGCCAATGCCTTCAAAATAGATTTCCGCCCAGTCGTGCAAGTTCCATGCCTTAGGATGCATCATAAAACCACTCTGAAAATGGGCAGGAATACCACTGATACGACAAAGTGTAATAAACAGCAGACTAACCTGACCGCAATCACCCTTATGGTTATCTAATACGTATTCGGGAATATTCTCTATAGTAGAGTATTCCCGGGCAGAAGCCCAGGGGAAGTTATCATTCACCCAACGGAAGATACGTTTAGCTTTCAACAAAGGATTAGTTTCCCCAGCTGTCAATTTGGCAGCAAGTTCACGCATACGTGGTGAGAAAATGATATGCTTCTCACGTTCAGCGGTATATTCCTTATATATAGAAGAAGCTGTATCATAAGGCTGAATATCTTCCGGTTTCAGATTATGCCATTCAGCATTAGCTGTATACTCGAAACTTTCAGAGAATACGGTTGGCTGATCTTGCACTGCACGCTTTTCCATATAGAGAGTGCTATGAAGGCAATCCTGTGGAGAAAAAGTATACTTGGATTCGCTAGCAGAGATGAATTTTACATCTTGCTGACGCGACTGGTCGGTACGTGGGTAAGGAAGCCAGCAGCGGATAAGCTCTCCGGCAGGAACGGCATTACTGTCTACCGTGAGCATATAGATGACTCGCATTCGTTTGGGAGCAGTGATAGGATTACCACTCTTTTTCACACTTGCAATGACTTCGGGCAGATTCTCCATATTCACTTTTTCACTGCCACTGAGGGAGACGCCATCTTTGGCAGCCTTTATCTTGTAACAGGCAGAGTCTACACGAAATAAATTAGGTGCGGCATTACGGAAATAACGCTTCTCACCATCCAGAGTCATACACTCTAAGGCTTTGGAGGCTTCCCATTGGCGCATTTGCTCATCGGAAACATCAGGGATATACTTACGAATGTAATCTTTCACTTCATCTTCCGTACGAGAGAAATCCGTGAGGAGGCGTTGGTGCAGGTCGTCTTCCCAGACATAGGGCTTGCTTTCCGTTTTTGGGGTACAGGCAGTTACAAGGAAAAGCAAGGCAGCAGCATACAATACTTTTTTCATAATAAGCTAATTTATAGATGATAATTGAGAACGGAAATTGAATTACGATTCAGGATGCTTACAGTTTCACAACCCCGATACCAGGCAAATCAGGTAACGTGATCTTGCCCTTTACGACCTCCATTCCCTTGAAACGGTCGTTGGCGATAAGCAGATTGCCATCCAGGTCAGCAAAGTCAACCGCAGGAGAAAACTGGGCAGCAGCAGAGCAAGCACAGGATGTTTCCGTCATACAGCCCACCATCACTTTCATACCCAAAGCACGTGCTAATGTCACCATCTTCCAGCCTTCACGCATACCGGTACATTTCATCAACTTGATATTGATGCCATGAAATGCACCCTTCAGACCGGCTACATCACTCAAACGTTGCAAAGATTCATCAGCAAAGATAGGCAACGGACTTTGTTGTGTCACCCAGGCAATATCATCCAACTGGGTTTTAGGCATCGGCTGCTCAATCATGACAATCCCTTTTTCTTTCAGCCAATGTATCATATCAATGGCATAATGCTTGTCCGTCCAACCCTGATTAGCATCGACAGCAATAGGCAGGTCGGTCGCCGAACGGATTGTTTCGATCATTTCTTTATCATTTTCACGCCCCAGCTTTACTTTGAGAATATTGAATTGCCCGGCACATTCTCTTGTTTTTTCTCGTACCACATCCGGTGTATCGATACCAATGGTAAAAGTGGTCGAAGGAGCTTTTTCCTTATCCAATCCCCATATCTTATACCACGGAGCTCTCAGCAATTTGCCCACAAGATCGTGCAAAGCAATATCTACAGCAGCTTTAGCGGCGGCATCTCCCGGTGAAAGCTTATCTACATAAGCGAGAATATCCTCCAATTGGAAAGGATCAGGAAACTGTCCGATGATATCCTGAACTTTTTTCAGGAAAGCCAGTACACTTTCCATCGTACCCAGTTCTTTCTGTAAATAAGGCGGCATGGAAGCTTCACCATAACCGATAACACCATCATATTCAATCTCTACTTGCACATCAGGAGTGGTAGTGCGTGAGTAAGTAGCCACTGTAAAAACATGACGTAACTTCAACTCATATGGAAAGAAGCGCAATTTCATCCTGGCATTCACACCACTTTTATTGATATTGAACAGTTTTGGAGCACTTTCTCCTCCAAACACATCATGGATAACCACACCGGAACCCAATGCGGCAAAAGCAGCTGTTTTCAGGAAATCTCTTCTGTTTTGCATAATATTTGTTTTTAAGTTAGAAGCTACGAGCTACGGAGCTACAGGCTACAAGAGCTTTGCAGAATGAAAGCATTGCTACTTGTAGCTTGTAGCTTGTAGTTCGTAACTTTATTATTTATAGTAAGGATTCGTTTCCGTAGTATTCAAGGATGCTTCCTTATTTATATAAGGTAACACGCGCGTAGCAAACAGAAGGCGTCCGAGATTATATTCATCAAAAAGTTCATCGGCAGAATCAAAACTGCTGACATGTACATCACCTTGCGAGTGAATGAAACGTTTGTTACCAATATACATTCCTACATGCACTACACGTTCTTTACGATCTGCTGTAGCTTTACGTCCGAAGAAGATCAAGTCGCCCGGTTGCAGGTTGCTGAAATCAGGAGTGATATCAATATGCTCGCCTACATACGCTTGCTGTGAAGCATCCCGGGGAATGATGATATCATGAATAAAAAGAATAGTGCGCATAAAACCACTGCAATCTATCCCTTTGGAAGAAGTGCCCGCCCAAAGATACGGAACTCCCATCAGCGTATGTGCTGTGCGGATAATGCTGGCAGCATCCTGTTTCAAAGCGGCACGCCATTTCTTTTCCGGCATGGAGATAGATTTGGAAATATAACCGGTCCGCCCGTCGGGATATGCAACCTTATAGAATGCACCTTTCGTTCCCTCCCACTTCAAGCGATTGCCTGCAACTACATCCGAAACAGTCTGCGAAGCCTGATTTGGCTCAGAATACACAAACCCATAATGAGAAGTCACCACAATCTTCTCCGCTGTGTTCCAGACATGAAGTTCTTCTTTCGTTACCGGATGGATACCTACACGATGTACCCAAGCGATATAATTATCCGGTGTCTGAATGCGATACCAACCGTCGTGCTGTAATACGCGGACAGGCATTCCCATCAATCCCTGAGTCATCATTTCGGATGAGAAGTCAGGATCAACCCTAAGATTGGACACCGATACATTTATGATACCATAAGTTTTTCCTTCCAGTGCAGCCTCATCCGGCAATACCTGTAAGCAGTCCATTACTTGATAGTCAGCTTTCGACAGCCCGTTCAGTAATGCAGCTTTCGCCTCGGCCGAAGTAGTCACACCACGTAACATCACATTTTTACCGGAAAAGGAATAATCTACATCAAAGAGTGCTACCCGTTTATCAGGAGCATACTGACGCTTCAAGCTGTCGGACAACTGTGCAACATCCGCAGGAATAGTCCTGTCTCCGATTTCCGAAGCTACCGAATACAACGAAGCAAAAAGGAACAGGGATACGATAGGAATAAGTTTCTTCATTAGCTAAAATGATTTGGGGGTTATTAAGTGTTAGCAAAGTTAGAAATTATTTCTATTTTGGTTATATATTTTCAGGAATATTAAGAAAGTGCTTAAAAATGGAAGCTCCCCGAAGGTTATCTACCCCGTATCAGGTCCGTATCAGGTCCGTACCAGGTCCGTATCAAGTCCGTATCTATAACTATGGAGAAGGTACGGAGAAACTACGGAGAAGATACGGACCGGATACGGAGATCGTACGGAGAAGATACGGAAAAAGCCCTCCCTTACACAAAAACTCTACAAGTTTCTGTGTCCGCTGGCATAAAAATCGTATCTTTGCCGGACAAAAGCAGTTGGTCGGTCTGTCGCTTGCGCTTCGGCGTATGAGGAAAGTCCGGGCAACATAGAGCATCCTACTTCCTAACAGAAAGCTGTCCGCGAGGGTAGAGTAACGTAGAAGAAAATAACCGCCGGTGTCCTTGGGCATGGGTAAGGGTGAGAAGGTAGGGTAAGAGCCTACCAGTCTTGTGGTGACACAAGGGCTGTGCGTCTTGGGAGTTGTAAGGTCATGTAAACCGACGCTATGAGAGCTGCTCGCTCCATGTCGGAGGGTAGACCGCTAAAGCCTGTATGGTGACATGCGGCTCAGATAAATGACAGACACTTTGCTGAATGAAGAATGCTGAATGAATAATGAAGCATTCTTCCTGAAAACAGAGAACAGAACCCGGCTTACAGACCGACTGCTTTTTTTAATTTAAGAACTGAGAATGAGGAATGAAGAATTTCTGCATGATACAACAATTTGATAGAGTTCTCCGTTCTATATTCATAATTCTTCATTCCTAATTCTTCATTGATTATGAATAAACGTATTACTGCTCTTTGGAAATTCCTTACATACGACATCTGGCGTATTACAGAGGATGAAGTCACCAAAACGACTTTTTCCCTCTACAATATAATCAAAACCATTTATCTATGTATCAACCGCTTCACCAAGGACAGACTGGTAAACAATGCCTCTGCACTGACTTATAGCACTTTGCTTGCCATTGTCCCTATACTTGCCATCTTATTTGCCATAGCACGTGGGTTCGGCTTCTCCAATCTGATGGAGAATCAGGTGCGAATGGGATTCGGAGGGCATAACCAGACCACAGAAGTCATCCTCCAATTCGTAGACTCTTATCTTTCCGAAACTAAAAGCGGCATATTTATCGGAGTAGGTTTAATCATGTTGCTATGGACGGTTATCAATCTGATTACCAATATTGAAATCACCTTCAACCGCATCTGGCAAATAAAAAAGGCACGAAGTATGTACCGTAAAATTACGGACTACTTCTCCATGTTCCTGCTGATGCCTATCCTGATTGTAATTTCGGGTGGTCTCTCCATCTTCATGAGCACAACGCTGAAGTACATTGAAGACTTTGTACTGCTTGCCCCTATCCTGAAATTCCTGATCCGCCTCATACCTTTTGCCCTGACCTGGTTCATGTTCACAGGACTGTACATCTATATGCCGAACACTAAAGTGAAGTTCAAGCATGCGCTCATTGCAGGGGTTCTTGCAGGAACGGCACACCAGGCATTCCAGTTTCTATACATCAGTGGTCAGTTGTGGGTATCGCGTTACAATGCTATTTATGGTAGTTTCGCCGCCCTTCCCCTATTCCTGCTATGGTTACAAATATCGTGGACAATCTGCCTGTTTGGTGCAGAACTGACGTATGCGGGACAAAACATACGAAACTTCAGTTTTGACAAAGACACCAAAAATATCAGCCGGAGATATCGGGATTTCGTGGCTATCCTTATCATGTCCCTCATTGCCAAAAGATTTGAGGAGAATGCAAAACCATATACAGCAGAAGAAATATCCGAAGAGTGTCAGATACCGATCCGGTTGACACACCAGATTCTATATGAGTTACAAGAAATAAATCTATTGCATGAAGTAGTGGACGAAAACAATGAAGATATCGGCTATCAACCCTCCATGGATATCAATAAGATGAACGTCGCACTGTTGTTAGACAGACTGGACACGCATGGTTCGGAGGATTTCAAAATAGATAAGGACAAGGAGTTCAGCGAACAATGGGAAGTATTAATGAATGCACGGGAAGAATATTATAAGAGTGCAAGCCATGTGCTACTGAAAGATCTTTAATTTAGAGGGTTAGTGATAAGTGATTAGTACCATGCGGTGTCATAGCGCAGTCTGTTAATCACTTATCACTAACCCTTTATCAATGAATCAGTATTTATTGTAAGAAACCACCTTTTCCTTCGGTTTCCTCGCCTTCTTTCTCTTCTCTTTTACAGAGTAGCCGATGGTGATAACCAATAGCAAGCGCTTAGAAGATGGAATACCGGCCAGCTTCTTAATCTCTTTCTCATCAAACCAGCCAAGAATACAAGAACCTAATCCCTCACTCTCGGCAGCTAAAGTGATATGAGCTGTGGCAATGCCTATATCTATCAAGGGAAAATACTTATCCTTAATCTTTGCACCCAGAAATGAAGTGACATTCATCGATTCTTCCACAACCAGGATATGAACGGGGGCATCCTTAGCAAATTTATTCATCCCCAGTCCGGCAGTAGCTTTGCCTACCTTAACGGAAAGTTCCGGATCATTGATTACGACAAACTTCCACGGTTGCGCATTACAAGCCGATGGTGCCAGACGGGCAGCTTCCAGTATCCGTTCCAGTTTCTCGGGCTCTACAGGACGTGTCATATCATAAGCGCGGTCACTCTGACGGGAGGCTACTAATTGTAAAAAGTCCATTTGATATATGTTTTTATTGCACCACAGATTGCACGGATAAACACTGATTATAAAAGGATAATATTTCTGTGCTATTTGTGTAATCTGTGGTGAACTATTATTTAAACTGGAGCATCCGGCTAATATATTTGCCGATAATGTCAAATTCAATGTTCACTACGCTATCAACTTTGATATCGTGAAAATTGGTATATTCGAAAGTATAAGGAATGATAGCTACCTGGAAAGTATCGTCCGTTGGATTACACACCGTCAGACTAACACCATTCACCGTTACAGAGCCTTTGTCCACAGTAATGTATCCCCGCTTTGCCATCTCCTTATCGAAAGCATACCGGAAAGTGAAGTAATAACTTCCTTCGGCATCTTCTACACTGATACAGGTGGCGGTTTGATCTACATGTCCCTGTACAATATGTCCGTCGAGGCGACCGTTCATCATCATACTGCGCTCTACATTCACCTTGTCTCCTACGTTCAGCAGCCCGAGGTTGGAGCGCTCCAATGTTTCCTTCATGGCTGTAACCGTATAGGTATCCTCTGTCATGCTGACTACCGTAAGGCATACGCCGTTATGAGATACACTCTGGTCTATCTTCAATTCATTTACAAATGAGCACTTGAACGTGAAGTGTACGTTCTCTTGTTCTTTTACCAATGCCACGAGAATGGCACATTCTTCTACTATTCCGGAAAACATAATTCAGTTTACGATTTAATGATTTATAATTCCTTATTTGGAGAACACAAAGATAATGCAAATTGAGCGCACAACTTTCATGCTTGCATGAAAAAGTTCTGCCGGGATGCAGCTAATCTTCTCCAAAGATACGAAATAAAGGGGAATATAGGTACAAAAAAATGGAGCTTTTCACAAAGCCCCATCTTTCAGTTTTCAATAGGTATTAGTTTTTTTTTAAGGTAAAAAGATTGTTTTCAGGATAACGGTGCAAATATAGCGGCTTTTCAGGTTACTTACCAAATTAAAAAACATGTCTTATAACATCTTTTTGAAATTTCTTTGGTTTTATTACCAATTATGCAGCCTTTCTACATCCGCAATCGTTTTCAATGGACAAATATATAGCATTTTTCTAACAAACGCTAAATTTTACCTAAAAAAGAGCTTATTTCTTGCTTAAAGGATAATGTTCGTCCGTTTTTCCGCTATGTTTTAACACTTTTGCATCGATAAAGAAGACTATTTCTTCGGCAATGTTGGTAATATGGTCGCCGGAACGCTCCAACTTACGGAAGACACTTACCAGGTTCAGGCAAGGAAGAACACTGTCCGGATGTTTAGCAATATAACCTGCCAGAATGGTAGTGGCTTCAGCGTTTATTTCATCCAGCAAATTGTCTTTAGCAAAGACTGAAGTTGCCAAATCCTGACTCTCTTCCTGAAGAGCCTTTTTGGCAAGTTCCAGCATGGCAAGTACTTGCGCCTGCATTTCTTCCAGACGTAATTGTTTCAAAAGGTCCGGATCGAGGACAGGCTCTTTACAGTTCAGCACGAAGCGGGCTATACCTTCGGCAAAGTCCCCCAACCGTTCCAGGTTTGTATTGATCTTCAGCATGGCAAGCACAAAACGCAGATCAATAGCTACGGGATTGTACAGGGCAATAATATCTTCTACGTCACTGTCTATTTTCAATTCCAAGGCATTCACGCGACGTTCGCGCACCAACACTTGCTGCGCCAGTTCGCGGTCGAAGGTCAGGACTGCCTCCCCTGCCCGGTCGAGCTGGTTATACACTAAGGTCCACATTTCGTCTATTTCCTTTTTAAGTAAGACGAGTTCCGATTCGATAAACTTTACCATAAATTTCTATTTTAAGATTACTTGTATGATTAATTAGAGGAAAGCAATGAAACAAATGCTTACCCAAAACGTCCCGTAATATAGTTCTGAGTCTCCACTTTCTCGGGGTTCGTAAATATCTTCTTAGTATCGTCAAATTCCACCATTTGCCCCAAATAGAAGAATGCTGTTTTATCACTAACGCGTGCAGCCTGCTGCATATTGTGTGTAACGATAACAATTGTATACTGTTCTTTCAACTCGTGAATAAGCTCTTCTACTTTAGCCGTAGAAATAGGATCGAGCGCAGAGGCCGGCTCGTCCATCAGCAATACGGAGGGAGACACAGCCATGGCGCGGGCTATGCAAAGGCGTTGCTGTTGTCCGCCGGAAAGTGCATAAGCGGAAACCTTCAGCTTATCCTTTACTTCTTCCCACAAGGCGGCCCCCCTCAAGGACTCTTCCACACGCTGACGGATAAAACTATTGTCCGTCACCCCGTTCACCCGAAGACCATAGGCCACATTCTCGAAAATACTTTTTGGAAAAGGATTAGGACGCTGGAACACCATACCTACTTTTTTACGGAGCTCATCCACCTGGACATCTTTTCCGTAGATATCCTTTCCGTCAATATGGATTTCACCTGTCAGGCGGGTATTGGGAATCAGATCGTTCATACGGTTGAATAACCGCAGGAAAGTGGACTTGCCGCATCCCGAAGGACCGATAAAGGCTACCACCGAACGTTCTTCTATCGACATACTGATACCTTTCAGAGCATGAAAGTCACCATACCAGAAGTTTACATTATTTGCTTCTATTTTACCAATCATTTCATTTACTGTTTATTATTCCCGTTAGTTCATCTTTACTTTTTTCTCAAAATACTTCCGTAAGGCATTTGCCAGAAGATTGACAAAGAGAATGATTATTATTAAAACCAAAGCAGTGCCATAAGCCAGCGGAAGCTGAGCTTCCATATCCGTACCACTGGTAGAAATAACATATAGATGATAAGGCAATGCCATGCACTGATCGAGGATACTTGTGGGCAACTGAGGAAGAAAATAAGCGGCACAAGTAAACAGGATGGGTGCGGTCTCACCGGAAACACGTCCCAAAGCAAGAATAAGCCCTGTTATCACATTCGGCATGGCCATTGGCAGAATCACATGCCAGATGGTTTGCAATTTCGTAGCTCCCAAAGCCCGGCTTCCTTCACGCAGGGTATCGGGAATAGCTTTCAGCGCTTCTTCGGTAGTACGGATCACCAAAGGCACGCAGAGCAATCCCAATGTAAGAGAGCCGGCAAGGATACTGTCGCCAAACCCCATATAGTTAACGAACAGAGCCATACCGAAAAGACCAAAGACAATGGAAGGTATCCCGCTCAGATTATTCGTCATCATGCGGATAAGACGAACGATCCAGCCCTTCGGAGCGTATTCATTCATATAAATACCACTCATTACTCCCACCGGAAAGGCAAACAGGGCACTGCCTATCATCAGATAGAATGTTCCGACGATGGCAGGCCAAATACCACCTGCCGTCATGCCGTCCTTCGGCGCGGTAGTCAGAAACTCCCAACTGATAACTCCTATACCTTTATATATAATAAAGCCGAGAATGGCAAAGAGTATCCCTACCACCGTCAGACTCAGCAAACGGAATGTACCGAATGCAATGCGTTGCGAAAGATGTTTCCTATCTATCATACTCATTTTACTTTTCTCTGTAAAACACTATCTTTTCCGGGCCGATACAGCTTCCACCGTGAAGTTGATCAGCAAACTGATAAAGAACAATACTACTCCCAAAAGGAATAAAGCTTCATAATGAGCTCCTCCGGCAGGTGCTTCTCCTAGTTCCGCTGCAATCGTAGCAGGAATGGTGCGCAACGGCTCCAGAATGGTATGCGGTATAACGGCCGCATTGCCTGTCACCATCAATACCGCCATCGTTTCTCCGATGGCGCGTCCGATGCCCAGCACTACTCCGGAAGTGATGCCCGATACAGAATAGGGTATCACCACCTTATATATAGTTTGCCATTGCGAAGCTCCCAATGCCAGACTGGCTTCACGCATGGCACGGGGACAGTTGCGCATGGCATCTTCTGTCACAGTGATAATCGTGGGCAATGCCATTATTGCCAATACGATACTTCCCGCCAGACCGCTTTCGCCAACCGGCAAGTCGAACACTTTCTGTATGAGCGGCACAATGACTATCAATCCGAAGAAGCCATATACCACTGACGGAATACCACTCAGTAACTCAATTATCGGCTTCAACAAATTACGTACCTTAGGATTTGCCACTTCGGACATATAGATAGCTACCGAAAGGCCAAACGGAAGAGCAATTAGAATGGCAAAAAGACTCACCCATAATGTACCCGTTATCAGTGGCAAAAAGCCAAATTGCGCGGCAGGTGTAGCCGTAGGAAACCATTCGGCACCGGCAAAGACGTCTTTCACTGAAATCGTATTATCGCGTAACAAGTGTACAGAGTCTTGCCGGACAATAAACTGTTGCGGCACAAAAGCAATGATGCCCGGTGTACGCTCCACCAACTCGGTAATCCTTGCTCCGGCGTGTTCATAAGAAGGACCCAGTTCTTCTTCGGTATAATACTGGGTGATATCCTCCAAACGGAAAAGCCGGATAGGCATATCCTGCCCTCCGACCTCATTCCAGTTTGTTATTTCCTCGTCGAAAACATCTTTTATCTGAGCCGGTGTCAGCTCAGTAACCTTATTATCTTTATTCAATGCCAATACATATCCCTCTTCAATCACCCGGCTGTTGAACAACCCCAACGCCTCGGAAAAGAGAAACAGGATGATAAGCACAATGGTAATGCTTGTTACGAAACCACTGCAAGCCAATATACCTTCTACTATTTTTTCAAAAAGTTTCTTCATAAATACCTGTTGATATCCTGCATGCAAAGAAACGGGGCTGATGTTAAGAGAGTGTGACTAACATTTGAAAGAAATGTTTCAAACATATTACAAAAGCGTTACAACCCGCAAAAACACAAGCTTTGTAATAGCATCGTAATACACGATTGCTTTATTTGCAGACAATAAACAAAAAGAGTAGTATGAAGGTTGTTATACTATCGTTAGTTTACTACATTAAAGTAATTATAAACAATACCTATTATGAAAAGAATAAGTATTATCCTACTCCTGACATTAGCTGCAAGCAGCATGCAAGCACAGCGTATTAAAGGCAGTGACACCGTACTCCCCGTAGCACAACAGACCGCTGAAAGGTTTATGGCACTCAATCCCGATGCCCGGGTTACCGTCACGGGTGGCGGCACCGGCGTGGGCATTTCCGCTTTAATGGACGGAACGACGGATATTGCCATGGCATCCCGCCCCATCAAGTTCAGCGAGAAAATGAAAGTAAAGTCCGCAGGCAAGGAAGTAGAAGAAGTAATCGTCGCCTACGATGCCCTCGCCGTCGTGGTACATCCTTCCAACCCCGTGAAACAGCTGACACGCCAACAGCTGGAAGATATCTTCCGGGGAAAAATCACGAATTGGAAACAAGTGGGCGGAGATGATCGTAAAATCGTAGTATATTCCCGTGAAACATCTTCGGGCACCTATGAGTTTTTCAAGGAAAGCGTTCTCAAAAATAAAAATTATATGAGTAGTAGCCTTTCCATGCCCGCCACCGGAGCCATTATCCAATCCGTCAGTCAGACGAAGGGAGCAATAGGGTACGTAGGACTGGCTTATCTCTCCCCTCGCGTCAAGTCACTTTCCGTATCTTATGACGGCAAACACTTTGCGCCGCCCACAATGGAAAGTGCCACAGACAAGAGTTACCCCATCGTACGACCTCTGTATTATTACTATAATACGGAAAACACCGGACAAGTAAACCCACTCATCAGTTTCATCCTGTCACCTGCCGGTCAGGAAATCATTAAAAAGAGTGGATATATTCCCGTGAAATAAGGATAAACGAAAAAAATGTCTTACTTTTGTAGCTTGATTTTTAGAATATATACATACCATTATGGCAGATATTAAGAGCGAAGAAGTAGGCGAAAAAAAGAGCCTCAACTTCATTGAACAAATTGTTGAGAAAGATTTAAAAGAGGGTAAAAACGGTGGTAAGGTGCAAACGCGTTTCCCGCCCGAGCCCAACGGATACCTCCACATCGGTCACGCCAAGGCTATTTGCCTTGATTTTGGTATTGCAGCCGACCACAATGGCATCTGCAATCTGCGTTTCGATGATACCAATCCTACCAAGGAAGATGTGGAATATGTAGAAGCCATCAAGGAAGATATTCAATGGTTGGGTTACCAATGGGGTAATGAATACTATGCGTCCGATTACTTCCAGCAATTGTGGGACTTTGCCATCCGCCTCATTGAAGAAGGTAAAGCATATATTGACGAACAGACATCCGAGCAAATAGCACAACAGAAAGGTACTCCTACCCAACCGGGTGTGGAAAGTCCCTACCGCAACCGCCCGATAGAAGAAAGCCTCTCCTTGTTCAAGAAGATGAATACAGGTGAAATAGCAGAAGGTGCCATGGTGCTCCGTGCCAAGATTGACATGGCGAATCCGAACATGCACTTCCGCGATCCCATCATTTACCGTGTAGTGAACCATCCGCACCATCGCACGGGCACCACTTGGAAAGCTTATCCGATGTATGACTTCGCACATGGACAAAGCGACTACTTCGAAGGCGTAACCCATTCTCTCTGTACGTTGGAATTCGTTCCTCACCGTCCGCTCTACGATCTTTTTGTAGACTGGGTGAAAGAAGGACAGGATTTGAATGATAACCGTCCTCACCAGTATGAGTTCAATAAACTGAACCTCAGCTATACGCTGATGAGCAAACGTAATCTGTTGACTCTGGTAAAAGAGAAACTGGTGAACGGATGGGATGATCCCCGTATGCCGACTATCTGTGGTTTCCGCCGTCGCGGATATTCTCCTGAGTCTATCCACAAGTTTATCGATAAAATCGGATATACCACTTATGATGCGCTCAATGAATTTGCCTTGCTGGAAAGCGCCCTGCGCGAAGACCTTAATTCCCGCGCAATTCGTGTATCTGCCGTTGTGAACCCGGTGAAGCTGGTAATTACCAACTACCCCGAAGGACAAGTGGAAGAACTGGAAGCTATCAATAATCCGGAAAAACCGGAAGAAGGCAGTCACTTCATCGAATTCAGCCGTGAACTGTGGATGGAACGTGAAGACTTCATGGAGGATGCTCCAAAAAAATATTTCCGTATGACTCCGGGACAGGAAGTGCGCCTGAAGAGTGCTTATATCGTAAAATGTACCGGTTGCAAGAAAAATGAAGCCGGAGAAGTAGTTGAAGTATATTGCGAATACGACCCGAACACCAAGAGCGGTATGCCCGAAGCAAACCGTAAGGTGAAAGGTACCCTGCATTGGGTTAGCTGCGACCATTGTCTCGAAGCCGAAGTACGCCTCTACGACCGCCTGTGGAAAGTGGAGAACCCACGCGACGAGCTTGCCGCTATTCGCGAAGCTAAAAACTGCGATGCCCTGGAAGCGATGAAAGAAATCATCAACCCGGATTCATTGCATATACTGCCCCATTGCTACATTGAGAAATATGCCGCAGGCATGAAACCGCTTACTTACTTGCAGTTCCAGCGCATCGGTTACTTCAATGTAGATCCGGACTCCACACCGGAAAAGATGGTATTCAACCGTACTGTAGGGTTGAAAGATACCTGGGGCAAGATTAACAAATAAAGTAAGGATTATAGGAGTAAACTATTAATGAGCAATAAAAACCTGCTGTCCGGCAGAGATAAAGAACTTCAGGAACTTGCCGAACAATATGAATCGGCAATGTCCGCGAAACAACCATTTTATCTGGACGCAGACGATTTGGCTGACCTTGCCGACTGGTATGGCACCAAAAAGAATTATGATAAGGCTTTAGAAATTGCAGAATATGGCCTAAAGCTACATCCCGACAGTACGGCATTAATGATAGAATATGCTTACCTGCATCTGGATAGCGGAAAAAGAGCAAAGGCACGTGAAATCATCGAAAACCTTCCCGATACCTATTCGCCGGAAGCCAAAGTGGTACGCGCCCACTTGCTGCTGAGTGAAGGTAAGCTGGATGATGCCGAACAGCTACTCGATACGATTGAAGATAAAGAGGACCTGGCAAATGTAGTTGATGTATCTTATATGTACCTCGATATGGGCTATCCGGACAAGGCTCTGGCATGGCTCAACCCGGTAAAGGAAGAATATGCCGATGAAGAAGCTTACATTGCCGCAGTTGCAGACTGTTACTATGGGAAAGGTATGATAGAAGAAGCAATTCCTCTATATAACCAGCTGATAGATCAGAATCCATATTCGGCTCCCTACTGGTTCGGGCTGGCAAGATGCCATTTTGAAGATCTGAACTTCGACCAGGCAATTGATGCCTGCGACTATGCATTGGTAGGTGATGACGAATTTACAGACGCCTATGTAATGAAAGGGCATTGTTTTTACCAGTTGGGTAATGAGGATGCAGCGCTGGAATGTTATCAGAAAGCTGAGCAGATGCATGGGCTGGCTCCTGAGTTTGTCTATACCTATATCGGTTTATGCAAGGTGTCCAAAGGCGAATGGGAAGAAGGATACGAAAATCTGGAAAAAGCAATCCAGGCTAACGAAGCGGAAGAAACTCCCGCACCTACTCTACCCAGCCTATATGCCAATGCAGGGCTTTGCCTTTCCAAAATGAAAAAGAAGCGCAAAGCGCACCAGTATTGTAAGAAAGCCCAAAAGCTGGAACCGAAAGATCCTGAAGCCTACCTGATTGAAGGCCGCATGTACGTCGAAGAAGGTGACTACGAAAAGGGAATAAAGCAATGGGCAAAGGCCTTGAATTGTGCTCCTAGCGCTGATACCTGGAATGAAATAGGTATGCACAGCATGGAAATCGGGTATCTGGATTATGCGAAAATAGCTTTTGAACGTGTTTGTGAGTTAGAACCGGAATTTGAAGGTATCAATGAAAAGTTGACCGTTCTCTACATGACGCTGCATGATAAGGAAAACTTCATAAAGTACAATCAGAAGTGCACCCGCCCCTTTGATCTGAAAGAACTGGAGAAGATGCAGGCTATGATGGAAAATGAAGACCGGGAAGATCTGGCTGTTTATATGCAAAATATCATAAAAGCATTGCAATAAAAAAACAGAGAGTAAAGCTGATCGCTTTACTCTCTGTTTTTTTATATTGTAAGGGGTATCCTTATTTAGCGCTACGTGTAGAAAGCTTCTCCAAAAAATATACCAGGAAGAAACCAACAATCATCAATACTACAGCTTCAACAATATATTGATTAGGAAGGATATTCGCTTCAACCAGTGGCTTCACTACTCCATGACTGTCCGTGAACGTTTCAATCGTTTTTTTCCATGGCCATACCTTATTAAGAGAACCCAGCATAAAGCCGGTCAATACCGCCAACGTAATATTACGAAAGTTCTTTAGCGCATATGAAAGAACTCGTGAAAAAGTAGTTATACCTATACAGGCGCCTGCCAAGAATACTAATAAAGTCGCTATATCAAACGTCTTGACCGCTTCCATTATATAGAAGTATTTGCCTAACAGTACCAAAATAAAACTACCCGATATCCCCGGCAAGATCATTGCACAAATAGCAATCGCACCACAAAGGAAAATGAAAAACAGATTGGATGGCGTTTCAGCAGGAGTTGCCACTGTAATGTAATAAGCAACTGCCACTCCTATGATAAAAGCCGGAATTGTTTTCTTATTCCACTCCTTTATATCTTTCCCCACAAACCAGGTGGAAGCCAGCACCAGTCCGAAAAAGAAAGCCCAAACCATTACCGGATGATCCGTAAGCAACCATGTAATAATCTTAGCCAACGAAAATACACTGACAGCGATTCCAGCTACAATGGAAATTAAAAAATTACCATTAATGGCTTTCCAGAACGCCCCCCATTTTCCTGTAAAAAACAACTTTAAACTTTTTCCGTTGATGCTTTTTATCGAATCTATCAGTTCATCATAAATTCCCACAATAAAAGCAATTGTTCCTCCCGATACTCCGGGAACCACATCGGCTGCTCCCATTCCCACACCTTTCAGCATGAGTAAGGCGTAGTCTTTTAAACCTCGTTCCATTTTTCTTTGTTATCTATTAATACTTGATTTCATGGTACAAAGTAAAACAAAAAAAGTCAGTTACTCACCATAAAGCAAATAAAATACACAAAAGATAATCCACAATCAATTCACACGCCAACTCACTATATAAAAATCTGAATTTACTATTTCTTCACAGCCTCTATTGCTTTGTCATAATCCGGCTCCTGAGTGATTTCGGGTACCAGTTCAGTATACATCACTTTTCCATCTTTACCAATGATAACTACTGCACGTGCCAGCAAACCGCCCAATGGTCCATCTGCCATACGCACGCCATAGCTTTCATCGAAATCCGAAAAACGGAAATCAGACAAAGGAATTACATTTTCAATACCTTCCGTCGTACAGAAACGAGCGTGAGCAAAAGGTAAGTCTTTGGAAATCGCCAATACCACGCTGTCAGGCAGACTTGCTGCCAACTTATTGAACTTGCGCACAGACGTTGCACAAACACTAGTGTCCAAACTCGGGAAGATATTCAATATCACATTCTTTCCTTTCATATCTTTCAAAGAAAAAGAAGAAAGGTCAGTCTTTACTAACTCGAAATCAGGAGCAACTGTTCCTGTTTTTATAAACTCACCGATAATCTTAACCGGTTGTCCCTTAAATTTTGTTGTAGCCATAGTTTTCTTTTTTTATATGTTTATATAACAAAAGAACTGTTAGAAAAGTTCGCTCAAAACTTTTCCAACTGTAAATTGTTACTCTCACAAACATGATTACAATAACCATTTAAAATTCGATTTGCATGAAAACTTTATTTGACGAACTTCAATGCGAAGTAAAAAACTGGTGGATCTCTCTCTTGCTTGGCATACTCTACGTAGTAGTTGCCGTCAGCCTGATGTTCGCACCGTTAAGCGGCTACGCTGTTTTGAGTATCCTGTTCAGTATATCCATGTTATTCAGCGGTTTGCTGGAGATTTCTTTTGCTGTAAGCAACCGGAAAAATGTATCCAGTTGGGGCTGGTATCTGGCCGGAGGTATCATCGACATGATATTCGGTTTCTACCTGATAGCTTATCCATTACTAAGTATGGAAGTTATTCCTTTCATTATTGCATTCTGGCTGATGTTCCGGGGCTTCTCATCCGTCGGCTATGCCATGGATCTGAAAAGATATGGTACAAGAGACTGGGGCTGGTATATTGCTTTCGGCATATTAGCCGTAATTTGTTCGCTCATCATCTTATGGCAACCGGCAATAGGCGCTCTCTATGCAGTTTACATGATTTCATTCGCATTCCTGATTATCGGATTCTTCCGCATCATGTTGTCATTTGAACTGAAGAGTTTGCATAAACGTGGAAAAAGCATGAAAGAGAAAAACGAAGATAAAGAAATTCCCGTAGGATAGTTAAGAATTCCACTGCCCGGAGAAACGAGTTGACTAAAGTGCCTGGAAACAGGAACTTGTCAACTCGTTTTCTCATTAGTTACACTTCAGGAAACGATGCATAGTAGTTCGGGATACTCCCATCTGGCGAGCCAACTCCGAACAGGAAACACCTCGTTGAGCATCTTTTATCAAACGCCTTTTGTTCTCACGAAGTACCCTCATAGCAGGACAGGTTCCTTTCTTTCGTCCCAGTTTTACCCCCTCTTGCCTGCGCCTTGCCAATGCTTCTTTTGTTCGCATGGAAATCAGATTACGTTCTATCTCTGCCATTAATCCGAATGCGAACCCCAATACCTTGCTGTTCATGTCATTTTGAAATACATACCCCTCTTTTGTGCTGTACAGAACAATTTCTTTCTTGATACAAGAATTAAGAATCGTCATGATTTCCAACATTGTACGACTTAATCTTGAAATTTCCGTCACAATCAGCGAGTCACCTCTTTGCATTCGGTTCAACACCCCCGATAACTTCCGGTCTTTGCTTCTCACACTACCACTCACCGTTTCGGTGTACCACTTGTCAATCTGCAATCCATTCTTCTCTGCAAAACGCAGAAGTTCTTCACGTTGATTAGCCAGAAATTGTTTTTCTGTACTTACTCTTAAATAAGCTACTACCATAATTTTGTTGTTTTTATAGGTTTAACGCGCCAAAGAACAGCAATAACAGCGAGAAATCACACTACCTCCAATCAATGATATACAGGCGATTGCCTCTATTTAGGCTCTTTTATTTGACAACACATATTTCTGATACTATGAGACAAATTATGTAGAAGTACATTTTCAAGGATGAAAAGCTAGTCATAAAAAGAAACAATAAAAAAACTTCTTTCTTTTCTATCGAACAAATTCTCCTTTTTTCGTTTATCTTTAGAGAAGATAAGCTGCATTTCAGCATAACTTTTTCATGCGAGCATGAAAGTTATGCACTCAAATTGCATTATCTTTGTAGTCAGTTTTATAACAAGAATATAAATTCATAATTAAAAAAACAAAGGAATTATGGCAATGCATACATGGTTTGAGTGCAAGATCCGTTACGAAAAAGTGATGGAAAACGGTATGAACAAGAAAGTTACAGAACCTTATTTAGTGGACGCACTCAGCTTTACGGAAGCGGAAGCACGCATCATTGAAGAAATGACGCCGTTTATTTCAGGCGAATTTACAGTATCAGACATCAAACGTGCCAACTATAGTGAATTATTCCCCAGCGAAGAAGAGGCCGCCGACCGCTGGTTCAAGTGTAAACTGATCTTTATTACTCTGGACGAAAAGAGTGGAGCTGAAAAGAAAACATCCACTCAGGTATTGGTACAAGCTGCCGACCTGCGCGATGCTGTTAAGAAACTGGATGAAGGCATGAAGGGTACGATGGCGGATTACCAGATTGCTTTAGTATCCGAAACACCCCTTATGGATGTATATCCGTATAGCGCGGAACCCAATGACAAACCGGAAGTTTAATCTTTTGAGAATTGAAAGTTGAAGTGATTAGCGTAAACACAGAACGCTTTGATCTTCAACTTTTGAATTTCATATTTCAATTTTCTAATCATGAATATTGCAGAGAATCTTCAACAAGTGCTAAGCGAACTGCCTGATGAGGTGCGACTGGTAGCTGTCTCCAAATTTCACCCCAATGAAGCGATAGAAGAAGCCTATCGCACCGGACAACGAATATTCGGAGAAAGCAAAGTACAGGAAATGACTGCCAAGTACGAAAGTCTTCCCAAAGACATTGAATGGCACTTTATCGGGCATCTGCAAACCAATAAAATCAAGTTTATCGTGCCCTACGTGGCTCTGATCCACGGAATTGACTCATACAAACTCCTTGTAGAAGTCAATAAGCAAGCTGCAAAAGCCGGAAAAGTAGTCAACTGCCTGTTGCAACTGCACATTGCAGAAGAAGAAACTAAATTTGGTTTTAGTTTTGGCGAATGTCGGGAAATGTTAGCAGCCGGTGAATGGAAAACTCTCAGTAACATACAATTATGCGGTCTGATGGGTATGGCAACAAATACAGACGACAATGAACAAATAGAGAAGGAATTTTGTTCATTAAGTAGCTTCTTCAAAGAAGTGAAAGACTCATGGTTTGCCGACACGGAGGCTTTTCGGGAGTTGTCCATGGGAATGTCCCACGATTATCACCAAGCTATTGCTGCTGGAAGTACTCTGATACGCGTAGGAAGCAAAATCTTTGGAGACAGAACGTATTAATCATTATTCATTAAACATTATTACCATGGCAACATTAAAAACTACTTTTGCCGGGTTAGAATTAAGAAACCCGATTATCGTCAGCAGCTCAGGTTTAACTGATAGTGCTGAAAAAAATCAGAAATTCTATGAAGCCGGTGTCGGTGCCATTGTTCTGAAATCTCTTTTTGAAGAGCAGATCATGTTGGAAGCTGACTGGCTGGGAGATCCGAATATGTATCCTGAAGGCAGTGATTACTTGGTAGAATACGTCCGCCAACATAAACTGTCAGAGTATCTGGAACTGATCAAGGATACTAAAAAAGTATGCCCCATTCCTGTTATTGCCAGCATAAACTGCTATCAGGATGCTGAATGGGTAGGATTTGCGCAACAAATGGAAGCGGCAGGAGCTGATGCTATAGAAATCAATATCCTGGCTCTCCAGACAGATATGCTATACAATTACGGTTCATTCGAACAACGCCATATTGATATTCTCAGCCACATCAAAAAGACGGTACGTATTCCGATCATCATGAAGCTGGGTGATAACCTAACTAATCCGATAGCTCTGATAGATCAGTTATATGCCAACGGAGCAGCTGCCGTGGTATTGTTCAACCGCTTCTATCAACCGGATATTGATATCGAAAAGATGAAGCAAATCTCAGGAAATGTATTCAGCACAGGAGCTGACCTGGTTAAAGCCTTACGTTGGATCGGTATCGCTTCCGCAGCTGTGAATAAGTTGGATTATGCAGCATCAGGCGGTATTCACTCTCCCGAAGGCATTGTAAAAGCAATTTTGGCAGGAGCTTCAGCTGTAGAGATTTGTAGTGCATTCTATCAGAACAGTTATGCCCTTGTAGGAGAATATATCCACTTCCTGAACTTATGGATGGATCGCAAAGGCATGGAAAACATTCCTCAATTCAAGGGAATGCTGAATGTTAGCGACTTGAATGGAGTAAATACCTTCGAACGTACTCAGTTCATGAAATATTTCTCCAGCAAAAAATAAACAGGAACCGCACAACATATCATTATAAGTAATGCCCCGTAACATATATTGTTAGCATATCTAACATATATCGTTACGGGGCATTACATATATTGGCGTTTCCTTTACAGAGGAACTTTTTCTTTATTCGGGTTTCTTATCCAAGGCTTCAAAGCATGAATTCTTGCTGATAAACTCAGGAACAATATCCTTCATAGCAGCTACAATCTGCATCTGATCATACGTGTAACTAACCTCTATCAACTTCTGAATGCGTTGCTTCACCTCATCATAATCATATTCGCGAACTGTAGCAATCATAATCTTCTCATGATAAGTCGGCTTTGTCAGCTCTTTCACATTCAGCAACTCTTCATACAGTTTTTCACCATGACGCAATCCAGTGAACTCAATCTTCACATCCGTACGTCCGGAAAGACTGATCATACGCTTGGCAAGATCCACAATCTTCACCGGTTTACCCATATCAAAGATATAAATCTCACCGCCATTACCCATGCTACCGGCTTCAAGTACCAGACGGCAAGCTTCGGGAATAGTCATAAAATAACGGATAATTTCAGGATGTGTCACAGTTACAGGACCACCACGTTGAATCTGATCGCGAAAACGTGGAATTACCGAGCCATTAGAACCTAACACATTACCGAAACGTGTTGTAATGAATTGCGTCACATGCCCACCTTTCTCCTGAAGTTTCTTAGCTAAAGACTGCACATAAATCTCACAGATACGCTTGGAGCATCCCATTACATTGGTCGGATTTACAGCCTTATCCGTAGAGATCATTACAAACTTCTCAGCACCGTATTTTACAGCCAGATCAGCCAGTGTACGCGTACCGAACACATTGATCTGAATGGACTCGGAAACATTATCTTCCATCATCGGCACATGCTTATAAGCCGCTGCATGGAAAATGTATTGCGGTTGGTATTCCTTGAAGATATCTTCCATACGCGTAGCATTGGAAATATCCGCAATAATAGTCTCTGCATCAATGTCACGCCAACGATCCTGCAATTCCAGACGAATATCATGCAACGGAGTCTCCGCCTGATCTACCAGAATTAGCTTATAAGGATTGAAGGAAGCTACCTGACGCATTATTTCGCTACCGATAGAACCGGCAGCACCGGTAATCATTACGCGCTTTCCTTCAAGATGGGAAGCTACCTTATGAATATCTATTTCAATAGGATCGCGTTGCAGAAGATCTTCAATCTGAATTTCTTTCAACTGAGTACGGTTCAAAGTCTGTCCGCTCCACTCGCTCAAAGGAGGTGCAGTCATAAGCTTGATGTTGTGTGCCAGAAGACGGTCGGCCATATCAGACTTCTTCAGTTCTTCCATTTTGGCCGGCGAAATAATAATTGTATGCACATCGCGGTCATTCAATACATCAATCAGAGACTCGTCATTCGGGAATACCTTTACGCCCATCATCACCTTATTAATCAGTTCCGGCTCATCCGCTATGAAACCACGCAGACGATAGTGGTTACGCAGGTTGACGCGCAACGCTTTCGCAATGTTCACTCCCGCTTCCTTAGCACCATATATAAAGACGTTGGCACTATGACTTCCATCAAAATTCAGAAGTTCATAGAACATCTTCACAACTATACGTGAGCAAGACATAATGGCAAAGCTAATGATATACGCCATAAACAGCACACTCACAGGTGCCAGACGAATATCCAGATAACTTGCCAAAAGCACACTCGAAATCATTAACAGTGCATAAGACACCGTCAATGAAACAAAAATGCGCATAATGTCTATAAACGAAGAAAAGCGCAATACGTTGGAATAGGTGCGGAACACCCTAAAGAAGACTAAGTTGACAATGACCGTCCATACAATCGTTTTGTCAATGGTAGAGGATTCCAGGAAAATACTCCGGAAATCATATCGAAGCGCATAAGCCAATAAGCTGGATACGACGATTATCAGTACATCGATCAACAGAATAGTCCAAATCGGCAATACCTTTGCTGAAAGGTACCGATGAAAAATTTTATGTTTCATTTCGTTTGACAGTTTTGTTTTAGGCGAGGCAAAGATACATTATTTTTTATCAAATAGGACAAGAAAAAGATAAAAATGTGTGATAAAATTAAATGGTGGCAAAGTTACGGGTATAACTTTGCCACCATATTTACGACCTATAAAGCTCTGTTACATCAAATTACTGGCTAATTCGCTTAATTGGCTACGTTCTCCTTTTAACAAATTTACGTGAGCAAAAAGGTTCTGATCTTTCATACGATCAATCATGTAAACCAAGCCATTGGACTGACTGTCTAGATAAGGTTGGTCTATCTGTTGGATATCGCCGGTAAACACCATTTTCGTACCTTCGCCCGCACGGGTTATGATAGTTTTTATCTCATGCGGAGTCAAGTTTTGTGCTTCATCAATAATGCAATAAGTTTCACTCAAACTACGTCCACGGATGAAAGCTAATGCTTCAATAACCAGTTGCTCACTTTTCTGCATATCTTCCAAACGTTTTACCTCTGTTGAGTTAGAAGCAAACTGACGTTTGATCACATTCAGATTATCAAACAAGGGTTGCATGTAAGGAGCTACCTTTTCTTTGGCATCACCCGGCAGGAAACCGATGTCTTTATTGGATAAAGCAACAATCGGACGCGCCAGCAAAATCTGCTTATAGTCATTCATTTGACTAAGGGCAGCTGCCAGAGCCAACAATGTTTTTCCTGTACCGGCTTTACCTGTCAAAGCAACCAATTTGATGTTTGGATCGGTCAACACTTCAAAAGCAAAACTTTGTTCGGCATTCCGGGGTTCAATGCCATAGTTCTTTGTTTTATTCACCCGACAAATGGAATGTGTAAAAGGATTGTAACGGGCAAGTACACTGTTCCTGTCACTTTTCAAGATAAAACATTCATTCGGATGGATGATATCTTTGAAATCAAACTCACTGATATCCAGTCCTTCTCTGGAAGAATAAATCCGGTCTATCAAAGCAGGATCAATTCCCTCAAACACTTCATTTGACTTTTCAAATATATCCACATTTATCACCTTGTCGTTGATATAATCTTCGCAAAGTAAGCCTATGGAACGTGCTTTCATCCGGAGGTTCACGTCTTTTGTCACCAGGATGGTTTTCATATCCTTCTTTTGGCGCGTCAACCAGTCCACTACAGCCAGAATCTTATGATCGGGAATACGCTCGGGGAATGAGTCGAACACATCCGGAGCATCCACCGAACCGGCTATTACAAACAAACTTCCCAAGCCTTCGCCCAGAGAAGCGCCCTTATTAAAAAGATTGTCATCGGTAACTAAATCGAGCTCGCGGAGAAATTCACGGGCATTGAAGTTTATCTGTTCATTCCCTTTCTTGAATTTGTCCAATTCTTCAAGAACCACGATGGGAAGATAAATGTCGTTCTCTTGGAAATTCTTAAGACAGTTATAGTCGTGAAGGATTACGTTCGTATCAATCACAAAATTTTTCTTTGCTCCCATACTCTTTTAAATTTAAATTGTTGATATATTTGCAGCTTCTAAGATAGGAATTAAAAAGAGAGAATAGTTTGCTTTCTCGTTAAATATTTTAAAAGATGGATTATCAGAACACTTTATTATACTTATATAACAGTGTCCCTATGTTTCAACAGGTGGGAAGTTCGGCATACAAGGAAGGTTTGGAGAATACATTGGCACTGGATGAACACTTCGGACACCCGCACCAGAACTTCCACAGTATCCATGTAGGAGGTACGAATGGCAAAGGTTCATGCTCGCACACTCTTGCTGCTATCTTGCAGGAAGCGGGGTACCGGGTAGGCCTCTACACATCTCCGCACCTCGTAGATTTCCGCGAACGTATCCGAATAAACGGACAGCCTATCCCGGAAGAATATGTAGTCCGGTTTGTAGAAAAAGAACGTGATTTTTTTGAGCCTCTGCATCCTTCTTTCTTTGAATTGACTACCGCTATGGCATTCCGCTATTTCGCTGACGAACATGTAGATGTAGCGGTTATCGAAGTAGGACTTGGCGGAAGACTAGATTGCACCAATATCGTACACCCGGACCTATGTATCATCACCAATATTAGTTTTGACCATACCCAATTTCTGGGTAATACATTAGAAAAGATAGCGGGAGAAAAAGCCGGGATCATTAAAAGTGGAATACCTGTCGTAATCGGAGAAACGACTCCTGAAACAAAACCTGTATTTACAAAAAAAGCTCGCGAAGTAGGTGCTCCCATTCTCTTTGCAGAAGAAGATGAAAAGGATGATTACCCCGGATTGGAATGTGAACTGAAAGGGTTATATCAAACTAAGAACACCCGCACGTTACTCACAGCCATCCCAGAACTACGAAAAGCCGGATACAACCTGAGTGAGCAGGCTGTCCGAAGTGGCTTCTCCCATGTTTGTGAACTGACCGGACTGATGGGACGCTGGCAAAAATTGCAGGATGCCCCTACCCTGATATGCGATACCGGACACAATGTAGGTGGCATCACCTATATCACAGAGCAGTTGAAACAGCAATCTTACCGGAAACTACATATGATTATAGGTATGGTAAACGACAAAGACATACGCGGTGTATTAGCATTATTACCCCAAGAAGCCGAATATTACTTCACAAAAGCCAGCGTAAGGCGTGCATTACCTGAAAGCGAACTTGCCCAACTTGCCTCTGAGGCCGGATTGCAAGGAAATTGCTATCCGGATGTTCCCTCTGCCGTGCGGGCTGCACAAGAAAAAAGCCTCCCGGAAGACTTTATCTTCGTGGGAGGCAGTAGCTTTATTGTTGCCGATTTGTTAGCGAACCGCGATGCACTCAATCTCCACTAAAGCATCTTTCGGCAGGGCTTTCACTGCAACAGCCGAACGGGCAGGGAAATCACCATCAAAATAAGTAGCATATACTTTATTCATATCTGCAAACAATGACATATCCTGTAGGAAAACAGTAGTCTTGACAATATTTGCCATCGTCAAACCTGCTTCTCCAAGGATATGCTTGATGTTCTCCAATGACTGACGTGCCTGTGCTTCAGCACCTTCTGCCATCTGTCCGGTAGTCGCATCAATAGGTAATTGACCAGATACAAATATCATTCCATTCGCTTCGATAGCCTGGCTGTAAGGACCAATAGCTCCCGGAGCTTTCTGACTGCAAATTACTTTTTTCATTCTAATATTATTTTAGTATTCAACAATTTATGATTCATTCAAGAAAAAAAATTGGTATCTTATGCAGTATTCTGCAACTTCATGCATTTACTTAATAGGATTATACACAAAAGAAAAATTCACTTATACCTGTTTTAAAAACCTAGACTTAGCTAATTCTTTTTTGACACGGGAGTTTCCCGATAAAGGCTCGGCTTGTGAAAGCAGAGCCTTTTTTATAAAGATATCATCTGCAATACTATCACTTACAGTGTTTTTCTATTAAAGCATCAACATTCGGATCACCCAGTTCCTTGGCTTTCGCGAAGCTAGCACAAGCCTCTTTGTTTTGCTTTAACTGTAGTTGTGCCACTCCTATCAGGCGATAGGCTTCACCATATTTAGGATCAATTTCCAAAGCATCTTTCAGCACCTTGATTGCTTCCTCATTTCTACCCACGCGAATGTTCACCACCGCAAGTTCCGAAAAATAAGTCAGCTCTTTCGGATTAAGCTCAATAGCTTTTGCCAAATCATCCAACGCACGCTGAAACTGCTTTGCCTGAACGGCCGCCTGTTCGCGATAATAATAGAACACATCATTCACATTACCACGAACCGCTTTATAGTATTCATCATAATCAAGCATCGCACCGCGTCCTTGTCCGGCATTCAGGCGCATCTGAGCACGTTCCAGCAGATAAGGAGCTGCTTCTTCACTGTACGGTTGCACGAAACGCGCCATACAACTATCCATCAAAGCCAACACTTCTTCCGGAGCTGCTTCCATCAATTCTTTCGTCTTAGCGGCACTAAAGAATGTAGCCGGAGAGGCAATATTGGAACCATTCACCTTCTCATAACTGGCAAAAGCAGCAGCATAGTCCTTCTTAGCAAACTGGATATCGCCTTCCAACTGAACATAAACCGGAAGAGCTTCGATTGCAATCGCTTTACGAACCTCATCCAAAGCCCTGTCATATGTCCAATCTTTATAGGTTTTTTCAGGTTTATCCAACTGATAACCATAAATCAGTTTGGCACGATTGAAGTATGCATCATCTTTCTTTTGTGCCACTTCAAGTGCCTTATCCATATCAGCTGCTACCTTATCCATTGAACTTTCCTCCTTTGACTGGAAGATTTGATTATTTGCACGACGAAGATAACCGTCAGCACTGTTGGGATACTGAGCTATAAAATCATTCAGCAATCCGGCGTATTTCTCCGGCGCAAGCTGTGAAGAAGCCATGTAGAGATAAACCAATGCTTGTTCTTCTGTCTCAGGCAATGCTTTCTTAATGCCGATACTCAACAATGTATGATCATTGAAAGAAAGAGGACTTATCTTTTGAGCCATAGCATAATCAGCACCTACTGCATAGCAAATGGTAGCTGTATCTTTTCCTGAAGATTTCTGTGCCAAACCGAATACTTGTCCCTCAGCAGTCATTACCGGACAACTTACCATTTTGTCCTTCAGCTGCATATCAAGTGTATAATAATGATATTGTCCATCTACCTTAGACTCTTCTTTCACCTGTCCGGTAGTATAGGAACGATCTTTCTGTGTAGAATAAGGTAGCAGATAAATGCTTGCACCTACAGTCGGGGCCACAGGAGATACCACTAATGCAGGTACTTTTTTTCCTGAAATCGCTACACGGAACTTCACAACATCATACATGTCATTTGCTCCCATAATAACTTCCACAGGCATTTGTGTGCCCTCCGAATTAATGACAACGGCACGCTGCGCACCTTTAAACAAGCTATAATCAGACAGAGCAATTCCATCCTCGGTAACAAAAAATCCATTTCCCGTATTAAGTATCTTATCACTCTCGTCATACGTAACCACCGAGAAAACAGCACGCTTGGCTTTTTCCACCCATTTGGGTGCCTGAGCTACACTCCACTGTGCCAGCAAACAGAGGGCGAGCGTCAACAACAAGTTCTTCTTCATATCTTAGTTGGTTCTTTGTTTCACAGCTTCATAAATCAAAATACCTGCCGCAACAGAAACATTAAGCGACTCGATAGTACCCAGCATTGGGATTTTCACCCACTCATCGCAAAGAGCCAGATTCTCATAAGAAACACCTTTATCTTCAGCTCCCATTATGATACACATCGGTCCTGTATAATCAGCTTTGGTATAATCATAGTCACCCTTTTCTGTAGCTGCCACAATGCGGAAACCACTATCTTTGAGATATTGCAATGTAACCTTCAGATTCTGCTCACGGCAAACCGGCAGAACATGCAATGCTCCGGCAGATGTTTTCATTGCATCAGCATTCACCGTTACGCTTCCTTTAGCAGGAATGATAACAGCATCTACCGCTGCACACTCACAGGTACGAGCTATGGCACCAAAGTTACGAACATCAGTCACACCATCCAACATGACGAACAGCGGGTTCTTGCCCTCTTCGAAAAGAAAAGGCACCAAGTCTTCTGTCTTCTGATACGTAACGGATGAAATAAAAGCAATCACTCCTTGATGATTCTTACGGGTAACGCGATTAATACGTTCCACCGGAACACGTTGCACCGGAATCAAAGTTCCTTTTAGCACAGCAAAAAGTTCTTTGGATAAATCGCTCTGAATGTCTTTCTTCACCAGAATCTTATCGATTTCCTTTCCTGCCTGTATTGCTTCTATCACAGCGCGAACGCCGAAAATCATTTCACTCTTATCAACCATCTTTGAGAAATTAAAATTAGAAATTAAAAATTAAAGGCTATCTTTTGATACCAAGAAGCGCCTTTGCATTATTCAAAGCAGCTTCTGTCAAAGTAGCCCCACTGAGCATATGGGCTATTTCCTCTACCCTCTCCTCATCTGCCAGACGGCGTATGTGGCTATTGGTTTCGGTTTCGTTATCTTGCTTATATACTTTATAATGTGCGCATCCGCGCGCAGCAATTTGCGGCAGATGGGTAATACTGATTACCTGGCGATCCTGTTCGCCCATTTCCTGCATAATGTCCGCCATACGGTCGGCAATCTCACCGGATACTCCTGTATCTATTTCATCAAATACAATAGTGGGCAATTTCACCGCACCGGCTATCATCGCCTTGATGGACAACATGACACGTGCAATCTCACCACCGGAAGCTACCGATGAAATATTTTGCAATGAGCCGTTTTTATTGGCAGAAAAGAGAAAGTTGACGGTATCTTCACCGTGTACACCAGGCTCTTTTCTTATTCCCATCTCCACCTGAAAACGCACATTAGGCATACCCAACGGCACCAAGCGGGAAGCCATCTGCTTTTCAACTTCACGAGCGGCACTGGTACGGGCTTTGGTAAGAACAGCAGCCTGCTTTCTCACCTTATTATATAAAGTATCGCAAAGAGTTGTCAACTCACCAATACGTTCATCATAAGAAGTAATGGCCGCCAACTTTGCTGCATATTCTTCAGCAAGTGCCAGTAACTCCTCCACAGTGGTTGCCCTATGTTTTTGCTGTAAGGTATAAATCAGATTCAACCGATCGTTTACCTCTTCCAGACGATCAGGATTAAACTCAACATCCTCTTCCTGAGAAGAAACTTCCTGGGAAACATCTTTCAATTCAATATATGTACTTTCCAGGCGTTCAGCAAGTTCAGTAGCCGGAGAATAAACTTTTTGCAGACCAAGCATTGTATTCAGACTTTCCTTCAACCCGGCCAGCAGACCACCTTCATCAGAGGTCAACAATTGTCCGACACGGAACAAACCGGCCTTTATTTCTTCAGCATGACTCAACATATCCGTCTCCTGTTCCAGTTCTTCCTGTTCACCTGCAGACAAATTTGCTTCTTCCAACTGCTCCAACTGGAAACGGATATAGTCTTCATCTGCCTTATTCTGCTCAGCACGGGCTATGAGGTCTGCCAGTTCCTGTTGTGCTCGCTTCCATTCTCTATACAAAGATTGATAAGCAGAAAGTTTTTCATCATTATGAGACAATATATCGAGTACATTCAACTGGAATCCTTCTTTATTCAACAAAAGATTCTGGTGCTGAGAATGCACGTCAATTAACTGTTCACCCAACTCCTTCATTTGTACAAGCGAAGCCGGAGTATCATTGATAAATGCACGACTCTTACCAGATGCATAAACCTCACGACGCAAGATACACTCTTCTTCATATTCCAGTTCATTATCTTCAAAGAAAGGCTCCATACCATAAGCTGAAATATCAAAACGGGCCTCAATCACACACTTCGATGCACCTTGTCGAATGGCTTTTACTTCGGCACGCTGACCAAGCAACAAGCCGATAGCACCCAGTATAATAGACTTACCGGCACCCGTCTCACCTGTGATAACGGAGAAACCTGCACCAAAGCTAATATCAAGCTTTTCTATAAGCGCGTAATTCTGTATGTAAAGCGAACGTAACATGACTTATTTACAATTTTAATCTTACTCACTTCCTAATTATTGTTTTATCTTTTCCCACTCGGTAGTCAGCGAAGGGTTGACAGAAGAGAGTAGTTCACATATTTCTTCCTTTTCCTTCATTGCAGCACGGGAATAAAGATTAATCAATTCATCTTTCTTTATTTCAGTAAACAAACCGGGCAATGCCGACATAGGCTTATTCTGTTGCGCCTCTTTCAGACCGCTAAGCATAGATGTTATTACAGCGCGGGCACGGGTAACATTCACAGAGAGTTCATCCATACCTGTACGATGATATCCATACATCAGTTTGCGCAAAGGCGCCATGCCATCTTCCAGATAATCAGAAACTAACGCATAACGATTCCGACTGCTATCGAACGCTTTCCAACCGCTTTCACCAAGGTTCTGTGCGGCCGTTACAATGTCTTCGGCTGCCCGAAAAACCTCCGTACCACCCTGTGGAGCCATCGTGTCCATGTCCAGTCCTATAATCATATAAGCATAATAAGCAATTACTGCCGTCAGATTACTATCAATAACATTATCCCTCAGTTGCAGCGGATCGAACTCACGATAGTTGAAAGCAACATCCGTATCTTTAAAGCTAAAAACTACCGTCTGATATCCGGATTGCCAGACGGGGCGTGTAGACTGTACAATCAGCTCACACTTCCAACGTCCGTCCGCCTCATTATATTCTTTCACGGTCAGGTTCATAGAACAACGAATCCGTTCATTCACTTCATACTGCGCCTGCGTCCACCGACGGGTATTGATAAACTCCATCAAGGCGTTTTCAAGCGTAGTAAAAACCTGTGTACTCGTACCTTGTATCTGAGAATAATTCACCGTAAATTTACAATTCAATTCCTGAGCAGCAGACTTTAACGCCACCACAACCAGAAGCAAAATCATATAAAGTGTCTTATTCCTCACTAGCTATATTTACTTATTCTTCATAACTTCCACCAGACGATCCACAATATCCGCAGCTACTTCCGCCTTTGATTTCAACGGAAAGTCCGTCTTGCTTTCACGGTCAATGATACTGATTTTATTCGTGTCGTACCGGAAACCGGCTCCCTTATCATTCAGAGAATTCAGAACGATAAAATCCAGATTCTTCCGTCGCAGCTTATCCTCAGCGTTATGCTGTTCGTCATTCGTTTCCAGGGCAAAACCTACCAATACCTGACGATCTTTCTTCATCTGTCCCAGACAGGCGGCAATGTCTTTCGTAGGTTTCAAACGCAACGTCATTTCCCCTTCCTTTTCCCGCTTTATCTTAGCATCAGCAACCTGTTCCGGTGTAAAATCGGCAACAGCAGCCGAAAGAATAGCAGCATCAGCCTCTGCAAAAAAGCTACACGCAGCATTATACATCTGATCTGCCGATTCCACAGCAAACCAACGTACCGGATATTTCAATTGCTGTTGTACAGGACCTGATATCATAATGACCTTAGCTCCGCGGGCAGCACATTCATCTGCAATAGCAAACCCCATCTTACCGGAAGAATAGTTCCCGATAAAACGTACCGGATCGATCTTCTCATAAGTAGGTCCGGCAGTGATCATAATGGTCTTACCTCGCAAATCACCTTCTTTCCCGGCAAAATAATTCGCCAGATGTTGAATAATGACTTCCGGTTCTTCCATACGTCCCTTACCTACCAGATGGCTGGCAAGTTCTCCCGTACCCGGTTCTATAATATGATTTCCATAAGAACGAAGCGTATCCAGATTCTTTTGTGTAGAAGGATGGGCATACATATCGAGGTCCATAGCGGGTGCCACAAATACCGGAGCCTTAGCCGACAAATAAGTCGTAATCAACATATTATCAGCCACTCCATTTGCCATCTTGCCAATAGTTGAAGCTGTTGCCGGAGCTATAAGCATAGCATCCGCCCATAAACCCAGATCCACATGGCTATTCCATGTACCGTCACGTTGGGCAAAAAACTCACTGATAACCGGTTTACTCGTCAATGCCGAAAGCGTAATGGGAGTTATAAATTCTTTTCCTGCAGGAGTTATGACTACCTGTACCTCAGCACCTTGCTTTATAAGTCCCCGGATAATATAACAAGCTTTATAAGCAGCAATACTTCCAGTTATTCCTAATACAATTTTCTTCCCTTTCAGTGTATTCGCCATGATACTACTTATTGGTTAATTCACGTAGACGGATCTTTGTCAACATAGCCTTGGTGTTCAGCGTAAAGTCACTGTTTAATATCCAGCTATAATAGCCCGGATCGCGCTTCAACACATCTGTCACCGACATTCCCTTGTATTTTCCAAAGTTAAATACTTCCACACCATTATCATCATAAATCATACGTCCTGCGAAATCCACATTTTTGTTAAAGCTGGAATAATCGGCCAGAAAAGCAACATCATTCTGCAATTCCGAATAACGGTCCAGCTGTGCCATTAGCACCTCATAAGTTGCTTGCGTATCAGCTGCCGCCGTATGTGCATCCTCCAGATTCTTTCCACAATAGAATTTATAAGCAGCAGAAAGTGTACGCTGCTCCAATTTATGGAAAATGACCTGTACATCCACAAACTTGCGGCGACTCAGGTCAATATCTACACCGGCGCGAAGAAATTCTTCCGCCAGCACGGGAATATCAAAACGGTTGGAATTAAATCCTGCCAAATCACATCCTTCTATATCATTGGCAATAGTACGGGCCACTTCTTTGAAGGTAGGACAATCTGCCACATCCTCGTCATAGATGCCATGAACAGCAGACGCACCTTCGGGAATATGCATTTCCGGATTGATACGAAGTGTTTTTGCTTCCTCATTACCATTGGGGTGTACTTTGAGATAACAGATTTCAACGATACGGTCTACATTGATACTCGTTCCGGTCGTCTCCAAATCAAAAAAAACAATCGGGTTTTTGAGGTTTAATTTCATTATTATTATAAGTATAAGCTACAAGCTACGAGCTACAAGCTACAAGTGGCTACGCTATATCCCCAAAGGCACTCGTAACCTGTAGCTTGTAGCTCGTAGCTATAGCAATTATTAATCATTTAGCATCATCGGCATCAGTAGCATCAACAGCTCCTCATTTTCTTCTTGTTCAACGGGAATGATGACACCTGCACGTGACGGATCTGCCAGTTCAATTATCACTTCATCAGCAGCGATATTATTCAAAATATCAATCAGGAAAGTCGATTTAAAACCGATGCTCATCGGGTTACCATCATACTGGCAAGCCAGTGTTTCTTCGGCAGAAGTAGAGAAATCAATATCCTGGGCCGAAATCACAATCTGATTGGGCTGCATACGCAGCTTAATAAGACTGCTTGCCTGTGATGAGAAAATAGATACACGACGCAATGCACCTACCAACTGCATACGGTCCACAGTCACTTTATAAGGATTATTCTGCGGTATCACCGAATTATAATTAGGATAACGTCCTTCAATCAGACGACACACCATGCGGTATTTTTCCAATGTAAACACAGCATTACGTTCATCAAATTCAATAACAACTTGTCCTTGTTCTTTAGGCAACAAATTCTTAATCAACGAAGCCGGCTTTTTGGGCAGAATAAATGCTGCGCGTTCATTACCTTTGGCAGCCAGTGTTTTGCAACGCACCAATTTGTGACCATCAGATGCCACCATTGTAATATCTTCTGTGGTAATGTCAAAATAGATACCATTCATCACCGGACGAAGCTCATCATCAGCCGTAGCAAATACAGCGCGATTAATTCCACCCAACAATACGGATGCATCCATTTCTACGCGTACGGCATTATCACCCAGCATAGCCGATTGAGGAAATTCATCTGCATTCTGTCCCATCAGGCTATACTTACCGTTCTGATACTGTACTGTGATTTCCAAAGAATTGGTATTTACTTCAAATGACAGCGGTTGTTCGGGGATTTCCTTCAATGCGTCCAGAATTGTTTTGGCAGCTACGGCAAAGCGTCCGTCAGCATCACTTTCATTCACTTCAACTGATGTCACCATCGTTGTTTCACTATCAGAAACAGTAATCGACAATGTTCCGTCTTTCAGTTCAAAGAGGAAACAATCCAAAATGGGCAACGCATTCTTCGAATTAATCACACGGCTGATAGCCTGTAAATGGCTGGAGAGCGCAGTACTCGAAACGATAAATTTCATATGTTCTGTGTATTTAAGTTTTATATTATTCCCTATTCGTACTATAACTTCATAGTATCGGACAAAGTTACAAAAAAAGATCTTCCCACAGCAAAGAAAATTAAGAAAAAACACCCGGAACTTCTCCGGATTTCCCTAAAAAATTGTAACTTCGCCGCATCATTAAAAAAGAACGCAATGGAATTTACAGGAAAAATTATCGCTATACTCCAACCAAGAGGCGGAGTGGCAAAGTCGGGCAATGAGTGGAAAGCACAAGAATACGTGATTGAAGACCACGGCCAATATCCCCGCAAAATGTGTTTCGATGTTTTCGGAGCAGACAAAATAGAACAGTTTAACATCCAGATGGGCGAAGAACTGACCGTATCATTTGATGTGGACGCACGCCAATGGCAGGACCGTTGGTTCAACAGTATCCGCGCATGGAAAGTAGAGCGTGTTAGTGCAACAGCCCCTGCAGGCGCACCGGGCGCATCTGTTCCGCCGCCGGCACCGACTGCCGCACCGGAATTCCTGGCAGGTGATGCGAAAGACGATCTGCCATTCTAAACTGAAAAGAATTTTAGCACAAAAAAGGGAGAATGTTTTCTCCCTTTTTTGTGTGTTAAATCTTATATTTTATTCCCTTTATATAAAAGCACCAGATTCGGATATACGACTTCTTCTACACAGGTAAACTGTATCGAAAGAATAAAATGCCGGAAGAATTTAGCCTGGCGAAAGAAAAAGTTAGGTATCAGACGCACATAAGTTTCCGGTTGCTCCACCATCTTTTCCATATCCACCATCATTACAAAACTATATGTGGGTGAAAGACTCCCGATCCCCTCTTCATACAACGGAATATCATCCAATACTTCCTCATTCTCCATGGCATCTATATAAGCCGTGAGACTGGCAACATCCGGTGCCATCAGCAGATGCCCGCGATAAAAACACACATACGTATAAAGGGCGGACTCTGTGATGCCTGTCAATTGAGTCAGCAAGGTATTACGAGGCAATATATAATAACGATATCCTTTCGCCTTTGGATAAAGATGATAATCGGGGTATGCCTGCGGAACAGGAGGCGCATCCACTTCCTTCGGAGAAGTATAAAGCAATGACTGCAAGCGGCGTTCAGCCTGCAACACATTCTTCACCGGAACACTCATCACCGCACAAGGAATCTCATTTACTGTATCTTTCGACTGGAAGAGACAGGATATCACCTGATCTCCTGCATACATTTTCAAGAAATCCATCCATTCTTCATCTCTTTCTTTAATATAATCGGAATAAGTTGCCTTGGCATATTCCTGTTTCGCCGTAAAGCTGCACATGGCATTCATATCCGAAATGGCCCAACAATCATAAAAGAAAGTAGAAAGTGGAAGCCGTTCTCCCGGAAACCCCTCTACCGGCTGCTGGCGACGCAAAGCATTTATAAAAGTATGTGTAGTGTCCGATCCGTGACTAATCCCCGAACAATAAATAGCATTCTCATTCAGCTTCAAATCAAATTCCGCCCAACTTCCCAAATAGGTCTGCGAACGAATACCATCTGTATTTTTACCCATCTCCACCGATTTAATGCGCACATACACCGTAGCTTCCACGTTCGCATTCTTCCCAGCATGCATCAGTCTGAATGAAGGCATGTCTATCAACGACTTTTTGGAGAGCCGCGCGTCAATCACCTGTTCTATCAATCGCTTCTGAAAGCTGATCGCCAGGAAGTCCGATGTGAAATACGCTGAAAGGAAACGTCCGTCAGGCATAGGATAAATACTGATCTCCTCACCTCTGTAATCAAAGAATTTAGAAGGGAATGAACTGGAACAATATTTCCTGATGAATGACTCCACCAGCTCATAATCACCTGATCCCAGACTGCAATACAACACTTGGTTCAATGGTGTATCCGGCTCATGAAAACTGATAAGCATTTTGTTCATCTGCTTACTAAGTCCGTGCGGAGTATCCTCAAGCAAGGTATGCAGATAGTTTTTCAGATAAACAAAAAGTTCGGAAGCATAAAGGAAGTGATTATCTTTGCTGCAACTCAACTGGTTGATATCATCCACCAATTCTGCCATACGGTCTGTTTCCAGCACAGCTATTGCGCTTTGAGGCACTAGAGTATAGAGATTAAAATCTTTCTGACTCTCCACCTCATTCAACCTAAAGAATGAATACACCCCGAACCCCGTACATAGCAACACTATGGACACAATCATGGCAATTCTTATGATAAGGCGTAACTTCATGGTTTTTCAGGCATCAAGTTTCGGCAAAAATAAGTATTTCTACTAATAAAACAAAACAAATGTTTCAAAAACTTTAGTAGATATAAAAAAAGTTTTAGAATGCCTGCCTTTAAAACTCTATTTCCATTCCATCAAAAGTTAGATGCACATCAGGAGGAAGCTGCTTTTCGAGTTCCACATGCAATCCGGCATGATGACTCATGTGAATAAAATAAGTTTCGCGCGCACCGATGCGCTTCGCCGTCTCCAATGCCTCGGAAATACTCTGATGCGTAGGATGCGGCTTGACACGCAAGGCATTCACAACCAGAACGTCTAAGTCTTGCAATTGTTCATAGGACTCTTCAGGCATGGTCAGCATATCTGTAATATAAGCCAAACGCTTACCTATGCGATACCCCAGAATAGGCAGACGCCCGTGCATCACCTGAAAAGGAATAATCTCCGTATGATTGATAAAAAAGTTTTTTCCCGGTTCCACTTCTTGCAAGAAAATCTGAGGTACACCGGGATATTTATGTTCCAAAAAACAATAGGGCATTCGCGCACGCAAGTGAGTTGCCGTATAGTCATCGGAATATATGGGAATCTCACCGAAACAGCAGAAAGGACGAAGATCATCCAGTCCTCCTACATGGTCATAATGCTCATGAGTAATCAGTACTCCATCTATTTTTTCAAATGAGGCTGCCCTCAACATCTGTTCCCGGAAATCCGGTCCGCAATCAATCAGTATCACCGCATCATCCGTATGTAACAAAGAAGACGCACGCAAGCGGTTATCGCGCGGATCGGCAGAAGTGCAAACTTCGCACTTACAGCCTATTTCAGGCACCCCTGTCGATGTTCCGCTTCCCAATATTCTTAGTTTCACTTTAATTACATATTAATTATCAATCATCTAAATAAAATTCACTTCGGGATGTATGTCAATGCCGAACTTCTCACGCACCGATGCCCTTACAGCATCCGAAAGAGCTACGATATCAGCTCCCGTTGCCCCTCCCCGGTTTACCAACACCAACGCCTGCTTATCATGCACAGCAGCAGGTCCCAGCGATTTCCCCTTCCAGCCACATTGGTCTATCATCCAACCGGCAGGGATTTTTATCCGATCAGCCCCCATCTCATAAAAAGGCATCCGGGGATATTGTTCCCGTAAGACCTCAAATACTTCACGAGAAACGACAGGATTCATAAAGAAACTTCCGGCATTACCCAGCAGTTTCGGATCAGGCAATTTACTTTCACGGATACTGATAATCACTTGGCGTAATATTTTCAAGTCTACTCCCGGATATTTTTCAAGTTCCTGACGGATAGTACCGTAATCCAACATATAATGTTCTTTCTTGCTCAGGGTGAAACCGACATACGTAACGAATACCTGTTTCATTTCCGGCCGTTTGAAAATACTGTTCCGATATGAATATCCACATTCATCCATCCGGTAAACATGCTTCACGCCCTCTATGTTCATTGTTTCCACAAAAGAAATCAGGTCTTTCACTTCCACGCCATAAGCACCAATATTCTGCACCGCCGAGGCTCCCACTTCTCCGGGAATCAGCGACAGGTTTTCAGTTCCGTACCAACCATGCTCCACACAATAAGCCACGAAATCATCCCACACCACACCGGCACCTACACGTAACGCAACCTTTTCTTCATCTTCTGCTATTACTTCAATACCGCCAATGCGCGAATGTAATATCACCCCTTTATAATCTCCGGTAAACAGCAGATTACTCCCTCCGCCAATATGCAGATAAGGAGAAGTGATGTACCCGGCGGCAATCAACTTCTCCAATTCTTCTACTGAGCTGTATTCCAAAAACACGGCAGCTTCTACATCAAGTCCGAATGTATTGGGTATTTTTCTCATCTCATGCTCCATCATTCGTAATTCGTAATTTTCTAAATGCTCGTATCTTCATATTTATATAATTCCCACTCTCCGCGATGCCTGCGGAAATAGAATATATTAGTGTATCCATTTCCAATCCCGTTTACTTTCAGTATTTTCGTATTCGAGTTATCGCTATTCTTTTGTCCGTAATTGATATTTGACAGTTTATCCACAGGCAATACCGGACGGAAAGCATACCACTGATTCAAGTCGAGTGTAGTCTCCAGGATAGAAAACTCATCATCCGGATCTATTGTGATATACTGTAAAGGTTCGCGAATATGCCGGCTCTGATAAACGCTGTCGGTCACAAAACGCGAATAAAACGCAACGAAGTCTTCATCCTCTCCCTGTTCCATTTGACGGAGATTGATAGCTTCCAGCATCCATACGCCCTTGGTACGCTCGAAGTAGTATTTCTTCACCATGCGGTTCTCCAGGAAAATCCATTCCACCTGCACGGAAGTCAGCGCAGTATCCCCCACCAGCTCCAGATCGTCTTCATTGTCGAAGAGTAATGTGTAATAACTCTGCTGAGTAAACAGATAATCATGTTCCCACTCTCCCTTCTCTATTTTAGAAGGCTTATCAACGTCGTAAAAAGACAATGGAAATTTGGTCCGCTGCTGTTGCAGGGCGTCATCTGAAGCGTAACTGTAGATAAAATCATCAAACGATTCATCCGCTTCTATTGGCTTTGGGTCATTATCAACTTCGGCCTGTGATACAGTATCAGCCTTGTGTGCAGCTGAATCCACCAAATTGGTGATTGTCGCAAAAGGGTCCATCTTCGTTTTCTTGTTGCCACACGACACCAAGAAAACGAGAAGAAAGAACCCCAATCCTATTTTTCTCATTCTTTACCGGACCATAAGGTCACTTATTTAGTTTAGCTCTTAACTTTTCAAGCATGTCCACCGTCATGGACTCTAAATCATATTGCGGTTTCCAATCCCACTCTTCACGAGCACAACTGTCATCCAAGCTGTCGGGCCAGCTGTCGGCAATGGATTGCTTCAATGGGTCAATCTCATACACCATTTCAAAGTCGGGCACATGCTTCTTGATGGACTGGCAGATCTCCTCCGGATCAAAACTCATGGCAGCAATATTGAAAGCATTCCGATGCTTCAGACGTGCCGGTGCTGCTTCCATCAATGAAATAGCCGCATTCAGCGCATCAGGCATATACATCATATCCATATAAGTACCAGGCTTCAAAGGACATACAAACTTTTCACCTTTCACTGCGGAGTAAAAAATATCGACCGCATAGTCTGTAGTTCCCCCTCCCGGAGGAGTTACATTGGAAATGATGCCCGGGAAGCGAACCGCACGGGTATCCACTCCATATTTAGTATAATAATAATCGCTCAACAATTCAGTAGTTACCTTGGTTACGCCATACATCGTACGAGGACGCTGAATCGTATCTTGCGGCGTCTTCACATGAGGTGTAGCTTCTCCAAACGAACCGATAGAACTCGGAGTAAACACTGCGCAACCGTATTCACGCGCCACTTCCAGCACATTCCATAATCCGTCTATACCAATTTTCCAAGCCATGGCCGGACGGCTTTCGGCAACAACCGAGAGCAAAGCCGCCAGATTATAAATCGTATCAATCTTGAATTGGCGTGCCACCACTTCAATAGACTGACGGTCGGTGACGTCGGCAATAGCAGAAGGTCCAGATGCCTTCAACTCGCCTTTAGGCATAGCACTCGGAATGTATCCGGCTATAACATGGTCATCTCCATAACGTTTACGCAATTCCAATGTGAGTTCCGAACCTATCTGTCCGGTTGCTCCAATTACCAAAATATTCTTCATACGACTTATTTATAAGGTGCTCCATCCTTAGAGACGTGCAAATATACATACTTTTTTTTCATTATTCTATCATTTTGCTATTGTTTATTTGAAGAAAAATCGTGTCCTTTGTATCGTTTAGTAATAAGATGACAAACTTTTAATTTATAAAGCTATGTACGGGAAAATGAAAGAACACCTCAGCAATACGCTTGCTGAAATCAAAGAGGCCGGACTCTACAAAGAAGAGCGCCTGATCGAGAGTGCGCAACAAGCCGCCATCACCGTAAAAGGGAAGGAAGTACTGAATTTCTGCGCTAACAATTACCTAGGTTTGTCCAACCATCCGCGACTGATTGCCGCCGCCCAAAAGATGATGGATCACCGTGGCTACGGCATGTCTTCCGTACGTTTCATCTGCGGAACACAAGACATCCACAAAGAACTGGAAGCTGCTATCTCCGACTATTTCAAAACCGAAGACACCATCCTCTATGCTGCTTGTTTCGATGCCAACGGCGGAGTGTTCGAACCTCTATTCAGCGAGGAAGATGCTATCATCTCCGATTCCCTGAACCACGCCTCCATCATTGACGGTGTACGCCTGTGCAAGGCCAAACGTTACCGCTATGCCAATGCCGACATGGCCGAACTGGAGAAGTGCCTGCAAGAAGCACAGGCCCAGCGTTTCCGCATTGTCGTAACAGACGGTGTATTCTCCATGGACGGCAATGTAGCTCCGATGGATCAGATCTGTGATCTAGCAGAAAAGTATGACGCTCTGGTCATGGTAGACGAATCTCACTCTGCCGGTGTAGTAGGTCCTACAGGTCACGGTGTGAGCGAGCTATTCAAAACTTACGGACGTGTGGATATTTACACCGGCACACTGGGCAAGGCTTTTGGCGGAGCCATGGGCGGATTCACCACCGGACGCAAAGAGATTATCGACCTGCTGCGCCAACGCAGCCGCCCGTATCTGTTCTCCAATTCTGTTGCTCCTGCCGTGATCGGTGCAAGTATCGAAGTCTTCAATATGCTGAGAGAAAGCAATGCCCTGCATGACAAATTAGTAGAAAACGTTAATTACTTCCGCGAGAAAATGACTGCCGCCGGATTTGACATCAAGCCTACACAAAGTGCTATCTGCGCCGTGATGCTGTATGATGCCAAACTTTCGCAGATTTACGCCGCCCGTATGCAAGAAGAAGGCATTTACGTCACCGGATTCTATTATCCCGTGGTTCCGAAAGACCAGGCACGCATCCGTGTACAAATCTCCGCCGGACACGAAAGAGAACATCTGGACAAGTGTATAGATGCATTCATCAAGGTAGGAAAAGAACTTGGAGTATTATCGCGCTAAAGCGCGATAAGCTACAGGCTACAAGTGACGAGTTACAAGTTGCTGCGCTGTATTCGTAAGCGAATAATTATTCGCCAGACTACCACACCGAAAGGAACTTGCAACTCGTCACTTGTAGCTTGTAGCTTTTACTCCCGGCAGCACCACCGTAAACCTGCTTCCTTTCCCCGGTTCCGACCACAGTTCGATTTTGCCCCGCAATTTTTCTACAATCACCTGGCAGATGGAAAGTCCCAAGCCGGCTCCTTGCGAAAACTCATCCTGTTTATAGAAGCGGCTAAAGATCATTTTCTGTTCTGAGAGTTCAATGCCTCTTCCGGTATCTTCCACATAGATAGCCACTCGGTCCGATTCAGAAAGATAACGGTATCCCAACTTGATATATCCGGTTTTAGTAAACTTAGAAGCATTATTCAGGAAATTAGTGATCACCTGCGTCAAGCGCCCCTTGTCAACCGTCACTTCCACCTGCACCGCACCCAACTCTTTGATGAATTCCAATTGTTCGGGAATCAGCATCTGGTGAGTCATATAAATACTATCGACCAATTCTGAAACCAAACACTTCTCGTATTCAAATGACATATATCCGGACTCGATGCGCGAAAGTTCCAAAATATCATTGATTAGTTTCAGCAACAAATCACTATTCTTATTAATACTGCCGATGTATTCCAAACGTTCCTCCGGACTCACATCATCATCAAGCGCCAATATATTGGAGAAGCCCACAATTGCATTCAGCGGCGTACGAATCTCATGGCTCATATTTGCCAGGAAAGACTGCTTTAATTCAGCCTTTTCAGCCAGTAGTCTTGCTTCTTCCAATTCCTGCTCACGATCTTTAATCGCCTGTATATTCAGCAACAGACCGGCAGCTTTATATCCTCCACCGGGAAGCTGTATCGTCTTATAACGAAACTCCCACCACTGATAGCCTTTTTCATTAAAGTCACAACGCACCTGAGAAACCACTTTGCCTGCCTTAGAAATGTTTTTCCAGTACCCTTTCACCTCATCCCAATGATCGGGATGCATAAACGACAAGAGTTCCTCAAAACCAAGTGATTTAGCACTCATTTTCTGTGATATCCAGAATTCCTTTTCAAATACGAAATGGTCATTTTCCAGCTTCCAGGCAAAGGTGTCGCTACCTTCAATAGCCAACGCCAATGTTTCCTTTTCACTTTCCAGTTCATAAAGGGCACGTCTCTTCCGTCCTTGTTCGCGGCGATAAAGGAAGAAGAGCCAGACAAACAACGTGGAAAGCAGAATGATAATCAACACAACACCGGTTCCCCATGCTACCGGATATTCTTCCCGGAAAGGAATATTTATAATCGTACATTCCGCCGGAATACTCTCTTTGGAAATGCCCCGTTGCTGCATCACGTTCCAGTCTACCACATATTTCTTACGGCTCTCCCTGATGGGGATATCCGAAGGCTTCTCACCATGCAAAATACGTATGGCAGCACTCACTTCCTCTTCGGCCAGAATCGGGAATGTCGTGATATATCCGCCAAGCAATCTTTCGTTATAGCCGAATGCCTCATTAATCGCAGTGAGACTGGGGCTTGCACATATATTTCCAATATTAACCGATGTATAGTCGCGTTTCATCTGGAGGTAGCACATTCCTATGGAATACTTACTTAAAGTCCAGATAAAGTTTGCAGTTTCCTGTTTCTTTCCAATTCGTACCGACAGACTGGAAAAACGGGCATATCCCTCTTTATGGGGATAATGCAGCCTCTTTTCACGGGGAGTTCCCGAATAGCCGACCATACAGGTCACTTTTTCATCTTTCAGTTGATTTTCTATATCTGCCCGTATCTGCCGGTCGATATACGTAGAATCAAGCACTGTAAACAACTCCACATCTTCACCAAATAACTTTGCTCCCAGGCGTATATTCTTCATCAGATCTATCCGGTCATGAAAGCCCGTCACATTAGGATACTCTTTCAATAATTCCCAATTAGGATAGTTCACTCCACCAAAAACCACCGGAATTTCTGTCACCAAAGGATGACAACACTTGAACAGTGAATAGGCAGCCTGATCATCATTCACCAGAATTATTTCAGGTTTCCAACCATCAGAAACCGAATCGAGCAGATGATACATGTACTTCAACTCCGGTTCTTCCTGGAAAGCCTCACAGTCCAGATATACGATACGAATATCCGCATCAACCCCGTTTCTTCTGAATTCTTTATCTATCAAGCGGTTGAAATCAGGATAGCCGACATAACTTTCCTCGTAAGAATGCACGATTAAAATTCGCCGCTCCTCCCGGTCCGAACAGCTGTTCAAAACGAAAAAAAACAGAAAAAGCCATGCATATATAGACAGAAATGTATACTTCATTATTCAACTATCTGATCCATAAGTGCAACAAAGGTAGAATAAAATATGCATAATCCCAAGAAAAGAAAAAAAGAAGCTATCTGATTTTTTCAGACAGCTTCCCTGCTTGGCAATTCTATATCAAAAAGACTATTAACGTTCGCCCAATTTCACATCTACAAAGAAGATACCCGTAGCACCGGCTTTCTTAATCATATCAACGATGCCTGCAGCCGTAGCCTCTTCTTCTACCTGTTCGCGTACAAATCCCCACAGGAAGTCCTGCGTTGCTTTATCTTTTTCGGCAGCAGCCACATCCACCAACTTGTCGATCATTTCGGATACACGGCGTTCGTGTTTGTACACCTGTTCAAATACTTCCAGCGGAGTACCGAAATCGTTGGGAACTACATCCAGCTTATCAACTTTGGCTTTACCGCCACGTTTGATTACGTAACCAGCCAATGCACAGGCATGTTCGTTCTCTTCTGCCCACTGTTTTTTCAACCAATGCGCCATACCACAATATCCTTCTTTCTCCATATAGAAAGACATAGCCAAATACATGTTAGCCGACCACATTTCAGCTGTAATCTGCTCGTTAATTGCATTTTGTAATTTTTCAGTAATCATAATCGTATTTTTTAATTAAATTGAAATCATTACAAAAGTAACAATGATACACAGACATTGTTCATTTGATAACATTTTTTATATAAAATAGTCCGGATTGACGGGCGTTTCCTGCAAAATAGTCTCAGCATTGAAACATGGACACTCCTTGACCCACTCTTCCGGTTCTATTTCGCCGTTGCTGTTCAGGTCAGGACTAAGGTCACGATGACCTGCCAGCCGAGAACCCGGATAATCCCTCAACAACAACATCACCAATACACGAAGAGAGTGTTTCTGTAAATCTGTTCTTGTATCAGAAGCCCGGCCATTCACATCCAGCCCGCCTTCATAGCACACACTAATCGAGTGAGCGTTGTATCCCCGGGCATGCGCACCGGGCTTTTCAACCGGGCGAAGATTTTTGATATCCCCGTTCTTCCTTATATAATAATGATAACCTGCGCCGGAGAATCCCCGGCGCAGGTGGTCTGTGGTTAAGTCATATTCCGTATAGCAACGGTCAGCGCGGGTGGCGCTGCAATGAATGACGATTAAATCAATTTTTCTCATTTCTTAAAGTATTATCCCGGTATCATTTCCCTGTCATCGCATGCGCGCTAAACGCTCCCAACACAGCCGAAGCCAGAGCAATCACAATCTTCAACACCGCATCCCAAGTCAATTTCTTTTTCATGCCTTATTAAGTTTAGATTAAAGTTTACCCCAGCGGGTTTTCATCCAGACCACCGCCTCCGCCGGAATTACCACCTCCCTGACCACCGGAGGAGGAACCGTCTTCATCCTCCTTTTTATCCAGGGCAAAGGATACATTGGCCGGACTTCGGGTTGCCGCCACGGTTCCGTTCACCAGCCGCAACCCCTTGTCCGGTGTGAAACGGATATGCACCCGTTTGATATTCCTTACCTTACAATCCTCCATTTTCTCCACGCCCGAACAACGGAACGTCATGTGAAATATCCCGAATTGATTCAGTTTCACCTTGTCTCCATTGACAAGTGTCCCTTGAATTTCTTCTACCAGAGCCTCGATCACGTGTTTTACGTCACCTTTGGTCATAGCACAATTCTTCTGAATACTGGCGGCAAGGGTGTCGATATCCACCGTGCCGGCAGAGCGGGGTTTCTGACGAAGATAAAACAACATCGGAGAATCTTTATCACTCACGATTTTTCTACGCTGAAAGCGTTCTACAAGTACATCCATAAAAAAATTAAAGTTTAGGTTAAAAAAATCCGTAATGCCTATCATTAAGCACTTCACAAAGATACAACATCCAGCAGCCAAAGTCAAGTGTTTTGCTATTTATTTCCTCACCAAACGACAATTATTTTCATCCCCCAATTAATACTTAACACTTAATACTTAATACCTATTTCGCATTCCTCATCATCCACTCCAGCGGCGGCACATACTCCCCTATCTTCGTCATACTGGCATTATGCCCGAAGTACACATCCCCCGTCTCCCCATTACGGTTTTTCGCCACAATAATCACACCCAGCCCCTCCGAGGGATATTTACTCTTGCGCTCCGTCGGTATCCCATAAACAGCCGGACGATACAGCAACATCACCAGGTCCGCATCCTGTTCTATCGCACCGCTCTCACGCAAATCACTCAGTGCGGGCCGGTGATCGCCGCGTCCTTCACAGTCACGGTTCAACTGGCAGAGCAGAATCACCGGTATATTCAGCTCCTTCGCCATTATCTTCGCCTTGCGGCTCGCTTCCGCCACTTCCTGTTCGCGGTTGCGGTTTTTCTGCCCGGAACCCACCTCGCAAAGTTGCAGATAGTCGATGATAAGGGCGTCGCACAATCCTTTGCCCTTCAACAGCCGCGCTGAAGAGCGGATATGATCCATTCCCATCTTCGGATTGTCATCCACATAAACAGGCAGGCGTGCCAACTTGCGTGCAGCCTCCAAAGCCTGCTGCTGCTCGTCGGCAGTCATCAGTCCCGTGCGCATGTGGCTGGCATTGATGTCGGCGGCAGCAGCCGTTATCCAGCGGTCGCCCAGTTGCTCGCCCTGCATCTCAAGGCTATAAACCACCACATGCCTGCCCGCAAGCCCTGCCGTTAGTGCCAGATGCAATCCGAAAGCCGTCTTGCCCACCGACGGACGGGCGGCAATAATAACCAGTTCTCCTGGCTGCCAACCCGCCGTCAGGCGATCCAACTCGGCAAGTCCCGTAGGGATGCCCGTAACGCCGTTCAGGTTGTTTGCCACGCGGGCATCCATCAGTTTCAGCGTATCCAGCATCAGCCGGTCCATATCACGCAGATAATCGGCAAAGGCCGCCTCACCTTCCAGATGGTCGGCAAGGTTATGCAGTTCCACCAGCGTGTCGGATATGTCTATCGTCTCATCGGAAGCGGCAGCCAGCAGACGATGCATGCCGATAATAGCCTCGCGCCGCACGTACATCCCGCGCAGGATGGCGGCATGCTGCTCCAGATGGGCGGAAGAAGCTACGCGCGAAGTCAGTTGCGTCAGCCGGAACGGCCCGCCCACGGCTTCCAGTTTGCCACGGGCGGCAAGTTCGTTCTTCACGGTGATGATGTCAATGGACCGGCCCGTATGGTACATAGCCAGCAGGGCGGAGAATATCTCGCAATTGTTCTGTTCGTAGAACATCTCGGCGCGGAGCTTGTCGGCCACGAGCGCCATGGCTGCCGTTTCCAGCAGGCAGGCGCCGAGGACGACTTCTTCCAGGTCGGCATCGTGGGGGTTCAGAATTTCAGCCATACATTTTTTTCATTTTCAGTTCGTAAAATCTTCATTAAAAATCTTGAGATCCAGATATTTGGCCGCACTCCGGCAATAGCGTATATCACTCAGGCTATAATAGTAGTCTTCTATGCGTTCAAGGGCAAGTTTCCGCTCACGGGTAGAAAGCTTTTTCCACAACTTCCCAACCAACGCCTTGCTCTCTATGCGTATGTGCGTCACTTCGCCATACTTGTCAATAAACCGTTCAAAGACTTCATCCACCTTCTTCTCTACCTTCTTTTTTTCACCGGAATTGCCCGTCCAGGCATCATAGCCCGGAATGCGGATATGACTGAGGCAGTCGCCCGGTACTTTTTCTACAAGCCCTTGGGCAATGCAGCGTTCAAAGAAGCGTCGGACATGTCCTCTCCTCCACCCCAGAATGTCCGCCCAACCCATAAAAGAGATAACGGATTCCCCCCGGGCACAGGTCACTTCCACCCCATTACACCATGCCACCTTTGTCTTGTAATTCACGTGGGTCAATACTCTCAGGAATGCCTCTTCGTCACCATTCGCCGCCCCCTGCTTTTCACACATACTCATCAGCAACGCCCTTGAAACCATGACGTAGCCTACACGCAACCAATTATTTTCCATTATCAGATAAACTCTACAAATTAACACTTTTTTCTGCGCCATATCCCTAACGCCGTTTGCGCCACCCCTTTTCACTGATATTCAATGAAGCGCAAGCACCCTTGCGCCACGCTTGCGCCAGCAAATGGACATAACATAATTATATTAGAAGAAATGATATACTAAAGTATATCTATCAGAACAGATGATGTGTTTGAGTCAAACAGATGATGCATCGGGCCCCAACGCATGATGCGTTTGCCCCGAACAGATGATGCGTTTTCCTTTACCGTTTACCTTAATCAATTTTTCTTTCTTTTTCATTGTTCAGTTGTTTACTTATTTACACTTCAAATAAAAACATACAATATACTCTTATTCTGTATTACAGCGCAAAATTAGGAAGTATCATTCAAAGCGCAATAGCAAATATTTGCACCAACATAAATATAAACATCACTAAATAAAATCATTGCAGGTATATAGGTGATTTTTAATAGTGAGTAATTTCAAAGATAATGCACCATCCCTACAAAAACTTTTGTTATCTTTGTATCGTTAATAACGACAACAGATTAAAAACAGGAGGATAGAATATGGACCCACTGAAATACATAGTACCCGGCAGGAAACGTATCCCTTACGGCATGATGAACTTCGCAGATATACGCCTCGACAATTATTATTATGTAGACAAGACCCATTTTATTCCTGCGATAGAGCAGGCGGACCGATTCTTTTTCTTCATCCGCCCCCGCCGCTTCGGGAAAAGCTTGACGCTTAACCTGCTGAGACAATATTATGATGTGCGTACCCGTGACAAATTCGACGCCCTATTCGGAGACCTCTACATCGGGCAACACCCCACCCCCAGCCGCAATAGCTATCTGGTGCTCTACCTCAACTTCTCCGGCATCACCGGCGAACTGAATAATTATCGCAAAGGGCTGGATGCACATTGCCAAATCCGCTTCGACTACTTCTGCGAAGTCTATGCCGACCTGCTGCCGCAAGGCATCAAAGAGAAATTGGATGAAATGGACGGAGCTACCAATCAACTGGACTACTTGGTTTCAGAGTGCGAGCGTGCCGGGCGGGATATTTATCTCTTCATTGACGAATATGACCACTTCACCAACGCCATCCTCGCCGACCCCGAAAGCCTGCACCGCTATACCAACGAGACGCATGGCGAAGGTTATCTGCGCGCTTTCTTCAATAAAGTAAAGGCTGGAACGGATTCCAGCATCAAGCGTTGCTTCATCACCGGCGTAAGCCCCGTGACGATGGACGACCTCACCAGCGGATTCAACATAGGTACCAATTATTCCCTCACGCCGAAATTCAACCAGATGATGGGATTCACGGAAGAAGAGGTGCGCGAGATGCTGACCTATTATTCTACCACCAGCCCCTTTCGCCATACCATCGACGAGTTGATAGAGATAATGAAGCCGTGGTATGACAACTACTGCTTTGCACAGGAAAGCTACGGTGGAACCACGATGTACAACTCCAACATGGTGCTCTATTTCGTGAAAAACTATATTGACAATGGCAAAGCGCCGTTAAATATGATAGAAAGCAACATCCGCATCGACTACGAGAAGCTGCGCATGCTCATCCGCAAGGACAAGGAGTTTGCCCACGATGCTTCCGTCATACAGACTCTCGTGAGCCAAGGCTTCATCACCGGAGAACTAAAAGAAGGATTTCCCGCCTCCGGCATCACCAATCCCGATAACTTCGTGAGCCTGCTCTACTATTTCGGCATGCTCACCATCAGCGGGATGCACGAAGGAAAGACAAAACTAACCATCCCTAATCTGGTGGTTCAAGAACAACTCTATACTTACTTGCTGAATACTTACAATGATGCAGACCTGAGTTTCAGCAGTTACGAAAAAAGCGAACTGGCGAGCCGTCTCGCTTATCGGGGAGACTGGAAAGCTTACTTCGACTACATCGCCGACTGCCTGAAGACGTATGCCTCGCAGCGCGACAAGCAGAAAGGTGAGTTCTTCGTCCACGGCTTCACCCTTGCCATGACCGCTCAGAACCGCTTCTACCGTCCCGTCTCCGAACAGGACACGCAGGCGGGCTATGTCGATATTTTCCTCTGCCCGATGCTGGAGATCTACTCCGACATGGCGCACAGTTATATTGTGGAGTTGAAGTATGCCAAGTATCGTGACCCCGAAAACCGTGTGGAGGAACTACGTCAAGAAGCCATCGCCCAGGCCAACCGCTATGCTGATACGGATACGGTGAAACGTGCCGTAGGCACTACCCAGCTGCATAAGATTGTGGTGGTATATAAGGGGATGGAAATGAGGGTATGCGAGGAAGTGTAAGAGATACTCAGTAAATCATCATTTCATTCAAATCCAACATATCAAAGAGCAATTTCTACCTCCTTATAATTTAGTCATAAAAACTTTTCCTATATTTGCGATGTTAATACTAACAATCGGATAAATATAGGAGATAATAATATGAAACTAACTAATCCTAATGCTGCTCAAATAGAAATGCTACATGCTATGGCGAGTATTGAGACCGAAGAGGAATTGTACGAATTAAAACAAGCACTTTCTAAGTTTTTTGCACACCGGGCACAAAAAGAGTTGGATAAACTTTGGGAAAACGGTACATTAGATCAACAAAAGCTTAATGAATTGCGTAAGCAACATCTCAGAACTCCCTACAAGCAATGAAACGCATTGTCGTACTGGATACGAATTGTTTGATACAGGCACTCCCTAGCCTAAGCCCTTATCACAAAATTTGGAACGATTTTGTGGAAGGAAAGTATCTCCTTTGTGTATCACTTAAATGAATTCATACAAGAACTGAATGAGAATCATTAAAAGATACTCTTTTCTTTCCGAAATCCCCCGTCTCCGGGGGAATAAAAACACGCACGCGTCAGCCTGCCTTATGCACAAACAGTAAATCCTCAACCAACAGATCGAAAGCTTGTTCACTGATGGCACCTTCGTGAAAATAGAAGTAATGGGTGAGCAAACGGCGCACCTGACGGATGCGGCACTCAGCGGTATAACCTTTCCACTCACCTACCCTCTTGCTGTCCAACGCCTGACGGATAACGGCTACATACGGAGCTATCAGACTGCGCACATCATCACCGGGACGAACCTGTATCTTCTCATTCGGCAAGATAATAGTCACTTCCGGATGGTCGGCACGAACTATACGCATGGCCTCCGTCCAGCGGAAGCCATCTGAAATTACGTCACGAGTAGTCTTTTTTTTGATGCATCTGTGGCATCGGGTGCCTGCTGCGCACCTCTTCTAAATCTTTTCATTGTTTGAATAAAAAATTAATTATTAATTGATTAATGAAGGCTATAAGCCTTCTTCTTCGTTCGGTTCCCATAGCAACTTGGGATATTTTCCCTGGCTGTAAGATTTCCAGTGTGCACTTCCCCAACCATTAGATGAATCAGTGCTATATACAGGCCATTTATTGTTGCCGTCATCAAAAAAGGCGTCATTGGTTGAAGATCCATTATTATTGGTACAATGCAGCTGAACACTTGGAATAGAAATTCCATAATTGTTTCTCGAATAACTATTATCTAATTCTCCAGTGAGACTTCCTATCGCATTATTGCTACCATTATCTATTATTTGCCCGGCATTATAGCAATATTCCATGACCAATGTTCTAACCAGACGGCTCAATATCCCGCCACAATGTCCATCACCGTTACGCGCATTACTTTTGGTTATTGTGCCAGTATTATAACAATACCTTATTTCCGTATCCATACCAGGATTACCCGGATCTATCTGGTTCCCCCAAGTAAGTCCTATAACACCGCCACCATATACATCTGCCGTGACATTTCCAGAGTTTTTACAATATTCGATGATGCAATGTCTACCTTCACCTATTACACCGCCGACATCGCCACCATTAGTTGATACAATAGTAGCCGCATTACTACATTTGAGGATTTTGCAACCGGACCTATCGCTTTTATTCACTATACCTCCAACTGATATACCACTAACTTTTATTTCTCCGGAAGCAAGATGCACATTTTGTATCGTCCCTCCACAATAGGAAAATATTCCTCCTCGTGTACTCTTCAGATTGCTAATCTTAAAACCCTTGCCATCATATAACAATCCACTTTTCACCGGTTTCCAATTGGCATACATATTTAAATCTATATCTTGGGTTTGTACATAGCACTCTGTTTCCGCCTCGACATTTTCCGTTCCCTCCTTTCCTACTCCCCTCAGCTGTGGCGGAGTTGTCACCCGATACGGATCAGCCTCCGTACCTGCCCCTTCCATGCCGCCTGCACTTAGCGGCAAGGTCACTGTCAAGGTGTTAGCATTTACTGTCAGATTGGTAGTGGTGGCAGAAACCAGCAATTGCTCTTTACTCTCCGCTTTTGCCAAATTATCGGTGATATAAACATCGAAGGAAGCGAGAGGTTCCGGAATTTTTCTCAGTCCATTCAATATATATTCGTTACTACTTCCACCGACCGCAGTTGCAGTATATGTATTTCCATTTACTATCACTTTTGAAACCGGGCCCAATGTGGTGGCTACATAACTTCCCGTATTCAACGTCATAGAGAAATTTTTGAAAGGAGCCGCAATGCGTGTATAGTTTCCTGCCTTAACATCGGCAGCCGCAAGGGATTTCTGATAAGCGTAGCGGTTGTCGGCAGGACCATAGTCAAATGCAACTTCAGCGTCTGCGCCGGGACGCACAAGATAGCGGTATATCCCATCCGGCATCTTCCAAGGAGCCATGCCATAAAACACAGGAGCAGGATCATACGGAGCATCCGAATTGCTCGTTTCATTAATCTGGATCTCTATCAAAGACATGGCATGCGTGAAAGAGAAAGCCAATGTGCCACCGTTAAGTGTACCTGCGCCTGTCATCAGGTCGGCGGAGGTATATTTAGCATAGTCGCTCTGGTCTGCCGGAGGGGTGAATGCGGAGGTTATTTCCGCAACGCTCTTCTTATCATTCATACTGCCGTTGTAAGGATAATAGGCATAGTAAGTAATGCCGGCGCCGTATACATGGATCTGATTGTTTGTATTGGCGGGTTGCCATGTTCCGGCAGCATTATACTTATAAGGAACATTGTTTTCCAGAATGACATTACCGGAGTTTTTTAAGGCGAAAACCCCTATTTGTTCCTCTCCCGTGAAGGAAGTTTGGTATCCGCTTTCTTGTGCGCGTGTATCTACTCTGCCACGAAAGCCGTTGAGCGTGACTTGCAAGGAGGCAATTGTCATTTCGGAAGTATCTTCTAACTCCGGGCTGCAAGACATAAACAGCGACACAAGAGGTGCCAATAAGATTATTTTTTCTGCGATTCTTTTCATTATATGTTATTTTAAAAAGTAAAAGCTGGATAAATCGGATGCCCGGCATCGCTTTGCGAATCGTCGAAAGCTCCGTTCTTGAAAATTGCAAAATAGCCATTACCTGTAACGTTATATGAACTTGTCCAAAGATTATCAAAATCCATATCATTATAACCAGCTATAGCCTTTCTACTTTTATTAATGACAGCCCTATTTTCATATGCATACTTGGTCTGTCCCGCCGACATCAAATACCAGCCACTGGTGAAAGCGGGTGCTGCAATGGCAGCATTAAAGATTTCCAGCGCCGCAAGCACCTGAAGGGGACTGGTACCCTTATCTGTACTAAGGGTTTGCGAATCTGAATAGCCGGTGAAAGCGGTTGCATTAGTAGAAACACTCCCTGTATCTCCGCCTCTTTTCACACCGGATGTTATATCCAGAGCTACGACATAGCCTTGTATTCTTATTTTTCCGTTTAGTCCCGTACCACTATATTTCGATATATTGTCTTCACGCTCTTCTCCCGTTTTACCATTGGCATATACGATGCCGATGCACGTTTTACCTGCCATCGGTGGTATACTGTATTGCAGTGCCGTCCCGTCGGTCAGCACACGATAGCCGCCATCACTCCAGGTTCCGTCGTTATAATAGTAATCTCCTGTTTTAATATCTTCTGCTTTATATCCTTCCGCTATCTCTCCACCCTTATCCATATTTACGTTTGTTCCGCTCCATACACTGATGCTACTTACCTCTGCCGTCACTGCATCCCTTGATATTTTCAGGTTATAGGTGATTGAAGTAGAAGGCAACCAGTCGGCCGGGGAAGGCAGCTCTAGGTCGGTCACAGTTCTTGTGTCTCCTACTCCATTCATCGTATAAGTGAAGCTAAGTGTGGCCTTTTCAGACGCAGCGCTCGTAGCGGCTACGGGCAACAAAAAGAAAGTTGCTATCTTTTGGGTAGCTCCGGCTGTTACGGTACTGGAAGAGGAAGGTAAGGTGGCGGCGCAGGATATGTCGTTTTCCGCTCCGGAGGCTATATTGCTCCATTGCATCCAGTCGGTAGCACCCACAGATGTGGGGGATTTGAAGGCCACCGTACCGGTTTTCTTGGTTTTGATGGAAAGGGAGTTGATGGTTACTCCCGTAAAACCACTTCCCGCCTCCACATTGATAACAACCCGTGTCAGTGCATGCTTGAAGGAGAAATTGACTGTACCGGCACCAGCTGTTTGGTTGAGCACAGGGGATGCCAACAGCAGGTCTGTCTGCTCTGCTTCCGTGGCTTTCACCTCGTAGGTGAATGAGGGATATCCTGCATCGGTGCTTCCCGGCAGTGTCAGTCCTGTGGCGTTATGCGGCGCATAAGCGAAGAAAGTAAGTTTATCGTTGCTGTTGGCAGGCCAGAACTTTATAGGGGTATACGTCCATGAGCTGCCAGCCTTCGTCACTTCCTGATTGTACATGAAGTTGGGAGTGGAAGATGCGGGGGTGAATTCACTTCCTTGCGTAAGGTAAGCCAACACTCCCAATGAGGGGAGGTTATTTTTATTATAGTCTGTTCCGCGCGTCTGCGCCTCTACCGCGGGAGAAAAACCGATGGGAACGGGGCCGGATGGCTCGTCGCTACCAGGGGATGCACTGCCTCCGCATGCCGAAAGGAAAAAGGGAAGCAACGCTAAAATCCATGTCCTAAATCTTACATTCATAATCTTACGTTTCTAAAAAATAAGGTCTACACGCTTTGAAGCATGCTGGAAACGAGAAGATTTATGATTTATGCAAATCAGGAGTTAAATTTGGCTCCTTCTTGTAGGGTTATGAATCAATTCACCACAGAGGACACAGAGAACGCAGAGTTTTTAGACTTCTAATTCAGAGATAATTATAACCTCTGTGCTCTCTGTGTCCTCTGTGGTGAAATAATTCCTTTCTTTTCCGATTTGAGTGAGATGATAATTTGTCTTTTTGAGGAGTTAACTCCTTTAACTCCTCACTTCGCCTCTCTAATAAGAAAAGTCCAATACACCAAAGAACAATAGTCCATTTGGCATATTGGAACAATCAAAACAGGCGGGTAAACATAACAATCAGACGTCAATGCCCGATGCTTTACTACAATAGTTCTATTTCTTTTATTGACAATCCTGTACATTGGGAGATCACTTCAAAAGAAACTCCTTGCTTTTTAAAATTGAAAGCTATGAGATGACGCTCCTCCGCTTTTCCTTTCTCCATACCTTTCTCCATACCTTTCTCCATACCTTCCGCCAGCCCTTCCGCCAGCCCTTTGCGTATCGCACTATTATACAGTGTTTTCTCTACACTGATAATATCCCAGAACTTTTCATATCCTGCCAACTGTGCATCCGTAAACGCTGATACTTCCAGGGCATCAACCGCCTTTTTCACTTCCGGATTCGCCATCAGTTCTTCCGGCACTTCGCGGGTATGTTCGTTGATTTCAGTCAGGTAACGCAGCCAGAGCACCTGCATCTTCTTTTCAGAGAACGTATGCGGGGTAAATTTGGGCAGTTCCACAAAAATCAGTTGAAGACCTTCAATCACTTTATCCGTATTCTCCACATGAATCATCTGATAATGGTGGTAATACCCTTCCAGTTCCGGTTCAAAGACCTCATTGACCAGATTCAGTGAATACACAGGTTGCAACAACTCATACTCTTCGCCGATGTTTATCTGGCGCACGTATGCCTTGGAAGCGTTGAACAATACGCGCTGTCTGAACTCGGGAGACCAGATCATCTGCATTTCCACCAGGAATTGCCGTCCTTGCTTGTCCTTGCAACGGACGTCGACGATGCTGTTCTTACGCAACGGGTTCTCGGGAACCATCTCCGAAGGAAGATATTCGATATCGGTGATTTCCTGATTGGCGGTCAAAGGAAGTAGAGCGTTCAGAAGGCTCATTACCAAATCGGGATGTTCGCCAAAGACCCGTTTGAAGGTCAAGTCGGCTCTGGGATTTAAGTATTTCATAATCAATTGCTGTTTAGTGAATAATTTTAAAAGGTGCTCCTAGACTCGCCAAAAAACGGAGTCTTACAGGGACTGTACAGAAGCACAAACAAAGGTAAGCATTATTTCCGTTACAGGTACAACGGATAACGTTTTTTGTTTCCTTTCTGTATAGTAATGAGTTTTCACCACAGAGTAACACAGAGTATCACAGAGTTCTATTCTTTTGATTTCAAATTGATTAAACTCTGTGATACTCTGTGTTACTCTGTGGTGAATTAATTCATAACCCTACAATCAAGAGCTAATTTCAACTCCTGACTCGCATTATTAGCTCATGCCTGCACAGTGTGGTTCAAAGATAATCAGATAATCATTATTTTCATAACTTTTCGTTTCCAGCATGTCAAAGAGCGCTGTGTTAACTTTTGGGGTTAACTGTGTGCCCGGACAAGGACATTCAACCTTGCCCAGGCTGGGGTTAGGGGAAAATTACGGCGGATTTGTAATTTGCCGAGGCAAAAACAAAAGACCGAGGTTAATTGACTGGTACGTCTTTACCTTCTTCAGGACTATCCCAATTAAAGTCCGATACATCCACCTTAATTTCATTCAACGTAATTGTAAACGTGAACTTATAGGCTTTGCCTTGTTTAAATACACCTGTTCCCAAATCCACCTCTTTGGTGTGAGAAGATTTTACAGACGCATCGGAAGAAGAAGCTGTAACGATGTCATAAGTAATTTCAGCTTTTACATCACTGGTTCCGCTGGTACCTGTTGTTCCGCCAATAGGAATGAAGAACAGATATTGGTTGTCAGTAAACAGGTTGGCGTCTGTTGAATTAATTTCAACGGCAGGCGTGGTATAGCCTTTCCAGTTAGGATCTGCCAGTTTCAGCACACCATTGGCAGAAGTTGCGGCAATGGCATAATCAGCTGTCAAATAATCATTTCCGGGAGACGTTGCCGGAAGTGTCCATGTGGCGTCATTCATATCAAAAGTGGCTTTCTTGGCAAGTTTCGTAGTATGTTTCAGTTTGATGCCGGTGATGTACACTTTGGTTTCGGCATTAGTAGCCACACTGGTCTTAGCATGCATTGCCACACGGGTAAGCGCGTGTTTAAATTCAAAAGTGACTTTGCCACCGGCCGTAGTACTCAGCTGGTCTTTCACATTCGATACCACCAAGTCCACCATATCCTTCTGATTATCCTGCAATGTAAATTCCAAAAGCGGGTCTTCCGAAGCTGTCGCATTGGTTATCTTTATGCCGTTTGCGCTTGGAGTTCCTGTGGCAGCGGTAGTAAAAGGAGCATAGCCGAAGAATGAAATTTTGTCCCTAGTGTTAGTAGGCCAGAATTTAACAGGAAGATATTTCCAACTGCCCGGCGCTCCGCTCTCCCAAGTAGCATGCACATTGTCCATAAAAAGACCTTTCGGATTGGTAGTGTTATAGTCCCCATCCGTCTGATACGCAAGAATACCGAAGCCTTTGCTATCCACCTTCAAACCGTTGGCGGTAACGCCATCCGTTGTTGAATTGTCCGTTACCAGCCCTTTTGTCTGCGTTCCCGTGTACACTCCAAATCCGATGGCACGGTTAGCGTCCGGATTTGTCTCTACAATCTCATTTTGCGAGCAACTTGCCATAGTCATGGCTGCTGCCGCTACTAAAAGTAAACTTTTCGTTTTCATAAATTGATACATATTTTAATTAATAAAAAAGAGTTTCATTGATAACTTCAGGTCTGTTCCGGCGGTCTGTTTATACCGGAACATCCACTTCTTCGTCTTCCCATTCATCCACATCCACATCGAAGCCCGAATCGGAACCGCCCTCAGGTTTCACATCGGGGAAAGTTTCGGGAACAGAGGCATCTATAGAAAGCGTAATGTTTCCGGCACTATCCGTTTCTTCTTCCACCATTATGTCCGTCAGCATTTGCTCCACCACCGTCTTGCCATCCACCAGCTGCGCTTTCAGCGCAATAGAATGTGACAGCGAGCGGTCGAAGCCGAATACATCAAGCTCTCCCGTCAGATGGCCGTCGGTGAACGAGCCTTCGGCAAAAACCGGATTGCCCACCGTGAACTGCTGGCCGCCCAATTCCTCCCCCGCATGCCCGTCGTGAAGGAAGACCGAAAGAGGCACTCCACCCAGCGTGCAACGTACCTCGCTTACATTGTGCAGACCTTTCACGTTCAGCGTCACCCGGATGTGCCGGGTAAGCGGCGTGGGCGTGAAGTGCATCCTGCATGCACCTTCGGGACAGACACCCCGTGCTGCCGGAGGGGCATAGTTGCCCAGCATGTCATCCGTCACTTCGAAGTTCCGAACCGTGCCCGATGCCAGTTTGTCGGGCGAAGAGATGATAACACGCGTATCGGCACGGGTCACCACTTCTTTAGCATACGCTTCGAGCGATTTCAGAGACTCCATTCCAGTAAACAGGAGGTTGCTGAAATCGGTGAACGAACGGTTAAAGAGTATGGCATCATAAGTCCCTCGCGGCAAACGCACGGTGGTACGTTCACGTTCGCCCGTCAATATCACGCGGGGCTCACTGCCATCCTGAGGGAAGATGACCAGCGTAGCACCGTCGTCTTTCTCTTCCGGCACTCCCGCATGGCTCCAATCGGCTGTTACTGTGATTTCGGCTTCCATATAGTAAGTCAGTTCGCGACGCTCACACGACGCAAAGAAGCACAAAAGCCACGACAGCGCAAAAAGCCACGGCAACGGTCGTATCCGGCTATAATGTCCCGACTTAAATACTGTATCTTTCATTCATCTGATTTTTTATCTTCCATTCATTCTTCCCGCCCGGTCAGCAGTCAACCAACTTTATCTCTGACAGATACAGGCGTGTCATATGGTTCACCACACCCAGCTTCGACGCCACACGCCCGTAACGGGAGTAGAAGGCCTCGGTGGTGGGATGGTTGCAGTTCAAATGCTCGCCGGTCGCTTCCAGTACATCCAGTAGTGAAATGTCGTTAAGCGGACGACACAGTTGGTAAGAGGTCTCTTTATCGACCGGAGCACCGGGGATGCGGTTCACTATTTTATGGCATTCCAGACGGGCAAGCATGACGGCAAGTTCGTCGGGGGTGATATGATAACTTTCTACGGCAAGCGCCTGATGGCCGGCGATGTCATGCAAGATAGCTATTGCTTTCTGGGTTTGTTGTGTAAGCATAGGACGTAGTGGTTTATAATGATCAGTAGTGATTTATAATGATTAATAATGGGGTTATGATGATTTATTTATTGCCAGCAGCTTTACGGCGCGTCAGCAACCATACGAGGGAAACCTTTACTTTCGTAGGCCCAAGCCAGGTATAATTTCCGTTTTCCTGCCAGAGCAGCGTCTGATAGTTGTCGCGGGCATGGTAATGACGGTAGTCGGTACGTAGCAGACCAATGCCAAGGCTGAACTCCAGGTGCAGGTTGCGGGCGATGCGACGTGCCCAGCCATAGCTCAATCCGGCAGCGATGAAAAACTCTCCCTGGTAGCCTTTCTCTTTCCATTGCAGGTCATACTTACCTCCACCCGCATACACTCCGAAGAAATGTCCGGTCAGCACCTCACGATTGGAACGTCTCCCCAACCAATAACGCCCTTCCAGTCCACCGGAAAGCACCTGAAGACAGTATTTATCACCATCCAGCCGCCACCAGGGGAACATATATTCGCCGTTCAGCGACCAGCGTTTACCGATGGGGAGTTCGATCTCTATGTTGGGCATTAAGGCAGCGTCGAACAACAGATTTGTTTTCAATGCAAACAAGGGGCGACGGTAAGCGCGAACGGACAGGGATGGCTGCCCATAATGAAACCATTGAAGAGGGTCAGTTCCACTCTCCTTCGTCATCCCTCCAAAAACACGCTCCTCTTCCTTTATCTTTCCCAAAAGGGCAATCCCCTTCACATCCTTCATCTGCACCGTGCAGACAGTAATATGAAGCCGGGGTAATATGCGGTCTTGGATATAAGTATAGGCATATCCGCAATTCAGCCGTTTCAGCAATTCCTTGCAACGGTTGAGGTCTTTTACATAATCCAGTATCATCAGGACTTCTTCCCGGTCGGGAACGGAGTCATCTTCTTCAATCATGCTGCGCAACCCTGCCCAATTCTCCCCCTGCGGGTCGGTAAGTATACGCTGATGCTCGATGGCCGGATATTTTTCGGAAAGGTAGTCTTTCACTGCATCCGCACGACGTTCAGCCAAACGGATATTGTGCGTCTTGTCACCTTCGGGAGAGGTATAAGCCGTGATGAAGACAGTGTCGATAAGTGAGGCGGCGGTATTGTTGGATAGCAGGACGTGAAAAGCACCAAGCGTCTTGCCGTTATCCATATAGTTGCTGTCTATCAGCGACCGGTCGAAACGGAAATATAGCAACAGGGATTCGCGGAAGAAACTGTCGCGTCGGCAAAGGAGTGTGTCCGCATCCATGTTCGCGTCCGTATCCGCTACTTTGCCTGCAAAAACGGAAGGCGGCAACAAAAAGAGCCAAATGCCGCAAATGATTATAAATACTTCTTTTTTCATAAGCAAGTGGAGCTCGCAATAAATCGCTTCATAGAATGGGCGACATATTCGGTAGTTTGTGTATAGAGTATTCGCATAGTAACTTCTTTTATTATTTCCATTACTTATCAAGTAACGGCTCAGCAAGCGGGGAATTACTTATCAAGTAACGGGAAGAACAGTCTTCCGGCATAAAAAGAAAAAGCGTT
>ERZ894240.262-NODE-262-length-65321-cov-130.380014_pt1 | contig 65321 bp, 67 predicted proteins | sample MGYA00380298_ERZ894240 | MGnify/ENA primary metagenome ERZ894240 (study PRJEB32331, sample SAMN06328419) | human gut metagenome | biome: human gut microbiome; feature: stool | host: Homo sapiens | collected 2014-06-27 ... | reverse complement strand
TACTCTGATGAGTAATTACGAAGCTCCCACCTCTATAGGTGGTGAGTAGTTCACATGGTATACTTAATTAAACGAGGTGATAGAGATGAAAAAGAAAATATTTGTTTTATTTATAATACTAAGTATCTCAATTTTTGCAAAGGGCAAAGAGAAAACTTCTGCTCAAAAGAAGATAGAAAATTATAATCAATATAAAAATCTTGTTATAGCTAATAGAGAAAAGGAAATAAAAGCAAATACTCCATCAAAAGAGGAGATAAAACTACAATTAGCAAGGGAAAAGTTTGAATTTGATAAAAAATTAGCTATTGAAAAGGAGAAGAGGGAAAGATATAGGGATAACCTTCTTAATACTGTAATTATAGGTGGTATTGGTTATGGTGGATATAGAATAGGTAGACATCACCATTGGTGGTAAGAAAAAAAGGAATGAAATTTAATTTCATTCCTTTTTTGAGGATTATAAGCTATTTTCTTTATATATTATATATTTTTTTATATAAATCAACATTTTAATAAAAATTGTTGAGATTATAACAAATGCTAGTGTTGAAGATATTATACCAGCATATCTCCAAAATTCTGCATAAGAGTTACCAATGTTATATAGATGGTTAGAATATTTTAGAAGAGCAGTAGATCCTATTGCTAGAGGGAATGTTAATGAAGCATATGAAGGATTAAAACTGATCTTTAATATTCTAAAGAATGATAAATAAACAAGTAGTGTCATAAATACTGCTAATGGTAGAAGTATACCGATAATAATCTCTGAAGGAGTATTAAATACTGTTAAATATCCAGCAAGGCATAAACTAGGTGGTGCTGCCATTATAGCAAATGTTGGAAGTCTACTTTCATCAATAGGTTGAACAAACATTACTCTATATAACATAAATGGTAACATTATTAAGTATAAAGCAAATCCTATATAAAATATTAAGTGAGTAAATGATGAAACTCCCATATTTGCTCCAGCTACACAAGCAACTACAATTCCCACAGGAGGAACAAACCAACTAGGAACAATGTGATGCATTTGAAAATCTTTAATTCTATGGTAGAAGAATATTGAACAGAATATAACATGAGCCAATATAGCTAAAAACCAAATTGCTCTTCCAATAATAAGAGAATAGCTGCTTATAAAACCACCAAGAATCATAACTGTCATATCTAGAGTAGGAATAAAGCTTCCAAGAGTTGGATGGCTCAATTCCTCTTTTAAAACATTAAAATGAAAAATATTCTTTATAAATATAACAGTAACTAAGAATAATGAGATTAAATCTCCTATAATTACAGGGAATTGCCCTAAAAAGTTACTTAAAGCTCCTGACACACCAGCTATACCTAAAGCAAGTCCAGTTAGTGCCACAGGCATTTCACGAAGTTTATTTATTGCCTCTTTCATTTGAAACTCCTTTTTATTAATTTAATTTTAACCAATTAGAAATAACAATCTTTTGAATTTCTGAAGTTCCCTCATATATTTCAGTTACCTTAGCATCTCTCATCATTCTTTCAACTGGGAATTTTTTAGAGTATCCATTTCCACCTAATAGTTGAACAGCTTTAGTTGTAACTTCCATAGCAACTTCAGAAGCAAAAAGTTTAGCCATAGATGCCATATATCCATAATCTTCTTTTAGATCTTTCATATTTGCTGCTCTATAAGTCATAAGTCTTGCAGCATCAATTTTAGTTTGTAATCCAGCAATTACAAATTGTGTATTTTGAAATTCAGTTAATTTTTTTCCACCTTGGATTCTGTTTTTTGTATATTCAATAGCAAAATCTAAAGCTCCTTGAGCAATTCCAACAGCTTGAGCAGCAACTCCAATTCTTCCACCATTTAAAGTAGCCATAGCTATTTTTAAACCTTCTCCTTCTGCTCCAAGTAAATTTTCTTGTGGAATTACACAGTTTTCAAATACTAATTCAGAAGTTGAAGATCCTCTAACTCCCATTTTTTCTTCAGCTTCTCCAACTGTAAATCCTTTAGTTCCCTTTTCAACAATAAATGCAGAAACTCCTTTTTCAGCTTTGGCAAATACTAAGAATATAGATGCTTCGTGAGAGTTTGTAATAAATACTTTCTTACCGTTGATAACATAGTTCTCACCTTGTTTATCAGCAGTAACTTTTACTCCAGCTTCACTTTCTGTCCAACCAAATGCTCCTAATTTTTCTCCTTTAGCTAGAGGAATAAGGTATTTTTCTCTTTGAGCCTCATTTCCATATTCAAATATTGGAGCTGTACAAAGAGAAGTGTGAGCAGAAAGAATAACTCCAGTAGATGCACAATCTTTAGAAATCTCCTCTACTGCTGCGATGTATGAAAGATTATCAAGTCCAGCTCCACCGAATTTTTTATCAAAAGGGATTCCCATTAAATTGTTTTTAGCAAGATTTTCAATAGCTTCTTTAGGGAAAATAGCATTTTTATCAGTTTCCATTGCTATTGGTGCAACATATTTTTTTGAAATCTCTTTTACCATTTGAATAAATTTTACTTGTTCATCATTAAATTTAAAGTTCATATTTGTTCCTCCTTAAAATTTTTTATATATTATTTGCTTTCTTTACTTTACAGGTTGATTTTAGCATAAAATAGATATAAAATAAAATTATATATTATTATATATTTATAAAAAATTATTATAATTAAAAGGGGGAAAAATGCTTGATTTTAGAGTATATACATTTTTAGAATTATGTAAAACATTGAACTATACAAAGACAGCAGAAAATCTTTTTATTACTCAACCAGCAGTAACTCAGCATATAAAGTATTTAGAGGAGTTTTATAACTGTAAACTATTTAATTATTCCAATAGAGTTTTAACTTTAACAGAGCAAGGAAACTATTTGTTTAAATATTTTTTAACTATGAATTCAGATGAAATTAAAATAAAAGAGGATGTTTTAGAGATAAATTCAGCAGAGAAAAATCTTCATTTTGGAGCTACTTTAACTATTGGAGAATATATAATTCCAGATATGCTTTTAAAACTAGCAAAACTTTATCCAAATATAAATGTAAAAGTGATAATAAAGGATACTAAAGAGCTTTTAAAAGAGTTACAAAATGGGAATATTGAGTTTGCTTTGGTAGAGGGATTTTTTGAGAAAACAGAGTATGAATCAATAATATATTCTAAAGAGAATTTTATAGGAGTGTGTTCTCCTAAAAATAATCTAGCTAAAAAGAATATAGGTTTTGAAGATTTATTGAATGAGAGGATAATTTTAAGAGAAGAGGGATCAGGAAGTAGAGATATTTTTGAGAAGATTCTTTATGATAATAATCTTTCTCTTAAAAATTTTGACAAAAAATATGAATTAGCTAATATAAAAGCTATAAAAGAGTTGGTTAAAGAGGATAGAGGGATAACTTTTATTTATGAAAGAGCAGTAAAAAAAGAGTTAGAAAATAAAGAGTTAGTAAGAATAGGATTAAAAAATTTTAAGGCTAAAAGAGAGTTTAATTTTATTTTTATGAAAAATAGTATTCATAGAGATGAATATAAAAAATGGTTTGAGATTTTAAAGTAAATTATAATTTCCAAAAGTAGAGGAGTGCAAACGACTGCTACTTTTGAGACACAGAAACGGAGTTTCTGAGATCCTTAATTTTCTTTTTAATTTCAGTTATCTAGTACCTCACTAAGTTTTGACAAAGTACCTTTGCATTAGCGATTATTAGTCAAGTTAAGTTATCTAAATTTATTTTTTTAACATCAATTTGACTCCATGTCAGTGAATAAAGAATCCCTATGGCTTATTCCGTTGAAAATGCAAAACTCGGCTTCGCCTCAAACACGTTGCATTTTCTTAACTACATTTCGCTGAGGGCTTCTAATATTCACTTCCAAATTACGTCAACTTGATGTTAGGGAGAATATATTTTTCTTAAATGATCAACAAGATAATTTGATAGTTTATTTAATAAAAAAAGAGTTTAAGCAAAGTTACTTGCAAAAACTCTTTTTGAAAAATTATTTAGAAAGTTTTATTATTCCTCTATCAATATATTTTTGAATTTCAGGCATGGCAAATTCATTGAAAACTTGTGGAGTATATTCAATAACAGGAGCAAGTCTTTTTAATACCATCTCTTTTGTAGCACTAAATTTCTTCCAAGTGTGTCCATCAGAAGTTAAATTTTGAATAAATCCTTGGAATCTATCAAAAGTATTGGCAAATTTTGCTTCTTTAGTTTCCATATTTTCAAATTCAAGCCATAATTTCATAAAATCTTTTCCTTGCTCTTCAGGAAGCATTCCAAATATTTTTTCTGCACTTTCAAGTTCAGCATTCCATTTCGCTTCTTTATCATAATTAGAAAAAGCAGGAACATCTCCAGCATAGATCTCAACTATATCATGAATAAGAATAAGTTTGAAAACTTTTTCCATGTCAACTTCACCAAGAGTAAAATACTCTTTAAGAGTCATTGCACAAAGAGCCATATGCCAACTGTGTTCAGCATCATTTTCCCTTCTATTTAAATCTCCTAAAACGATAGATTGTCTTAAAATCCCTTTTACCTTATCTATCTCAATTAAAAATTGTGTTTGTTGTTTTAATCTTTCCATTTTAATCTCCTAGTATTATTTTTTATTGAAAATTAAAGTTTCTCCTCTTTCATTAGTAAGGATAAGAGAGTCATTTTTTATCTCAATAGTTTTTGCACTTTTTAAAATAGTAAGATATTGGTCTTCTATAATCATTCTATCTTGTGGACCAGCCATTTTAGTAGTAGCTAAAGGCTCAACTACAATAGCTCCATTATCTATATTAGCTTTTCCAAAATATCTATTGATACCAGAGAAACCAAAAATTCTTCCTTCATTATCAAATCCAAGAGTTAAATTTGCTTCTGGAAAGATATTAGTTAAAACATATTCTCCTTCAGAAACAGTTTGTATAGAAGCTACTGGAGTTGGTATGTTTGATCTTTTAGGAGTTGAAGTACAACCTGCTAAAAAAACAATAGCTGTTAAAAATATAAAAATTTTTTTCATAAAAATCACCTCAATTATTAATATTAAAATTATATAACAAAAATTTTTTTATGTATATAATAAAATAGCTAGATAAATTATTTTATCAATGGTAAAACTTTTTTCATAGTAGAAGCAAAGTTATCATTGATAACTAAAGAAGCTTTACTATCATATTGAGTTGCATCGTTATTAATGATAACAAGATTTTTCCCTTGGAAATATGTTATGTAATAAGCAGCAGGGTATACAGTTAAGCTTGTACCTATAATAATAAGAGTATCAGCATTTGCTATCTCATTTACAGCTTCTCTTGTTACATCTTCATCTAACATCTCACCATAGAGAGTAACTTGAGGGCGAACAGTACCACCACAACTACACTTAAATCTTTTTACATCTTTTTTTCCACATTTTAAGCAGTACCATTTTTTTAGAGTCCCATGAAGTTCAAGAACATTTTTACTTCCTGCCATTTGGTGAAGATCATCAATATTTTGAGTAATTACTGATTTTACTTTTCCCATTTCTTCTAATTTAGCAAGAGCCTTATGTCCAGCATTAGGTTGAATTCCATTTATATTAAGTTTTTCATCAAGATATTTGTCAAAAATATCTCCATGAGCAAAGAAAAAGTCATGGCTTAATATCTCTTCAGGTTCATATCCCATAAAAGTTCTGCTATATAGTCCATCTTTACCTCTAAAATCTTTTAGTCCAGAATCAGTAGAAGCACCTGCACCAGTAAAGGCAACTATATAATTACTTGAGTTGATTATTTCAGCTAATTTTTCTATTTTCTCCATAAAAATATCACCTCTCTTAAATTAGTCAATAATATTATACTATAAATTTTTTATTTTAAATAGAAGGAGAAGAGGAAAAGAGAGAAAATAATTTGTTATCTCTAAAAAAATAAGTTATAATTAAGAAAAAATAGTTATCGGAGGTAAAAATGAAATATAACTTTGATGAAATTATAGATAGAAGCAAGACTAATTCAAGAAAATGTAATCCAGAACTATATGAGGATACTTATCATGGAAAGAAAGATCTTTTACCACTTTGGGTAGCTGATATGGACTTTAAAGTAGCTCCACCAATTTTAAGAAGTATGAATAATATAATAGAACATGGAATTTTAGGTTATAGTGTGCCAGAAGATGAGTATTATAACTCAATTATAGATTGGAATGCTAAGAGAAAAAATTGTAGAATAGAGAAAGATTGGATAATTTTTGCCAATGGAGTAGTTCCAGCTTTAAACTATATGATACAAACTTTCACTAAAGAGGGAGATTCAATTTTAATTCAAACTCCAGTATACAATCCATTTAGAGTTTCAACAGAAAATAATGGTAGAAAGATAGTAGAAAGTCAATTGATAGATGATAATGGATATTATACAGTTGACTATGAAGACTTTGAAAGAAAGATAGTTGAAAATAAAATAAAAATATTTATACTTTGTAACCCTCACAACCCAGTGGGAAGAGTTTGGAAAAGAGAAGAATTAGAAAAAATGGGGGAGATCTGTTTAAAACATGATGTTTTAATTATTGCAGATGAGATTCATTCTGATTTAATCTTTAAAGAGCACACTCACTGCTCTTTCTTAACTTTGAGAGAGGAACTAAAAAATATTTGTATTGTATGCTCTGCTCCAAGTAAAACTTTTAACTTAGCTGGATTACATACATCTTTTATCTTTATAGCTAATTCAGAATTGAGAGCAAAATATAAAGAAACTATGATGAAGATTAGATTAGAAGCTCCAAATATTTTTGGAATAGCAGCAGTTACAGCAGCTTATACAAAATCTGGAGAGTGGCTAGATGAGTTAATCGAATATTTAGATGGAAATAGGAAATATATTGAAGAATATTTAAAAGAGAATATTCCAGAGATAAAATATGTTAAACCAGAGGGAACTTACCTAGCTTGGTTAGATTTTTCAGAATTCTTAAAAAATGGAGATACATTGGAAAATATATTTGAAGAGAGAGCAAAAGTAGCAATAGATTATGGAAATTGGTTTGGAAAGATAGGAGAAAACTACATAAGATTGAACTTTGCTTGTCCAAGATCAGTTTTAAAAGAAGCGTTAGATAGAATTAAAAAAGCAGTTAAATAATGAATATTAAATATTGATTATTTGAAAGGTAAAAATAGCTAGAATAGTTGACATTATCATGATAAGATTATATAATTTTATTGATGAAATGAATAAAAAGTATCAAATGGTTTCAGTATTAAAAGCACTGAATTAAAAGGGAAGCAGGTTAGAATTCTGCACGGTCCCGCCACTGTAATGATGATGAAAGCACAATGCCACTGAAGAGATTTGGGAAGGGGTGTGAGTAAGATGAATCTAAGTCAGGAGACCTGCCTTTGATAAAAAATATCAACTTGCGAGGACAGGTGTGAATTTTTAGATAAGTATTTTTCGATTTAATTTTTTCATATAAAATATTTTATCCCAAAATTTACTTTGACGTGAGTTTTGGGATTTTTTTATTGTATAAAAGTATCTTAGTTGGAGGGATTTTTAATGTCTATTTTAAGAAGGTTTGAGGTAGTTATAAGTTCAAAAAAATTGTGGCTACTGAAGAATCAAAAGGTTTATGATGGCTCCCTAAAAGAAGTTAATTGGGAATTTTTAACTTGAATGTAGTAATTTAGAGATTGTAAGGGAGGAAAAAATATGAAAAAAAATTATCAAGAAGGATTTGACATTGAAGGATTAGCAAGAGCTATCGAACAAGGGGAACACTTTAAAAATGTAGAGAAAAAAGTGGAATTTATACATTTAGGAAAAGGATTACCAGCAGTACAAAAGACAGTTTTATATGTAGTAACTGATGAATTTATTGAAGCTAATGAAGAAAAACTTTTAAAACTTAATATTATTAAATAAATGGGAAGAGGGAAAGAGAATGGATAAAGAGATTACAAGTCTTGATATTTTAGAAAAGATAAATAAAAAAGTAGAGATACAAGAGGAAAAAGAAAATATTAAAAAGCCAAAAATAGAAAAAACTAATTTGGATATAATAGAGGAGCTAGAGAAAAATAGATAGATGGATATACATACGATTTTTATAAATGCTTTGATGCTTATTGCTGTTTTAAATCCTTTTGGAAATGTGCCATTATTTATTGGAATGACTGATGGTATGGAAAAGGATATTAGAAAAAAACTTTTTAAGGCTGTTGCTGTAACAGGTTTCTTCATTACTTTGATTTTTAGTCTTATTGGAGAATTTTTAATGACAAATTTTTATAAGATTAATATGAACGAGTTGAGAATGGCAGGGGGATTAATTTTAATTTTGATGGCTATTAAAAATTTGATTTTTTCTTCTGCAAGAAAGGGACAACAAGTAAATAAACTTCCACCAGAGGAACAGATAAAACAAGCAGTAATTCCAATGGCATTTCCTATGATGGTTGGTCCTGGAAGTTTGACAACAGCTTTGATAGGACGTTCAGAATATGGGCTTATATCAAATAGTTTATCTATATTTGTAGCTTTTATTATAATATTTTTAGTTTTTATGATAGGAAATTATTTGGAGAGAATATTTGGAAAGTTAGTGTTATATATTCTGTCAAAGGTTATGCAGATTTTTATAATGTCTATTGGGTTTAGGATATTTTTTGATGGGTTGTTTAAAATGTTAGAGATATTAAAATAAGGAAGCAATTGCTTCCTTATTTTAGTTTAAAAGGGTTTAGAATTTATATTCCATTCCAATATAATAGTTTCTTTCAGGTGCTGAAGAATATTTAATATTGCTTGGTTTAGATGCATTTTCTGAAGTACTAACACTAATGTAGTCACAATATTGTTCATTAAATAAGTTATTAATTCCTCCATAAACAGAAAGACCATTATTGAAATTATATCTAGCTGATAAATTAGTAACCATATAATCATCAGCTTTAGAAGCTCTATTATAGAAATCACCAGAAACATAAGATTTTCCATGGTAGATAGTATCAATATTAAAAATTAAGTTTGAGAAAGGTTCGTAAGTAGCTCCAAAGCTATACATTATCTTGCTAACTCCAGGAATTTCATTTCCTTTATATGGACCATCAGTAATTTCATTGTGCATATAAGTGAAATTTTCTCTTAAAGTTAATTTATCGAAATATTGTTCACTTGCTAGTTCTAATCCTATTCTTTCAGTTTTACCATTTAAGTTATAGAAACTATTTCCTTCCATTGGTTTTTCTGAATCATACATAATTTCTTTATCACCAGCTATATAGAAAATACTACCAGCTAAATAGATATTTTCTATTAAAGTTTTTGTTCCTAATTCTAAAGTATCAACTGTTTGAGGGTCTTTTTTAGGAGATTTTTCATCCCACCAACTAGAGAACTCTGTTAAACTAGGACTTCTTTTTACTCTATTATAACTAAAGAAAACTGAAGTATCTTCATCAAATAGATAGTTAGCTGTTAATTCATAGTTTGTATTTGTAGGGGAGTCTTTAGTTCTTCCAGTTTCTTTTGGCTCTATTTTACCTTTAGAAGTAAATGTTGTTTTATTTTCATCAAATTCATTTTTTTCAACTCTAATTCCTTGAGTAAATATAAAATTATTATAAGAGTATTTATTTAGTATATATCCACCGATGGCTTTAAAATCTATATTGGAATGTGATTGATAGTATATTTTTTTATCTTTTCCTCTAGTTGTTGCCCAAGTATCTTCTTTAACTTTAGCTTTAGAATAATCTCCACCTAAAATTAAATAGCTATTATCAAGATAATTATATTTTAATTGTGCATTTGTATAAAAAGAGTCAGTATCTTTATTTCTTTTTTTATATTTAGGGTTATCATTTTTTCCACTATAATTATACTTATATTCTCTTTCTCTATATTCAACTACTGATGAAAACTCTAAATTGTCAGTTAATTTTTTATCAAAATTTAATATATATTTATCTTGTTCATCAGTTCCTAATCTTCCAGCTTCTTTATTGTATCTTCTATTTTCTATATATTCTTGTTTAGTTATTCCTTTTATTCTATCATTTCCAACTTTTTTATTATGAATATATTTAAATCCTAATTTTCCATTATCTAATCTGTAATTAGTTCCAACTTGGATAAAATCAAGATCTTTCTTTTCTCCTTCTCTATATCCATCTTTATCACTAGTAGAATAATTAACTTCAGCATCTAATCTATCAGTGATATTCATACCATAATTTAATTTATATTTTCTATAATCATATGAACCAACTTCAAGTCCAGCATTACCCCAATATTTTTTATTTTTATTATCTTTTGTAATGATGTTGATAACTCCAGCAGTTGCATTTCCACCATACATAATAGCTCCACCAGCAGGAACAACCTCTATTTTTTCAACTTGTTCAATAGGGATAAAGTCAAGATCGTATTGTCTATTATCCATTCCATTTTGAGGAACCCCATCAACAAGTATAACTAAAGATTTATCAGCTATTTTAGGTGTTTGTCCTCTCATAGAGAAAGATCCATCTGTTAAAAATAGTCCAGGAACTACTTTTAAAGCGTCTTCAACATTTCTATAACCTCTTTTTTCAATTTCTTCACCAGTTATAACAGTTATATTTTTTGCTGTTTCAATTACAGGAGTTTCTTCATATCTTTCTGTTGTAATAGTTGATTCATTAAGTCTTACTCCATAATCTTTTTCTTTTGTTGTTTCTTCTGCAAATAAACTTGAGCTAATAATTAAAGCTAAAATTCCAATTTTTTTATACATTTTCCCTCCAAATATTTTTATATTTAGGAGCAATAAAAAAACAGCAAATAGAGTTTCTACTTACTGTTAATCAAACAAAATAAAAAAATATATGAAATATCTTATATTTTACGATTGGGTAAGTCTTCTGACTTGGGTTCATCCTACTCTCACGCCTTCCCAGTTTCCCAGTGACATAATTGTGATTTCGTCCACCTTACAGCAGTTTTAACTGTGGAGGATTTTCACCTCTCTTCCTCTATTAAGCTCTTATAAGCACCTAAATATATTATTTTCTATGTTGTATTCTAGCACTTTTATAATAGAAAGTCAAAAAAAGAAAATGTAATTATATAAAATAATATATCTTTAATCCAAATTAAGTGTTTTTATTTTAACTTAAAAATAAAAGAACTCCTATATTAATAAGAGTTCTTTATTAAATAGATTATAATTTAATTTTTTAAGAATTAGTACCTTTTACTATATCTATCTTTGAAATATTTCCAAAATCTACTATAGTTTTTTCAAAAGCTTTATTAATACCATCAATATATTTTTTTACATATTCTTCTCCACTGTTGATACAATCAATGGATAGTTTGAAAACAGCATTTTTATCTTTAAAAAAATAAAGGTTTACTGTATCCATCACAGTAAAAATTTCTACCTCTTCCACTTTACAAGGGATATTGTAACTACTAGCAATTTCTTTAATTTTATTAATTAGTAGTGTAGGTATAACTGAGTGTGTAGGTTCATAATTTACTTTCATCTGTATCACTCCTCATTATTTTTTATATAAAACAGTAGTACTGTTTTTAACTAACTATTAATTATTTTACATTAAATCTAAAGTCCTTGTAAAAATACATCTTTATATTGTGCCCTTGGTATATAATAGGAGCAAACTCCCACTGTTTAAGAGCTTTTTCAACCTCTTTTCTAAATCCATATGATGTGAAGTTGTCTAAGAAGATAATCTCTTCTACTTTTCCATTAAGCCCTACTAAAAATTTAGTTTGAATAACTACTTCTTTTTTAAAGTTAGCTTTTTTTGCCATAATAGGATATTGAGGCTCAACCTCTCTCTTTATCTTATAACCTATTCCATGTCCACCTCTTTGATCTCCTATATATGTACCAGTTCCATCTTTAACTAAACCAGCTAGAGGATTATAAGGAGCGGTATTTGTGTTAGTTGAAGTTTCCTTTTCAACTTTTTCTACCTCACTAGGTTTTTTAATAGGCTTAGGCACAGCTTTTTTCACTTTCTTTTTAACTACTTTCTTCTCTGGTTTTTTAATCTCTTTTTTTTCAATTTTCTTTTCTTCAACTTTTTTAATCTCTTTTACAGGCTCTCTATTAAAAGATTGAATTGGAGCAGGTGCAGGAGCTGGTATATCATTTTTCTTATCAGTTAGATACACAACTACATTTTTACTGTCCATTTTTATCTCTTTTATAGGAGTTTTGTAAAAGATAAATAGCAATAACAAGTGGCAGAGAAAAGAAAAAATATAAAACTTCATTGTCTCACCTACTTTATGCTATTTATTTCAATTTTTTCAATACCTATATTTTTTAACTTACCCATAGTTTCAATAACAACTTGATATTTTAAATCTTTGTCAGCACTAACAATAAGTGTCTGCTCTTGACGTCCGTTCATAAGCTCTTTTAACATAATTTCAAATCTATCATTTGGAATTTCAATAGAGTTATCTCCATTTTTAAAGAAGAATTTTCCCTCTCTATCAATAACTAATTCCACTCCATCTTCTAAACTATCAATCTGTTCTACTGATGATTTTGGAAGGTTCATATCAAATTTTGTATATTGGCTAAATGTTGTTACTAACATAAAAAATATCAAAAGCTGAAAGACCACATCAATTAAAGGGGTCATATCAGGATTGATAATATTTTTTCCTCTTCTAAAATCTCTCATAAAATCTTACCTCTTTCCTGAATCTTTAATATTAATTAAAGCAGTTGAAGTTTTCTCTATTTCAAGCATAATTTTATCAACTTTTCTATTAAATGTGTTATAAGCAATAATTGCAGGGATTGCAATAAGTAGCCCAGCTGCTGTAGTTATAAGAGCCTCAGAGATTCCATTAGCTACAACATTAGGATCTCCAGCTCCTTGAAGAGCAATAGCTTTAAATGATTTTATCATTCCAAGAACTGTTCCTAGTAAACCTGCCATAGGTGAGATATACGAAACAATTCCAAGTATAGATAATCTTCTCTCCAGATTTTCAATTTGCTCTAGAGCTTTTTCTTTCATAAGTTTCTCTTTACTTTCATATAGATCATTTTCGTTTTTATATGCTAATAATATACTTTTTACAGTTCTTGAAACAGAGTTATTTGTTTTATTGCAAAGCTCAATAGCTTCATCTTCTTTTCCCTCTCTAACAAGATCTACAATTTCACTTTTAAACTCCTTTGTAATTCCTTGTTCATTTCTTAAAAAATAAGCTGTTCTTTCTAAAATAGTCCCCAAACCAGCTATTGATAAAATAGCTAGTAGCCACATCATACTTCCACCTTCAATAAAATAATTAAACATTTTTCCTCCTAAGTATTAAATTTCAAAATAAAAACTGATAAAAATAACTAAAAAAGCCCCTTCGTTATCTTTATCAGTAAGTTCAAAAGATAGTTTTATATTATTATCAGATAAGTCTCCTGACTTGGTTTCACTCTACTTCCAACCTTCCCAGAAAAAAATCCAGTGGTATTTAGGTTTCGTCCACCTTACAGTAGCGGGGGCTGTGCAGGATTTTCACCTGCTTCCTTTTTATGCATAAGCATCTGATTAATTATTTATAATTCCTTTTAATTTAAAGTATGGAATATTGTTTTCAATCTCCATAACTGAATCCACTCTATAAACATCTTTGATAAGTTGTGGATTTAAAATTTCCATAGGTTTTCCCTCTTTGAATTTCTTTCCATTTTTCAAAACAATTATCTTATCACTATATTGAGCAGCTTGATTGATATCATGTAATACCATAATAATAGTGATTCCTAATTCTCTATTTAACATTTTTACCAATTCCATAATTTCAAATTGGTGACATATATCTAAATATGTAGTAGGCTCATCTAAAAGTAGTATCTCAGTTTTTTGAGCTAATACCATAGATATCCATACTTTTTGTCTCTCTCCACCAGAAAGGCTCATAACCTTTCTCTCTCTAAATTTTTCAAGATGACAAATTTTAATAGCCCACTCTACAATATTTCTATCCTCTTCATTATAGATCTCATACCATTTTTTATGTGGGATACGTCCATACATAATAAAATCATAAACTGTTATATCCTCTGGAATCTCATTATTTTGAGAAACAAAAGCTAACTTTTTAGCAAAATCTTTATTTTTTATATCTTGAATCTTGTTATTTTCAAGGTAAATTTCACCTTTTTTACAGTTTAAAACTCTTGCAATAGCTTTAAGAAGTGTAGATTTACCACAACCATTAGTACCTATAATTGAAACTACTTCTCCTTTATTTATAGAAAAATCAATTTCATCAATTACTACTTTTTCATCATAAGCTAACTGTATATTTTGCCCTTTTAAAATCTCCATATTAGTCACCTACCTTTCTAAGTAGGTATAGGAAGAATGGAACACCAATTACAGCCATAACTATACCTGCAGGAATCTCTATTGGCGAGAACAGAGTTCTTGAAAGGGTATCAGCTATAACTAAAACAATAGCTCCCATAGTAGCAGCAAAAGGTATTAAGTATGTGTGATCAGATCCAATTATTAATCTGGCAATATGTGGAACTATTAAACCAACAAAGCCTATTAATCCTACATTTGCAACAGATATTCCTGTAAGGAAACAAGCAAAAGCACAAAGTTTTAATCTTTTTTTAGGAATATCAATACCTAAGTTAATAGCAAAGTTATCCCCTAATTGAAGAATATTAGCATCTCTAATTAAAGTTAGACAAGCTATTAACCCAAAAATTGTATAAGGGAAAAGTCCAATAACATGTCTCCAGTTTTTACCATTTAAGCTTCCATTTAACCAAGATAAAACTCCTTGAATTTCATCACTAAATAGAATAAACATAAGCCCAGTAATACTTCCTAAGATAGCATTGATAGCCACTCCAGAAAGAATAACTCTAATGGGTTTTAACCCTTTTTTCCAAGCTAGAGTAAATACAATAGCACAGGCAATTGCTCCACCTATAAAAGCTGAAAAATTCATAAAGAATATAGTTTTAGGAAAAAGTATCATAACAATTAGAGCAGTTACACTTGCTCCTGAAGAAACCCCTGTTAACCCAGGATCAGCAAGTGGATTTTTCATTACTGCTTGAAGTAAGACACCTGCTAGAGATAGGTTGCAACCTACCATAACAGCTATTAAAATCCGAGGTATTCTTATATCCCAAAGGATCGCTTTTAATATTTCATCATCATAATTTTTAACAAAGATTCCTTTAAAAATCTCACCAGTAGAGTAATTTACACTACCAAATCTTACAGAGAAAATTACAGAAAACCATAATAAAATAAATGTAAATAATATCAGAAATATTTTTTTTCTCTGTTTATCATTATTCATAAACATATCTATATAGTTCCTCCAATGCATCTATGGAATTGACACCAGCACTCATTCTAAAAAGAGTAGGGTCTATATCAAGTATTTTTTTATTTTTATATGCTTTTGTAAGTTTCCATATTGGATTGGCATTAAAAATTTCTTCAAAGCTTTCTCCATTCTTAGTTTGACTTGTAGGTAGTCTTAAAATTACATCTGGATTAGCTTTTATAAGTTGTTCCATACTAAAAGGAACAGATTTTTTTAGTAATGCACTATTATCAATAGAGGTAACAATGTTTTCACAGTTAATTTTATCCATTAATCCTTGTAAAAAATGGTTTTTTCCAGTCATAAAGAAACTTTCACCATTTCCATAGATAATAGCAATTTTTTTAGGTTCTTTACCTTTTAATTTTTCCTTTAAAATATTTTCTCTATTTTTAACATCCTTTAAAATATCCTCTGCCTTTTCCTCTTTATGAAAAGCCTTTCCAAGAATATTAATAGCTTCCATAGACTCATCATAAGTATCTACTTTTAGATAGAAACTAGGGATGTTTAGATTATCATACTTTGGTTTTAAAGCTGGTTTAGAATATAGGGTAGAAACTACTAAATCAGTTTTTAAAGATTTAACTATTTCTAAATCAGGCATTCCAGACCTTCCAATTCTTTGAACTCCATTATATTTTTCTGGAATTTTAGTAGTAGAACTAGGAACTCCTACCAATTCAATATCTAGAGCAGCTAAAAATCTTGAGATAATAGCAGAGTCAGTTACAATTTTTTTAGGAAAATATGAAAGTTCTAATTTTTCATCATTTTGCTCAATTGTAAAATTATCTTTTGCCATTATACTTTGAGTTAAAGTTAAACTTAGCATTATCAATAAAATAACTTTTATTTTTTTTATCATTGTTAACTCCTTATTTTAATAAAAAAACCAGCACTTATAACAGAAAGATGCTGGTTAGATAATTTATCTATAACACCATGACTTTCTTCGGAAGTCTATAGAGCTATACTTTGAGCAGGTCTTCTGACTTACAGCTCTAGCACTATTTTCACCTTCTCAGATAATCCAATGGTATTGAAAATAATTTGCTGATTTACAGCGGCCGGACCGTTTGAGATTTTCACTCAATTCCCTTTTAATCTTTGTCAAACTCAAAATATTTTTATGATATAATTTGTTATAATAATTCTATTACTTAATTTTACCTTTGTCAATAAGATTATAGTTAAAAAATAAAATTATTATAGCTATTGACATTTAAAAAAAAACATAGTATATTCATATTGAACAGAATAATTGAATTTGAGGTTCTAATGTTTTAGATTAAAAGGGAAGATAGGTAAAAGCCTACACGGTCCCGCCACTGTGATGCAGACGAGAAATACAGACCACTGAGCATTTGGGAAGGGTATTTCAAGGACGAAGCTAAGTCAGGAGACCTGCCTTAAACAAGTATTATGTAATATCATTGCGAGGACAAGAGATATTAACTTTAATGTCATAATTAAAAGTTATATCTCCTGCACTAAAGGGGATTTTTTTATTGCCCTTAGATTAAGGAGGAGAGAGTTATGGGAAAAATGAGAAAACTTTTAGTAGGAGCATTATTAGTAGCAGCAGGAACTGTAGCTATGGCTCATTCAGATGGAGGGTATGTGGACAACGATTTCTTTAAAGGAATGCAAAAAGGAGATAAAGCAGCAGTATTAATGGTACACTTTGGTACTACTTATGATGATGCTAGAGCATTAAGCATTGATGCTATTAACAACAAAGCTAAAAAAGAGTTTAAAGGTGTAGATGTAAAAGAAGCATTTACTTCAAGAATTGTAATGAGAAGATTAAAAGAAAGAGGAATTGAAAAATTAAATCCATCAGAAGTTATCAATCAATTAAAAGCAGATGGATATACTCATCTTCTAGTTCAAGGAACTCATATTATGAATGGAGTAGAATCTACAAACCTTGCTGAAGAATTAAAAAATTATGAAAAAGATTTTAAAGATATCAGAATAGGAAATCCTTTATTAACAGATCATGAAGATTATGAAGCTGTAGCAAAAGCTTTATCAGATAGAATAGGACCATTAAAAGAAGGACAAGGAGTTGTTCTTGTAGGACACGGAACTCATCACTTTGGTGGATCAGCTTACGCTATGATGGATTATGTTCTTACTGATGCAGGATTAAATACTTATGCAGTAGGTACAGTAGAAGGATATCCAGCATTTGACAATGTAGTTAAAAAATTAAAAGCTAATGGAGTAAAAGATGTAATTCTAGTTCCATTTATGTTTGTTGCTGGAGACCATGCAAATAATGACATAGCTGAAGATTGGAACAAAGACCTTCAAAAAGAAGGATTTACAGTATCTAAAGTTATATTAGAAGGATTAGGACAAAATCCAGCAATCCAAAATCTTTATATAAAACATGCAGAATTTGCATCTCATCACAAACCTGAAGATATGCAAGCTAAAAAAGTTCAATATTCTAACGAAAAAGATTAGTTTATAGTTTAATAAAAAATTCTCTAAAAAATCTAAAAATATTTAAATTTTCAAAAATCTCTGTGTATTAAAATAAAGAAGGGAGAACTCATACCAGACCCATGAGTTCTCTCTTTTATTTTGTTAAACATTATAGTATACTAAGTTATAAGGGAGTGTGGTAATGGTGAAAGGATATATTCAAGTTTATACAGGAAATGGAAAGGGAAAAACAACAGCAGCTTTAGGGCTTGCAGTTAGAGCTCTAGGAAATGGATTTAGTGTCTATTTTGGGCAATTTATGAAGGGACAAGAGTATCATGAACTTAAAACTTTTGAAAAATTAGATAATATAGATGTAGAGATGTATGGAACAGACACTTGTCTTATCTCTAGAGATCATGTGCAACAATGTGATATAGACCATGCAAAGGCAGGAGTAGAAAGAGTAAAAGAGATTTTTAAAAGTAAAAAATATCAAGTTGTAATTTTAGATGAAATATGTGTAGCTAACTTTTTTGGCTTAGTAAGTGAAGAGGAAATTTTAGATCTGATGGAAAATAAACCTGAAGATATAGAATTAGTTTTAACAGGGAGATATGCTCCACAAAGTGTAATAGATAAAGCTGACTTAGTAACAGAAATGAAAGAGATAAAACATTATTATAGTAAGGGGGTTATGTCTAGAGATGGAATCGAAAGATAGAGAGATTTTAAAATATATAATGAATAGAAAATCTGTACGTGTTTATGAAGATAGGGAAGTACCTGAAGAGATAAAAGAGAAACTATATTCAGCAATATTTCAAGCCCCAACAGCAGGGAACATGATGATGTATTCAATAATTGAGGTTGAAGATCAAAAGTTAAAAGATAAATTAGTAAAAACTTGTGATAATCAAGCTATGATAGGAAAAGCTCCTCTTGTACTGCTTTTCTTGGCAGACTTTCAACGTTGGATGGATTATGTTAAATTTTCAGGAGCAGAGGAATTTAATAGAGAACATAATTTAGAAGAGTATATTCCAGGTGAAGGGGATATGATGTTGGCTATAAATGATGCTCTTATAGCAGCTCAAACAGGAGTTTTAGCAGCTGAGGAATTAGGATTAGGAAGTTGTTATATTGGAGATATAATGGAGAATTTTGAAATTCATAGAGAGATGTTTAAGCTACCTAAATATGCAATTCCAATAACAATGTTATGTATAGGTTATCCAACTGAACAACAAAAAAATAGAAAAATGGTAAGAAGATATTTTACTAAGGATATGATTGTTCATAAAAATTCATATAGAAAAGTTACAGATGAAGAGTTTGAAAATATGGATAGAGAGATAGCTGAAAAGGATAAAACAGTTTTCCTTCCAGGTTGTCACAATGAAGGATTACATATGTATAAAAGAAAGATTATTTCAGATTTTATGAAAGAGATGAATCGTTCTGTAAAAGAGATGATTAATTCTTGGAGTAAATAAAAATTATATTTTTAATAAAGCAAAAAGGCTGTGGAAAATTTTTCACAGCTCTTTTATTTTACAAGTTAATATTCTCTTTTAAATTTGATATCTCTTCATTTATCATAATTCCTGCTATAAGAGAAAAATAATCAGGCAATCTTGTTTCAGTTGCCCATTTTAATTCAAAATTAAGTAACTTACTTGAAATACCACCTACATCAAATCCAAGTGATTCTAAAGAGTATCTCATCAGATCAGGATGCAAACATTTTAAATTACTTTCTTTAGAACAAACTTTGCATAGTTTACAACCACCAGCAGAAAGAGAAGTTGAATTAGGATATAGTTTTTCTAAATTTAACATCTCATTCATTATCTTGTTTTTCATAAAATGTAAAGTTTCATTAGTATAATTTGAAATTTTTTCTTTAGTATTAATAGAAGAAAGTGTATCTTCATCAAAAACTATTTTAACTCCAACAATATAGATATATTTGTATTTAGCTATATACTCTTCTATTGAAAAATCATATGGTGGGCATGACCAAACTTTGCCATAATTTTTACATTGTTTACAAAATCCTTCAAATTTTTCTATGTCCCAAAAACTTTTTTTTAACTCTTCTATTGTTGATGGTTTTATATATATTTCAGTATGATACAATTTTTCTCCTCCTTAAAATAGTTTATAACCAAATATTAAAGAAACTTGTTTTAATTTATCAGAACCTCTTTTATCATCATCAATTTTAGTTTGTGAGTATAGAAGTTCTACTTGTAACGGATCTAGTTCAACTCCAAAACCACCAGCAAGATATGCTTTTCCATCAGGAGATGACCCTTTTGTATCTTCTTTAGTTTCTAAAATTGATCCTCCTTTTAAGACAATATATGGTTCAAAGAAAATAGGTAAAAGATTTAATCTAGCAAGTAGATATACAGGAACAGTAGAGATCTCTGTATCTCCAACAGCTTTATTATAAGCTATTCCAGCACCAAAATCTCCAACTATAAATCCTTGAGTTAATTCAAAACCAAAAGTAGGAGCATAATCTTCAAAAGTTCCACTTTCATGGTTATAAGAGTTTGTTAATGTAGTTGCACCAAGTCTTAAATGTCCCTCAAGAGCTAAAGCATTTACAGAAAAAGCAAGAAAAATAATACATAATAATTTTTTCATAGTAATCCTCCCAAAAGTTAATTAGTATAATAAAATTATAACTCAAAATAAAAAAAATAGGAAGTTAAAAAATAAAAAAGGATATTTGACAAAGTATAAATATAAGTGTATATTAAAATTAGATAAATATTTTACGGGAGCTGAAAAGCTGAGAGGAAATTTATTTCGACCGTCAGACCTGATTGGATAATGCCAGCATAGGAAAAATCTTCTTGAGTTGTCTTTCGGCAGCTTTTTTTATTGCTTTCAAATGGAGGAAGGTAAATGAAAAAAATTATATTGTCATTGATGTTTGTTATTTCAGCAGTTATTTTTGGTGAAGAGATTATAGTTTATGGACCAAGCTCTTCTAAATGGATAGGAAAATCTTTTGCACCAATATTTAAAGAAAAAACAGGAGTAGATATTAAATATGTTTCAATTGATGGATTAGTGTCAAGATTGAAATTAGAAGGAAAAAATCCAAAGGCAGATATAGTAGTTGGATTTACATCTTTAAACACAGAAATTGCTAAAAGAGAGAATTTAATAGTTCCTTATATTCCTAAAAATATAAAAAATATCTATTCAGAAAAACTTGTAATGGATAAAGAGGGATATGTAACACCATTTGACTATGGAATGTTAGCAATAAACTATGATACTACAAAAATTGAAAATGTACCTAAAACTTTAGCTGATTTAGGAAAGATAAATAAAAAACTTTTAGTTGAAAATCCATCAACTTCAGCTACAGGAGAAGAGGCATTACTATGGAGTATCGCTCTTTATGGAGAAAATTGGAAAGAGTTTTGGAAAATTTTAAAACCAGCTATATATAATGTAGAGCCTGGATGGAGTGAAGCTTTTGCTAAATTAACTACTGGAGAAGCTCCTATGATGATAGGTTATGCTACAAGTAATCTTTTCTTTGTTGCTGATGAAGAGCAAAAGAAATTTGATAGTTTCTTATTAGATGATGGAACTTTTATGTATTTAGAAGGGGTTTCACTTGTTGATAAGAAAGACATAAAAGATGGAGCAAAATTATTTATGGAATATGTATTAAGTGATGAGTTCCAAGATTTAGTACCAACTAAAAACTATATGTTCCCAGTTACAAAAGGTGAAATGCCAGAGGGATTTGAAGTAGTTCCTACTACTGATAAAACTGTAAAACTATCTAAAGAGCAAGTTGAAGATCTTGTAAATAATCTAGATAAATATAAAAAAGAACTTGTGGATATTTTGAAAAAATAATTGAATTTTTATCTTGAATTTTTTTATAAAATATGATAACATAATCAGGATATAGAAAGATGTTAGGAGGTAAGAATTAATGAAGATATTTAATCAAAAGTTAGATATACTTACTTATAGCTCTTATTTCTTTTATTTTTCTAATTTTCAAAATTTTTTCAATTGTAATTTAAAGGAATGTAAGCCATAATTTTTATGGTTTCATTCCTTTTTTTATAAATTTTAATTTTAGGAGGATAGTTTTATGAAAGATTTTATAGGAATAAAAGATATGACTAAAGAGGAGATTTTAGAAGTATTAGATTTAGCAGAAGAGCTTTCTAAAAATCCTCAACCAGAGTTAATAGACAAGAAAATAGCAGCAACTCTTTTCTTTGAACCATCAACTAGAACAAGACTTTCATTTACATCAGCAGCTATGAGAATAGGTGGGAAAGTATTAGGATTTGATTCACCAGGAGCAACTTCTGTAACTAAAGGTGAATCATTAAGAGATACAGTAAAAATGGTAGAAGCTTATTCAGATGTAATTGTAATGAGACATAATATTGAAGGTGGACCAAAATTCGCTGCTGAAATATCTAAAAATCCAGTAATCAATGCTGGAGATGGAGCAAATGAGCATCCAAGTCAAACTCTATTAGATCTATTTACAATAAGACAAGAGATAGGAAAAATAGAAGGAGTAAAAATCGCTTTTGTTGGAGATTTGAAATATGGAAGAACAGTTCACTCACTAACTAAAGCTTTAGAAATGTTCAATGGAGAGTTTTACTTTGTAGCTCCAGATTTAATTCAAATTCCAGAATATATTACAAAAGAACTAGATGAAAAAGGAATGAAATACCATCTTTGTTCAGAATACGAGCCAATCTTAAAAGAGATAGATGTATTATATATGACAAGAATTCAAAAGGAAAGATTTGAAAATCTTGATGACTATGAAAAAGTAAAAGGAGTTTACAATACTTCAAAGGATACAATAGTAGGAAAATGTCAAGATCATATGATAGTACTTCATCCACTTCCAAGAGTTGATGAGATAGACGTTGACTTAGATGATACAAAACATGCACTTTACTTTAAACAAGCAGCTAATGGAGTTCCTGTAAGACAAGCTATGTATGCTTTAGCTTTAGGAGCAAAGGAATCAAAAGCTGTTACTAAAGAGGAAGAAAATGTAGTGGAAAATGAAAAAACAGTTTGTTCAAACCCTAAATGTGTAACAAACTCTGAACTAACAAAGAATAAAGTGATAGTTAAAGAATATGGAAAATTCTGCTATTATTGTGGAAAAGAGATAAAATAATTTTATATATAAAACACTAGGAGGAAAAATGTTTTTAGAAGATTGTTTAATTTTAGAAAATAAACATATTGCAGGACAAAATTATTTAATGAGATTGAAATCAGAAAAAGCTGTAGAGGCTTCAAAAGCTGGACAATTTTTCATGTTAAAATGTGAAAATAGAATATATACATTAAGAAGACCTATAAGTTTACATTATGCAGATAAAGAGAAAAAAGAGCTAGAATTCTACTATGAAGTAAAAGGTGGAGGAACAAAAGAGTTTGCTCAAATGAAAGCTGGGGAAACAATAAATATTCAAGGACCTTTAGGACATGGATTTTCTACTGATATGGAAGGAAAAGAACTTATGGTAGTTGGTGGAGGAATGGGAATGGCTCCAATGAAACTATTAATAGAAGTTCTAAAGAAAAATAACAGAGTTACATTTATAGCTGGTGGAAGAAATGCTGAAGCTGTAGAAATTCTTTCAAACTTCAATTTAGATGGTGTAGAACTACATGTAACAACAGATGATGGAAGTGCTGGAACTAAAGGAAATGTTATAGTTAAAATGGAAGAGTTAATGCAAAGTAAAAAATTTGATATGGTATTTACTTGTGGACCTCATAAAATGATGGAAGCTGTTGCAAAAACTTCAGATAAATACAATACTGAATGTGAAGTTTCATTAGAGGAAAGAATGGCATGTGGAGTAAAAGCTTGTGTAGGATGTTCGATTAAAACTAAAGCTGGAATGAAAAAAGTGTGCCATGATGGACCAGTATTCAAAGCTGAAACAATAGTTGATTTAGAGCCAGTTGAAAAAACAGAAACTTGTTGTGGTAATTAATTAGAGGATTTTGGAGGAAGAAGATGAATAGATTACAAACTAAATTTTTAGGAGTAGATTTTAAAAATCCAATAGTTACATCTTCAGGGTGCTTTGGATTTGGACTTGAATATAGAGATTATTTTGATCCTAACATATTAGGTGGAATAGGAATAAAAGGATTAACATTGGAAGCTAGAGATGGAAACTATGGGACAAGAATAGCTGAAACTCCAGCAGGAATGTTAAACTGTGTAGGATTAGAAAACCCAGGAATAGAATATTTTGAAAGCCATATTTTACCAGAGATGAAAGCTGCTGGAATAACAACAAATATAATAGCTAACATCAATGGAAAAACAGTTGAAGAATATGTAGAGATAGCAAAAAAAGCTGACAAGATAAAAGAGATAGCTGTGCTTGAATTAAATATCTCTTGTCCAAATGTAAAAGATGGAGGAATGGCATTTGGAGCTAATCCAGAAGTTGCTGCAAGAGTTACAAGAGAAGTAAGAAAAGTTACTACAAAACCTTTAGTAGTAAAACTTTCTCCAAATGTAACAGATATAGCTGGAATAGCAAAAATAGTTGAAGAAAATGGAGCAGATGCAGTATCACTTATCAACACACTTTTAGGAATGGTAATAGATCTTAAAACTAAAAAGCCTCTTTTAGGAAATACTTTTGGAGGATTCTCTGGACCAGCTGTAAAACCAGTTGCAGTAAGAATGGTGTATCAAGTGTATAAAGCAGTAAATATTCCTATTATTGGAATGGGAGGAATCTCAAGTGTTGAAGATGCTCTTGAATTTATAATGGCAGGAGCTTCAATGGTGTCACTAGGAACAGGAATTTTTTCAAATCCAATGTTACCAGTAGAAGTAGCAGAAGGATTACAAAAATATTGTGAAGAAAATGGAATTGAAAACATTAGTGAACTAGTTGGAATAGCACATAGATAATAATATAGAAAAATTTAGGAGGAAAGAGTAATGATAAATGCAAAAGATAGAATGATAATCGCTTTAGATTTTCCTACAATGGAAGCAGCAAAAGAGTTAGTAGAAAAAATTGGTGATGGAGCTACTTTCTATAAAGTTGGACTAGAACTTTTCCTTAACTCAAAAGGAGAAATGATTGAATATTTAAGAAGTAAAGGTAAAAAAATATTCCTTGATTTAAAATTCCACGACATTCCAAATACAACAGCAATGGCATCAGTTTTTGCTGCTAAACAAGATGTATTTATGTTTAACGTACATGCTAGTGGTGGAAGAAAAATGATGTCTAAAGTAGTTGAAGAAGTTAAAAAAGTAAATCCAAATAACGTAGTAATTGGAGTTACTGTACTTACAAGCTTATCAGCTGCAGATGTAGAAGAAACATTCAAATCTATACTATCACTATCAGATTTAGCTCTAAACTGGGCAAAATTAGGAAAAGAAGCTGGACTTGATGGAGTAGTATGTTCTCCTTGGGAAGCAAAATTAATAAAAGAAGCTTGTGGAGCTAACTTTAAAACTGTATGTCCAGGTGTAAGACCAAGATGGTCAGCAACAAATGACCAAGAAAGAATAATGACTCCAAAAGATGCTATAATGAATGGATGTGACTTCTTAGTAGTAGGAAGACCTATAACTAAAAATGAAGATCCTGCAAATGCAGCTAAATTAGTAGCTCAAGAAATTGAAGAAGGAATGAAAGAGGCAGGATTATGCTAGTTAAAAACTGTAAACTAGTAGTAGAAAATAATCAAGAGATTATAAGAGATATTCTTATAGAAGATGGAGTTATTACAAAAATAGATGAAAATATTCAAGCAGAAGGGCATGAGATAGTTGATGCACAATCTAACTATGTTCTTCCTGGAATAATTGATGTTCACACACATATGAGAGATCCTGGGCTTACTCATAAAGAGGACTTTACAAGTGGAAGTAAGGCATGTGCAAGAGGTGGAGTAACTACTTTTATAGATATGCCAAATACTATTCCTGTAACAGTTACAGAGAAAGCTTTAATGGATAAGAAAGATATGATGGTTGGAAGATCATATGTGGATTATGGATTCCATTTTGGTGGAAGTAAAAAAGATAATAGTGAAGAGATAAAGAAAGTTTTAGATAAAGTAGCCTCAACAAAAATTTTCTTAAATATGTCAACTGGAGATATGCTTATAGAAAATGAAAAAGTTGTTGAAAATATCTTTAGAGAATCAAAAATAATCTCTGTTCATGCTGAAGAGGGAATGGTAGAAAAAGCTATTGAATTTTGTAAAAAATATGATAAAGAGCTTTATCTATGTCACCTTTCTAAAGCTAGTGAAATAGAACTTCTTAGAGAAGCAAAAGCTGAAGGAGTAAAGGTTTTTGGAGAGGTAACGCCACACCATCTATTCTTAAATGTTGATGATGTAAATGCAACTGAGAGAAGTAAGATGCTTTTAAGAATGAAGCCTGAATTAAAAGAGAAATCAGATAATGAAGCTCTATGGAAGGCATTAGCAGATGGAACACTAGATAGTATAGGAACAGATCATGCTCCTCATTTAATAGAAGAAAAACTTGCTAAATTAACATATGGAGTTCCAAGTGTAGAAAACTCATTGGAAATGATGTTAAATGGAGTAAAGGAAAATAGAATAACTTTTGAAAGATTGATAGAAGTTATGTGTAAAAATCCAGCTAAAATCTTTAAAATAAAAAATAAAGGGGATATAGCAGTTGGATATGATGGAGACTTAGTTATTGTTGATATAAATGATAACTCTCCAATAAAAGATGATAAGGTTATAACAAAAGCTAATTGGACACCTTTTGAAAATTGTAACAGAGGTGGAAGAGTGCTTACAACTATCCTAAGAGGAGAGATAGTATATAATAAAGGTAATTTTAATGGAATACACGGGAGGGAAGTAAAATATTATGAGTAGAGAGAAAGATATCGCAAAATCATTATTAGGAACAGGAGCAGTTAGATTAAACGTAAAAGAACCATTTACATTTGTATCAGGAATTAAAAGTCCAATATACTGTGACAATAGAAAAATGATAGGATACCCAGCAGAAAGAAAAGTTGTTGTTGATGCTTTTGTTAAAAAACTTTCTGAAAAAGAATTTGATGTAGTAGCAGGAACTGCAACAGCAGGAATCCCTTGGGCTGCATTTATAGCTGCTGAAATGAACAAACCTATGAGTTACATCAGAGGAGAAAAGAAAGATCATGGAGCTGGAAGACAAATTGAAGGAGCAGATTTTGCTGGAAAAAGAGTAATCGTTATAGAAGATCTTATTTCAACTGGAGGAAGTTCTATAAAAGCTGTTGAAGCTGCTAGAAATGAAGGAGCTGCATCTGTAGAAGTAGTTTCTATATTCTCTTATGAATTTGACAAAGCATTTAAAAACTTTGCAGCAAACAATATTCCTTGGGAATCTCTATCTAACTTCACTGCATTAATCGAACTTGCAAGAGAAGAAAAATATCTTACTGAAGAGGAAGCTGAAATAGCATCATCTTGGAATAAAAATACAGATACTTGGGGAAGATAAAATTTTTTAAATTTTATTGACAAAAGTTATTTTTTAATATATCATATCAATATATTAAAAGGGAGTAGTTAAAAATTATAGTATCAACATCACGAGGCCACGGGCTATCTGGTACTATATACCTGAATGGTAACAAGACTTTTGATATAGAGTTTTTGTAATCTCTATATCAAAAGTCTTTTTTTTATCTAAAATTAAAAGAAAAGTAAAAACATTTAGAATAATAAATATTATACACAATAGGAGGATTTTATGAAAAATTATTTTGCTATGACAAAAGAGGAGGTATTGAGTAAGTTAAACAGCAAGGAAACTGGATTGACAACTGGTGAAGTAGAGATAGCTATTGAAAAACATGGTTATAACCAGTTAAATGAAGAGAAAAAACTGAGTACAATGCAAGTTTTTATCTCTCAATTTAAAGATTTTCTAGTAATTATATTGATTATTGCATCAATTATCTCTATTATCTCTGGAAATGTAGAAAGTGCTATTGTAATTTTAGTTGTTATAATTATCAATGCAATATTAGGAACAGTTCAACATTTAAAAGCTGAAGAGTCTATTAGTAGTTTAAAAAATCTATCTGCTCCTAAATCTAAAGTTTTAAGAGATGGAGAAAAGGTAGAGGTTTTATCTAAATATCTAGTACCTGGAGATATTGTTTTTGTTGAAGCTGGAGATGTTGTTCCTGCTGATGGAAGAGTTATAGAAAGTTTCTCACTTCTTATTAATGAAAGCTCACTAACTGGAGAGTCAGAGGGAGTAGAAAAGATAAGTTCAGTGATAGATAAAGATGAGTTAGCTCTTGGAGATCAAAAGAACATGGTATTCTCAGGTAGCTTAGTTAGTTATGGTAGAGGGGTTATTTTAGTAACTACTACTGGAATGAAAACAGAGCTTGGAAAGATAGCAAGTTTATTAGAGGCAACAAAAGAGAAACAAACACCATTACAAGTTTCATTAGATAACTTTGGTAAAAAATTATCAATAGGAATTATTATACTATGTATTCTTGTATTTGGAATAAATATTCTTCATGGAGTAAAACTTCTTGATTCACTTATGTTTGCAGTTGCATTAGCTGTTGCTGCTATTCCTGAAGCTCTAAGTTCAATAGTTACAATAGTTTTAGCTATTGGAACTCAAAAATTGTCAAAGGAAAATGCAATTATTAAAAATCTAAAATCAGTTGAATCATTAGGTTGTGTATCAGTAATATGTTCAGACAAAACAGGAACACTTACACAAAATAAGATGACTGTAAAAAAAGTTTATATCAATAATGAAGTATTTAATGAAAAAGATTTAAATGCTAATGGAATAGGAGAAAGTTTATTAATAAAAGAGGCTATTTTATGTAATGATGCAACTAGTGAAATAGGAGATCCGACAGAGATAGCTTTAGTAAATCTTTCAGAAATCCACTATAATCAATCTGGAAAAGAGTTAAAAAATAGATATCCACGTATTTCAGAGATTCCATTTGATTCAGATAGAAAACTTATGAGTACAGTGCATAATATAGATGGAAAAATAATGATGTTTACTAAAGGAGCTTTAGACTCTGTTTTACCAAAAGCTAAAAAAATATTAGTTAATGGAGAGGTAAGAGATATAACTTCTGAAGATATTAAAAATATTGAAAAAGTTAATATGGAGTTTGCTCAAACTGGATTGAGAGTTTTAACTTTTGCTTATCAAGTATTAGAAAGTGAAAAAGAGATAACAAGAGAAGATGAAGATAACTTTATCTTTATTGGTTTAACAGCTATGATAGATCCACCAAGAGAGGAATCTAAAGAAGCAGTAGCAAAATGTTTAACTGCTGGAATTAAACCAGTTATGATAACAGGAGACCACAAAATAACAGCTACAGCAATAGCTAAAGAGATTGGTATCTATAAAGATGGAGATAATGTAATGGAAGGTGTAGATGTTGAAAAACTTTCTGATGATGAGTTATTAGAAAAAGTTGCTTCTACTTCTGTATATGCAAGGGTATCTCCAGAACATAAGATAAGAATAGTAACTGCTTGGCAAAGATTAGGTAAGATCTGTGCAATGACAGGAGATGGAGTAAATGATGCTCCAGCTTTAAAAAGAGCAGATATAGGAATTGCAATGGGAATTACAGGAACAGAAGTATCAAAAGATGCTGCATCTATGATACTTACAGATGATAACTTCTCAACAATAGTAAAAGCTGTAACAACTGGTAGAAATATCTATGCTAATATTAAAAACTCAATCAGATTTTTACTATCAGGAAATACAGCTGGAATCTTAGCAGTATTATACTCTTCATTAGTAGGACTTCCAGTAATATTTGCACCAGTGCACCTATTATTTATTAACCTATTAACAGATAGTTTACCAGCTATAGCAATAGGAATGGAGCCATCACATGGAGATGTTCTTACAGAGAAACCTCGTAACCCTAAAGAACCTATTTTAACTAAAGAACTTTCAGGAAAAATCCTAATTGAAGGAATTTTAATAGCACTATTTGTTATGATAGGATTCTATATTGGATATAAAGATAATGATACATTAAAAGCAAGTACAATAGCATTTAGTGTTTTATGTCTAGCAAGATTGTTCCACGGATTTAACTGTAGAGGTGGAGCATCAGTATTTGGACTTGGAGTATTCTCAAATAAATTTTCTATAATAGCTTTTGTTATAGGATTTGTTCTATTAAATGCAATACTAATACTACCTGTATTCCATACTATTTTCCAAGTAGTTCCTTTAACAATAAGTGAACTATTTACAATATATGGACTTGCATTTGTTCCAACATTAATAATACAAATATCTAAGTTTATAAAATATAAAAAATAATATAAAAAAGATGGGCGAAAAAAGTAGCCCATTTTTTATTTTTTGAGAGTTATTTTGTTAAAAATAACAAAATAAATAAAAATAAAATTGCTTTAATTATTTAAATATGCTATATATTAGATATTGTTGACAAAATAAATAAAAAATAAAAGGAAGGAAATGTATATGGCAAAATTAAGAGAAAGTTTAATTTTTAAATTGCTTTTAGGTGTGTTTGTAGGATTAATTTTAGGTTATTCCTTAGATGCCAAAATAGGTGTTAATCAAGGGACAGCTGAAAATATAATTGGAGTAATAAATACTATAAAATTTATATTAGGGCAGGTAATAAGTTTTACAATTCCACTTATTATTCTAGGATTTATAGCTCCTGCAATAACTAAGATGAAAGCAAATGCAAGTAAAATGTTGGGAACAATGTTGATGATGGCATATCTATCATCTGTTGGAGCAGCTCTGTTATCTATGACAGCAGGGTATATGATTATTCCTAAGTTAAATATTGCTGCAAAATCTGATATAGTAAAAAATGTAATTCCAAAATTGATATTTAAAGTGGAAATACCACCTGTTTTTTCAGTAATGACAGCTTTGGTTTTAGCACTGTTTTTAGGATTAGCAGTTGTATGGACAGAATCAAAAACTTTTGAAAAACTATTAGATGAGTTAAATAATATAATGTTGAAAATAGTTTATAAAATTATAATTCCAATATTACCATTTTTTATAGCTTCAACATTTACAATTTTAGCATATGAAGGGGAAATCATAAAACAATTCCCAGTATTCTTAAAAGTAATTGTTATAGTTTTAATAGGACATTTTATATGGTTAACTGTTTTATATTCATTAGGAGGAGTTGTTTCAGGAAAAAATCCATTGAAACTATTAAAAAGTTATGGACCAGCTTATCTTACAGCAGTAGGAACAATGTCTTCAGCAGCAACATTACCAGTAGCTTTAAGTTGTGCTAAAAAATCAGGAGTTTTAGATGAAGATATAGCAGATTTTGCTGTTCCTTTAGGATCAACTATTCACCTATGTGGATCTGTATTAACAGAGGTTTTCTTTGTTATGACAGTTTCAAAAATATTATATGGACAAATTCCTTCACTAGGAACAATGATACTATTTATTATTTTACTTGGAATCTTTGCAGTTGGAGCTCCAGGAGTGCCAGGTGGAACAGTAATGGCATCTCTAGGTATAATAATTTCAGTACTTGGATTTAATGAAGAGGGAACAGGATTAATGCTTACAATATTTGCTCTACAAGATAGTTTTGGAACTGCTTGTAATGTTGTTGGAGATGGAGCTTTAGCATTGATGCTTAATGGAATTTTTAAAAAGAAAGACAGATAATAATTTAGAAAGATATCCACTATAAAAAGTAGTGGATATTTTTTATTTGTTTAAAAAATTATAATTTATAGTATTAATTATTTTTCTAGTATTGTTGTATAATTTTTATAGAATTTTTTTGATATATATGATAAAATGAAAAAAGTTAATAAAAAAAAGTAACGGAGGGGACAGAGTATGAATATATCAAATAGAGCATTAGAAATGAATTTTTCACCAATAAGAAAGTTGATTCCCCTTGCAGATGAAGCAGCTAAAAAAGGAATTAAAGTATATAAGCTAAATATAGGACAACCTAACATAGTTACTCCTGATTCGTTCTTTGAAGGTCTGCATAGCTACAAGGAGAAAATAGTAACATATTCAGATTCAAGAGGGATTCCACAATTGATAGAAAGTTTTGTAAAAAGTTATAAAATGAGTGGAATAAATTTAGAAAAAGAGGATATTTTAATAACACAAGGGGGAAGTGAAGCAATACTATTCACTTTAATGTGTATATGCAATGAAGGGGATGAAGTATTAGTTCCAGAACCTTTCTATTCAAACTATTCTAGTTTTTCTATATTTTCAGGAGCAAGAGTAAAACCTATACCAACATGTATAGAAAATAATTTCCATCTACCATCTAAAGAGGAGCTAGAAAGTTTAATAACTCCAAAAACAAAAGCTATTATGTTTTCTAATCCAGTAAACCCAACAGGAACAGTTTATACTGCTGATGAGATAAAAATAATAGGTGAACTAGCTATAAAACATGATTTATACATTATAGCAGATGAGGTTTATAGGCAATTTGTTTATGATGATATTCCATATACATCTATTATGAATTTTGAAGATTTAAAAGATAGAGTTGTATTAGTAGATAGTATTTCAAAACACTATAGTGCTTGTGGAGCTAGAATAGGTTTAATAGCTAGTAAGAACCATGAGTTAATGAACTATATTTTAAAATTCTGTCAAGCTAGATTGTGTGTATCAACAATAGAACAACATGCAGCAGCAAACTTGATAAACACTATGGAAAACTATATAGAAGATGTAAAAATGAAATATAAAAGTAGAAGGGATCTTTTATATGGATATTTAAAGAGAATACCTGGTGTAGTTTGTTCAAAACCAGAGGGAGCATTTTATATTTTTGCAAAACTTCCAGTTGATAATGCTGAAAAATTTGCTAAGTGGCTTTTAACTGACTATTCATATGAAGGAAAGACACTTTTAATAGCTCCAGGACCTGGATTCTATCAAACAGAAGGAAAGGGAGAACAAGAGGTTAGATTCTCTTTTTGCACAAATGTAGATGACATTGAAAATGCGATGATAGTTTTAAGAAGAGCATTAGAAGAATATAATAAGTAAAAAATAAAACTGTTGAAATTGATAATAAAATTTCAACAGTTTTTTAATAATATATCTAAACTTCTTTTAAATGTCAGCTAAATTTCATATCAAAGAATAAAGAGAGAGTAACACTTATCTGACTATGGGTATCGCAGAAGTACTTCTGCGTCTCAAAAGTAGTAGTCGTTTGCACTCCTCTACTTTTGGAAATTATAATTTATCTTCTTTTTGTTCCAAAAGAAGCATTAAGAACAGCTAAAAGAGATACCCCAACATCAGAGAAAATAGCCATCCACATATTAGCAAAACCAAGAACACCTAAAATCATAACAATAATCTTTATTCCAAGAGCAAATGTTATATTTTGAATAACAACTTTTTTATTTTGTTTTGCTATCTCTAAAAGTTCTACAATTTTAGATGGCTCATCTTTCATTAAAACTACATCAGCAGCTTCAATAGCTATATCACTTCCAACTCCACCCATAGCAATTCCTATATCAGCTAGAGAAAGAACAGGGGCATCATTTACACCATCTCCAACAAAAGCAACCTTACCATTATTACTATTTTTAATCTCTTCAAATTTTGCAACCTTATCTTGTGGTAAAAGCTGAGTGAAGATATTTTCCTTTTCAATTGTTAATTTCTCCCCAACAACCTCTCCAATCAGTTTACTATCTCCAGTTAGCATATAGCTTTTAATACCTAATTTTTTTAGAGAATTTATAGTAGATAATGAATCCTCTTTAATTTCATCTGAAATATAGATATATCCTAAGAACTCATCATCTTCAGCAACATACAACACAGTTCCAGCATAGTGTTTTTCTTCAGCATCAATATTGTATTCTTTCATCATTTTGTAGTTTCCAATAAGTATAATTTTTCCTTCATAATATGAAAGAACTCCTAATCCAGAGATCTCTTTATATCCTTCAATATAATCTTCATCAATTTTTACTGAACCATAATTTAAAATAGCTTTTCCAATTGGGTGTGTAGAGTAAAACTCCCCAATTTTAGCAGTTTCTAAAAGTTTATCTTCGCTACAATTAATAGGTTCTAATTTATCAATTTTAAATTTTCCCTTAGTTAAAGTACCAGTTTTATCAAATACAATAGCATTAATAGAAGTCAATGTTTCTAAGTAGTTTCCACCTTTAATTAAGATACCTTTCTTTGAGGCATTTCCAATACTACTAAAGAAAGTTAAAGGAACAGAAAGTACTAAAGCACATGGACAAGAGATAACTAAGAATATTAATGCTCTTCCAAACCAGATGTTAAAGTTTCCTAAGAATAGAGGAAGAATAATTCCAACTATTATAGCAGTAAAAACAACTATTGGAGTATAATATCTAGCAAACTTTGTAATAAATTTTTCTGACTCAGCTTTTTTATTGCTAGCATTTTCAACCATTTCAATAATTTTACTAACAGTTGAATCTGAGAAAAGTTTAGTTACTTTTACTTCTAAAACTCCAGAACCATTTAAGCTACCACTTAAAATTTCACTTCCAACATTAACATCAACAGGTAATGATTCACCAGTTAATGCAGCTGTATTTAAACTACTTTCACCTTTTATAACAGTTCCATCTACTGGAACTTTTTCTCCAGCTTTAACAATTATAGTATCTCCTATTCTTAATTTTTTAGGAGAAACTTGAACAATTTCATTTTTTTCATTTCTAATATTTGCAAATTCAGGTTTAATATCCATAAGCTTTTCAATAGATTTTCTTGAACTTTTAACTGCTGATTCTTGGAAATACTCTCCTACTTTGTAGAATAACATAACTCCAACAGCTTCTATAGTTTCACCTAAATAGAAAGCTCCAAAAGTAGCTATTGTCATCAAGAAGTTTTCATCTAAGAAATTTCCTTTAGTAATATTTTTAAATGATTTTACAACAACATCTCCACCTAAAACTAAATAAGCAATAATTGAAACAGCTAATCTTATATTAGGTAAAGGTTTTAAAAAGATAGAAGCAACAAATAGAACAGCTCCAATTAGAAGAAGTAGTTTTTCTCTTTTCTCCTTTGCTTCCTCTCTAGCTATTTCTAAAGCTCTTTTTTCTGAATCTATCTCATCATCGTCATCATTGATTTTAATAAACTTAGTACCAGGCTCAATTTTATCAGCAATAGTGTTTATTCTATCAAAGAACTCATCATCAACACTGCTTTTTAATTCAATAGTAATTTGGTTTTTATAGATGTCAACATTACAATTTTCAACTTCAGGTAGATTAGTGATACTACTTTGAATTTTAGCAGCACATCCAGCACAGTGTAGATTTTCAATAGAATAAATTTTTGTTTTTTCCATTGATTTTTTTTGAATTTTTGTTCCAGGTTCTAATTTATCAGCAATTTTATTGATTTTTTCTAAAAAGCTATCTTCGTCAAAATCTTTTTCAACTTCAAGGGTCATCTTTTTCTTTTGAAGATCTAAATTACTATTGATAACTCCAGCAATTAAACTTCCCTCATATTGAATTTTGGCAGCACATCCAGCACATCCAAGATTTAAGACATCATACTCTTTTATATTCATAAATTTCCTCCTTATACATTATACCCCCATACCCTATATTAAATATATAACATAATTTATTTCTTTTGTCAATCAAATAATGGACATATTATTCTCACTATGGTAATATTTAAGTATAAGTTAAAGAATTTAAAATAAAACAAGAGAGGTAGAAATGAAAGTAAATAAAGAATATATAGAAAATATTTTTAAAGATAGTATAGAAAAAAATATATTTATAAAAGCTATTGCTTCAAGTCCAGTGGATAAAAAATCTGAGTATACAAAGGTTAATCTAAAACCTGTACGTATAAAAGAAGAGATTTTTATACAATTTGAAGAGTTTAAAGATAAAAAAGCTTACCATGAAAATATATGTTTTGCTTCAGCTATGATTAAAATTTCAGATATTTTAGAAAAATTTAAACAACTTTTAATCTCTGTCAATGGAGCAGATTATCAAATTTTAAAGGGAAAGCAAGATTTTAACTTAAAGAAAAGTGAAAATACAAAGGTATTAAAAGATTTAGATCACAATAAAAAGAAAAATTATCTAATAGAAGATGGAACTCCAGTACCATTTTTAATTAAATTAGGGGTTATGGGAGAAGATGGAAAGGTATTTAAAAATAGTTATGATAAGTTTAGACAGATCAATAAGTATCTTGAATTTATAGATGATACTATTAGAGAGTTACAAAACAAAAAATTAATTGGAGATCATATAAAATTTGTTGATTTTGGTTGTGGCAAATCATATTTAACTTTTGCTCTTCATTATTATTTAAAAGATATTAAAAACTTTACTTTTGAGATAATAGGGTTAGATCTAAAGAAAGATGTAATGAAAAAATGTAATAATATTGCTAAAGAGTTAAAATGTGAAAACTTAGAGTTCCTTACTGGAAATATAAAAGATTTTGATAAATTACAAAATGTAGATATTATCTTCTCTCTTCATGCTTGCAATAATGCTACTGACTATGCTCTTTTAAAAGGGTTAGAGTTAAATGCTAAGGCTATATTAGCAGTACCTTGTTGTCAACATGAGTTTAACGAAAAGATGAGTAACACTAAAAATAGTAAGTTTTTTGATAAAGAGATGCCAATAGGAAAACATGGAATATTATTTGAGAAATATACATCTTTAGCAACAGATGCTTTTAGAGCTCAAGCTTTAGAATTATGTGGATATAAAACACAGGTAATGGAGTTTATTGATATGGAGCATACTCCTAAAAATATCTTAATTAGAGGAATAAAAGATAAGGTAAATACAGAGTCACTAAAAAGAAGATTTAATGAATATGAAAAATTTAAAAGCTTTTTAGGAATAGAACCTCTTTTAGACTCTCTATTATCTCCATACTATCTAATTAAATTATAAATAAAGGAAAAGAAAAAGAATTTTGAATAGAGATAGTAAATAAATAAATTGGAAAGGAGAAAAGGGATGCTGAAATATATAGGAATATTAGGTTGTATTATGCTTTTAACTGCAAAAATTAGTGAAGCTTGTACTGGTATCACTTTGAAAACTAAGGATAATAAACAGATACAAGCAAGAACAATTGAGTGGGGAGAAAGTATTTTAAAAAGTAATATTATTATTTCTCCAAGAAACTATAAGTATCAAGCTATAATGCCTGACAGTAAAAATGGATACTCTTGGAAGGGACACTATGGTTTTGTAGGAGCTTCTTTAGTAGATGATAGTTACATTGGTGAGGGAGTTAATGAGGCAGGGTTAAGTGCTGGAATGTTTTTCTTTCCACATTATGGTAGTCTATCAAAATATCTTCCAGAAAAGGCTAATGAATCTATAACAGATATGAATTTAGTAAGCTGGATATTATCTAACTTTTCAACAGTGGATGAGGTAAGGAAAAATATTAACAAGATAAGAATAGTACCTGTAATGGTATTTGCTGATGGAAATGTTTCACCAACTGCACATTGGAGAGTATCAGATGCTAAGGGAAATAATATAGTTATTGAGATAGTAAATAATGGTGAAGTAAAAATATATGATAATAAAGTTGGAGTTCTAACAAACTCACCAGATTTTCAATGGCATACAACTAATTTAAATAACTATGTTCATCTACGTCCAGGAAGTGTAGCTACTTATGATGGAAATGGACAAAAGCTATTTTCATTTGGAATGGGAGCAGGGGCTTTAGGTTTACCTGGAGATATAACTCCACCATCAAGATTTGTAAGAGTTTTCTTCTACCTAAGTAGTACACCAACACCAGAGGATGGCTATAAAGGAGTAACACAAGCTTTTCAAATATTGAATAATTTTGATATTCCAATAGGAGTTGAGTATCAAAATAAAAAAGATGTTCCAAAAGAGTTGGAGAGTGCAACACAATGGACTACTGCAATTAACCAAACAGATAGAGAGTTTTATTATAGAACTATGTATAATAGCGAGATAAGAAAGATAGATTTGAAAAAGATAGATTTTGAAAAAGTAAATTATCAAGTACTACCTATGGAAAAATATAAGATTCAACCGTATAGAGAGATAATAGTAAAATAAAGTATGAGCTATTTAAGTTGAGATTTTAATTATCAATTTAAATAGCTTTTTTATTGTGAAAAAGTATTTTTGACTTTTTTAAAAAAATAGATTACATTATATGGTGTAATAAAATAATTAGGTGATGAAGAATGAAAAGATTAAAAGGAATAATAATATTATTAATACTATTATTTACTGCTTGTGGTGTTGAAAAAGAAAAGGGGAAAGAGAAAGAAATTGAGAAATTAGAGTATAAGGGGGCGACAAATAGTTATAAATATAATTTAGTTATTCCTCAAATTCTAAATTTACAAAGTGAAGATATATCTTATTTTAATCTTTCATTGCAAGAAAATGCTAGACTTATAATTGATGAACTTTTAGAAAGTACTGATGAATTAAAACAAGATATACCTTATGAGGCAATAGTAAATTATCAAATAAAGGAGAATAATTTTGGAATAATTTCAATAGTTTTAAAGATATATCTTTATACTGGTGGAGCTCATGGAAATACTACTTTAGAAACCTATAATATAGGGACTAAGAATCTAAAACTTATTAATTTTGAAAGTTTTTTTAATGAAAATGCTCAAAGTTATTTTGAAATGAAGATAAATGATGCTATAGAAAATGAGAAAAAAGTTAAAAATACAAATGGAGAAGAGGTTGTTTTTTTTGAAAATCTAGAGGTAAATATAAAAAATGCTGTAATGTATTTTGAAGGAGATAATATAAAATTTGTATTTCCATTGTATGAACTTGCACCTTATTCAAGTGGAATGCCTGTATTTGAATTTAGTAAAGATGAGATAAAAAAATATATGAAATAATAAAAGAAATACTGATTAGAATTTTTTCTTTTCAGTATTTTTAATTTATATAGGAAAATTTTAAGAATAGTATAAAAAAATAATATATTTTTCTGAAATTTTAGAAAAATATACTACTTACACTTTACAAAAAAAGCACAATATATTATAATTATAGGAAAGATAGTATTAAAAAATGGATTGTTAGGAGGAGTAATGATTAATAGAGAAAAAGTAACTTCTAAATTTATAGATATGGTAAAAATTTCATCTCCATCATTAAAAGAGAGAGAGATGGGGGATTATCTTTTAAAAACCTTAAATGATTTAGGACTAGAAGTTTATGAAGATAATGCTGGAAAAGAAAATGGAGGAAATTGTGGAAATATAGTTGGAATTTTAAAAGCTCCAAATAAAAAAAAGGTGCTTTTTAGCTCTCATATGGATACAGTATTACCTTGTGAAAAAGTAACTCCTGTAATAGAAAATGGGATTATAAAAACTGATGGAACTTCTGTTTTAGGAGGGGATGATAAAGGTGGTATAGCTGCTATATTAGAGATGCTTAGAGTTATAAAAGAAAATAATCTAGATCATCCAGAAATTATAGTAGTCTTTTCTATTGCAGAAGAGATAGGATTACGTGGGGCAAGAGCTTTTGAAATAGAAAAGTATTCACCAGATTTCTCTTATATTCTTGATTCAAGTGGAAAACCAGGAGTTGCAATAGTTCAAGCTCCTCATTCTGCAAAGGGAGAGATAAAAATTATTGGAAAACCAGCTCATGCAGGAATAAATCCAGAAGATGGAATAAATGCTTTTACAGTAGCTGCTCATGCTGTATCAAAATTAAGATTAGGAAGAATTGACAAGGAAACAACTTCAAACATTGGTATAGTAAAAGGTGGAGAAGCTGTAAATATAGTTATGCCAGAAATTTCAATGATGTATGAAGCTAGAAGTTTTGATGGAGAAAAGTTAGATAACTTATTAAAAGAGACTAATGATATTTTTGAAGAAGTGGCAAAAGAGTTTGGAGCCAAAGTTGAAAATGGAGTAAAAAAAGGTTATGCAGGATTTAAGTTAGATGAAAATCTAGAAATCATCAACCATTTGAAAAAAGCTTGTGAAAATATTAATTTAAAATGCGAATTAAAATCTTCTGGTGGAGGAAGCGATGCTAATGTATACAATGCAAAGGGATATGTTGCTGTAAATTTAGCTGTAGGAATGACAAAAGTGCATACAACAGAAGAGTATATAGAGATAGATGATTTAGTTGAAATGTCAAAATTAACACTAGAGATAGTAAAGGAATTAGCTAAATGTTAAAAAAAGATAAAACTTCAGAGAAAAAAAACAAAATATTATTTTTATTTATTTGTATAATTTTGATTTTGTTTTTTTTTAGAGGTACAATTAACAATATAGTAGATGAAATAGGGACAATTTTTTTTCCAATTCAAAAAACTATATATAATACAGGGAATTATTTTAAAGAAACGTCTTATGCAGTTACAGAATACAAACATATTTTGGAAGAAAATAGACAGTTAAAAAATGAAAATGTAAAATTAGATATGGTAGTAGAGTTTAACAAAACTTTAGTTGAAGAAAATAAAAGACTACAAGATTTACTTCAAATGAAAAAATCTATTGATTTAGAATTAAAAGTTGCTAAAGTAAATTTTAGAAGTCCTAGTAATTTATATGAAAGATTCTATATAAATTTAGGGACAAAAGATGGAATGAAAAAAAATATGATTGTATTATCGGGGAAAACACTTATTGGAAAGATAAGCAAAGTTTATGAGGATTATTCTTTAGTTGATATGGTAACAGGAGAAAATTTTAATTTAAGTGTTTTAACAGAGAGTCAGATGTTAGGGATTGCCAAAGGAAGCGATGAAGGAAGTGGAGAGCTATATTTTGAGCCAAATACCTTTGAGAATACAATTAAATCTGGAGAAAAAGTTTATACTTCAGGAATAAGTGATATTTATCCAAAAGGATTATATGTAGGATATATATCAGAAATTGATCAAGATGAAAGTCAAATTTTTAGAAGTATAAAGATAAAGACAGATTTAGATATTTTAAATTTAAGTGAAGTGCTTATAATAATTCCAAAAGAAGAAAAGGAGAAATAGTGAAAAAATTATTAATCTTACTTTTTTTATTGATGACAACATTAACTTTATCTAAAGAAAAAAGTATTTCAGACATTAAAACTCTTGAATTTTTAACGAAAGAAGAGATAATTTTAAATAGAGAGAATAGAAAAACAGAATATAATATAAAATTTCAAATTCCAGATAAGATAAAAAAAGAGATAATCGCTCCTGAATTGAATAAAGGAGAGGTATATATTTATAATCAAAATGAAAAAATTGTGTATTTACCATTATTTGAACAGGTAACACATGAAAAGGTAAATACTGATGAAAATAGAATAATTAAGGTTATAAACTATATTTTTGAGCAGGAAAAGGAAAATGAGGATTTTAGAAAAAAATACTATGCTTCTAAAATAGGAGAATTAATCTTAGAAGATGGAGTAAAAATCAAGTTTGAAAAATTTAGTAAAATAGATGGGTATCTGCTACCAGTATCTTTTAAAATTTATGATAAAGATATAAAAATTGGTGATATAAAGATAGAAAATTATAGAATAAATCCTAATTTTTCAAAAGAGGAGTTCATACTAGAGGAATGAAACTATTTGATTGTAGAGGAATTATAATAAATAAGAGGGATTTTGGAGAGGCAGATAGATATATTACAATTTTTTCAGAAAATTTTGGAAAAATAAGTGTTTTATTAAAGGGAATTAGAAAAAGCAAGACTAGAGAACAAAGTTCAGCAGATGTATTGACTCTTTCAAAATTTACTTTTTACAAAAAAGGTGAAAACTTTATATTGACTAATATTTTAACTTTAGATGCTTATAGAGAAATTAAAGAAAATTTGGATAATTTAGAAATATCTTTATACCTGCTATCTATTTTAAATTCTATACTTGTTGAGAATAATAGAAAAAAAAATCTATTTACTATAACAGAAAAAACTCTGAATTTTTTAAAAGATAACAATGATATGAGAAAAAATTATATTTTAATTATCTTCTATTTATATACTTTAATAAAAGAGGAAGGGTTAAAATTTAGTTTAGGCGAGGGGGCTTATTTCTCTTTTGAAGGAAATGGATTTTTTCAAGAAGAGAGAAAATATTCATATAGAATTAGCAAGATAGAAAAGGAAATAATTGAAAAAGTTGTTAATAAAAGGATAAAAGATATAATCAATGGCGAGTATCCTTTAAAAGAAATAAAAAATGTAACACTCCTTTTTGAAAGATATTTAAACTTTCATCTAGGAACAGAATTTAATTTAAAAAATTATTTAATGGGGGTAGAGTAATGATCAATGTTGTAAAAATTACTGACTATATGTCAGAAGATTTAATATCTCTTAAATTAAAATCAAAAAATAAGGATGATGTTTTAATGGAATTAGCAGATCTTATTGCTGTTTCTCCAGAAGTTCATAATGAAGAAAATGTTATTTATAAAGCATTAATTGAAAGAGAAAAATTAGGTAGCACAGGAATTGGAAAAGGAGTGGCAATTCCACATGCTAAAACTGACGCTGCTGATAGATTGACAATAGCTTTCGGAATAAGCAAAGAGAAGATAGATTTTAAATCATTGGATAATGAAAATGTAAACATATTTTTTGTTTTTGCCTCTCCAATGAAAGATAGCCAAGTATATTTAAAAGTATTAGCTAGAATATCAAGACTTATAAGAGAAGAGGAGTTTAGAAACGAGCTATTAGCTTGTAAAACGCCAGCTGAGGTAATAGAGTGTATAAATAAAAAAGAAACTGTATAGGTGATGAAGATGAAGTGTCCATTTTGTAATTCAGAAGATACAAAAGTAATTGACAGTAGATCATTTATGGACGGATATTCAATCAAAAGACGTCGTGAATGTATTAAGTGCGAAAAAAGATTTACAACATTTGAAAAGGTAGAGGAGACACCACTTTATGTTGTAAAAAAAGACAAAAGAAGAGACAAATTTGATAGAAATAAATTGATGAGAGGACTTGTCGCTGCTACAGTTAAGAGAAATATAAGTAGAGAAAGTTTAGAAACATTTGTTCTAGAGATTGAAAAAAATATTCAAAACTCTTTAAAAGCTGAAATCACAACAAAAGAACTTGGAGAGATGGTAATGGAAAAATTGAAAAAAATTGATCAAGTTGCCTATGTAAGATTTGCTTCAGTATATAAAGAGTTTAAAGATATAAAATCTTTTATTGAAATAGTAGAAGATATAAATAAAGATAATAATAAAGAAAAAAAGGATGATTAAATGAGAATATTATTTATGGGAACTCCAGATTTTGCAGTTCCATGTTTTGATATTTTAAATAAAGAGTATGATATAATAGGAGCTTTTACTAAAGTTGATAAGCCAAATATGAGAGGAAAAAAGATAAAATATACTCCTGTAAAAGAGTATGCTTTAGCTAATAATATCCCTGTATATCAACCAAATAGCTTAAAAACAGAGGAAACATATAATCTTATAAAAGATTTAAATCCAGATTTAATAGTAGTTGTTGCTTATGGAAAAATAATTCCAAAAGAGATAATAGAATTACCTAAATTGGGAATTATAAATGTTCACTCTTCACTTCTGCCAAAATATAGAGGAGCAGCTCCAATAAATGCTGCTTTGATACATGGAGAAGAGAAAACAGGGGTAAGTATAATGCATATAGCTGAGGAGTTAGATGCTGGAGATGTTATTCTTACTGGAGAAACAGAAATAACAGATGAGGATACTTTCTTAACTCTTCATGATAGATTGATGGAAATAGGAGCTGAAAAGTTACTAGAAGCGGTAAAATTAATAGAAAAAGGTGAAGCTCCAAGAACAGTTCAAAACCATTCTGAAGCTACATTTGTAAAGCCTTTTAGGAAAGAAGATTGTAAAATTAATTGGAATCTAACAGAGAGAGAGATTTTTAATATGGTAAGAGGGATGAATCCATTTCCAAGTGCTTATACTATGTTAGATGATAAAATCTTCAAAATCTACGGAGTAAAAGAAAACTTCAAAAAATATGAAGATGGAGAAATTGGAGAGATTGTAGATACAATTAAAGGAAAAGGTGTAGTTGTAAAAACTGGTAATGGAAGTGTTATTCTTACAGAGGTTAAACCAGAAAATAAAAAGCTTTTAAGTGGAGCAGATATTTTAAATGGTAATATTTTGAAAAAGGGAGATAAGTTTAATTAAATGATACTAGATGGAAAAAAGACATCTTCTCAAATAAAAGAGGAGATAAAAGAAGAGCTTAAAGGGATAAAAGAAAAAGTAGGAAAAGTTCCAGGATTGGCAATAGTTTTAGTAGGAGAAAATCCTGCTTCAAAAATATATGTAAATTCTAAAATTAAAGGTTGTGCAGAGTTAGGATTTGAAAGTTTTGCACATTATCTTCCTGAAAATGTAACTGAAGAAGAGCTTTTAAATGTTATAAGAGAGTTAAATGAGGATGAAAAAGTAGATGGAATTTTAGTACAATTGCCTCTTCCTAAACATATAGATGAGAAAAAGGTAGTAGATACAATAGCTTTTTCAAAGGATGTAGATGGTTTTAAACCAGAGAATATGGGATTACTTTTTTTAGGAGATAAAAATTCTATAAAACCTTGTACTCCTTCTGGAATAGTTGAACTATTTAAAAGATACGAATTAGAAGTAGAAGGAAAAGATGTTGTAATAATAGGAAGAAGTAATATTGTAGGGAAACCTATGGCAGGATTTTTCATAAATGAGGGAGCAACTGTAACTATTTGTAATAGTAAAACAAAAAATCTAGCAGATAAATTAAAAGAAGCAGATATAATTGTTGCAGCTATGGGAGTGGCAAAATTTGTAAAAGCTGATATGGTAAAAGATGGAGCTATTATTATTGATGTAGGAATAAATAGGACAGAAGAGGGACTTTTTGGAGATGTAGATTTTGAAAATGTGGCTCCAAAATGTAAGTGGATAACACCTGTTCCTGGAGGAGTAGGACCTATGACTGTAGCTATGCTTTTTAAGAATACATTATCTGCATTTAAGAGAAATAAGAAACTTGTATAAATATTTGTGGAGGGATAGAAGCAATGAAAATTACTAATAAAAAGAAAATTGGTATAGAAAAAAAAGAAGCTGAAAATTATGATTTAGAAGAGATAAAAATAGATCCAGCTGGAAAGAGAGAATTTTATATTGTCGATAAGAGAATACTGCCAAACTCTATCCAAAGTGTAATTAAAGTAAATGATCTTGTTCAACATAGTAAAATGTCAAAATATGAAGCTATAAAAAAGGTAGGGATAAGTAGAAGTACTTATTATAAATATAAAGATTATATTAAACCATTTTTTGAAAGTGGAAAGGATAAAGTATTTAGTATACATATGTCACTTATAGACAAACCGGGAATACTTGCTAAGATATTAGAAATTATTGCAACTGAAGATATGAATATACTGACTATAGTTCAAAATATAGCTATAGATGGAATAGCAAAATCAACAATCTCTATTCAAACAACTGAAAATATGTTAAGAAAAATAGAGGGAATGCTTGAAAGAATAACTGAAGTTGATGGTGTAAAAGAATTAAGAATTATAGGAAGTAACTAAACAAATTGGAGGAAAAGATGAAAATAGATTTAAAAATGATAAAGGATTTAGCAGAAAGTATTGAAAAATATAATTTGAATGAAGTGGTAGTTGAAAGTGAAGGAGCAAAAGTAACTTTAAAAAAAGAGAATAAAGTAGCTCAACCAGAGCAAGTAATAGTGGCTAAAACTCCAGCAGTTACAGCAGCTGTTGACTTTGTTCAAGAAGAAGTGGCTCCAAAACAAGAGGAAGTTAAAGAAGAGGTAGAGGGAGAAGTTATTACATCACCAATGGTAGGAACTTTCTATAAATCTTCAGCTCCGGGAAATCCTCCATTTGTAGCAGAAGGACAAAGTGTAGCTTCAGGAGAAACTCTATGTATAATAGAAGCTATGAAATTAATGAATGAAGTAAAAGCACATAAAAGTTGTACTATAGTTAAAATATTAGTAGAAGATGGAGAGCTTGTTAAAAAAGGAGACAAGTTATTTATAATAAAATAAAACCAGATTTTCTGGTTTTAATTTTTTATTTTTTAAGGAGCTATTTTAGTAATATAATACTATTTTTATAAAAAATACATTAGGGGGAATTATTGTATTTTAAATAAATATATGATAATATTATAAAGGTGGAGGTTACTATGAAAAAAGTAAGAGATGTAATCAATAGCAATGTTCAAACAATAACAAGAGAAACATTAGTTGGAGAAATAGTTTCAATAATGAAAGAGAAAAGATTGGGGAAATTACCAGTTTTAGATGGAGATAAGATTGTTGGAGTTGTAACAAGAGATGACATTTTAGTAAAGCAGGGAAAATCTCCAGTACCTCCAGTAATAGCTTTTTGGGAAATAATGATAGCTTTACCAAACAGCAAAGGGTTTAAAGAAAAAATGAAAAAATTCATATCATTTAAGGCTGAAGATATAATGGAGAAAAATTTCTATACAGCAGATATAGATGCTGATTTAGAAGGTGTAGTAAGTGAAATGTTAGATAAAGATTATAATTATGCTTTAGTTTTAGAAAATGAAAAATTAGTTGGAATAGTCACTAAAAGTGACTTAATAAATAAATGTTATTAAAAATAAGGAAGGTGTATGAGTAGAAGTGGACACGTATCAAAATATTGTGTTGCTTGTGGGTTTAATTTTATTGTCAGGTTTTTTCTCAGCTTCTGAGACAGCTTTAACTTCTTTTAGAAGTATTCATTTAGAGAAGTTAGAAGATGGGAAGCATGAAAAACAAGTTAGTCTTTTAAAAAAATGGTTGAAAAATCCAAATGAGATGCTTACTGGATTGTTATTAGGAAATAATATAGTAAACATTTGGGCTTCTTCAATAGCAACAGTTGTAACTGTAAATTTAATGGGAAATTCAAGTAAATCTATAGCTATTGCAACTATTATTATGACTATAATAATATTAATTTTTGGGGAGATAACACCAAAAATTATAGCTAAGAATCAATCTTTAAAAATAGCTGGAATAGTAATAGTAGTAATATATTGGTTCAGTTTTTTAACTAAACCTGTTATTAAGATATTGATTGGGATTTCTAAGTTTATAGGAAGAATGTTGGGAATTGATTTAACAGATGAAACATTGATGATAACAGAAGAAGACATAATCTCTTTTGTAAATGTTGGAGAGGCTGAAGGTGTAATAGAAGAGGATGAAAAAGAAATGATTCATTCTATAGTTGGGTTTGGAGAAACTACAGCTAAAGAAGTAATGACACCTAGGACATCAATGCTTGCATTTGAAGGAAATAAAACTATTGATGATATTTGGTATGAGTTAATAGATAACGGTTTTTCAAGAATTCCTGTGTATGAAGATACTATTGATAATATAATAGGAGTATTATATATAAAAGATATTATGAATAGCCTGAAAGATGGTAATACTAATGTTCCTATTAAAAACTTTATAAGACCTGGATATTTTGTACCAGAAACAAAATCTATAATAGAAATTTTAAAAGAGTTTAGAACATTAAAAGTTCATATTGCTCTTGTACTTGATGAGTATGGTGGAATAGTGGGACTTCTAACTATTGAAGATTTGATAGAAGAGATAGTTGGAGAGATTAGAGATGAGTTTGATACAGAAGAGGAAGAGTTTATAACTCAAATAGATGAAAATAGCTATGAAGTGGATGCTATGATAGATATAGAAACTTTAGATAAAGAGTTAGATATACAACTTCCAGATTCAGATGATTATGAAAGTTTAGGTGGGCTTATTATTACTGAGCTTGGTAGAGTAGCAAGTGTAGGAGATGAGCTTACAATAGATGGTGTAAAACTAAGAGTCTTAGAAGTAAATAAAATGAGAGTTTCTAAAGTATACATTGAAAAGGAGCAAACATTAGATGATTAAACATTTAAAAAATTATTTTTATGCAGGTCTTTTTTCACTACTACCTTTAGTGTTAACAGCTTATATCTTTAACTGGATAATGGGACTTGTATTAATAGTTTTAAATGACTCTTTTGTAACTATAATTATAAAAAATATAATTCTAAATCTTGTTGGAGAAGAGGATTATATCTTCTATTTTCAAATCTTAACATACATATTATCTTTAATAACTATGGTAATATTCATATGTATTGTAGGGTTTACTTTGAAACTGGTATTTTTTGCAAAAATTGCAAAAAAAGCGAAACAATTTTTAAGAAAAATACCTTTTGTTAATCAAATTTATACAACAATTAGTCAAATAATAAATATTGTAAAATCAGATAGAGCAACTACTTATCAAAAGGTAGTAGCTGTAGAGTATCCTAGAAAAGGAATATACAGTATAGGATTTTTAACAGCAGACAAAAATGAAACATTGGAAAAAGCTACAGGGGTTGAAAAGATGTATAATATTTTTATTCCAACATCTCCAAACCCAACATCTGGAATGTTTATAATTGTCGATGCTAAAGATGTTCATATATTGGATATTAAAATAGATGATGCAGTTAAACTTATAATTTCAGGTGGAGTTATTACTCCTGAAAAACATGGAATAAAAGATGAAGAGAATGAATTAATTGAAAATAATGAAAAATAGGGGTAGTAGTAATGATAAAAATATTACTAATATTATGTTTAATGTTTTGTGTAGGTTGTTCAAACTCTAATTCAAAAGAGGAAAAGTATAGCTTTATTAAAGGTATAAATCTCTATCAAAAAGGAAAGAAAAAAGATGCTTTAAAAGAATATGAAAAAGCTTATGAGATAAATCCAAATAATGTAGTTGTTATAAAAGAGATAGCTTTTTTATCCTATGAACTGGGAGATATAAATTCAGCTATTGATTTTTATGAAAAAGCTCATAAATTAGATCCTACTGATAAAGATGTGGTAAAAAATTTAGTAAATCTATATTATTCAAAGGGAGATCTTGAAAAAAGTAGAAGACATTTAGAGGAGATCTCAGATATAAAAGATGATGATATTTTAAAATTAAAGAGAATGTTATTACATAAAGAAGAGATTTAAAATTAAGGGGAGATAGAATGAATTTAAAGAATTATGTAAAATCAATAGAAAATTTTCCAAAAGAGGGAATAATCTTTAGAGATATAACTCCTTTAATGCAAGATGGAAAGGCATATAAAGAGACTATAAATAGATTAGTTGAATTTGCTAAAGAGAAAGAAGTAGACGTTGTAGTAGGACCAGAGGCTAGAGGGTTCCTTTTTGGTTGTCCAGTAGCAACAGAATTAGAAGTAGGATTTGTTCCAGTTAGAAAACCTGGGAAATTACCAAGAGAAGTAATAGAGTATTCATATGATTTAGAATATGGTTCAAATGTTTTAGCTATGCATAAAGATGCTATAAAGCCAGGACAAAGAGTATTGATAGTTGATGATCTTTTAGCAACAGGAGGAACTATTGAAGCTGTAATAAAATTAGTTGAAGCTTTAGGTGGAGTTGTTGCAGGGCTAGGATTTTTAATTGAACTTGAAGAATTAAAAGGAATAGAAAAATTAAAAGATTATCCTGTATTGGCTTTAATGAAATACTAAAGATTAAAGGCGACAGTGATGTCGCCTTTTGTTAAAAATTTAATAAGGAAAAGAGGAAATTTTTATGAACTATTGGGAAGAAATTGTAAATCAGATAAATAAGAACAATTTAAAAGTAGATCTTGAAAAAATAAAATTAGCTCTATGTTTTGCAGAAGAGTGTCATGAGGGACAATACAGAAAATCTGGAGAAGATTATATTATGCACCCAGTAGAAGTTACAAAAATCCTCATTGATATGAAAATGGATACAGATACCATAGTAGCTGGTATTTTACACGATATAGTTGAAGATACAATGATAACTTTAGCAGATATTAAATATAATTTTGGTGATACAGTGGCAACTCTTGTAGATGGAGTTACAAAATTAAAAAATCTGCCAAATGGGACAAAAAAGCAAGATGAAAATATTAGAAAGATGATTCTTGCTATGGCTCAAAACTTGAGAGTTATCATTATAAAATTGGCAGATAGACTTCATAATATGAGAACAATGAAGTATATGAAACCAGAAAAACAAATCTCTATATCTCAAGAAACTCTTGATATATATGCACCACTTGCCCATAGATTAGGGATAGCCAAAATAAAATGGGAGCTTGAAGATTTATGTTTAAGATACCTGAAGCCAGATGAGTATACACATATAAAAAGTTTAATAGATAGTAAAAGAGCTGAAAGAAGTGAGTATATAGAGAGTTTTATAAAAACAATAGTAAAACTACTTCATGACACAGGTATCAAAGGAAGTGTAAAAGGTAGATTTAAACATTTTTATAGTATATATAAAAAGATGTATGAAAAGGGAAAAGAGTTTGATGATATTTACGATTTAATGGGGATAAGAATAATTGTAGATACAGAGGCTGAATGTTATAACACTTTAGGAGTTATTCACAGTCATTTCAGACCAGTTCCTGGAAGATTTAAAGATTATATAGCAGTTCCTAAATCAAATAACTATCAATCAATTCACACTACAATTGTAGGACCACAAGGTAAATTTATTGAAATTCAAATTAGAACTGAAGAGATGGACAAGGTTGCTGAAGAAGGGGTAGCAGCACATTGGAGTTATAAGGAAAAAACAAAGGTAACAAAGGGCGATCAAATTTATGGTTGGCTTAGAAATATACTTGAACTTCAAAATGAGGCTGAGGATACACAAGACTTTATAAAAAGCGTAACTGAAGATATAATGAATGAAACAGTATTTGTTTTCTCGCCAAAAGGGGATATTTTAGAGTTGCCACAAGGGGCGACACCTCTTGACTTTGCCTTTGCTATTCATACACAGATAGGATGTAAATGTGTAGGAGCTAAGGTAAATGGAAAGATTGTTACTTTGGATTATAAACTTCAAAATGGAGATAGAGTTGAGATTATAACTGCTAAAAATTCAAAAGGACCAGCAAAAGATTGGTTGGATATAGTAGTTACTCATGGAGCTAAAAGTAAGATTAGAAAACTTTTAAAAGACTCTATAATGGAAGAAACAATAAAAATTGGAAGAGAAAATCTTGAAAGAGAGTTAGGAAAATTGGGAATCTCTCTTAAAGAGATGGAAGAAGATCCAATTATAAAAAAACATATGGAAAAAAATAATATCAATAATTTAGATGAATTTTATTTCCATGTGGGAGAAAAGAGAAGCAAGATAGATGTTATTATAAAAAAATTAAGAACAAGAATTGAAAAAGAGAGAGCTATTTCAAATATAGACATAGATGAACTTATGGAGAAGAAAAAAGAGAAGGAAAAAAGTTCAGCTGGTAAAAATGATTATGGAATAGTTATAGATGGAGTAAATAATACTTTAATTAGATTTGCGAGATGCTGTACTCCTCTTCCTGGAGATGAGATAACAGGATATGTTACAAAATTAACAGGAATAACAGTTCATAGAAAAGATTGTAAAAATGTTCAAAGTATGATAGCTCACGACCCTACAAGAGAGATAGCTGTTGCTTGGGATAAAAGCTTGATAGCTAAAAAACTTAATAAATATAAGTTTACTTTTAATGTTCTTGTTTATGACAGACCAAATATTTTATTGGATCTAATGAATGTAATAGCAAATCATAAGATAAATTTAGTCTCTGTTAACTCAAATGAGATAGTAAAAAATGGAGATAAATATATAAATTTAAAACTTACTATTGAGATAAGTGATAAGAGCGAGTATAAATATCTGTTGAATAACTTATTAAAATTAAAAAGTGTAATATCAGTAGATAGATAAAATAAATAGATAGGAGAATATATGACAAAAAAATTACCTGTAACATATGAGCTAGAAGTTAAACAGGGAAAAGCTAGAGCAGGAAGAATAACAACTCCACATGGAGTAATTGAAACACCTGTATTTATGCCTGTAGGAACACAAGCTACTGTAAAAACAATGACACCAGAGGAGTTAGAAACTATAGGTTCTGAAATAATCTTAGGAAATACATACCACCTTTATTTAAGACCTAGTGATGAATTAATAGCAAAATTTGGTGGACTTCATAAATTTATGAATTGGAATAGACCTATTTTAACTGATAGTGGAGGTTTCCAAGTATTTAGTTTAGGAGCTTTAAGAAAGATAACAGAAGAGGGAGTAAAATTTAGTTCTCATATAGATGGATCTAAACATTTCCTTTCTCCTGAAAAATCTATCAGTATTCAAAATAATTTAGGTTCTGATATAGTGATGCTATTTGATGAATGCCCTCCAGGGCTTTCTACAAGAGAGTATATGATACCATCAATAGAGAGAACTACAAGATGGGCTAAAAGATGTATAGAGGCTCATAAAAGACCTGACGAGCAAGGATTATTTGCCATAGTTCAAGGTGGAATATATGAAGATCTAAGAGATAAGAGTTTAAATGAGCTTATGACTATGGATGAAAGTTTCTCTGGGTATGCAATAGGAGGACTAGCAGTTGGAGAACCTCGTGAAGATATGTATAGAATATTACACCATATTGTAGAGAAATGTCCAGAGAATAAGCCTAGATATCTTATGGGAGTAGGAGAACCATTGGATATGTTAGAAGCTGTTGAAGCTGGAATAGATATGATGGACTGTGTACAACCTAGTAGAATAGGTAGACATGGAACAGTGTTTACAAAATATGGTAGATTGGTTATAAAGAATGCTGCTTATGCTGAAGATGATAGACCTCTTGATGAAGGTTGTGATTGCTATGTATGTAGAAATTATACAAGAGGATATATAAGACATCTATTTAAAGCAGAAGAGATTTTAGGACAAAGATTAGCTACATATCACAATCTTTATTTCCTATTAAAACTTATGAAAAATGCTAGAAAAGCAATTATTGATGGAAATTTTAAAGAGTATAAAGATGAGTTTATAAAAAATTATCAAATGGGAAAAAAATCAGAATGGTTACAACCTAAAAAAATAGGAGAATAACATGAAATTAACTGCACTTAAATTTTTAGGTGCAGTTTTTTTATAAAATGTTTACCTTTTTTTTAATTTATTATATAATATTTCTTAAAAATAAATTTTAATAATAGGGGGAATTATTATGAATAAGATAGAAAGAAGAAAACTTATAGAAGTAGCTTTAGGAAAAAGAGAGGCTACATTGAAAATTGAAAATGCTAATTTAGTAAATGTTTTTTCAGGAGAGATTTACTTAGCTAATATATATATTTATAATGAGTATGTAGCAGATGTTGTAGAGTGTGAAAGAGATACGATGAAACCTGCTGAAAAAGTTATTGATATAAAAGGAAAATATCTTGCACCAGGATTTATTGATTCACATCTTCATATAGAGAGTAGCCATCTTACTCCATATCACTTTGCTGAAGCAGTTATACCAAAGGGAACTACAACCATAATAGCTGATCCCCATGAGATAGGAAATGCTTTAGGAGAAAAGGGAGTAGATTATATGTTAGAGGCATCAGAAAACCTACCTATGAATCAATATTTTCTAATTCCATCTTGTGTTCCATCAGTTGTTGGATTAGAAACAACAGGAGCAGAGTTTAATGCTGATATAATTGATAAGATGCTAGATAAAGATAGAGTTCTTGGACTTGGAGAGGTAATGGATTTTGTTGGGGTTATCAATTCTGATAAGAGAATGGAAGATATAATTGATACAGCTTATCAAAAGAATAAATTTCTTCAGGGGCATGCACCAGAGGTTGTAGGTTCAGATCTATCAGCATATCTATGTGGAGGACCTGTATCTTGTCACGAGGTAAGAGATGGGGTTCATGCTAAGGAGAAGATAAGAAAAGGGATGATAGTAGATGCTAGAGAAAGCTCACTATCTAAGAATATAACATCTATTGTAGAAAATATAAAAGGATTTAAATCTCCAAGAAACTTTACTCTTTGTACAGATGATAGAGAACCAAAGGATATTCTAGAAAAGGGACACTTAAATGATTGTGTAAGAGTGGCTGTAAAAGCTGGACTTGAGCCAATAGAAGCTATTAGAGCTGTGACACTTAATGCAGCTCAAGCTTATTACTTAGAGAAAATTGGAGGAATAGCACCAGGATATTTTGCTGATATGGTAATTTTTGATAATCTTCAAGAGTATAATGTTGAAAAGGTATTTTATAAAGGAAGATTAGTAGCAGAAAATAATCACATGGTTGTTCCTATTTCTAAACCTGTTCTTGAATTGGAAAATTATAATAGTGTGACAATTAAAAATTTTACTGAGGAGGATTTTAAAATAAAAGCTCCTATTGAAAATGGAACTATGGAGATTGTAGGAATGGAGTATTTAAGTAGAAGTAGATCTGTAACAAGAAAAAAACTGTTTACAGTTCCAGTAAAGAATGGATATATTGATCTTGAGGGAACAGAACTTAATTTTGTTGCAATTCTAAATAGATACCCAAATAATGATAATATTGCTCTTGCTATTGTAGAGAACTTTTATATGGCTAAGGGAGCAGTGGGAACAACATATTCACATGATTCACATAATATGACTATTATATACAACAATGCTAAAGATGCAGTAGTTGTTTCAAAGAGAATAGCAGAAATTGGTGGAGGAGTTGTAGTTGTAGAAGATAGTAAAGTTGTAGATGAAGTTTTATTCCCAATAGCTGGAATGCTTTCTAAAAAGTCTGCTCAAGAGTTAAGTAAAGATATTTTTAGGATGAACAATCTTTTAAATCAATATGGTATTGAAACAGCTAGTCCTATCACAAGACCTAGCACTCTTGCTTTAATAGTTATACCAGAGGTGAAAATGAGTGATATAGGGCTTATAGATGTAATAAATCAAAAAATTATTAAACAATTTTAATTATTAAATAAAAAAGGGCTAATAAATTCTAGCTAGGAATTTATATAGCCCTATTATTATAATTATTAAACAAAAACTTTTTGAAGTAGTATCATATAGAAAATTGTTCCTCCAAGAATGCTCATAAGAGTTTGTCTTTTCCAAACATGGAGAATAACAACCATAATAACAGCTAAAAATTCAGGAGTTCCATAGGGAGCAACTGTAAATTTAATATCTTTTAAACAAAATATAATTAAAATTCCTATAACTGCAGGAGGAAGAACTTTTCCTAAATACATCATAAAATTTTCAACAGTTTTATTTCTCTTACTCAAAACGATAAAAGGAAAGGCTCTTAAAAAATATGAAGTCACTCCAACTGCTAATATTATACTTAAAGAATACCAAAAATTTATTTTCATACTATTTTACCCCCTTATTTTTATTTTGTTCCATATCTTTTTCTAATTTAGTTTTTAAAAGGATTAAAACTATTATTATCATAAAAATAGAGGGAATAAGCATATTTTTAGGTCCGAAAATTAAAAGAGACACAATTCCTATTACTATTCCTAAGATATTAGGTATTTTAGTTGAGAAAGTAAGAAATTGATCAACAAAAATAACAATAAAGAGAGCAGTCATAGCAAATTCCATTCCTTGACTATTAAATTTTATTAAAGAACCTAACAAAGCACCTAAAACGCAACCTATTACCCAATAACTATGGCATAAAATTCCAATTGCAAGGAAAAACTGCTTTCTATTTACACCTAATGGAGTTTTTGCTGAACACATAACAGCATAAACTTCATCAGTAAGAATATGAATCATATATGGTCTTACTTTTCTCATTTTTTTAAAGAAATCTATAAAAGATATACCATATAAAGAGTATCTTGCATTAACTATTAAAGTAGTTACTATAGTTTCAATTATTCCAGCTCCACCTGTTAAAAGGTTAAGAAGAACAAATTGCATAGAGCCTGAAAATAAAAACAAGCTTATAAAGAAAGCCCATATAAAATTATAACCTGCTTTTTCACATAATAAACCAAAAGCCATACCTACAGAAATATACCCAAAGAGAATAGGTATAGTTTCTTTAAATGCCCCTTTAAATGCTCTTGTTAGATTTCCTTTTTTCATAATGTATCTCCCCTTGTTTTAAATTATAAAAAAATCTTTTTTAAATACTCTGCCACTCCATCTTCACTATTTGGTTTTGCTATTTTATTATTTGGTAAAAGATCTTTTAATCTAGGATTACAATTTCCCATTAAAACTCCTTCACCTACACTTTTTAACATCTCATAGTCATTTAAACCATCACCAAAAGCGATAATCTCCTCTTTTTTTAACCCTAATTGAGGTACTAAAACATTTGTAATAGCATGTCCTTTTGAGACATCTTTATTCATAATCTCTAAACAAATAGGTAGTGAAAGTGTTACATTAGTTCTATCTCCAAATTTTTCTATTAATTCTTTTTCTAATTTACTTATTTTCTTTTCATCATTATGAATATAGAAAAATTTTATTATTTCTTTTCCATGTAACTTAGAAAAATCTGTAACTGTATATGTAAATCCAGATTCTTTGTGATAATCATGGGCTTCTTCTAAAGGAATTTCTAGAAACCAATTATCTTCTAAATATACATCTTTATGAATTTCAGGATCAATTTCAGTATTAAAAATCTCGTCACTTAGTTCTTTAGGAATATCATCTCTAAAAATTATATTGTTGTTTTCATCATGGATTCTAGCTCCATTAGAACTTATTAGGTAAGAGTCTAACCCAAGCATATCTTTAAATCTTAAAGCATCAGTGTGGTGTCTTCCTGTGGCTATAAAAAACTTAACTCCTTGAGCTGTGATTTTTTTAATAGTATCAATTGTATTTTTAGATATTGTATGTTCTGGATTTAAAAGAGTTCCATCTAAATCACAAACAATAGCTTTAAACTTCATATTCTCCTCCTGTAATTATTTTTTAGCACTTTATTTATAAGTATACCATTTATATAAATAAAAATAAACATATTATTGAAGTAAATTAAAAAATTATATAAATTTAATTTTTTTGAATTTTTTTTAAAAATATATTGACTTATTTTAGAAAATATGGTATTATAATTTTTGTCAAGAAAAGTCGGAATATAGCGCAGTCCGGTAGCGCATCTGCCTTGGGAGCAGAGGGCCGCAAGTTCGAATCTTGCTATTCCGACCATTATTGTTGGGCTGTCGCCAAGCGGTAAGGCAACGGACTTTGACTCCGTCATGCGCTGGTTCGAATCCAGCCAGCCCAGCCACTTATAATGAATTTAACTCCTTATTTTAAGGAGTTTTTTTATTTACTTAACAAAAGTATAAATTTCTCCATCTTCAGGAATAAGTATATCGTGAACTATTCCTTTTTCACTTAATCTTTGATACATTACCTCTCTTGTTATAGATCCATGAGCTACATTATCTAAATGAGATACAATAATTTTGGCATTAGGTATTAATTTATGAATAGTTGCTACAGCTTCATCATCCATAATTAGATGTCCAAATGTAGTAAGTTCTGCATCAGCTCCATTTACAACTATAATATCAGGGTTATAAAAATTTATTGCTCTTTTTACTCCTTCATACATAATAGTATCTCCTACAAAATATAGAGTAGGTTTATTTTGAGATTCAAAAATAACTCCACTAGATTTCCCACAAGGCAACAATGAACCATGTATTCCTTCTATTTTAGTAAGTTTTATATCATCAACTATATTACCAGTCTCTTGTAATATTCTAATATCTTTAAAATTTAAACTCTTAATAAATTCATAATCTTCTTCGTTTTGAACAAAAATGGGAGTATTTCTATCTAAAACTTCATTATAATAGTTTAAATCAAAATGATCTGGATGAACATGAGTTAATATATAATAATCTACTCCGTCTAAAATCTCTTTAATAGAGAAAGGGAGCTCACACATAGGCATGGGAATATTTGCTCTTTCAGGATCAACAGGATTAAATCCTGTATTTAAAGAATTGAAACTACCCATAGCTCCTTTAGGTGCTAACCATGGATCAATAAGAAAAATCTTTCCATTATAATTTGCTTTTACAGTAGCATTACGTATCTGTTGAATTTGAATCTTTGTTTGATCTTTACTTAATTTCATTAAAAAACCTCCATCTGAATTTAATTTTTATTGACACTATGACAATAAACTTATTATAATAGCTATTGTAAATAATTAACAATTACAATTTTTAGTAATCAGTATTTTTATTTACAGATAGAAAAAAGTGTAAAGGATTTATAAAAATGGAAAAAAAGAGAGAAGATAGAAGAAGTAAATATACACGTATGATAATTAAAGATAGCTTTTTAAACTTATTAAAGGAAAAAAGTTATGATAAAATAAGTGTTTCTCAAATTTGTAAAAATTCAGAGATTACTAGAACAACTTTTTATTTACATTATAGTAATTTAGATGACGTTCTATTAGAAACACTGGAAGAAGCTTTAGAAATATCTAAAATTTCTATGAATTTTGAAAAAAGTAGTACAAATATTTTTATAGATAATGATGTTATTCCATTGTGTCAAAGAACAGCTACTGATCCTAAGTATAATGTTTTATTTTTAGATCCAATTCTTTCAGATTATATTGCTAAAAGGTTATATGCTTATGAAAAAAAAGAAAGAATAAAACAGTTACAAGAAGTTTTTAAATTGACTAAGTTTGAGGCAGAAAAAATTTATACTTTTGTATTTTTTGGAAGTTTTGCAGTAAATAAATCTTTAGATTGGATAAAAAATGATAATTGGGATAAAACTCAAAATTTAATAAAAGATTTTATAAAATATGGTCTTTTAAAAAAGAATTTATAACGACTAAAAAGAATCATAATTTTAATAAATTTGAAGTTAGAGAGGTAATTATTTTGATTATAAGAGAAGAAAGAAAAGAAGATTATGATATAGTGTATCGTGTTATAAAGGAAGCTTTTGTAACTGCTGAATATACAGATGGAAATGAACAAGATTTAGTTGTTAATTTAAGAAATAGTAAATCATTTATTCCAAAATTATCTCTTGTTGCTATTGAGGATGAAAAAATTGTAGGACATATTCTTTTTACAAAAGCATTTGTTAATAGTATTGAGGTTCTTGCACTTGCTCCTCTGTCAGTATTACCAAAGTATCAAAATAGAGGAATTGGATTATCTCTAATAAAAGAAGGGCATAGAATTGCACACGAGTTAGGTTATAGATATTCAGTTGTTTTAGGACATTCTGAATACTACCCAAAAGTTGGTTATGTTCCTGCTAGTCAATATGGGATAGAAGCATCATTTGAAGTTGATGATAAAAATTTTATGGCAATCTGCTTTGATGAAAATGTAGAGGAATTAAATGGAGTTATGGAGTATGATAGAGCTTTTGGAATCTAAATAAAAAAGGCTCTTTTTCAAAGAGCCTAAAAAACTAATATCTATATGTTTTTTTATCGTTTTTAATTCCAGAAGTATCAAGTTCAAGTTTTATTAACTTATATCCATTTCCTAAACTAGAACTGATAGCTTTGTCAATTTCATTACTTATTTTTTTAGCATATTCATCATAGTTAGCAGTATTGACTTCAGAACCCATAGCAAATTCAACATCCACTTCTACAGCCTTGTCATGTTCAATATCTACCTCTATCTCTTTTACATTTATTTTCTTATTTTGTTCTAACACAGGAAAATTTTTATACAGTTCACTTGTTAAAATAGCTTCCTCTCTATCAAAATCTCCAGCAAATGCCATTGTTGATAAGATTCCAAATAAACCAAACAATATTTTTTTCATTTAAAATCCTCCTTTTATGTTGAGAATAAATTTTTATTTACCACAACATTTTTTATATTTTTTACCACTTCCACAAGGACAAGGATCATTTCTTCCCACTTTGTTTTCATTTATTCTTGTAGAAGTTATAGGCAACCATTTTTGATAAAACCAAACTCCATTTTTCTTAATAAAATAACTTCTTTCATGATGGACTATTGTTTTTCCATTTTCAATATAAGTAGCTTTAAACTCTACAATTCCATCTTTATCATCTTCTCCACCTTTAGTAGTAGAAATTATTTCAAGCCCTAACCATTGAGATTCTCTAGCCCATTTTTCACACTCTGCCCAATCAATACCTTCAGTATTATCAGGATCGTGACTTTCTTTTATAAACTCCATATCACATGTTTCATAAGCATGGTATCTAGCTCTCATAAGTTCTTCAGCTGTTTTTATTTCATTTAATTTCATTCTTTTCCCTACCTCATTTATATTATTCTAAAAAATTTTATAAAATCTTTTTTATTTTATAATTTTATTTTATACTATTTTTATCTACGTTGCAAGAAAGTTTTAATAAAAAAAGTGGCTATCAAAAGAGATAACCACCTAAAAGTTTATACTATTTTTTTAATTTAACTTTCATAATAAGGTCTCCAACTTTTACATCTTTACCTTTTGCAACTACATCTATCTCTTCAACAGCATCCATATTATTTATAATAACAGGAGTTTTTACAGATGGAGCTTTACTTTTTATAAGTTCAAGATCATACTCTACAAGTTTATCTCCAACATTAACATCACTACCATCTTCAGCTACTCTATTGAATCCCTCTCCTTTTAAAGATACAGTATCAATTCCAAAGTGAACAATCATTTCTAACCCATTTGGAGTTTCAAAGCTTGTAGCATGGTTAGTTTCAAATATTGTGATCTCCCCAGCTACTGGAGCATATACAGCACCTTCAGCAGGGTCAATAGCACATCCATCTCCAACCATTTTTTGAGCAAAAGCTGGATCAGGAACTTCACTTAGATCAATAACTTTACCATTTAATGGAGAATAAACTTCAAACCATTCTTCCTCTTTCTTTTTCTTAAATAAATCAAAAAATCCCATATTTTTTCCTCCCTAGTATCATATAGAATAGAACACTTTTATTTTATCCTTAATGACATTATTTCACATTTTCTTAAATAAATCAATGATTTATTAAATATTGTATGCTTGAATAAAAAACATAAATATTTTTTTTATAAAAGGAAAGTAATAAAATTGGAGTAATAATAATATAGGTTGAAAAAGTTACAAAAAATGTTTGAAAATAGTTGACAAAAAATTAAAAGTGTTCTATAATCAGAATATAAAAAATAGTTATCATTACAAATTAGTTATTGTTATTCGATTGAGGAGGAGGTTTGGTTTTATGAATCAAAATAAATTTACAGAAAATTCATTACTTGCTTTAAGTGAAGCACAAGCTTTGGCAATGAAATTTAGACAACAAAGTATAAAACCTGAATTCTTGGCTCTTGCTCTCTTGAAAAATAGTGAAGGGCTTATTCCAAGAATAATGGAAAAGCTTGAACTTAATCTGAACTATATAATAGGACAGATAGAGAACGAAGTTAATAAATTTCCTAGAATAGAAGGAAATAATTTAGGAGATGTAACTTTAGATCAAAGTACTCATAGAGTGCTTATTGAAGCAGAAAATCTTATGGAAAAACTTGGTGACTCTTATATCAGTGTAGAACATCTATTCTGGGCTTTGATAAAAGAGATGCCACTATTGAGAAAACTTGGAATTGATGAGAAAAAATATGAAGCTGCAGTAAAAGAGATTAGAGGAAATCAAAAAGTTGATTCTCAAAATCCTGAAGCAACATATGAAGTTCTAGAAAAATATGCAAGAGATTTAGTTGAACTTGCTAGAAAAGGTAAAATTGATCCAATTATAGGTAGAGATAGTGAGATAAGAAGAACAATTCAAATTATTTCAAGAAGAACTAAAAATAACCCTATTTTAATTGGTGAACCTGGGGTAGGTAAAACTGCTATTGCTGAGGGACTTGCTCAAAGAATATTAAATGGCGATGTTCCAGAATCATTAAAAGGTAAAAAATTGTATTCTCTAGATATGGGAGCTTTAATTGCAGGAGCTAAATTTAGAGGAGAATTTGAAGAAAGATTAAAAGGTGTACTAAAAGAAGTTGAAAGTTCAAACGGAAATATAATCCTATTTATTGATGAAATTCATACAATAGTAGGAGCAGGTAAAACTGATGGAGCAATGGATGCTGGAAATATATTAAAACCTATGCTTGCAAGAGGAGAAGTAAGAGTAATTGGTGCTACAACTATTGATGAGTATAGAAAATATATTGAAAAAGATGCTGCTCTTGAAAGAAGATTCCAAATAGTTATGGTTGATGAACCAACAGTTGAGGATACTATCTCTATTTTAAGAGGACTTAAAGAAAAATTTGAGATGTATCATGGAGTAAGAATTTCAGACTCTGCTATTGTATCAGCTGCAACATTAAGTAATAGATATATTGCTGATAGACAACTACCGGACAAAGCTATTGACTTAATTGACGAAGCTGCTGCTATGATAAGAACAGAGATTGACTCAATGCCAGCAGAACTAGATGAACTTACTAGAAAAAGTATGCAGTTAGAAATAGAAAAAGAAGCATTGAAAAAAGAAACAGATCAAGGATCTAAAGATAGATTGGAAATTCTTGAAAAAGAATTAGCTGAAATTAACTCTAAAAAATCTCTTTTAAAATCTCAATGGGAACTTGAAAAAAGAGATATTACAAAGGTAAAAGAGTTAAAAGAGGAAGCTGAAAAAGTAAAACTTGAAATGGAACAAGCTGAAAGAAATTACGATTTAAGTAAACTTTCAGAATTAAAATATGGAAAATTAGCATCTATTGAAAAAGAGATAAAAGAACAACAAGCTAAACTTGATGCTACTTATGGAAGTAGTGGACTTTTAAAACAAGAGGTTACAGCAGATGAGATAGCTGATATTGTTTCAAAATGGACAGGTATTCCAGTAGCTAAATTAGCTGAAAGTGAAAAAGAAAAAATTCTTAACCTTGAAAAATCATTAAAAGAGAGAGTAAAAGGACAAGATGAGGCAGTAAAAGCTGTTGCTGATACTATGATTAGATCAAGGGCTGGACTTAAAGATAAAAATAGACCTATGGGATCATTTATATTCCTTGGACCTACTGGGGTAGGTAAAACTTATCTTGCAAAAACACTTGCTTACAATATGTTTGACAATGAAGATAATGTAATTAGAATAGATATGAGTGAATACATGGATAAATTCTCAACTACTAGATTAATTGGTGCACCTCCAGGATATGTAGGTTATGAAGAAGGTGGACAACTTACAGAGGCTGTAAGAACTAAACCTTATTCAGTAATACTATTTGATGAGATTGAAAAAGCTCATCCAGATGTATTTAATATCTTACTACAAGTGTTAGATGATGGTAGATTAACTGATGGACAAGGAAGAATAATCGACTTTAAAAATACTCTTATAATTATGACTTCAAATATTGGTAGTCAACTTATTTTAAAAGATATTACTCTTAAAGATGAAACTAAAGAGAAAGTTTTAGATCAATTAAAAGCTAATTTCAGACCTGAATTTTTAAACAGGGTTGATGAGATAATTATATTTAAAGCTTTAGACTTAGCATCTATAAAAGATATAGTAAGACTATCTTTGAAATCTGTAGAGGAAAAATTAAAAGACAGATATATTCAACTTAACTTCAATGAACCAGTTGTTGAGTACTTGGCAACTAATGCTTATGATCCACAATATGGAGCAAGACCACTTAGAAGATATATTCAAAAACAATTAGAAACTTCTCTTGCAAAACTAATTTTATCAAATAAAATTAAAGAGAGAGATAAAGTTGATGTTGTTCTAGAAAATGGAGAGATAGAATTTAAAGTTCAACAATAAATTCAAGAATAAAAAATAATTGATATATTTAAAATAGCTAGTTAAAAACTACATCCAAAGTCTTAGAGATAAGATAGAGGATGTAGTTTTTTTATTAACAATTATAGTTATCAGAAACTAAAAAAGTTAATAAATTAAAATTCTATAAGAAAATAAAAAATGAAAGAATGTTTTTATTCTGTGAAAAAATAATATAAAAAAGTTTAATAAAACTATCTTAGTTAGGCAAAAAACATAATTTTTTACATAAAATTTAAAAATAAAGTGTATAATTTTAAAACTATAATAACTAAAAAAGAAGTAAACTTTTAAAAAATAACTTGACTCTATAAAGAAAATGTGATATTTTCTAAATAAGTTGAATACGTATGCAAAATTAAGGAAGTTAGAAAAATGAAGAAATTAACAATGAAAGATATTGGAATTTTAGCTAATGTATCTCAATCTACAGTATCGAGAGTATTGAGCAATCATCCAAATGTAAAAAAAGAGGTTAGAGAAAGAGTTCTAAAGTGTATAGAGGAAAATGAATTTTCTCCAGATATAAATGCAAAAATTATGAGAGGGGAAAGTGCAAAGATTTTAGGATTTGTATCAGCTGGATTTGATAACCCATATTATTTAGAGATGGTTGGATTTGTTGAGAGAGAAGCTAGAAGAAGAGGATATAGTGTAATAGTAATGAACTCTGAAGATGATGAGGATCTTGAAAAATATCATTTTAAAGAACTAATGACAAGACATGTAGATGGAATAGTAAGTGCACCAGTATCTTTAAAAAATCTGAAGTTTTTAAAAAATAATAAGTTTCCTTTCATAGTGCTAAATGAGAATATAGATTGGGTAGATAGCTTTTATACAGTTTTAGCCAATGGAGGAAAAGAGGTAGCAAAATATTTTAAAGAAAAAAAATTTACTAAAGTAGGATATATAGGTGAAAATAAATCTGAAAAATATAGGGGATTTTTAGAAGAGATAAATTCAGATAAGATAATTAATAATATAGATGATAATATCACTTTCGGTTTAGAAAAAGATTTAAGAAAAGTTATAAAAAAAGAGGTAAAAAAAATAAATTTAGATTGTGAGGCTTTCTTTTTTTCAAGTGATACAATTGCTTTTATTTTTTTAGAAGAGGCTGAAAAACAAGGGATCTCTTTAGAGGGAAAAACCTTAGTAGCTTTTGATAATACAATAATTTCAAAGGTTTTAAAAATTTCAAGTGTGGATCAACCAATGAAGCATTTAGTAGAAAAAGGTTTAGATCTATTATTGGAAAAGGTAAAGAAGAATATTAAACTAGAAGAGGTTTATAATATTGGATTAGATCCTAAATTAATTATAAGATAAAAAGATGAATTGGAGGAGAAATGGCAGAGGTAATATTAAAAAAAGTTGAAAAACAATATCCAAATGGATTTAAAGCAGTACATGGTATTGATTTAGACATTAAGGATGGAGAATTTATGGTTTTTGTAGGACCTTCTGGTTGTGCTAAGTCAACTACCCTTAGAATGATAGCTGGTCTTGAAGAGATTACAGGTGGGGAAATCTGGATAGGAGACAAATTAGTTAATGATCTTCCACCAAAAGATAGAGGTATTGCAATGGTTTTCCAAA
>ERZ894240.255-NODE-255-length-66080-cov-83.958834_pt1 | contig 66080 bp, 70 predicted proteins | sample MGYA00380298_ERZ894240 | MGnify/ENA primary metagenome ERZ894240 (study PRJEB32331, sample SAMN06328419) | human gut metagenome | biome: human gut microbiome; feature: stool | host: Homo sapiens | collected 2014-06-27 ... | reverse complement strand
AAATGTAAAAATCAAGAGTAAAGTTCAAGGAGCATTTAGAAGCGATTTAGGAAGTGAAATTTATTGCAGAGTAAGAGGGTATATCGCGACACTGAAGAAGAATGGGCAAAATCAATATGAAGCATTAAAAAGTATTTTTGAGTTATGTGACATAATGCTTCCAGTAATCAGTTAAAAAGGAGAATCCGCATAAAGCAAATTCTCCTAATTTTTAGCTGTTTTTTATTTTTTGTAACTATATAGCTGAGTAGTTACTAATTTTTAATTTATGATAGCCTTTTGTTTTTAAAATTATAAATAAAAAACTCCAGCATTAAGCTGGAGTTACAATTTTTATTATAAAATAAATCCACTAGCCACTACTTTTCTATCTTTATCATAGAAAACAACCCCTTGCCCGGGAGTAACAGCTCTAACTTTTTCTTCAATAAAATGAACTTCAATATTACCATCATCTAAAAGAGATAATCTGCATTTATGAAGTTGATCTCTTGAACGTGTTTTTGCCCAACACTCTAAATTATTTAAATCCTCTATTTTATCTACAGAGATAAGATTTATTTTTTCAGCTTTTAAACTATCTTTGAAAAGCATCTCATTACTTCCAACTACAACACAGTTTCTTTTTGAGTCTAGCTCTACAACATAAAGAGGTTTCTCAACTGCTATTCCTAGCCCTTTTCTTTGTCCAATAGTATAGAAAGATAATCCCTTATGTTTTCCTAAAATTTTTCCAGCTGTATCAACTATATTTCCTGCTTTACCTGCTTTTCCCTTAGTAGCTTCCATTAAAAACTCTTTTAATTTTCCATCTTCAACAAAACAGATCTCTTGAGAATCTTTTTTAGCATAAACCCTTACTCCTAAAAGTTCAGCTAACTCTCTAACTTTTGATTTTTCTAAATCTCCTATTGGGAATTTTAAATATTTTAGATTTTCTTTATTCATTTGAGAAAGGAAATAAACTTGATCTTTTCCCATGTCATCCCCCATTGAAAGAACACCATCTTTCAATTGAGTATAATGCCCAGTAGCCATAAAATCTGCCCCTTTAGAACGAGCAAAATCAATAAGTTTACCAAGTTTAATATATCTATTACATATCATACATGGATTTGGAGTTTTTCCATGTAGATATTCATCTACAAAATAATCAATTACCTTTTCTTTAAAATCCTTTGTTACATCAAGGAGATAGAAAGGAATACCTAAATCATCACAAACTTTTTTAGCATCTTCATCTTCAGGTTTGCATGTTCTCATAGTGACACCGATTACATTGTACCCCTGTTTTTTTAGTAGATATGCCACTGTTGAGCTATCTACACCACCACTCATAGCCACAGCTATTGTAGTATTTTTGTTGTTTTCATCATATTCAAGGTATTTTGAAAACTCGTTGTTAATGTTATTCATATAAAACCACCTTTAATATTAAATTTGATTCTTATCTAAAAATGATTTGATTTAATGAATGAAAAAGTGTTATTATTCCAAAAATAAAAATTATTAATCCTGATATTCTTGAAATTTTTATTAAATTTTCCTCAGTAATAGTTCTTCTCCAGTGAGAAAGAAGATATGTAGTTGTAAACCACTCTAAAGCTCCACCTATAAAAATACCACTACTTACCATAAAAGGTATATACTCACTATCAGAATCAAAAAGTCTTAAAGTTGTAAAGATAACCATAATGGTAAAAATACTTGAAATATTAGCAAGAGCTATAAAGAAAGTTGTAAAATAGTTTTGAATTAGCCCAACAGGATCAGCTTCAACTTTTTTTAGTTTCATCTTATTTGACATTTTTTTAAGTCCTACAACTAAAAGGAATATAGCTATACCTGTTTCAAGGTAACACTCATATTGTTTTACAATATCTTCTACTTGATTAAGAAATAAAAGAGCTGTTAAGCCATAAACAACATCTATAGTTACCATTCCTAGAGAGGATATATATCCCTCTTTTTGCCCCTCCACTAATGTTTTTTCCATGCAATATATTCCAACTGGACCAAAAGGAAGCGAAAGAATTAAGCCAGTAATAATTCCTTTAAAAAATGTTAAGTCCAAAATACAACCTCCAACTATTGATTAATTATACTATTATTTTTACTTTATAAAAATAAATTTCCTTTAGAAAATAAAATTAATTTTAAATCATCTATCCTTTAGATAATCATCATTAAAATTATAACATAAAAAATTTTGAATTTCTATTTGTTATTAAAAAATATAGGAAAAAAACAGAAAAATCTTATTTAAAACTTTTAGGTAATAGGGTATAATTATACTAGATAAAGAAGAAGGGGGATAAATTTGAAAAAAAAGTTAACTGAGCAAGAGATAGAAGATCAAATGGAAAGAGCATTGGATAAAATTCCTTTTGAGATAAAAAAGATAAAATTTGCCCTTGAAATTATAAAAAGGGTAAAAAGATTAAAGAAATTATTTAAATTTTAATATAAAATAGTTTGTATGGAGGAAATATGTTATCTGAAAAATTAACAAAGAGAATAGGAACAATAGCAAGAGAATTTGAAAAAATGGGGTATACATTAGAGGAAGATCTTCTTGAACTTGCAGAGATGAGAGAGGATATAGCAGAGAGATTGGAAAATACAAAATTTAAAAAGATAGAGTTTTATGAGGACAAGGAGCTTCACTCAGTTGGAATGACTTTAGAGGATGTACAGATAGAGTTTTTTATAACTGAGGGAGAGGATGAAGAGGGACCTTGGTATGAAGCAGAAGCAGAGATAATATTCTTTTAATTAATATAAGGGGAGTGAGTGTAATGAAGATATTTGACGGACACGCTGATATTTGGTTTGATGTGGCATCTAAAAGAAAAAAGGGGTTAGAAAACATAGTAAAAAATTATCACTATGATAGATTTAATGCTGGAAAAATCATGGGGGGAATTTTTGTAGCTTATCTTGATGATGAAAGTGTTGTTGTAGATGATGAAAAAGAGATGATGTATATGGTAAACTCTGCAATGCACGAATTAAGAGAAAATCAAGATCTATTTAATATTATAAAAAATCAAGGGGACTTTAATAGAGGTCTTGTAAGTGAAAAAATGAATGTTCTTATGGGAATAGAAGGATTAAGAGCTATAAAAGAGAATCTTGATTGGCTAGATACTTTCTATACTCTTGGATTTAGACATGCCTCTCTTACTTGGAATGAACAAAATGCCTTAGCAACAGGAGCTAGAGGAGATGAAAATAGAGGAATTACTCCACTTGGAATAGAAGCAGTAAAAAAATTGAATAGATTGGGAATGGTTGTGGATGTTTCACATGCTAATGAAAAAAGCTTTTGGGGAATCTATGAGGCAAGTAGTAAGCCTATTATAGCATCACACTCAAATGCAAGAAGCTTATGTGATCATGTGAGAAACCTAAGAGATGAGCAGATAAAAGCAATAGCTGAAACAGGGGGACTTGTAGGAGCAGTGGCTTTTAAAGGCTTTGTAAGTGCTAATAAAGAGGAACAAACTCTTTCAAAATATGTAGATCACATTGATCATATGGTTAATTTAGTAGGGGTAAAACATGTTGGAATAGGTTTTGATTTCTGCGAATATCTACATGATGATAGAGATGGTAGAGATATGAATCCTCTTGGATTAGAAGATGCTTCAAAAGCTCAAGATGTAATTGCTGAGCTTAGAAAAAGAGGATATAAAGAGGAAGATATTAGAAAAATAGCATATGAAAACTTTATGAGAGTAATTGAAAATACATTGATAAAATAATCTTATAGGGGTGGGATATGGAGAGAAAACTTTGGATATATGATTCTTTTACTAATGAGAAATTTAAGGGAAATCCAGCAGGAGTTGTGTTAGATGGTAAGGGGTTAGAGGAAGAGCAAATGCAACTAATAGCTAGAGAGTTAGGATATCCTGAAACAGTTTTTATTTTTAAAGATAGTTCTAAGATTAAAGTGAGATTTTTTACTCCTAAAGAGGAGATTGATCTGTGTGGACACGCTACTATTGCCTATGGAACAGCTCTTGTAGAAAGTGGTATGATTGATGTTAATGAGGGAGAAAATAGAATTGATATTGAAACAAATCTTGGAATTTTGCCAATTATAATAACAATAGAAAATAAAAAGGTTAAAAATATTATGATGTATCAAGCTTCACCAAAATTATCTAAAGATTTTATTTTAGATAGAGAGAGATTAGCTAAATCTCTAAATATTTCGAAAGATGATTTTAGAGAGGATATTGATATAGTAAAAGCTTATACTGGGGTATGGGATTTGATGATACCTTTAAAAAGTAAAGAGGCTTTAGATAATATAGATGGAAATATGAATTTAATAAAAGAGTTAAGTAGAGAGTTAGGAATTATCTCATTACACCCATTTTATTTAGCTGAAAATAAGCAACTATATGCTAGAAATTTGGCTCCTATTGTAGATATAGATGAGGAAGCTGCAACTGGAACTTCTAATGGAGCTTTAACTTATTATCTTTATTCTCTTGGAATAGTAAGTGATAGAGAGGAGATCTCTGTTATTCAAGGGGAGCAAATGGGAAGAAAAAGCGAGATAAGAGGAAAAATTCAAATTGAAAATGGAGAGATAAAAGTTTTAATCGGTGGTACAGCACTTAAAATTATTGAGGGGGTACTTCTTAATCAATAAATTTATCTTTAAATAGAATTAGAGAGTTAGTTATAAATTGTTGGTAGTTTATAACTAACTTTTTTATATATTTTATTTAATCTAACTAAGCTAGGTTATCTAACACATCGTTAGTTTTACAGCAAAGTTCCTTTGCATTTAGTGATTATTAGTCAATTTTAGTTATCTCTTTTTATTTTAAATATCAGCTAAATTCCATGTCGTAGAATAAAGAATCCCTATGGCTCATTCCTTATGGGTATTGCAGGAGTTTCATTCCTGCATCTCAAAAATAATAGTCGCTAAAGCTCCTCTATTTTTGGAACTCGACTTCGTCTCAAACACGTCGGAATTTTTAGCGTCAAATTTCATAACTCTCTTTTTATTAATGTTTACAGGACTTCGATAAATCTTCGCCTGTATCTCAAAAGTAAAGGAGTAGAATGATTACTACTTTTGGAAAAAAAACTTTTAATTTAATTTTAAAATGTTATAATATATTTATAAAAAATTAGGGGTGATATGTATGGTTATTAATTCTATTAGAATGTTTTTGGATCAAAAAAACCTTTTACACAACATAGAGTATCTGAAAAAAGTTAAAAATAAAGATATACTTCCAGTTGTAAAAGCTAATGCTTATGGACATGGTGTAAATGTAATTGTTCCTGCTTTGTATAGTGCAGGCCAAAGGGAATTTGCTGTAGCTCGTTATGTAGAAGCTGAAAATATTTTAAAATTAAATTTAGGAAATGATATTAGAATTCTTGTTTTTGAAAGCATTGGAGATATGGAATTAATAAAAAATACACCTAATATTGATATTGCTATTAATTCAATGACAGAATTAAAAGAGGCTATTGAGGCGGGAATAGACTCTAAAAGAATGCAGATAAAAATTGATTTTGGATTTGGTAGAAATGGGGTATTTCACTATGAAGTATCTGAATTGAAAGATTATATTATAAAAAATAATCTTTATTTAGGTGGAATTTTTACACATCTTTTTGCTGTTAATTATAGAGATGGTTTAAAAATTATAGAAGATTTTACTGAGATAGTAAATAGTATTGGAAGAGAGAGATTTGAAAAGATTCATTTACAAAATAGTGCTGCTGTAATGAACTATAACTGTGAAATTGCAACACATTTAAGAGTAGGAATGTTGATTTATGGATTACAAGAGGTAGGATATTATGATCCTAACTTAAAACAAGTTTTTTCTTTAGAAGGACAAATAGCTGGAGTAAGAGAGGTGGAAAATAGCAAATATGTTGCTTATGAGTTAAAATCTGATTTAGATATTCCAGACTGTAAATATATAGCAAAGGTAAAAATAGGTTATGGAGATGGATTCTTAAAAAAGAATGAAAAAAGTAAATGTATTATAAATAATAAAGAGTTTAAAATTGCTGAAGTAACTATGGATAATACTTTTATTGAGGTTGATGAAAGTGTAAAAGAGGGAGATAAAATATATTTATATAGAGATATTACTAAAGAAGTTAACTTTATAGGTATGAATATCTATGAATTACTAACTATATTAAGTCCTCGTATCCCTAGAGTGTTAAAATAAAATATTGGAGCTGTTGCAAATTGATAATTTTATATTATTAATTTCTTCAGCTTTTTTTATTTTTATAAAGTAATTTTTTCTAACATCAAGTTGACGTAATTTCCAAAAATAGAGGAGTGTAAATGACTACTACTTTTGAGACACAGGTGAAACCTGTGCTACATTAATTTACAGAAGCCCTCAGCGAAATGCAGTTAAGAAAATGCAACGTGTTTGAGGCATAGCCGAGTTCCTAAAATAGAGGAGCTTTAGCGACTACTATTTTTGAGATGCAGGAGTGGAACTCCTGCGATACCTATAGGGAATGAGCCTAGGGATTCTTTATTCACTGTCATGGAAGCAACTTGATGTTTAAAAGAAATAGAGATAATTAAAATTGGCTAATAATCGCTAAATGCAAAGGAACTTTGCTCTAAATCTAACGATATTAGATACTTTAGAAAATGCAATAGCCACTTTTTATTTGCTTTTTTATGAAACTTCTTGATTATTAGAGAGACAAAATCAATATAGTATTGTTAAAAATTAAAAAAAACTTGATATAAGAAAATTTTTTTGATAAAGTAATTTTAGTGAAATATTTACTTGAAAAATATCTAAATTTTAAAATTATTATTGACTTAATTGCTATAGTATATTACTATGTTATAGTATAATTTTTATAACTTTTTGGTTTGATATAAAACTATTTTGAGGTGATAAAATGGAAAGAAAAAATAATTTAAAAGAAATTGTAGAGTTTAATAAAGAGTTTGTAGAGTCAAAGGAATATGAAAAATATAAAACAACAAAATATCCAGAAAAAAGTATGGTTATAGTTTCATGTATGGATACTAGATTAACAGAGCTTTTACCTAAAGCTATGAATTTAAAAAATGGTGATGCTAAAATTATAAAAAATGCTGGTGGATTAGTTGTTCATCCTTTTGGAAGTGCTATGAGAAGTATTCTTATATGCGTCTATGAATTTGATGTAAAAGAGGTTTTCATAGTTGGACATTATGATTGTGGAGTAAGTACCCTTGATATTAATAGAATTATTAGAGAGATGAAGGAGAAAGGGATTGAGGAGAAAACTTTAAATACACTTTTAAATTCAGGTATAGATATAAAAACTTGGATGCACGGGTTTGATTGTATTGAAGAATCTGTGGAAAAAACAGTGGCAACAGTAAAAAATCACCCACTTTTACCAGCAGATGTAGCTGTTCATGGTTTGATTATGAATCCAGAAACTGGAAAGATAGATGTTGTAATAGATGGATTTGAGAAGTTAAAAGAAAATAATTTATAATAATGGAGGTCTTTAAAAAATGTTAAAACTGTTTTTTAAAGGAATGGTAATTGGAGTGGCTAATATTATGCCGGGAGTTTCAGGAGGTACATTAGCTGTTATTATGGGAGTTTATGATAAACTTACAGAGGCTATAGGAAACTTCTTAATTGTTCCTTTAAAGAAAAAAATTGAATATGCAAAGTTTTTAGGAGTAATAGGGATAGGTGCTGCAATAGGAATAGGGCTTTTTGCGAAAATAATAGAGTTTTGTTTTACTAATTACCCTAAGTCAACAGCAGGATTTTTTAGTTTACTAATCATTCCTTCGATTCCTTATATAATTAAAGGAGAAGATAAAAAGGATAATAAAAATAGATTGTTCTTTTTATTAGGGGCAATTTTTACATTAACATTTGTTTTTCTTGACTACTTCTTTGGTGGAGATAGTGGAGGAGAACAACTTGTAAGAGCTGTAACAGTAGGGTATTGTATAAAGCTTTTTATCTGTGGTTCTCTTGCTGCTGGAGCTATGATAATTCCCGGAATCTCTGGTTCTCTACTGCTTTTAATGATAGGGGAGTACTATAATATTCTTGGATTTATAAGTGGATTCTTTGATGGACTTGTTCATATTAGAGAGTATTCATCTTTAATTGAAGTAATAAATAATTTATATATTTTTCCACTTGCTATTTTTGGGCTTGGAGTTATTGCAGGGTTAGTAGTAGTGGCTAAAATTATAAATATGCTACTTTCATCAAAATATAGAAGTGTAACACTTTTCTTTATAGCTGGAATTATAGTTGTATCTATATTACAAATATGGGTAAATATTTATAAATAGAAAAAAGACAGGCACTCTTTGCTTGTCTTTTCTGTTTTTTTGAAATATAATTTATTAAAATAGGTTTTAATATAATGAGGTGAAAAGATGATTAGATATGGAGCAGAGAAAGATTACAATTTAGCAAGAGAAATATGGTTAGAAAATTTTACAGACAGTGTAGATGAGGTAGATTTTTATTTTAAAAATATATATAAAAAAGAAAATTTTTTAATATTGGAAGAAGATAGTGAGATAAAAGGATCTTTACATGAAAACCCATATAATATAAGCTTTAATAATAATCTTTTACCCTCTTTCTATATAGTTGCAGTAGCTGTATCTCCAGAATATAGAGGAAAAGGGTATATGAAAAAACTACTGAATTTTAGTTTGAATAATGCTTTTTCTAAAGGGATAGATATAGTTTTTTTAAGTCCAATTAATACTGAAATATATAGTAATTTTGGTTTTGGATATATTAGTGGTTTAGAACACTATAAAATTAAGCTGGAAGATATACCTTTTAGTACTATTAGTAAAGATATTGAGATAAAAAAGGTTAAAGAAAATGATTTTAATAGTATGATAGAACTATATAATAGAAAAATGAAAGATAATAAAATATATTTACAGAGAGATAAAAGCTATTTTTCTAGAATAAAAGCTGAGATTGAAAGTGATAATGGAAAGATATATACTTTTTATAAGGAGAAGAGGATAGTAGGATATTTAATGTGTTATTTTAAAGAGGGAGAGATAGCTATTAGAGAATTCTTCTATTCTGATATTGAAACAACTAAAACTATGTTGGCATTTTTAAAAACTTTTAAAGAGTACTATTCAGATCTTGAAGTTACTACACTTCAAGGAAGTAATTTTAATTTTCTTTTTCCCAATCAATTAAAAGTAGAAAAAAGTGAGAATCCATATATTTTGGCTAGAATTTTAAATGTAAAAAATATTTTTTCATATTTGAATATAAAGGATATCAATTTTAAAATTAAAGTAAATGATAGTATAATCAGTGAAAATAATGGTGTTTTTTCAATAGATAGAAGTGGAAATATAGAAAAATTAGAGAGTGAAGATAAATGGAATATAGATATTGATATAAGAGATTTGGCAACTCTTTTATCTGGGTATATGAGTATAGATGAACTATTAGAATTAGAAAAAATTAGAATAGATAATATTGATTTAAAAATTTTGAGAACTATATTTAAGAAAGAAAAAAACTATATTCAAGAGTTTCAATAATCAAGAAGTTTGATGAAAGGACTATGATTGTTGAGACGCAGAAGTTTTTGTGATTCATAACAAATTATCAAAAAAACAAAAAAGCTGACCTTCAGACTACGGCAGCTTTTTTGTTAGTTAAGTTAAATTTAAAATACTTTTCGAAAGGATTCTTTATGCTCTAATTATATAATAACTTATAAAAAAAGTCAAGAATTAATTTCTTACTTTTTTAGTAAATTTTATTTTCCTAGTAAAAGTTCTCTATATTCCTTAGCTGTCAACTTCTCTTTAGGAAGATTCTTTGTACTTAATTTTAAATTTAAACTTTCACCAAAATTACTATTTAATGAATTGATGTGTGTAAATGCTATAGCTAGAGCGTCAGCAGCATCATCTGGTTTTGGTATCTCCTTCATTCCTAAAAATTTTTGTACCATTAACTGAACCTGTTTCTTTTCAGCTTTTCCATAACCTGTAATCCCTATTTTTACTTGAAGAGGGGTATAACCTTGTATTTTAACTTTATTTTGTTGCCCACATAATAAAATTACTCCTCTAGCTTGTCCAACAGATATAACAGTTTTATTATTTTTAAAATAAAATAGCTCTTCAACCGCCATATGTTCTGGAGAGTATTTTTTTATAAGCTCTGTCAGTTGTTCATATATTTTACAAAGTCTTTGCTCCATTGGTAAATCTTTATCTGTATATATACAACCATAGTCTACAACATTGTATTTTCCTTTTTCGAAATCAATTACTCCATAACCTACAATAGCTGTTCCTGGGTCAATTCCAAGTACTCTCATTTTATCACTTCTCTCTATTTTTTATCTATTTAATCATAACATTTTTGTCTATTTTTTTCAATATAAGTTATTAATAATTAGTTATAGAAAGTAAAAAATACCCTATTATAGTGGGTATTTTTTGAATCCTTATTATAACTGGTTAATTATTTTTACTGGCACTTGACATATCTAATCAACTTGAAGTTGAAAACAGTTTCAATCCTTATTATAACTGGTTAATTATTTTTACGGCTGATTTTATTTAAAATAACCTTATATTCTATAAAAAAACTGTTTTTATTGTCGCTAATTTCCACTGTTTTCTTATATTATTGATAAAAAAACTTGAAGTTTTTTCCACTTTTTTATTAAATTTTGTTATTTGTCGCTAATTTTTTAACTTATTATTTCTACTTTTAAAATCAACTTTTAAATTTATAAGTGTTTTCGCTAATCATATATTTAATTCTTGTTTTTATTATAATCTATTTTTTTTAATTTTCAACTTATAATTATAATATAATGTACTCAATTATAAAATTGAGCACATTATATATAACTATATTATCTCAATTTGTCCATATCCTTTTTCACACATATAGCCAATACCAGAAAAAAATGCAAAATTAAATAAAAAGTTTATTTTACATATTTCTTCTTCACTACAATTTAATAGATATTGAATTTCTCCAATGTAGCCATCTACTTCATTATTCAATTTTACAAGCTTTGTATTTTCAATATTATAGATTCTTATTTTATTTAAAGTTTCAAAATTTAAAATATATTTTTCCCACTCTTTTATACTACTTTTAGCTAATTTTTTTTCAATATTTTTTATTATATATTTAGGTTCTAAAGTAGCAATTAATCTATCTCCTACCTTTAGAAAAAATGGAGTTATAAATTTTACTGTTAAAATATTATTATAAGTATTTTCAGAATTTAAAATATTTTCATCTAGTTGTTTAGAGTATTTATTGTTAGTATAGATATTTAAAATAATAAAATTAATATTTCCTATTTTTATTACAGATCTATCTAATTTTTTTAGAAAAAATATTCTAAATAATTTTATAATTATCTCTTCATCTATTGAACTTATTTTTAAAGAATAATTTTTATCCTCTATAATTTTATCTTTTGTTAAAAAATTAGAGATAACTATTTTTTTTATTTCATTACTAGATAAGCCACTATCTTTTAAAACAGGAGAAAGAGTATCATAATTTATAAATTTTTTTATCCTTTTCCCTATTTCTAAAGGTTTTAAATATAATGTAAAGCTACAAATCACTTTTTTCTCCTTACTCTTCTATATAGGAAAGAACTCCCCAACCAACTGGGTAATCATCAACTACTACCCTTGTATGAATATCTTTTTGCTTTTTATTAAAAAGATTTAAAGTTTTAGAGTTAAATCCACTTCCCTTTCCTATTTTAATTAGAACTTCATTTTCTTTTAAAGTTTTAGAATACTCTTTTATTTTTTCACATGTTTTTAAGCATCTATAATTATTAGATTTTTTAAAGAATAAAATATCATCTTCTAAAACTCTTTTTGACATCTCTCTTAAAGGCTCAAATATAGAAGTATCAATATAAAATTCTTTTAATTCTTTAATAGTTATACTTCCATCTTTATTTGCAGATAATTCTTTAAATTTTTTATCTAGAGTACATGGAAAGTTTTTTATAATTAAATTAAAATTAAATACTATATTATCTCCAGTAACAAAAAGTGACTTAGTAACTTCATGCATTCCCATTGGAAGAGGAGCATCTACTTTTTTTGTATTAGCTCTTTGGAAATTTCCAATTGTTATTGCAGAATTTAAAATATTACTATCAGTGATAGTTATATTTTTAAAAGGATCGAATTTAGGCTCTAAAATATTTAATCCTAATGCTTCTGCACAGACCTCTTTATCCATTTCACTCTCTTTTTTTCCACTCATAAAAGGAGCAGTTTTTAAATCACTTTTTCTTATAATGTTATAATTTAAAGTTTTATTTTTGTACTCATTTGCTATATATGCTGTTCTTATATATCCTTTTAAAGAACTTCCAGGAATATATTTTCCTTGATAATTTCCTACAAACTCACAGATGCTCAACAGATTATTTTCATTATTATTAATAGCGCCACCGATTTTACTATCATATTTTATACCTATATTTTGTGAAATAGATGATTTGTAAATATATCCAAATTTCTCATTGTAGTTATCTTTTACAAATTTTCTTATCTCTATAAATCTATCTTTTTCTATTAATTTTAAAAACTCCTCTTTTTTCTTAGAATTTAATTTTTCAAAAAATTCCTCTAAAGATATTCTAAAAAAATAGTTATCTTTTATTATATAATCACAAGAGGATAGTTCCTCTCCACTACCTATATGAATGGGAGTTACAGGAGTTAACTGACATTTAATAATTGCTATATCTCTTTTTATCATATTTCTACCTCTAATATAAATGGTATTCCTATTTGAATTATATCTTTATTTTCATGAATCTCAGTTAAAATTTTACCCTTTGTTCTGTTCTCTCCACCTTTAAATAGACTTCCAGCTTTAAAACATGAAAAAGTTTTCTTAAATGGGTTACTACCGATACCAACTTTTCCATTTTTAACTAAAGGTAAAGATTTTATAGTTGTATCATAGTCAAATTCTTTAGGAATATAGTTAGATAAAGTTATAAAACCATTTCCTTTTATATCTTCAAAACCATCAAATTTTTCAAAAGATTCAATTTTGAAACTTCCCTTTCCTATGCTTTTTTTCTTTCCAAAACCTGTTTCTTCCATATACTTTATAAGAGAGAAAAATTTTTTCTCATCGTAACAATCCTTTAATTTTATATAAATATAGATATTCTCATTTGTAAAATATTCAATAGTGGAAAAAAGTCCATTTTCCTTTGTGGTATTAGTTATTCTATTAATTCTATTGTGAATATTTTCTATAGAAACTATGTTATTTTTCTCTTGCCTATCTTCTTTTTTAGAAAATAATTTTTCCTCTAACCACTCTATATTAGAGTAATCTTCCTTTCTAAGTTGGTTAAATTCTTTAAGAGATACCTCTTTTATATTTTTAATTTTCTTTAATTCGATTGCCACTTCATGATAACTTTTCTTATATTTTTTTACTAAATATTCTACAAGATCATTAGAAATTATCTCTTTTTCAATTAATGGAAGTTTATCTCCTATAAAACCATCAGATACAATAAATGGGGGATTACTATTTTTAAATTCATCTATTACTTTTTTTAATTCCTCTTCTCCATAGATAAAAAATATAGCCCAAAGTAGATGTCCATAAATAGTATCACTTTGCCATAGAGTCATATATGATGAAAGAGGTTTTAATTTTAATAAATATGTTTTATACATTATATCCCCCCTAAATATTAATACTATCTAATCTATCTATATATGAAACTCCATCTACATCTAATTTAGTAAATTTAATTTGTCCATTTCCACGAGAAACTCCTCCACCTATTCCTTCAATAAGGAGGGCTTTTAGACTTTTTAATACTATTGTTTCAAAATATTTTTCATCTAATTTACCATTGTCATTCATATCTAAAACTTTATATGTTATTGAAAAATCAAAACTTACTCCTGCTGGGATTCTTTCAGAGTTTCTAGGTGTAGCTTTAGAAGTCAATCTATTTATATTATTTTCATATTTCCATTCACTATCAAATCCAATTCTTTCTTTTAAACTCTCTAACAATTCTCTACTTTCTTTAGATAAATAAGCATCTTTTACACTTATTCTTGTAGGTCCAGCTTGAGCTTTTTCACTTTTTTCAGCACTTCTTCCAAATATTCTACAAATTGGACAATCAGCTTCTACACAATTATGAACTTCTCCTTTTTCATCTATTTTTCCTTCAATCCATTCCATCAACATTCTCATCTTACCTTTTAATGAAGATCCCGGGATATATGGTTCTTTTGTTAAAGGATTTCTAACTATTGGACTATCATTTCCACCGATTTCTATAATATCAGAACTTCCTCCAATTCTTGTTCCTGTTATTAATTCTATAGTTCCATTTATTGTTTTTATATTTTTTAATCTCATTTTTTAATCCTCCTAATTTTATTTAGTATATGAATATCCAACTACTGTTTCAAAAAATATTGCAAAATTTTCAAATGTTTCTTTACCTTTTCCAACCTTATATTGTTTTTGAATCTCTTCTATACCTGCATATAGGAAGTTTTTTAGTGGTATTAAATTTTTATCTTTATTAACTCTATATTGAATTTTTGATTTTATTATTAAGATAAGAGGATATATTTTTTCAAAATTTTCATCACTTTTATTATTTTCTAATCTATTTCTTAAAGCTTTTATTTCATTAAAGAATGCTCTTAATTGAGCCGTAGAAACTTTTTTTAGACTTTGAGCTATCTCTTCTGCCTCTGTTGTTACTAAATCTTCACGTAGATAGCCTTTTTCATTTACAAACCCATGTTTCTTAAATTTATATTCTATCTCTTGATCAGAATGAGATGAACCTCTATTTCCTCTATTAAAATTGTTATTATTTTGCATATTTTTCTCCCCCTCTGTTTTTTCTAACAACGTAATTTAAAATAACTCTCATATATCTAGCCACAAACTCTTTTTTTCTTTCTGAAACTATAGATTCTATTCCAAAGTAACTATTTAAAATCTTTATCTCATCACTATTACTTGCTAATATTTTTTTATCAATTAAGTTTCTACTGATATCATAGGTAAAGTCAGATATATATTTTAGATATTTTCCATTTTTAGTAATCAAATATTCCTCTGCCATTGATGTATATTTTAATAATCTGTAGATAAAAGCTTGTGAAAAAATACTTTTCTTCATATTAATATCTAAAAAATTTATTAATCTTTCAACTTCATAAAACTTTTCCCATGGGATATATCTACCAAATAAAACAATTCCATTTTTACCTGATATTTTTCCAAATTCCTCATATTCTTGTACTATTTTAGCTCCATAATATATAGGTTCTTTTGATTTTAAAAGAGTTATTGCACAAGTAAGAGTTATATTTTCATTTTCCCCAGAGAAACTTTTAAAATTTTTTCTTATCTCATTTGTTTTATCTATAAGTTTATCCCAAGGACCTACAATCATAAAGTCATCTCCACCAGCATAAACTATATAATAGATATTATCTTGTTGTAAATTTTCTTTTATCCAGTAAGAGAAGAAGCTATTTAACATTCTACTTATTGTAGAAATCCTAGAAATAGATGTAATATCTTTTAAAGTATTTCCTTCTTCATCTAATTCGGTTGTTTTTAGTCCATAATTAATTATAATTCCTAGATTATCTACATCCCCTTTTAGCAGTCCTAAATTATTAGAAGATGCTAAACTTGCAATTTCTTCAAATGTCATTGTATTTCCTGAAGTGTTTATTGGAGTTATACCACCATAGTAATCTCTAATTTCAGGATAGTCGTTATTGAAAGTTAAATCTTCATAAGAAACTACTAAAAATGGATTATTTTCAATCGTTTCCTCATTATAGAATTTGCATTTTATTCCAAATAATTCTAAGTCTTCTTGAATTTCAAAATTTCCTAGATAGAAAGATATTTTTTTAGTTTTAGTAACTTTTTCTCCAAGTTCAAAATCTCTATTACAATAATCACAATTTTCATCTTTGATAGTTAATCTTTTACCACAAATTTTACATTGCTGAATTTCATCATTAACTTTAATATTTTTACTAAATATTTTTTTCTCAAATATCTGGTTTTCAAAAACCTCTTTTGCAAACTTATTTAATTTATTTTCATTTAATAAATCATTTATTTCTGTATATTTTTGAGAAAACTTTAATCCTAAATCATTTCCTGTTAATTCTACATAGGTACAATTAAAAAATAATTCTCCTAGATACTCCTTATATAAAAAACTATTTATCTCTGTCACTGCTGTTTCTAAATTTTCTCTTATGTATTCATTATTTGGAGCTAAAATATAGAACTTTCCACTAGATGAGATAATTATATTTGCAAAACTTAGATTAAACTCTTTTATCAGCTTATAAGAGATAATATCTGTTAAAAGCTTTATAAAGAAAGATCTAAATCTAAGACGTTTAGATGCTCCTTCTGTTGATTTAATACCAAAAATATAATTTTGTATTCCTGAAATATCTCCACCTATTAAAAGAAAATAATTTTCTTTTTTAGAATTTGTAATATTTACATAAGATCCCTTGCTAAAATCTCTCTCTTTTTCAATTAGGTAATCATAGATACATAGTGCTATTGCACTTGTTGTACTTAAATGATCATATAGAGATATCTCACAGAAATTTTTTTGAGTATCTGATGGAATACACCAACAATATTTTTTTATCAACTCTCTTAAAGAGGTATAGAGAGTGTCAAAAGAATCAGTTTTTATATTTTTAACCTCTTTTAAAAATCTATCAATATGTTTTTCAAGTTCTCCATCACTATTTTCTTCAAAAGGAGTTGGGAAAATAGTATTAAAATTAAATGGTGATATATGATATCTATTTTTATCTTCAGTATTTTCTTTCTTATCAAGAGAAATACCTGAAAAAATACAATCTAAAGGGACAGTTTTAAAATTTCTAACTGCATTTTCATCATCGTTTCTTTCAGAAGAGGAAAAATTATCAGCTGTTGAAACAATAGTTGCAAGTCTTCTTAATCTTTTATCTGTAATTTTATTTATCCACATATTTTCAGGCATTGCAGAGCTTTCGTGATGTTTTAATACCATCTCTTCTAAATATTTATCTTCTTTTAATAGAAAAATTTTTTCTAAATATTTTACAAACCATAAAGATAGATATGGGTGTTTTTTCTCTATGATATGATTATTTTTTATAAAATTATCGCATCTATTTAGCATTTTACCAATATCATGTAATAATCCAGCTAAAGCTACACGTTCTCTATCATTTGTTATCTCTACCATTTGTTTCACCTTCTTTTATCATTTTTATTCTTCCCATTCCGATACTTTTTCTTTTTCCCAAAGAGATATCATTAGGCATAAAGACATTTGTTGAAAATTCTCCAGTAAATCCTAATATATTTGTATTCTTTTGCTTTAAGATAATTTCATTAAATTTTCCCACTACTTTTATTTGTTTTTCTATCCAAATACCACACATTTTAAATAATTCAAGAAGATTATTAGCTAACTGTTTACTTAAATCTAACTTTCCTTCTTTATATTTTAGATAATTTTTATCATTTAAAGCTAACCAAATAGTCTCAAATCTATATTTGTAATTTTTTTCATCATCAATATAGAGATCTGGAAAAGTTATATTAATATTTAAAGTGACATCTATTTCCTCTTCGCCTATTTTTACTTTTTTTATATCTGTAATTTTTTCAAGAAGAATATCTCCCCCTTTGTCTATTCCTATTAAAGTAAGCTTTCCGTCAATTACTTTATATTGAATAAAAGAAAAATCATAATTAAATTCAAAATCTGTTTTATGATTATGAAACATAATGTTTTCTCTAAAGTAATTTCCAAAAAATCCTCTTAATTTTTCAGCATCACTATTTTTGAATCTTTTTTTTGTTTCTAGTGTAATTTTAATAAGTTTCATATTTTTAAACCTCTTATATCAAAATATAATATTTAGAATTTACATAGAAAGAATGGGCTTTATCACTTTTCTCATATAATTTCTTTTCCTTTTTATATATAAGCATATCTTCTAACTCTAATCCTTGCTCTTTTCCAATCTCCTTTATGGCATTATTGAAAGTTTCAACTTTTGTTTTAAATGTTGCTAAATTTTTTCTAAATCTATTTTGTCTATTTTCTTCACTTTCTCCAACTTTATACTTAGCAAGTTTTTTAAACAAAACATCTTTTCCTAAACTGTCTTTAGGTGAACTTAATATTTCACGAATTAGATCAGCACCTTTATTATTTAAAAACTTTAATCTTTTATCACTATTAATATCTATTTTTAAATTGTATTTTTCAATATAAATCTCATTATTTTTAAAATAAAACTCTCCATTTAAGTTTTCTTTTAAAGAGATTGCAGGAGTCATAGCTTCTAAATTTTCTTTTATATTCATTTCAATGATATCTCTTATTTTTCCATTTTCTCTCATAAAATTTTTTTCTAACTCTTTATCATTAATATCTATTTCACTTAAAATATTCTTTTTAATATCGTTTATAAATTTAGTATAGTAATAATTTTCTTCGGAATTATCTTTTACTTTTCCTTTAAAATATTCAAGTACAAAATAGAAATATATCTCTTTTTTATATTCATTTAGGAAATAAGCATCATCTTCTATTTCATCTAAAGATATTTGGAAAGTTTTTAAGAAGCTATCTAACCAAGGATAATTTACTATTTCTTCTCCCTCTTCATTTAATATAATTACCTTTAAAAGTTCTACTAAAAACTTTTTAACTTGTAATTTAAACTCTCTTTTATACTCTTTTCTTTCACATAAACTAATAAAGAATTCTTCAACTCTTTTATAGAAAACAGTGTAATCAAGATTTATCATCACTTCAAAAGAGAAGAGTTTAGCTAAATTATTATAGAAAAATTGCATTTCTTCATTATTTAATCTATTATAGAAACTTTCAACCCCTTCAAAGTTATATTTTTCCAAAAGATCATTGATTTCAACATAAAATCTCATATTTTCCCTTCTTGGTTCAATCATTATATTTAATTTTGAATTAAAGGGAATATTTTTTAATCCATTTTCTTTGTACTTTTTAACTTGAATTTCCTGCCAATTTATAGCTTTTATCTCATTTTCAACTGCCAATTTATATAGACATATAGTTATTATTTTCATTCCTAAAGTTATGTCTATAATGCAATTATTTTTATCTAATTTTAGTTTTTTTAAAGTTTCATTTATACTATTTTGAATTGAAAGAAATGTATAATCAGTTACTAAAACTCCAACTATATTAATCTCACTATAATTTTCTTTGATTCTATTAAATGTATTTATAGTTTGTTCTGTATATAATAGAAAAAATGTATCTAAATTTGGAAATATATTTATATTTCTATCATAGATATTTTCTTTAAATTTCTCTTTTTCTTCACTATATGAAAAACTAACACAAGATATTAAACCTTTTATTTTTTCAGTATCTATTTTTTCTTCTATCTGATTTTTTTGTCTTCCTATATTTTTTAGATAAATTTTCTCTAGCTGTTTAATCTCTTTTTCTGTTAAATTTTCTTCGTATAGATATTTAGATAGCAGTTCTTTTTCTTCAGTACTGCAATTATTAAATTGATTTAAAACTTTGCTATAATCTTTTTCCATTAACTCACCCCATGAACTTTTTATAGATTATACTATAAATCAATTACCTTTTTTTCAAAAGATTACCAAATTTAAAGTAATTGGTTATTTGTTTTAATACTTGATATTATTATAGATTATTTAGTGTAGATTTTCAACATAATTAGTCTATAAATAAAAAATATACCCTAAAAAGAGTACATTTATAATCCTTATTATAACTGGTTAGTTATTTTTACTAATTACAAAGAAATTGTTTTTAATATTATGGAGGGTGAAAATAGGTTTCAATCCTTATTATAACTGGTTAGTTATTTTTACTGGTAGAACACTGGTACTTATCGAGAATAAATATTCAATGAGTTTCAATCCTTATTATTACTGGTTAGTTATTTTTACTATTAAGCTCGTATGTGGATAAGAAGTTCGCAAGCCTGAAGGACGTTTCAATCCTTATTATTACTGGTTAGTTATTTTTACAAAATGAGAAATAAAATTTTTAATTTAGTTGACAGAAATTGCAGAGGTTTCAATCCTTATTATAACTGGTTAGTTATTTTTACATATTGATTATTTCAAAGATTATTACATAGATCATTTTAAGTTTCAATCCTTATTATTACTGGTTAGTTATTTTTACAGCTAATTTTATTTAAAACAACCTTATATTCTATAAAAAAACTGTTTTTATTGTCGCTAATCTCTTTTGTTTTTCACTAAATTTAATGAAAAAAATATAGTTTTTTTCTACTTTTTTTAATTTTTTTGTTATTTGTCATTAATGTTTTAGTTTGTTATTTCTAATTTTAAAGTAAAAAAATTATGTGATAAGTGTTTTCGCTAATTATTTATTTATAATTTTTACTTTATTATAATTCATTTTTATTAATTTTTCAACTTAAATTTCTTATTATCTTATTAAATAAATATAAAGTCATTTTCAATATAGTATAAGTTTATACTTTTACCAAAGAATTTTATATTTTTAAAATCTTTTTCACATATTTTAAAAATGTAAATAGAGTCATTTTCTTCTAGTTTTATATTTTTAATTCCATTTATTATATTTTTAATTTTATTTTTTTTTAGATCACCAAAAAATACTGAATTTTGAACTCTTAATAATCCATAGAAAAAAAGAAGTTCTATAATTTCATTTCTTGTTTTATTTTTTATAATATCATAGGTTATTATTATCTTCATTTTTCTCCTAAAAAAATAAAAATTGTTCAAATAATTCTAAATCTTCAATATCAAAAGTTTTTCCCATAAAGTAAGATTCTTTAAAATCATTTTCACATAGAGGGCATAGTAATATAGAATCTTTTTCATTTTCTACATTTTCTATCCAATTTTGAATTTTTTTAAATAAATATTTCTTCTTAATATTACCAATAAAAACTGATTTTTGAATTCTTATAAAATTTTCACTTAATAAAAAATCGCTAAAGTCTTTTCTTATTTTTGAACTACTAATATCATAACTTATTATATATTTCATCTTTCATCAATTCCTTTACAAGTAGATTAGCTTTTTTTCTTATTATTTCTTCAAATTTTATTTTTTTGCCATTATATTCAATGATATTATTTAACCTTGAATAAAGTTCTTGTATTATTACTTTTTTACCATTGGAATTTATTTTTCTTTCTTCTAAATCAAAATCACTTTTATTTAACATTTTTTTACTAAATAATAGGAATGTTATTTCCCAACCTAAAAATCTAAAAGGCTCTATAAAATCGTAAACTAAGGATTTTCTATTTTTTCCTAATGAATGAATTATTCCAATTTGAATATCTAACCCTGCTAATGTTAGAGATTTTTCTATTTTAAAATATAGAACTCCAAAAATATAGTTTAATACAATGTTATAAGGTTCTGTAGCTCCCTGTGTTTCTCTTTTTTCAAATTGCCAAGATTTAGGTAAGAATTTTTTTATATTTTCAAAATATACTACACTTGCTCTTCCTTCATATCCCATTATAATATTATTATATTGTTCACAATTTAAATCTATCTTTCTGATATTTTCAATTAAAAAATTAAATTCTTTTTCTATCTCAAGGAAATTATTTGTTATTCCTCTTCTTGAATATATTTTTTGTAAATGTGATTTTTGATTATTAATTTTTTCAATAATCCATTACTTTCCAATATTTTTTCCAAAAGAAGTTGGAAATTTTTTTAATTGAGTTATTTTTATTTCAGGATTTATATTGTAAATAACACTGCTAATATTACCATAAATATTTCCATACTCATCTATAAAATAGATGTTTATATCTTTTAAAATTGCATTTTTAATAAAGTTTGTAGTAAGAGTACAACCTTGGTTTATAAGTATATTATCTATGTTGTCAAAAGAAAGGTGTTTAGTTTTTTCATCTTTATTTTCTAAAATAAAATACCCTTTTTCATAAGAGATTTTTGTCCCTATTTTTTCTATAAATAGATCCATATTATTCCTCCTTTTAACATTATTATGTATAGGATATCATTAAAAAATTACTTTTTTTTCTAAAAATTACTTTTTGCTTTTTAGATAAAAATAATTTTTTGTAATAATAATAGACTAAAATAATATAAATATATATTGTGTAAGGAGGAAAAATTTATGTTTTTTGAACAACTGAACTTTTATTATGATTCTTATATAAAATATTTTAAGGTAAATCAGAAAATTATATTATTAAAACAAATTAAAAGCAGAGAAAAAATGTTTATTCTTTTACATGAAAATAAAAAAATATCTCTTGATACCTTGATATTAAATGAAATAAGGATCTCTTATGATTTTAAAACTTACAGATATTTATATCTTTTATCAAAAATAAAAATTTCTGAAAAAAATATTGTTTCTTTTCAAAAATTATTTCTGCAATTTATAAAAGAAAATTTATATAATGAAACTTACTTGAATCATTTGCATTATATATTGCTTTCTACAAAAAATTTTTCTTTAGATAAGATGGAAACAGAAACATTTATTATTTCTTTGAAAAATAAACCTATTTTTAATTTATATATTAAAGATTTTATAATGCTTTTAGGATATTTTGGAAGTGAAAATTCAATAAAATTTTTTATTAAATTAATTGATGTTTTTCCTAATATGAAAGAAGAATTTTTTTTGAGTATAGGAAAAATAATAGCTTTAAATGATAGTATTTCTAAAATAACTTTGGAAAAGTATATTAACTATTTAATAAAATATCTAAATAGAAAATCAACAATTTTATATTCAGATAATTGTTTTTTTTCTTTAATTGTGATAATTTTAAAATTTTCTAATTGTATTAATGGTAGTCTTTTAAATAAATTATCTAATACTATTTTTATTTGCAAAGAAAATTTTTTAATGAAAAAAATTCTTTTAAAAGTATTAGCTAATCTTCCACTAAATGAGCTAGAGTATAATATATATTTTAAAAAACTTAATAACAATAATTTTTTGTAACCTAATTATTGAAAATAAATGTTCTAAATAAGAAAATAAATAAGCATCAATAAAGTATATTATGATAAAAAATAGAACTGTTTATGTATTTAAAATACTTGACTAATGTATTAATAGAATGTATAATTGACATAAGATAAAAATAAAATTTTTAAGGTTTGTATTATACAATTAAAAGGGAAGTTAAGTGCAAAGCTTACACGGTCCCGCCACTGTAAAGATGATGAAAGCAAGAATACCACTGAATTATTTTGGGAAGGCTTGTTAGTAGGAAGAATCTGAGTCAGGAGACCTGCCTTAAAAACTTTACGACTATCCTGCGGGGACGGGGAAGTGTTAGCAACTTCTCTCCAGTAAATTTTATGGAGGAGAAAAAATTGTTCATCATTAGTAAACAAAAAATATATAAAAATAGATTAAGAATGACTATATATTATTACAATCATCAAATTAAAGTTTAATTTTGGTGTTTTTTTAATTTATTAGTCATTCTTTTTTTAATTAAAATTTTGTGAGGAGCATGAGTATGAAACATAGAAATATTATGATAGTTGGAACATCATCTGGAGCAGGAAAGAGTATAACTGTAACTGGACTTTGTAGAGTTTTTCATAGAGATGGTTACAAGGTAGCACCATTCAAATCTCAAAATATGGCACTAAATTCATATATAAGTAAAACAGGTGGAGAGATGGGAAGAGCTCAAGTTGTTCAAGCTATGGCATCAGGAATTGAACCAGAGGCATATATGAACCCTATTCTTTTAAAACCTACAACTGCTAGAAAAATTCAAGTTATTGTAAATGGAAAATCTATTGGAAATATGAGTGGACTTGAATATGGGAAGTTTAAAACTTCTTTGAAGCCAGAGATTATGAAGTCTTATGACTATATTAGAGAAAACTTTGATATCTCTGTAATTGAGGGGGCAGGAAGTCCAGTTGAGATAAATATAAAAGAGGAAGATATAGCTAATATGGGAATGGCTAAAATGGCTGATGCTCCAGTAATATTAGTTGCAGATATAGACAGAGGGGGAGTTTTTGCATCTGTCTATGGAACAATTATGCTTATGACTCCAGAAGAAAGAGCAAGAGTAAAAGGGGTAATTATCAACAAATTTAGAGGAGATGTAAATATATTAAAACCTGGATTATCAAAGCTTGAGGAGCTAACAAGAGTACCAGTTATTGGGGTAATGCCTTACAGTGATATTGATATAGAGGATGAGGATAGTCTTACAGATAGATTTAAAAATTCTAAGGAAAATAAAGGTATAAAAATATCTGTAATAAAATTAAAACATATATCTAACTTCACAGATATTGATGCTTTAAGTATTCAAGATGATGTAACTATCAACTATGTAACCTCTGCTGATAAGCTAGGAAATGAAGATATGATAGTTATTCCAGGTTCTAAAAACACTATTGATGATTTAAAAGATATTAAAGATAGGGGAATAGCTACCGAAATTATCAAAGCATCGAGAAATGGAACTGTAATTGTAGGAATTTGTGGTGGTTTCCAAATTCTTGGTGAAAGAGTAAAAGATCCTTATGGAATAGAAAGTGACATCAAAGAGATTCCAGGACTTGGAATTTTAGATACAGAAACAGTAATGGAAAAGGAGAAAAACACTATTCAATATACTGGTAAGTTAGTAAATACGAAAGGTATATTAGAGGGACTTGATGGAACAGAGATAAAAGGTTATGAGATACATCAAGGGGTAACTGTTGGAAATGAATCTTCAGTAACAGAGGATGATCATATAGTGGCAGTTGTTAAGGATAATATTTTTGGAACATACCTTCATGGAATTTTTGATAATGAAAAGGTAACAAGAACTATTTTAAATAGAATTAGAGATAAAAAAGGTATGGAGCAACTTGGTGAGGGAATTACCTTTGATGAGTACAGAGAGAGAGAGTTTGACAAACTTGAGAAAGTTGTTAGAGAGAATATAGATATTAAAAAGATATATGAGATACTAGGTGATTAAAAATGAATTTTTTAGCAAAATATGGAATAGCTTATATAATGGACCTGATTTTTGGAGATCCCCACTGGTTTCCACATCCTGTAAGATTTATAGGAAAGCTTATTTCAACATTGGAGAAAATATTATACAAGGCTAAAAATAAGAAGCTAACAGGTGGATTATTGATGATAATTACAGTGGGAACAACAGCAGTTGTATCTTATTATTTAGCAAAACTATCACAAGGGCTTGAGGTGTTTTTCCTCTATACAACTTTAGCAACTAAAAGTCTTGCTGATGAGGGATTTAGAGTTTGTAAAGTTCTTACAGATGGAGATTTGGAAAAGGCTAAGAGAGAGTTATCATATTTAGTAAGTAGAGATACTGGGAATATGGATGTAAGACAGATTACAAGAAGTGTATTAGAAACAATAAGTGAAAACTCTGTTGATGGAGTGATAGCACCTATGTTTTTTGCCTTTGTAGGAAGTTTGTTCACTATTGGTGGTGTTTCTCTTGCTCTACCTTTCGCAATGGGATACAAGGCTATAAATACATTAGATTCAATGGTTGGATATAAAAATGAAAAATATATGGACTATGGAATGGTATCAGCAAAAACAGATGATGTGGCAAACTTTATACCTGCAAGATTGGTAGGGGGGGTTATAATTCCAATAGCAGCTATGATGTTAAGAATGAACTATAAAGGGGCATGGAGAGTGTTTTTTAGAGATAGATTGAACCATTCAAGTCCTAACTCTGGTAACTCTGAAGCAGCTTTTGCAGGAGCTTTAGGGGTACAATTTGGGGGTAAAACAAGCTATTTTGGAAAAGTGTATGATAAACCAACTATTGGAGATAGATTAAAGTGCTTTGACTTGAGAGATATAAAAAGAGCTATTAGACTTCTATATGTTACATCTTGGGTTGGACTAGCTCTATTTACAATAATAAGATACAGTATATCTTTAATTTTCAGCATTTAAGGAGTGAAAAATGGATTTACATGGTGGTAATATATATAGACTTCAAAGAGAGGGAAAGGACAATCTACTAGATTATAGCTCAAATATCAACCCCTTAGGAGTCCCAGAAAAATTTAAAGAGAGAGTGATTAACAGTTTTCATATATTGGAGAAATACCCAGATCCAGAATATGTGGAGTTAAGAGAGAATATAGCTAAATACAATGGAGTAAAATTGGAAAATATAGTTGTGGGAAATGGAGCAACAGAGATTCTATTTTTACATATGAAAGCTATGAAACCTAAGAAAACTCTTATAGTAGCTCCAGCCTTTGCTGAGTATAAGAGAGCTTTGGATACAATAGAGAGTGAGATTTTATACTATCCACTTTTAGAGGAAAATAGTTGGAATTTAGATGTAGAAAACTTTTTAAAAGAGTTACCACAATGTGATTTAGTAGTGATTTGTAATCCTAACAACCCCACAGGAAGCTTTATACCTCTTGAAAAGATTAAAAGAATAAATAGTGAACTTGAAAAAAGGGGGATAAAACTATTTATAGATGAAGCTTTTATTGAGTTTGTAGAGGATTGGGAAAATCAAACAGCTATTCTCTTAAAAAGCAAAAATATATTTATTATGAGAGCTTTAACAAAATTCTTTGCAGTGCCTGGGGTTAGGCTTGGATATGGAATAGCCTTTGACAGTGAAGTTTTAAAGAAGATGGAAAGTTACAAAGAGCCTTGGAGTGTAAACTCATTTGCAGAACTTGCAGGGAAAACAATGCTTTGGGATAGTGAGTATATAGAAACAACTGAAAAATGGATAGCTGAAGAGAAAAAGTGGTTCTTTGAAGAGAGTCAAAAAATAGAAAATATAAGAACTTACAAGACAAATGTAAACTTTATTTTAGTAAAGCTTTTAAAATATAACTCATCATATGTGAGAGAAAAGATGATTGAAAAAGGTGTAGTTGTAAGAGATGCTTCTAATTTTCAATATCTAAATGAGAACTATATCAGACTTGCAATAAAAAATAGAGAGAATAATATAAAAGTTTTAAAAGCGTTGGAAGAGGTGATGAGATGAAAGCATTTATGTTAGCAGGAACAAACAGTGGAATAGGTAAAACTACTGTTTCAATGGGGCTGATGTCACTATTTGATAATGTTTCACCTTTTAAAACAGGACCAGACTATATTGACCCTGGGTTTCATCAATTTGTAACTGGAAACAAGAGCTATAACCTAGATCTTTTTATGATGGGAGAAGAGGGAGTTAAATATAGTTTCTATAAACATCAAAAGGATATCTCTATAATAGAAGGAGTTATGGGGCTATATGATGGGGTGGACAATACCCTTGACAACAATAGTTCAGCTCATCTTTCAAGAGTTTTAGGAGTTCCTGTGATACTGGTAGTTGATGGAATAGGAAAATCAACAAGTATTGCAGCTCAAGTTCTGGGATATCAGATGCTAGACAGGAGAGTAAATATAGCTGGGGTAATTATAAATAAGGTTTCTAGTGAAAAAACCTATGCAATATTTAAAGAGGCTATTGAAAAATATACAGATATAAAGTGTTTAGGTTATGTGCCTAAAGATGATAGTTTGCATATTGGAAGTAGGCATCTTGGGCTTTTACAAGCAGAAGAGATTGGAGATCTAAAATCTAAAATAGATAGATTAAAAGAGACTCTATATAAAACTTTAGATGTAGAGGGAATATTAGAAATCGCCTCACAAGTTGAGATGAAAGAGGTAAAAAATCCCTTTGAAGATAAAAAAGATATGTATAAGGGAATGAAAATGGGAATAGCTAAAGATGGTGCTTTTAGTTTCTATTATAATGATAATATAGAACTTTTTAACCATTTAGGAATTGAAACTATATTCTTTTCTCCTGTAAAAGATAAAAAAATTCCTGAAAACTTAGATATATTGTATTTTGGTGGTGGCTATCCTGAATCTTTTGCCAAAGAGATAGGAGAAAACCAAGAGATGTTAAACTCCATTAGAGAATTTGCTGAAAATGGTGGGAAGATCTTTGGAGAGTGTGGGGGATTTATGTTCTTATCTAAAGAGATAGAGATGCTAGATGGAACTATCTATCCAATGTGTAATTTAGTTAGTTGTAGTGTAAAAATGGGAAATCGTCTGGATATATCTCGTTTTGGCTATATAAATATATTGAAAGATGGAAAGGTTGTAGCTAGAGGGCATGAGTTCCACTACTCTAAGATAAAAGAGGTTTTAGAGGAGCAAAGGGGATATCTAGCTGAAAAACCTAATGGGAAAAATTGGAAGTGTATATTTGAAAATAAAAATGTAAAGGCTGGTTACCCTCATATACACTTTTTTACAGGCTTTGAATTATTAAAAGATATATTAAAGTAACTACTTAACTATCTATATTTAAAAAGAAAAATACTATCCCGATATCAACTGTAGCCGTAATTTCCAAAAGTAGAGGAGTGTAAACGACTACTACTTTTGAGACACAGGCGAAGTCCTGTGTTACATTAAGGATAACAGAAACTCCGTTTTTACATCTTAATAATCAAAGTTGTTCCTTGATTAAAGGCTAGTTGATATTAAAAATATAAGTTTTAATAATTTAGATTTAAAAGATAATCTAGTATTATGAAAATTAAACTTTAAACTAGATAATTTTTTATAAAATTTAGTTATTTAAGTAGATATAAAATAAATATAAGGAAGGTAAAATATGAATAATTATATAAAAGTACCACAAGATATTGAAAAAAGAAGTTTTGAAATTATTGGTGAGGAACTAGGAGAAAAGATCAATCTATTTAATGAAGAAACTCTACCAATAGTAAAAAGAGTTATCCATACAACTGCTGACTTTGAATATGCTGATCTAATTGAGTTTAGAAACAATGCTATTGAAAGTGGAAAAAAAGCTTTACAAGATGGGTGTAAAATCTATTGTGACACAAATATGATAGTAAATGGAGCAAGTAAAATGGTACTATCTAAATTTGGTTGTGAAGCTTATTGTTTAGTAGCTGATAGCGAAGTTGCTAAAGAAGCTAAAGAGAGAGGAGTTACAAGATCAATAGTTGGAATGGAAAAAGCAGCTAAAGATCCTAGAACTAAGATATTTTTAATTGGAAATGCACCTACTGCTCTTTATCAATTAAAAGAGATGATAGAGAGAGGAGAGATTGAAAAACCAGCTCTTGTAGTAGGAGTTCCTGTAGGATTTGTTGGGGCAGCAGAATCAAAAGAGGCATTTAAAGCTTTAGATGTACCATACATAACTATCAATGGAAGAAAAGGGGGAAGTACAGTAGCTGTATCAATTTTACACGGTATTCTATATCAAATGTATAAAAGAGAGGGATTCTAATGGCTGAGGAGCTAAGGAGTGGTTATACCACTGGAACATGTGCAGCAGTAGGAACTAAAGCAGCACTAGAGTATCTTCTATATGGAAAAAGATCTAAAGAGGTTGAGATTACAACTTTAAATGGGATAGATTTGAAAATACCTGTATTAGCTTTAAGAGGTAGAAAAAACTTTGCCTCTTGTGCAATAAAAAAGTTTGCTGGAGATGATCCAGATGTTACAAATGGTATAAGTATCTGTGCAAAAGTTGAGCTGGTAAAGGAGTTGCCAAAAGTTGAAAGGGGACACTATTTTGACAAATTTCTTTTAGTTGGTGGTAGAGGAGTAGGAGTAGTTACAAAGAGAGGGTTACAAGTTGAGTTAGGAAAATCTGCAATTAACCCTGGACCTCAAAAAATGATAGCTCAAGTTGTAAATGAGATGCTAGAGGATAGGGATATAAAGGCAGTTGTTACAATATATATTCCAGAGGGAAGAACAAAGGCTCAAAAAACCTTTAACCCTAAGTTAGGAATAAAAGGTGGAATCTCTGTTTTAGGCTCTACTGGAATAGTTAAACCTATGAGTGAAGAGGCATTGAAAGATTCAATGTTTGCTGAATTAAAAGTGTTAAAGATGGATAAAGATAGAGATTGGGTAATATTTGCCTTTGGAAACTATGGTAAAAACTATTGTGAAAGACTTGGGCTTGATCTTGAACAGATGATAGTTATCAGTAACTATGTTGGGTTTATGGTAGATTCAGCAGTAAAATTGGGATTTAAGAGAATACTTCTTCTAGGGCATATAGGTAAGGCAGTTAAAATAGCTGGTGGAATCTTTAACACTCACAGTAGAGTGGCAGATGGAAGAATGGAGATAATGGGAGCAAATGCTTTTTTAATAGGTGAGAAACCTGAAAATATTAGAAAGATATTGGAAGCTAACACTGTTGAAGAAGCTTGTGACTATGTGGAGAAAAAAGAGTTGTTCACTCTATTAGCTGAAAAGGTTAAGAAAAAAGTAATTGAATATAGTAGAACAGATGATTTAACATGTGAATCTCTACTGTTCTCTTTTAAAGGTGAAACTTTAGGATATAGCAGTGGATTTTACAAGTTGGCAGGTGAAGTAGCTAATGAATAAAATATGTGTAGTTGGACTTGGTCCAGGAAATTTAGATTTTTTAACTGGAGCTGGAAGAAAAGCTATTGAAACTTGTGAAGTGGTAATAGGTGGAAGTAGACAGCTAGAGGAGTTAGATGAACTAATTTCAAAAGATTGTGAAAAATATATTTTAGGAAAGCTCTCAGAGGTAGTTGATTTTATTAGAAGTAGAGAGGGGAAAGATATAACAGTTGTAGTATCTGGAGATACAGGATTTTATAGCTTACTTCCCTTTCTAAAGAGAAATTTCAGAGATGAGGAGTTAAAAGTTATTTCTGGAATCTCTTCATATCAATATCTTTTCTCAAGAATAGGTGAGTGTTGGCAAAATTATACCCTTGCTAGTGTTCATGGAAGGGACTTTGATTATATTGAAGGTTTAAAAAATGGAACTGGTGTTGTACTTTTAACAGATGAGAAAAACACTCCATACAATATAGCTAAAAATATTTATCAAAGTGGAATTGAAGATATAGAGATAGTTATAGGAGAGAGATTGTCATATCCTGATGAAAAGATAACAAAACTAGCTGTAAATGAGTATGAAAAATTAAATAGAGAATTTAAAATGAATATAGTAATTTTAAGAAAGAGAGCTTAAAGGAGAAGATTATGCATATCTATGATAAAGATTTTATACATGGAGAGCTACCGATGACTAAACAAGAGGTGAGAGCTGTATCAATAGCTAAACTTCAATTGGAAGATGATTCTGTTTTGATAGATGTAGGAGCTGGAACTGGAACTATTGGAATAGAGGCTGCTACATATATAAAAAATGGTAAGGTTATTGGAATAGAGAAAGAGGAGAAGGGGCTAGAGGTAATTAGAGAGAATGTTAAGAAGTTTAACCTAGATAATTACTTTTTAATCTATGGAAGAGCTCCTGAAAATATTCCAGAGATAAACTATGACAGAATGTTTATTGGTGGCTCAACAGGTGGAATGAGAGAGATAGTGGCTCATTTTATGCAATATTCAAAGAAAAATAGTAGATTAGTGATAAATGCTATCACATTGGAAACATTGAGTAGTTCAATGGAGATATTGAAAGAGTTTGGTTTTAAAGATATTGAAGTTGTAAACTTAATGGTAGGTAGAGGCAAAAAAGTTGGACCATATACAATGATGTATGGAGAAAACCCAATATATATAATAACAGTTGTTAAGGAGGAAAAAATTTAAATGGCGAATAAATTTTATGGAATAGGTGTTGGAGTAGGGGATCCAGACCAAATCACTTTAAAAGCGATTAAAACTTTAAAAAAATTAGATGTGGTAGTTTTACCAGAGGCAAGAAAAGATATTGGAAGTACAGCTTATTCAATAGCTAAAGAGTATCTTAAAGATGATGTTGAACTTGTATTTATGGAATTTCCTATGCTAAAAAATCCTTTAGATAGAGTAGAGGGAAGAAAAGCTAATGCAAGATTAGTTGAGAAATACCTAGATGAAGGTAAAAATGTAGGGTTCCTAACAATTGGAGATACTATGACTTATAGTACTTATGTATATATTCTTGAGCATTTAGATGGAAAATATGAAGTTGAAACAGTACCTGGAATCTCATCATTTGCTGATATCTCATCAAGATTTAATCTACCAATAGTTATGGGAGATGAATCATTAAAGATAATCGGACTAAGTGAAACAACTGATATTGAAAAAGAGATCAATGAAAGTGATAACCTTGTATTTATGAAGGTTAGTAGAAACTTTGATAGATTAAAAGAGGCTCTTATTAAAACTGGAAATATGGATAATATTATCCTTGTTTCAAATTGTGGGAAGGAAAATCAAGAGGTTTATTTCGATATCTCTCCTCTAAAAAAAGAAGATATTCACTATTTTTCAACAATGTTACTAAAAAAAGGAGGAATTGAACAATGGAAAAAGTTTGTTTCATAGGAGCTGGACCTGGGGACCCAGAATTAATCACAATTAAAGGGCAAAGAATAGTTAAAGAGGCAGATATTATCATATATGCAGGATCACTTGTACCTAGACAAGTAATAGAGTGTCACAAAGAGGGAGCAGAGGTATATAACTCAGCATCTATGACTTTAGAAGAGGTTATGGATGTTACAATTAAAGGGATAAAAGCAGGGAAAAAAGTTGCTAGAGTTCATACTGGGGATCCAGCTATTTTCGGTGCTCACAGAGAGCAAATGGACGTTTTAGACGAACATGGAATAGAATATGAAGTTATTCCAGGGGTAAGCTCATTCTTAGCCTCAGCAGCAGCAGTTAAAAAGGAATTTACTCTTCCATCAGTTTCTCAAACAGTTATCTGTACTAGATTAGAGGGAAGAACTCCTGTACCTGAAAAGGAATCACTTGAAAGTCTTGCTACTCACAGAGCATCAATGGCTATCTTCCTTTCAGTTCATATGATTGGAGATGTAGTAAAAAGACTTGCTACTTCATACCCTATGACAACTCCAATAGCTGTTGTTCAAAGAGCTACTTGGGAAGATCAAAAGATAGTTATTGGAACATTGGAAACAATAGAGGAAAAAGTAAAAGAGGCTGGAATCTCTAAAACAGCTCAAATTTTAGTTGGAGATTTCCTAGGTAATGAGTATGAAAAATCTAAACTTTATGATAAAACTTTCACACACGAATTTAGAAAGGGAATAGAGTAAGATGAAACTTGCAATTTGGAGTGTTACTAGGGGAGCTGGAAGATTGGCAAAACTTTATGGTGACACTCTTAAAGCTCAAATATATACTTTGAAAAAATTCAATATTGAAGATACAATTCAAATGGAAAATTTCACAGAAACCCTTGAAAAAGAGTTTAATAACTATGATGGGCATATTTTTATAATGGCGACTGGTATAGTTGTTAGAAAAATATCTACTTTAATAAAAAGTAAAGATATAGATCCAGCAGTTGTAGTTATTGATGAAGGGGCTCATTTTGTGATCTCTCTACTTTCTGGACACCTTGGTGGTGCAAATGAGTTAGCAGAGATAATAGGTGAGAAGTTAAATCTTTTACCAATTATCACTACAAGTTCAGATGTAACTGGAAAGATAGCTGTTGATACACTTTCTCAAAAACTCAATGGGGAGTTAGAGTCTTTAGAAAAGGCTAAAAATGTAACTTCATTGGTAGTTGATGGGAAAGGAGTGGATATAAAACTACCTAAAAATGTTGACTTTGATAAAAAGGGAGATATTGAAGGGGTTATAATAGTTTCTAATAGAGAAAATATTGAAAGTGTAAGAATCTATCCTAAAAATCTTGTTTTAGGTATAGGTTGTAAGAGAGGAACAAGTGAGGAGCATATTTTAACTGGAATAGAAATGGCTATGAAAAAGCATAATCTTTCTATGAAAAGTATAAAAAAAATAGCCACTGTTGATATAAAAGCTGATGAAGTTGGGCTTATAGCTGCAGCTAAAACTCTTGGAAAAGATCTGATAATAATTTCAAGAGAGGATATAAAAAAGGTAGAAAATCAATTTGAAGGCTCTCAATTTGTTAAAAAACAGATAGGGGTAACTTGTGTTTCTGAACCTTGTGCATTATTGGCATCAAGTGGAAATGGAAAATTTTTAGAAAAGAAATATATCTATGATGGAATGACAATATCAATTTATGAGGAGAAAATTTATGAATAAAGGTAAAATATATGTTGTAGGAATTGGACCAGGGAACATGGAAGATATAAGTGTAAGAGCTTATAAAACTCTAAAAAATGTAGATATTATAGCTGGATACACTACTTATGTTGATCTAGTAAAAGATGAATTTAAAGAGAAAGAGTTCTATGTATCTGGAATGAAAAAAGAGATAGATAGATGTGAAAAAGTGCTAGAATTAGCTAAAGAGGGAAAATCAGTTGCTCTTATCAGTAGTGGAGATGCTGGAATCTACGGAATGGCAGGAATTATGATTGAAGTGGCTGCTGACAGTGGAATAGATGTTGAAGTAATCCCTGGAATAACTGCATCAGTTGCAGGGGCTGCACTTGTTGGAGCACCTATTATGCACGACCAAGCTGTTATCAGTTTAAGTGACCTTTTAACTGACTGGGATGTTATTACAAAGAGAATAGACAAGGCTAGTGAAGGGGATTTTGTAATTTCTCTATACAACCCAAAAAGTAATGGAAGAACAACTCAAATAGTTGAGGCTAGAGAGATTATGTTAAGACATAAAGCTCCTACTACTCCAGTTGCTCTTTTAAGACATGTTGGAAGAGAGGATCAAAACTATACTTTAACTGATCTTGAACATTTCTTAGAACATGAAATAGATATGTTTACAGTGGTTATTATTGGAAACTCAAAATCTTATGTAAAAGATAATAGAATGATAACACCTAGAGGATATAAGTTATGATATGGGTTATTGGGGGAACAAAGGATTCTAGAGAGTTTCTAGAGAAATTTGCCTCTGATGATAAAGATATAATAGTGACTACTGCCACAGAATATGGGGGAAAACTTTTAGAGGGATTACCAGTTAAAGTGGTTTGTAGAAAATTGACAAAAGATGAGATGGAGAGCTTTGCTTTAGAAAATAGGGTAACAACAATAGTTGATATAAGCCACCCTTATGCTGTGGAAGTTTCATCTAATGCTATTGAAGTAGTAAAAAAACTATCTCTTAAATATTATAGATTTGAGAGGGAAGAGATAAAGATCAATCCTAAAAAATACTCTGAATTTTATAGTATTGATGAGCTAATCAGATATTGTGAAACTTTGGAAGGAAATATTTTAGTAACTTTAGGTAGTAACAATATTGAGAGATTTAAAGATAGTGAAAATTTAGAGAAGTACTATTTTAGAATACTCCCTAAATGGGATATGGTAAAAAGATGTGAAGAGTTTGGGATATTGCCAAAAAATATAATAGCTATGCAAGGACCTTTTACTCAAAGTATGAATGAGGCTATGATTGAGCAGATTGATGCTAAATACTTTGTAACTAAAAGGGCTGGAAACACAGGTGGAGAGAGGGAAAAGATTGATGCTTGTGATAGAAAAGGGATAGAGGTTATATTTTTAGATAGACCAGCTATGAGATATCCTAACCAATCAAACACTATTGATGAGTTAATAGAGAAGATAGAATTGTAGTAATAAAGAAAACTAGTGTAATAATAATTTATACCAGTTTTTTTAATAATTATTTATAAATTCAATATTTTTATACAAAAAATATACATTAATATTTAAAATAAACATTTTATGACACTTTAATGACAATTATATCAATTATATTAAATATAATTAAGGTTTGGATTAAATCACTAAAAAATTATGTTTTAATGTAAAAAAAATGTAAAAATATTTTTCTTATTGTCATTTTGTGTATAATATAGTATAGTTTAATAGGATAATAATGAAAAAAGGTGATTATGTTGAAACTTAGAGAACTTTTAGAGAGAAATCCAGTAATACCAGCTATAAAAAACGATACATACTTAGAAGAAGCTAAGAATAGCAGCAGTGAGGTTGTATTTGTTATTATGGCAAACCTTATTAATATTAAAGATATAGTTTCTGAATTAAAAAAAGCAGGGAAAATAGTTTTTGTTCATGTTGATATGATAGAGGGACTTTCTAGCTCAGCATATGGGGTGGAATATATCATAGAAAATAGTGGACTAGACGGAATGATTACTACAAAACATAGTGTTGTAAGCATTGCAAATAAAAATAATATTCCTGTTATTCAAAGATTTTTTATTTTAGATTCTTTCTCCTTTAAGAATACACTTGTCCATATTCGTGAAAATAAACCAAGTGCTGTGGAAATTCTGCCAGGGATAATGCCAAAAATAATAAGTAGAATAGAAAAAGCAGTTAGTATTCCAATTATAGCAGGAGGGTTAATTGACGAAAAAGAAGATGTTATCAATGCTCTAAAGGCTGGAGCTGTGGGTATATCTACAACTGACAAGAAACTTTGGGAAAGTTAGTATCGAAATAGTACTTTTTGAAAAAAAATGGTTGACAAAGAACGGAAAAAGGAGTACTATTATATTAACTTAATAAGGCTTGGAGACGAGAGAAGCTTAGAAAAAATCTTTTATGAAATAGGAAAAGATTATTTTTAAGCTTTTTTTATTTGCAAGTAAACTATATAACCAGAAATTTTCAAAAGTATAAGGAGGATTTATTATGGCACCAAGTTCAATGTATTTAGCAGAATTTGTAGGAACAGCGCTTCTATTATTACTAGGAAATGGAATCAATATGACTCTTAGCTTAAACAAAAGTTATGCTAAGGGTGGAGGATGGATCTGTACTTGTTTAGGTTGGGGTATGGCAGTATCTATGGCAGCTTACTTAACAGGATGGATAAGTGGAGCTCACCTTAATCCAGCACTTTCAATAGCTTTTGCTATGACAGGAAGATTAGATCCAGCATTATTACCAGGTTATATAATTGCACAAATGCTTGGAGGTATTGTAGGAGCTACATTAGCATACTTAGTTTATAAGAGACAAATGGATGATGAACCAGATGCAGGAACTAAATTAGGAGTATTTGCAACTGGACCAGCTATCGATGATAAACTTTGGAACGTAGTAACAGAAGTTATTGGAACAGCTATTCTTGTACTTGGAATATTAGCAATCAACCAAACTCAAAATGGAATAGGATCTGGAATAGGACCATTCTTAGTAGGTATGCTTATTTTCTTAATTGGTACAGCAACAGGAGGAGCAACAGGATTTGCAATCAACCCAGCTAGAGACTTAGGACCTAGAATTGCACATGCTATTCTACCTATTAAAGGAAAAGGTGGATCAAACTGGGGATATGCTTGGGTACCAGTTGTAGGACCTATCATTGGAGCATTAATTGGAGCAGGAATATTTGATGCTTTTGCAGCAGCTTTATAATATAGAATATTAATATAAAATAACATCATTTTAGTAAATAAGACTTATTATCAGTTTCAAAAATATAGGAGGTTAGATTATATGAATAAGAAGTATATTGTAGCTTTAGACCAAGGAACAACAAGTTCAAGAGCAGTGATATTTGACAGCGATCAAAAGATAGTTGGAGTTGCTCAAAAGGAATTTAGACAAATATATCCAAAAGAAGGTTGGGTAGAACATGACCCAATGGAAATCTGGTCAAGCCAAAGTGGAACTCTTGCAGAAGTAATAGCTAAAGAGGGTATATCACAACATGATATTATAGGAATAGGAATAACTAACCAAAGAGAAACTACAATAGTTTGGGATAAAAACACAGGAAAACCTGTTTACAATGCAATAGTGTGGCAGTGTAGAAGAACAGCTAAAATCTGTGATGAATTAAGAAAAATTAATGGTTTAGAAGAATATATTAAAGAGAATACAGGACTTGTACTTGATGCTTACTTCTCTGGAACAAAAATTAAATGGATCCTTGACAATGTTGAAGGAGCTAGAGAAAAAGCTGAAAAAGGAGATCTATTATTTGGAACAGTTGATACTTGGTTAATTTGGAAATTAACAAATGGTAAAGTTCATGCAACTGACTATACAAATGCATCAAGAACTATGATCTATAACATTAAAGAATTAAAATGGGATAAAAAACTTCTTGATATATTAGGAATCCCTGAGTCAATGTTACCAGTTGTAAAAGATAGTAGTGGAACATTTGGATATGCTAACCTTGGAGGTACAGGAGGACACAGAATTCCTATAGCTGGGGTAGCAGGAGACCAACAATCAGCTCTATTTGGACAAGCTTGTTTTGAAAAAGGAGAATCTAAAAACACTTATGGAACTGGATGTTTCTTACTTATGAATACTGGAGATAAGATGATTCAAAGCCATAATGGACTTGTTACAACAATAGCTATTGGACTTAATGGAAAAGTTGAATATGCTCTTGAAGGAAGTATCTTTATAGGTGGAGCAAGTGTTCAATGGTTAAGAGACGAGTTAAAACTTGTTACTGAATCAAGTGATACTGAATACTTTGCTAGAAAAGTTAAAGATAGTGCTGGAGTTTATGTAGTACCTGCATTTGTTGGACTTGGAGCACCTTATTGGGATATGTATGCAAGAGGAGCAATTGTTGGATTAACTCGTGGAGCTAACAAAAACCATATTATAAGAGCAACATTGGAATCAATAGCTTACCAAACAAGAGATGTTCTTGAAGCTATGCAAGAGGATTCTGGAATTAAATTAAGTAGTCTTAAAGTAGATGGTGGAGCTGCTGCAAACAACTTCTTAATGGAATTCCAAGCTGATATTTTAGGAACAGCTGTAAGAAGACCAGTTATTCTTGAAACAACAGCATTAGGAGCTGCTTACTTAGCAGGATTAGCAGTAGGAATCTGGGAATCTAAAGAAGAGATCAAAAAACAATGGATTTTAGATAGAGAGTTTACTTGTGAAATGCCTGATGAAATGAGAGCTAAAAAATATAATGGATGGAAAAAAGCTGTAGAAAGAGCTATGAAATGGGAAGAAGAAGAGGCATAGTATAAATAAACTATTAAAGGGCTTGACAAATTCCTATAGTTGAGAGATAATAAAGAAAAAAATATTTGACTAGAGATGATGTGGGTCAAGCAGAAATGAGAGAAGATAAGTTCCCTCTATTTGCTTGACCCTTTTTTATTAACAGGAGGCTAAGATGGTAGATGTTGTAGTGATAGGAACTGGAATAATGGGAGCTTGTGTTGCTCGTGAACTGTCAAGATACAATTTGAATGTAGTTGTATTAGATAAAGAAAATGATGTATCTAACGGAACAAGTAAAGCAAACTCAGCTATTATACATGCTGGATATGATGCTGCTAATGGAACATTGATGGCAAAGTATAATGTACTTGGAAATGCTATGTTTGAAGATCTTTGTAAAGAGATAGAAGCACCATTTAAAAGAGTTGGATCATATGTTCTAGCTTTTACAGAGGAGGAGAGACCACACCTAGAATTACTTTATGATAGAGGGATAAAAAATGGTGTTCCTGGACTTGAAATTCTTGAGGGAGCAGAGGTTTTAAAAAGAGAACCTAACTTAAATCCTAATATAGTTGCAGCTCTTTATGCACCAACTGCTGGAATTGTAGGGCCTTGGGAATTTGTAATAAAGATGCTTGAAAATGCTGTTGAAAATGGTGTTGAAGTAAGATTAAATAGTAAAGTAGTAGATATTCAAAAAGTTGATGGTGGATATAAAGTAGTAACTGATAAAGAGGAAATTTTAACAAAAACAGTTATAAATGCAGCTGGTGTACATGCTGATGAGATAAATGATATGGTAAGTAAGAAACACTTTAACATTATTCCTAGAAAGGGAGAATATTTCCTATTGGATAAAGTTCAAGGAACATTAGTTAATAGTGTTATTTTCCAATGTCCAAGCAAAATGGGTAAAGGAATATTAGTATCTTGTACTGTTCATGGAAACCTTATTGCTGGACCAACTGCAACAGATGTGGAAAGTAAAGATGATGTAGGTAACACAATATCTGAAATGGAAATGATTAGAAGAGAAGCTTTAAGAAGTGTACCAAGTGTAAACTTCAGAGATAATATAAGAAACTTTGCAGGACTTAGAGCAGAGGGAGATACAGGAGATTTCATTATTGGAGAGGCTGAAGATGCAGAGGGATTCTTCAATATTGCTGGAACTAAATCACCTGGACTTACATCAGCTCCTGCAATAGGTGTAGATGTGGCTAAAATGGTAGTTGAAAAGCTAGGAAATCCTACAAAGAAAGCTGAATTTAAGAAAAATAGACATCAAATTCACTTTATGGATCTAACTCCAGAAGAAAAAGCTGAAGTAATAGCAAAAGATCCTAGATATGGAAGAATAATTTGTAGATGTGAAAGCATTACAGAGGGAGAAATTGTTGATGTTATCCATAGAACACTAGGAGCTAGAACAGTTGATGGTGTTAAGAAAAGATGTAGACCTGGAATGGGAAGATGCCAAGGTGGATTCTGTGGACCTAGAGTTCAAGAGATACTTGCTAGAGAGTTAGGAAAGAAATTAGATGAGATAGTTTTAGATAAAACAGGTGCTTATATTCTAACTGGAGAAACTAAAAAGTAGGAGGAACTTGCTATGAAATATGATTTAGTAGTTATTGGAGGAGGTCCTGGAGGACTTGCAGCAGCTATTGAAGCTAAGAAAAATGGAATAGATAATATTCTTGTAATAGAGAGGGATAAAGAGTTAGGTGGAATTTTACAACAATGTATCCACAATGGATTTGGACTTCATGAGTTTAAAGAGGAGCTTACTGGACCAGAATATGCTCAAAGATTTATTGAGAAACTTCTTGAAATGAATATTGAGTATAAATTGGATACTATGGTTCTTGACTTAACTGAAGATAAAAAAATCCATGCAATTAACAGTAAAGATGGATACATGGTAATTGAAGCTAAAGCTGTAATACTTGCTATGGGATGTAGAGAGAGAACTAGAGGGGCAATATCAATCCCTGGAGATAGACCATCAGGAGTGTTCACTGCTGGAGCTGCTCAAAGATTTATAAATATGGAAGGGTATATGGTAGGTAAAAAAGTTATTATCCTTGGATCTGGGGATATAGGACTTATAATGGCTAGAAGACTTACTCTTGAGGGAGCAGAGGTACAAGCTGTTGTTGAACTTATGCCATTCTCTGGAGGACTTACAAGAAATATAGTTCAATGTCTTGATGATTACAATATACCTCTATATTTAAGCCATACAGTTATAGATATAGTTGGAAAAGAGAGAGTAGAAAAGGTAGTTATTGCCAAAGTTGATGAAAATAGAAAGCCTATTCCTGGAACAGAAAGAGAGTATGAGTGTGATACACTTCTATTATCAGTAGGATTGATTCCTGAAAATGATATTTCTAGAAAAACAGGACTTGAAATAGATAGAAGAACAAATGGACTTATAGTAAATGAGATGATGGAAACAAGTGCATCAGGAATATTTGCTTGTGGAAACGTTGTTCATGTACATGACCTTGTGGACTTTGTTAGTGCTGAAGCTAGAAAAGCTGGAGCAGCAGCAGCAAAATATATAAAAGATGAGGTTAAAGATGGAGAATACAAAGAGATTATAAATGGTAAGGGAATTACATATACAGTTCCTCAAAAATTCAGAGCTGAAAATATAGATAAAGCTCTTGAAATATTTATGAGAGTAAATAATATCTATAAAAATGTAAAACTTGAAGTTAAAGATGAAGAGAAAGTATTGATGAGTTTAAATAAACAACATTTAGCTCCTGGAGAGATGGAAAAAGTAATGGTTCCTAAGAAGATTTTAGATACTATGGTAGGTAAGAGCTTAACTGTTGAAGTAACAGGTGGTGATAAATAATGAAAAAGAATATGATATGTATAGTTTGTCCAATGGGATGTCATCTTACAGTTGACACTGAGACTCTTGAAGTAACTGGAAACACTTGCCCAAGAGGAGAAAAATATGGTAAAGAGGAGCTTACTGCACCTAAGAGAGTAATAACTTCTACTGTAAGAATTAAAGGTGGAATCCATAATAGAGTATCTGTTAAAACAAATGATGCTATTCCTAAAGAGTTAAACTTTAAATGTATGGAACTTTTGAAAGATGTAGAACTTGTTTCACCAGTAAAAAGAGGGGATGTTGTAATAAAAAATGTGCTTAACACTGGTGTAGATGTAGTTGTAACTAGAGATATGTAATAATTTTATATATTTATTATTTCCCAATATAAGTAATAGTATATAACTAAAAGGGCTAGAGTAGGGATATTCCTTACTCAGCCCTTTTTGGTTTATTATTCTTCATCTAATAATTTAAAATTTCTCCAAAATTTCTTTAATTCAATTTCGTAAACAGGAATATTTAAAACTTCAAATTCTAAATTGATTAAAGTTACTATTAAATCTATTTTTATTCCTTGATTTAAAAAATATTTAAGTTTGTAGACTGGAAGATATTGAATTATTTCAATATTATAAATCTTTTCTAAAAAGCTACCTATTTTTTTTCCAGCAAAGTGATCTAATGTATTATCTATTATTATAACTTTTTTTCTATTATTTTTTCTCTCCTTATTAATTTCACTTTGAATGAATCTAGTTAATAAGATAATATCTTCATTCTCAAAATTTTTAAAATATTTTTGTAGGAGAGATTCAAGAGTTAGAAAAAGTTTTAGATTGTACTCTGGAAGATCTGAAACCTCAATATTTTTTTCTGATATATTAAATCTAGATTTAAAATCAGCTATTCTAATTAAATTTAAAATCCTATTTTTTATTCTTTTTTTTATTTCTATATCTTTAAAGATATTTTTCTGTAACTCATAAAAAAAACTAGGTGCATTATTTTCAATAATTATTTCAAAATCCCCCATATATTTGCCATTTAATATTTCCATAATAATATATATATGATTATTAGAAAGTTCAAGTTGTAATTCTTCTTTAAAAAATATTTTTATTTCATGATATTTTTTAAAATTGATATTTTTTAAAATATAAGAAAACTCCTTATTTTCTTTTTGGGTAAAAGATAAAATAATTATAGATATAATAGCATAAAAACTGTATGATTGAGGCTCTTTTTTTAATTTAATTAAAAGAAAATTGGTTTTTAATAAAATATCTTCAAGTTGTTTTTCACTTATTAGGGAAAAAATAATATTTTTAAATATAGTTTTTAAATTTACTCCAGCAGAGAGAAATTTAGTAAAAAATGCTATTAAAAGTCTATTTATTCTTTCAGGTTTTCCATAAATTTTAACTCCTTTTCCAGGGATCGCTTCAATTTCAAGATTGTATTCCTTTAAAAACTTTTTCACTTCCAGTAAATCATAGTTTAAAGTTCTTCTTGTAACATCTAAAACTAAACTTTCATGGCTTAGGATAATTTCATGATTTAATAGAAGTTTGGTCAGTAGATAATCTCTTCTATCTATAGAAGTTAAAGTTGAATTTGAAGAGATTAATTTTTTTATCTTAAAAATTTCTTTTTTATCTAAATAAAGAAGATCTTTATCTTTTTTTATTTCACTTAGGTTATGTTTAACTAATGTTTTGTTTATATCATCAATGTTGTATCTTATTGTTCTAGGATTAAGATTTAAAAAGTTTGCAATATCATCAATACTATATTTTTCTTGAAATAAAAGTTCCAATATTTTTATATTTTTACCATTTAACATTTTCTCTCTCCCTTTAAATAATGAATATGAAATTTTTTTCAAAAATATTGAAAAAAAAATCTAATTTAATCTAACACAAAACAATGTTAATATAGAATTATAAATGTATTATAATTATAGTATAATGCATTTTACAAAAAAAGACTAGTATAAAATGAAGTGATTTTGAGGAGGAGACCATATGACAGAAAAGGAGTTTACAAAAAATTATCTTGATTCCTTTAAGAAAGATGGAAGGCTAAAAAATATCGGAGAGGCTAAAAAAAGAATTGAAGTTTTCTTCGATACATTACAAGAGGCTCTTGAAAAAGAAGGCAAAGTAATTTTCAAAGATTGGGGTAAATTTGAAATTGAAGAGAGAGAAGAAAGAAACTATGGAAATCCAAAAACTCAGGAAAGAATAGTTATTCCAGCAAAGAAAGTTTTTAAATTTACTGTTGGAAAGAAATTTGCTGATAAAATTAAAAACAGCTAGAGGATTTATTCCTCCAAGCTGTTTTTTTTGAATCTATTATATAGTTTAAAAATTGTAGAAGCAGAAAAAATACCAACAGCCATAGCTCCAGCTATAATAAATGTCTGTATTCCTTTTTGAACTGCAATAGGATAATTTTTATCTAATAAATTATACATAGTATAGTAAATACCACCACCAGGAGCTAGTGGAATAAGAGCAGCTATTAGTATTGTTGTTACAGGAGTAGAAAGTTTTTTAGCAACTATTTCAGAGTAAATAGCCATAGCGAAAGTAGCTATAAAATATGAAACTCCTTCAGAATACTCTAGTTTTTGCCCTAAAAGATAAATTGCCCAGCTTAAACCTCCAGCTATACTTGTGTGGAGGAGGTTTTTATTTTTTATATTAAACATCAAACCAAATCCACAAGTTGTTACCATTGCAGAAAAAATTTGAAAAATCATTTTTTCTATAGGCATTTTAAACACCTCCTAAATCTAACAGGAGTTTTAAAGCAATTCCTGATCCTACTGCTATAGCAGTTCCAATCATTATTATTTCCCCTAATCTAGAAAAACCAGTAACTAAATCCCCAGCAAACATATCTCTCATAGAATTTATAAATGCAACTCCAGGAACTAAGATCATAAGTGTAGATATAATTGGGATAGAAACATCAGTTATAAATCTATATTTTAAAAATATACATGCGGTTCCTGATGATATAGCTCCACAGAGTAAATTAGTAAAAAATACTCCTAACTTTAAAGTTTCAGTAATTTTAGAGACTATTGCTATTAAAATTCCACCTAAAAAAGCTGCTATAAATTCATGGAAATTTCCAGAGAAAAGGAAAGTAAAAAAACCTGCCCCTAAACAATTCCCTAAAATATTTATAAAGAAAGAATAAGGTTTTTCTTTTTCAATCTCAATTAATCTATTTTCTAGTTGATCATAATTATATTGGTCAAGATTTTTTATTAAAGTATGAACTTGATAAACTTTATCTAAATTAGTACTTCTTGTGTTAACTCTTTCAACCAATGAAACAACTTCACCCTCTGAATTTTTTAAAGTGATGATTATACAAGTTAAAGTGGCAAAGCATTGAGGAGTTAAACCATAATATTTTGCTACTTGGCAAACAGCCTTTTCAACTCTATAAATTTCTGCTCCATTTTTCAGCAAGAGTTTTCCTATCAAACAAGAAAGTGACAATATTTTGTATTCATTTTTTTTATTTATCATATAATCTCCAAACGTTATAATTTATTATATAAATTATAACATAAATTTATAAATATACTATATTGAAATATAATATTTTAAAAAATTATGTTACTAGTATTTGCTTAATTTTCCAAAATATATTTTTTTATAATGATAGTACTCTTTTCATGTAATTTATATTCTAAATAAAAACTATAATTTTTTTCATTGTAGTATAGTTCTTTTCCTTCTTTTAAGAAGTATATTTTAGTTAAAAATTTAATAGAAAAAACTTCAAAATTAATATTGATATTTTTGCTATTTAATTTTTTTATTAATTTTAGAAAAAAACTATGAATTTCAAAAGGAGATGAAAATTTACGATTTTCTTTATAAAGAATAATTTCATTTTTATATTCCCGTTTAAAAAGTATTTTTATTAGGAAATCTTCAAAATTTTTAGGATTTAATTGAAGAGCATAGTCTATTCTCTCTTTTAGATATTCGCTTCCCTCTACGGGAAGAAGATTATTCATTAAATTATAAATGTAATCTATATTTTGCACTTTATTTTTAATACTATTGATCAATAGATTCAAATTTTTATTTTCTGCTATAATATTTTTACATCTAAATTTTATTCCTAAAATTTTTGAGTTTTTATATTCAGAAACTCTTATTTTTTCATATTCTACTTTTAAATTAGAGTTTTCTGTTATATCTTTAATCATGGGAATTAACATGTTTTTTTCTAAGTCATAAAATCTAGTATAGTTTTTATTTGTAAGATTAAATAAGTTTTTAAACTCTTCTAATTCAAAATTTATACTCTCTTTTTTTTCAAAGATAAATTTTTGATATAAAATATGTGTATATTTTTCTCTAAAATTTAAAATACAATCTAATTTTATATCGTTAAAAAAAGAGTTGTTATTAAAAGACGAAGCAAACTCTTCACTTAACATTACTCCAATAATATCTCTATCAATATGAAAAGAAGAGATGATACTAATAAAAGTCATTGGCTTTCCTTTATAAGAGATAATAATATTTTTTTCTCTTAATTTATAGAGATCATTAAAAATATTTATTTCTAATTCTTCGATATCTGAATAGATTCCATTTTTAAGCAACAAGTTTTTTTCTATCTCTATATATCTATTTTTAAACTCTTTTTTCAATATAAGTAAGATACTTTTTTCTTTTTTTGTTAAAAACTTTGTAAAATTAATTGAAAAAAATGAGATGTTTTTATTGATTAAATTATTTAAAAAAAATTTTTGCAAATATATACCTCCGTGAAAATAATTTTCGTTAACGAAAATTGTATTTTTTTATATTCGTTTGTTATTTTATAATATCACATTTTCCATATATATTCAACTTTAATAAACGAATTTGAAATATTTTTGTAGCATTTGACTTGAAACAAGAAATTTTATATATTATATGCACACAAACACATAACTTTAGGAGGTAACACCTATGAAAAAAAAGATTTTCTTATTTTGTAATGCTGGAATGTCAACAAGTCTTCTTGTTTCTAAAATGAATAAGATTGTTGAAAAGCATAATTTACCACTTGAAATATCTGCACACTCTTATGCACAAGCACATACTATAATACCAGATAAAAAACCTGATTGTATTGTATTAGGTCCACAAGTTAAGTTTGTATTTAAAGAGATGCAAGAGAAATACTCTCCTTTACCTGTAATGGTTATAGATACAAATGATTATGGTACAATGAATGGAGAAAAAGTTTTAAAAGAAATTATCAAACTACTTAAAGGAGGAAAATAATATTATGAATGCAATGGGTAGTTTAGAAAAAGTTTTAATGCCTTTGGCTGAAAAAATTGGAAAAAATAAATATCTTATCTCTATTAGAGATGGATTTCTTGTTTCATCGCCACTTTTAATAGTTGGTTCATTATTTCTTTTAATTGCGAATTTTCCTATTCCTGGATGGAATGAGTTTTGGGCAAGATTTTTTGGTGAAGGTTGGGCTAATAAACTTTCACATCCAGTTACTGCTACATTTGATGTAATGACTATATTGGCAGTTATTGGTATTGGATATAGTTATGGAAGACAAGAGGATGTTAATGGAATTAACTCTGCTGTTATTGCTTTAGTTTCTTTCTTTATTTTAACTCCTTTTGCTATTAGTTTTGTTCCTAAGGGAAGCGAAATTACTTATCAAGTTACTGGTATTCCTCTTGGATGGATGGGATCTAAAGGGGTATTCGTTGGAATGTTTACAGCAATTCTTTCAGTAAAATTGTTTGCTGCAGTTATAAAAAAAGGTATTGTTATTAGAATGCCAGATGGTGTTCCACCTACAGTTGCAAAATCTTTTGAAGCTCTAATTCCATCAGCAATAGTTATGGTTGTAGCTTTTGTTATTAAATGTCTTTTTGAGATGACTTCATTTAATGATATTCATACTTTTATATATAAATTCTTGCAACTTCCACTTGTATCAGTTGGAGGAACTTTACCAGCTATGGTTATAGCATATATTTTCTTACATTTATTCTGGTTCTTTGGAATAAATGGATCAAGTGTTGTCGGTGCTGTATATAATCCTGTTTTAAGAGTTTTATCAGTTGAAAACTTAGAAGCATTCCAAGCAGGAAACCCTCTTCCGAATATTATAACTGGGCAATTTCAAGATATGTTTGCTACTTTTGGAGGAGCAGGAAGTACACTTTCTTTACTTGTTGCAATGGTACTTGTTTGTAAAAGTAAAAGAATTAAAAATTTAGGAAGTTTATCTTTACTACCAGGAATTTTTGGAATAAATGAACCTATTATCTATGGGTTACCTATGATGCTAAATCCTTTGATGTTAATTCCATTTATTTTAATACCTACTATTAATATTATTATAGCTTACTTTGCTATGGCAGTAGGACTTGTTCCTTATACTAATGGAGTTCAATTGCCTTGGACAACTCCTATTCTTTTCTCTGGTTTTTTAACAACAGGAATAAGAGGAGCTATATTACAAGCTTTATTATTTGTACTTGGAGTAATTATATATATTCCATTTATTAAAATAATGGATAAACAATATTTATTAGAAGAAAGTAAAGAGAATGAAAATGAAGAGGATGATGACATCTCTTTTGATGATATCTCTTTTGATGACTAATTAATTGGAAGTGAGATTTATGAAAAAAATAGTTTTAGTATTAAATCAAATTCAAGCTGGACAAGGGGGAGAGGAGAATACTTCCCTTCCTCTAGCGGGGAAAAAAGGAGCTTTAGGTCCTGGAATAATGATGGAACCATATTTGAAAGAGTTTGATGCCAAAATTATAGCTACTTTATTTTGTGGAGATCAAAATTATTTAGATAATAAAAAGGAAAATAGCAAAAAAATTGCTGCTATGGCTAAAAAATTAGAAGCAGATGTAATTATTTGTGGACCTGCTTTTAATTATGAAAAATTTGGAGAGGTGTGTGGACATCTTGTTAAATTTTTAAAAGAAAATAGTCCTATTCCATGTGTTGGAGCTATGAGTGAGGATAATGCAGCTTATAATAAATATAAAGAGTATGACTTAGTGATTACACCTAAAAAAGGTGGAGTTGGATTAAATGATGCTCTTAGAAATATTGTAAAAAAAGCTGTTGAGATTTGTGGTTAATATTGAAAAAATAAGAGATTTGATTGAAAAATACAAACCAGAAATAGAAGAAAACTTCTCTAGATTGGTAACTATTCCAAGTGTAAAAAATATAGATTCTTCACCTTATCCTTTTGGTGAAAATATAAACAATTGTTTAGAAGAAGCTTTAAAGATAGGGAGAGAATTAGGATTTTATACTAAAAATGTTGATGGGTATGCAGGAGTTTTATCATTATTTAAAGAAGAGAGAAATAAGGGTTATATGGGAATATTTGGGCATCTTGATGTTGTCCCAGCTGGAAGTGGATGGAGTTATCCACCATTTAAATTAACTAAGATGGATAAAAGATATTATGGGAGAGGGGTATTAGATAATAAAGGACCTCTTCTTTCAACAATCTATGCAGTTAAAATTTTAAAGGATTTGGGAATTAACTTTAAAAATAATATAAAAATAATTATGGGAACAGATGAAGAGAGTGGAATGTCTGATATGGTATATTTTTTAAAAAAAGAAACAGCACCAATATTTGGATTTACTCCTGATTGTAAATTCCCAGTTATTTATGGTGAAAATGGAATAATTAGATTAAAGATCTTTTTTCCAAGAGAAGAGAATAAAAATATAAGTTTAGAGAAAATAGAGGGAGAATTTTCAAGAGCATATATTCCTGATAAGGCAATTTTAAAAGTTATTTCAGATAAAAACTTTAATTCTATTGTAGGTGAGGGAAAACGTGCTCCTTCAAATAATCCATATTTAGGAGAAAATGCTATTATTTCAGCAATGAATAATATTCCCAATAGTATACTAGAAAATATTGATTATAAAAATGGAATTAAAAAAATATTAAGATATTTTTCTGATGTTTATGGAGAAGCATTAGAAATTAATTACCAAAAAAGTGAGTCTGAAAGAGTTTTACTAAGTTTTTATGATTTGAAAGTGGAAGAGAATTTTTTAGTTGCATCAATTAGTATTCGTTATCCTGTAGATTGTAATGGAGAAGAAATAATTGAAAAAATAAAGGATAAATTAAAGGAAAAAATTGAGATCGAAGCACATATGGCAAAAGTTCTTCATAATCCAAATTCTAAAATAGTTAAAGATCTTTCTAAAGGATATTTTGAAGTTACTAAATTAGATTCTACACCTGTTACAACAACTGGAGGAACATATGCTAGAAAAGTTCCAAATATAGTAGCTTTTGGTCCATCTTTTCCTGGAGAAAAGGGGATTGCTCATAATAAAGATGAATATATGGATATAGATTCTTTCTTTAAACTTATTAAAATTTATGCTCTTTCTATATATTATATAAATAAGTAAATATTTTATATTACTGAAAAAGGAGATAATTATGAAAAGATATTTAGATTGTAAAGCTTCTGATATGGATAAAATGACAAAGGAAGATTTTCTACATTCAATAGCTGCAAGTGAAGGACGTTTGATAGTTACTGAAGTTATAGGAAGTCGTGAAGCTGCTTTAGGTGATGTTACAAATGCAGAAGTTGCTGCTGCTATGGGAGCTGATATTATACTATTAAATGTTTTTGATGTAGATAATCCTATTATGTATGGAATGCCTAAAGTAGAGCCTCAAGAAGTTATTAGAACAATAAAAAAATTTACTGGACGTAAGGTTGGAATCAATCTTGAGCCATTAGAAGCAGAAAAAGAGAATCAAGAGGGATTTTTAAAATTATCAAATGGACGTAAAGGAACTTTAGAAAATGCTAAAAAAGCAGTAGATATGGGTGTTGATTTTATTGTTCTTACAGGTAATCCAGGAGTTGGAGTTACTAATCGTGCAATAGTTGATACTGTTAAAATATATAAAGAAAATTTAGGAGATAAATTAGTTATTGTAGCAGGAAAAATGCACGCCGCTGGAATATTAAGTGAAGCAGGAGAAAAAATAATAACAAAAGAAGATATAAAAGAATTTGCTAATGCAGGAGCAGATATAATTTTAATGCCGGCTCCTGGAAGTGTTCCTGGAATAACTATGGAATATATTAGAGAACTTGTTTGTTATGCTCATGAATTAGGAAAATTAACATTAACAGCTATTGGAACTTCACAAGAGGGAGCAGATATTTCAACTATAAGACAGATAGCTTTAATGTGTAAAATGGCAGGTACAGATTTACACCATTTAGGAGATGCTGGATATAATGGAATGGCTCTTCCTGAAAATATTTTAGAGTATGGAAAAGTTATAAGAGGAGTAAGACATACTTATCGTAGAATGGCTTACTCTATTATGAGATAGTAAAATAGTTTTATTAAAAAGAAATTAGTCTCTGATTTAGATATGTTAGAGACTAATTTTTTTATAATTATGTTAAATTTTGTTTAAAAACTATTGTTAAAAACATTTTTTTATATTATACTTATATTAAATAAATATTTTAAACTCTGTAATAGAGAGGTGATGCTTATGACATTAATTGTTTTTTGATAGATCAAAGAGCTATTTTGTCATGAGCATTTTTTTATACAAAAATTTCAGAAAAAGGAGGGCAGTTATGACCAATCCAATCAGTGATTTATATATAAAGTTTATGGAAAATGTAGATCCTTATTTAAGAAGATACCCATATCTTGTTGGAATAATAGGAGGATTATTATTTTTCTTTGGAGCAATTTTTAATTGGAAATGGATTTGTGATCCTATAGGTTCAAAAAGATTTATGAGAACTGTATATGAAATTTTTGGAGAGAGAGGATTTAGATTTTTTACAGGAGTGTTTGGAGCGATAATAGTGATTTTTTCTTTATCTTTATGGTTGAAAAATTAAGGAGGTCAATATGAATTTAAAATACAGATGCCCAGAATGTGGAACACCTTTAGGTTTTGAAGGTTTATGTTGGAAATGTAGAGCAAAGAAACATAGAGAGGAAGTTGATAATTGGACTGATAAAGAGATAGAAGAAAAAATAAATCAAGTGATAGAAAAGTTAAAAGTTTCGACAGAAGATAATTTTTATGAAACTGATGAGTATGAAATTTTTCAAGATTTGATGACAAAGGGAATATATGTAGAAGAAGTTTCTAAAATAGCTTGTGAAAGAGAGATTTTCTATCCAAGTGAATTGTATTATAAAGCAAGTGATGAAGTAAGAGATAGATTAATAGAAAAAATTTTAAATACAAAATCTTCTGATGAGGGAGGTTTACTTTTACAATGTCTTGCTATGATAGGAGATAAAAAATCACAAGATACTTTATATGAATTAAAAATAAATCCTAAACCTTGGAGAAAAAAACTTTATGTAGATTCAGACATTTATGCTGAAGAGGGTGGCTGGACTTTTGACAGTGATAATAATTATATAAAACTTAACTATGATAGATGTTTCTCTTTTGAAAAGGGAGAGGAAAAAGATGAGAATGGAACTTTTATTGCTAGAAAAAGAGGTGAAAAATGTCCACATTGTGGTGGAGAGATAATAGATATTCTAGTGATAGACGGAAGAGATGAAAGATTTTTATTTTTAGGTTTAGACGGAATTATTGCTGCAAGCTGTTGTCCTAACTGTGTAACTTTAAGTGAGGGTATTTCAAATAGATTTAATCTTGATGGAACAAATGAGATCTTAGAATATGAGGGAGAAGAGGAAAATTATTTTAGAGATGAGATAATAGATGAAATGATAAATAATAATTTTGTTGTTTCTGACAAAGAAAAACCTTTGTTCTATGGAGCATTTACAGATGATGTAAATACAATAGGTGGATTTGCTAATTGGATACAAGACTGGGAATATAGAGAGTGTCCTAAGTGTGGAAAGAAGATGAAGTATCTTGCTCAAATTCATTGGGATACTATAATGGACAGTGCAGAGGGAACTTTATATATAGAGATATGTCCAGAGTGTAAGATAATTACTATGTTTCATCAACAAACTTAATTTTTAAGGAAACAGTGATAATATGAAAAACTTTGATATAGTAGCTTTTATATGTGGGATAATAGTTGTTTATATGATAATTGGTTGTACATTTTTTATTTTAAAACAACTTAAATATAATCTAAAATTTACAGTGATTATCTTTATATCAGTAGTAATTGGTTTAGGACTTATCTGCCTTTACAATTACTTTAAAAATTTTTAAAGTGGAGGTGCAATATGATTAATTTAAAAAAGAACAATTCTCTTGTTAGAAAAATAGGTTTTCTCTTTGTTCTTGCTATTTTATTACAAATACCTATATTTTTTATTCATACAATAGTTGATGATAGAGGTTACTCATACAATAATATGGTAGAAGAGATTGGAAATGAGTGGGGAAGAAAACAAACTATTGCAGGAGTTTTTCTGACAATCCCCTTTGATGATAGTGAGATATATTATGATAATTCAGGAAAAGAGGCAAAGAGAAAGATTGTAAAAAATTTGGTAATTCTTCCTGATGATTTAAAAGTAAAGGTTTATTTAAAAGATGAAGTTAGAGAAAGGGGTATTTATAAGACAACTGTATATAATGGAGATATTATTTTAGAGGGTAGTTTTCCAAGTATAAGAAATTCTGTCCCTGCCAATATTTTTCCATACAATATTGGTATTGGACTTGGGATAACTGATACAAAATCTATTATGAAAGTTGAGGAATTTATAGTTGAAGGGGAAAATATAGAGCTTGAATCAGGAACAGGAGTTACACAACAGGGAATAAATACTGGAATTTCAGGAACTATAAGACAAAATCTAAATCAAAAAGAGAAGATAAATTTCTCTGTAAAATTAAGCTTGAGAGGTAATGAGGGAATAAATATTCTTCCATTTGGAAAAAATAACCATTTTGAAGTAAGTTCATCTTGGAAAGCTCCAAAGTTTTATGGAATTTTGCCAAGTGCAAAGGTAATTGATGAAAATGGATTTAAAGCAGAATGGGAAGTTTCTTCCTTTGTAAGAAATTATAAGCAAAGTTTTGTAGATGGGTTCTATGATATTACAGAGGGAAAAATCGGAGTAGATTTATATGAGGGGGTAACTCATTACAGACAAGTTATGAGAGCTGTAAAATATAGTATGTTGTTTATACTTTTGAGCCTTTTTGTAGTATATATTTTTGAGGTAACAAGCAAAAGATTTACCCACTATGTTCAATATGGAGTGGTGGGATTCTCACTTACAATGTTTTATTTAGTTTTACTTTCAATGTCAGAATATTTTAGCTTTGGCTTAGCTTATATTATAGCCACTTTGATGGTGGTAATTCCAAACTCATTGTATATTAAAGCTGTAACTAAAAACAGTAAATATGGAGTTGGAATGTTGGTATTTTTATCTGGAATTTATGCTGTATTATATTCTATTTTAAAGATGGAGCAATATGCACTTATAACAGGAACACTTTTATTGATGTTAGTTCTTTATGTAATGATGTACATTACTAGAAATATTGAGGTTTTAAAGGAGGAGTAAAGTATGGAAAAGAAAAAATTAAGCGAAGAAGAAGTAAGATTCAACAATGAAATCAAAAAAATTGTTTTAGATATTTTAGAAAAAAATAAAAAGCCTATGATTGAGATTAGTTTATCAGATGAGAAACCAAATCTATTCCAAAGTAAATTTGGTGGAGTTCCATACTTACCTAAAGATAAAGAAGTTCCTAAAAATAAAGAAAATGAACAACTAACTTTACTTGCTCAAATAAATATAGATGAGTTACCAGAGAATAATATTTATCCAATGAAAGAGGGAATATTGCAATTTTGGATATTAAATGATGATATTCTTGGACTTGATTATGATACACATTTAGGAGATGGATACAAAATTATCTATTATAAAGAGATTGATAAAAGTGTAACAGAAGAAGAAATTTTAGAAAAATATAAACCTTATAAAGATGAAGATAGTTATTTTCCAGTAGAGGGAGAGTTCTATTTAAGCTTTAAATTAACAGATGGATATTTTTCAGATAGTAATGATGATTTTAGAGAGATAGTAGATAGAGAGATGAAAAAATTTTATGATGAAAATAAAGATAAATATAGTGATATATTAAAAATATATGATAAGGAAAATCAATTAAATTACTGGGAAATATGGGATATTTTAGAAGAAGATAAGAAGATTGGAGAAAAATTATTTAGAGCAGGACATAAGATAGGTGGATTCCCTGATTTTACTCAATCTGATATTAGAGAGGTTGGAGATTATGAGATACTACTTCTACAAATAGATAGTGTTGGAACAGAAAAAAATGAGATTATGTGGGGAGATTGTGGAATTGCTAATTTCTTTATAAGGGAAAAAGATTTAAAAGAGCTTAATTTTGATAGAGCAATATATAATTGGGATTGTTGTTAAGGAGGAAAAAAGTGATTAATGTTGATTATAATAAATGTATCAAATGTAAAATGTGTATTAAGGATTGTTTTCCAGAAAATATTATATTTGAAGATGAAAAGATAAAAATAAAAGGTGAATGTATGATGTGTGGGCATTGTGTGGCTATCTGTCCAACTAATGCTATAACTTTTGAAGGTTATGAAGAAACAAAAGATTTAAAAGAATTAAATTCGAAGATAGAGCCAGAAACTTTTTTAAATTTTGTAAAATCTAGAAGAAGTATCAGACATTTTAAAGATAAAAAATTAGATAAAGATACTATCAAAAAATTATTAGAAGTTGGTAGATATAGTCCAACAGGAGCTAATATACAAGATGTAAAATATTATGTTATTCAAGATAGCTTAGAAGAGTTTAAACCACTTGTTTGGGAAGGAATAAATAATCTCGTTAACTCAGATGAAAAAAATCTATTTTTAAAAAGATATAAAAATAGATTTATAGAAATGTATAGAACTTATAAAACCGATGATAAGCTTTTCTTTAAAGCTCCAATGGTTTTAGTTATTACAAGTTCAAATAAAATCAATGGAATATTAGCAGGGGATAAAATTGAAATAATGGCTAATATGATGGGATTAGGTGTTCTTTTTAGTGGATTTATAGAAATGGGAATTATGCACAATGAAGAGCTTATTAAAAAATTCAAATTAAATAAAAACTCTATATGTGCCTGTATGTTGATAGGATATCCAAATATAAATTATCAACGTACTGCTCCTAGAAAAGATATTAATATAGAATGGTTATAAATCTCAAAAATATTACAGGAGGGATATTTATGTTAAAAATTGAAGATATTTTAAGAGAAGATTTTGATTGGGAAAATGTAGAGATTGATGAAGAGGAGTTTGATGAGTTAGAAATAGCTTTAATTATAGATTACTTAAAGAAAAACACTCCAAAAGAGAGACAACTTTTAGCAATAGATTGGAACTTTGATAATTCTAAAGAAGTTATTAAATGGATAGCAGAACAACCAGATACTGACAAAGGAACAGCTTTATTTTTATATTGGTATATGAATCCTCAAGAATTTAAACAATATGAAAATAGAGAAGATTGTAAAAAGAAAGATTCTTGGCTTTTGGAAGATTATGATATTGTGGAAACTCTTGAAAAAAATTATATTTCAGGATTTTATAAAAATCAAAAATATGCTTTTGACCCTAAAAATGATATATATTCTGGCTATGATTGGACAAATGAAGTTGATGAAGATGAGATGAAAGCTGAGATACCAAAAGAGATGTATATAGCTTTAGAGGGAGAAGTTTTGGAAAGTCCAGGTTGGGGAGAAGGAATACCTGATGAAATTATTCCTATTTTTGATAAACTTTGCAAAGCATTAGATGAAGAGTAGGAGGTAAATTATGAAAAGATTAAATTCAGATTTTGTTTATTTGAAAGATATGTATAATGATGATTATTACCCAAGATTTTTAGTAGATAAAGTAAAAGATTGTATAGTGGAAGTAGTTGAGTTTTTAGAGAAAGAGGAATACGAAGATTTAGAAGAGGTTCAAGAAAAACTTGATGAGATGACAGAAAAAATTAATGATCTGCAAGAAGAATTTGATGAAAATGATAGTGAAATTGAAACAGTAGCAAGAGATAGTATTGGAGTAACTGTTGAAGAGATACTTGATTATTTTGGAATAGATATTGATATAGAGGAAGCGATAAGAGAAAGAGATTGGTAAAATTAAATAAAACTTAAAGAGAGGTGGTGCTTATGACATAAATTATTTTTTGAAAGTTCAAGAGATAGTTTTGTCATGAGCATTTTTTATATTTTATAAAAGGTGGTTATATGGAAAGATATAATTTATCAGCAGAGCATCTAGTTAAACTATTATATAGAAAAAAGATTAATAGGGTAACTTCCACAAACTCAGAAAACTTTTTTAATAGCCCTATTTTTGCAGAAGTCTTTGGAAATAATTCTTCAAATAATAATTATAAAATAAGTTGGGAAGAGATAAACAGAACAGAAATCAGATTAAAAACCAATCTTCCTAGAGTTTTAAGAAGATATTATCATGAGTGTGGAGATTTTGATATAAATAGATGTTTAAGTAGTATTTTAAATTTAGATGAGATTGGATTTTCTCATGATTGGGAAAGAGAAGCTTTAGAAGATGATGGAGTTTCCGAAGATGAAATAGAAAAGTCTTTAGAACAAACAGATAATTTTTTAATATTTTGGACAGAGAATCAAGGTGTATGGAATGCAGGTATAAAAAAAGAGGATCTATCTTTAGAAAATCCCCCTGTATATATGACAACTAATGATGATTTATATTCTTGGGAAAAAGTAACAGATGATATTGACACTTTTATAATATTACAAGTTTTAGATAATTTACAAAGCAGTGGATTTTATTTTTTAACTTTTGATAGTGAAGAGATAGATTTTCTTTTACAAGATAAAAAAATCTCAAAAGATGAACTGTTAAAAAATCCATTTAAGATAAAAGAGAGAAATTTAAAATTTCCTACTTATTCATATTATGATTACGAGGGAGATAAAATCTATATTTTTCAAATGAAAGATAATAAATTTGAGAAATGCTTTTTAATAAAGCCAAGTGTAAAAAAAGATGAAACTTCTTATGCTGACAAAATTTTATTAAAAATAGCTGGTATTCTCTCTGCCAATGATAGAAAAATTATAAAAAAATTGGAAATTATTTTGGAAGATTTTCGTAATTATCTAAAAAATAATATAAATTTAAGATATATTGATGAGATTAATGCTCTTTCAAAAGAAGAAAAGATTGAACTGAAAGCTGTAGCTATAATTTTACTTCTAAGTGAAAATGGATATATTTGCTATTTAGATTGGAAATGTGAACTAGAAGATTTTCAAATGATTTTTGATGTGATGAAAAAAGTTGGTATAGATGAAAATATCTGTAATATTGAAGATTTAAACCTTGATGAAGATGATGACATAGAGATTTGGAGTGAAGAGTTTAACAAAGTATTTAGCAAAAAAGATATTTTCATTGGAAATATTAATACTAGCTCTGATAGTTATTCTATTTTCCTTATAAATAGAAAGAATTTAGAAAAATTAAGAGAATTAGGAAATAGAATTAATATGAAAATAGATTTTTTAAATTACTCACAGGAGGACAAAACTATGTGGCAAGAGATATATGAAAGAAATAAAGAGAAATTTAGATGCAAAATAGATTTAGAAAGTTATTTTACTGAAAAAAAGATAGGAAAAATGGAAGTTGATACTTTAGAGATTGGAGAAGTTAATCTGCCTACTGGGGAAATTTTAGCTTGTGATCCATTGGTAGAACTTGAAGAGGCAAGAACATATCTTCAAAAAACTCCTATTGGAAAATTTCCTGTAAAAATAGCTGTGGTATTAAGTGAAGATTATGGGGACAGATATGCTTGTGTAAAAGTTGAATTTAATAAAAATAAACCAGTAGTTTATGAATTAGCTGTCACAGGGAATGAAGAAGGAATGGACGAGGCTAAGGAAGATGAATATTATGGTTTTGGTGTTGACGCAGGAATGGGTTGTGTAGCAGATAAAAAAGCTCAAGAGGAATATTCAAGATATTGGAAAAAACTTGAAGAGGAAGGGGCAGACAATCCTTATGATGATATTTTTGAAGAACTGTTAGAAGAAAGTTTTAAAAAATCTCCTAAATATCAAAGAGATTGTGGAGATTGGGCTAACTTTATAATTCCTGACACTGATTTAAATATCCCTGTTTTTGCTTCAGGTTGGGGAGATGGATATTATCCTTGTTATTTTGGATATGATGAAAAAGGAGAACTTTGTGGATTCTATATTCACTTTATAGATATTGAAAGAGAGTATTCTGACGAAGAGGAGGAATAGTTATGTTAGATAAATTATGTGAAAGAAAAGCTGGTTATCTAGGTTTTTGGGTAGGAAATTTTAAAGATGTAGAAGATTTTTACAGATATATTCAATCATTTTACTGTATCTTTGAGGAAGATGAAGAGGAAGAAGAGTATAATCCTGAATATAATTTTTTAGAGAAAGATTTTAATAGAGAGTTAGAAAAAATATTTTCAGTGAATAAAAATTGGAGAAAAGATTTTGAAGAGATGTTTGAAGAATATTTTAATAGATTTGAATATGATTTTGGAGTAACATTTGATGAAGATTTCCAGATATGTGGAAATAGTGAAGAGCCAACTAATGAACTAGAAGTTTTATTTAATGAATGGAAAGATTTAATAGAGCCTGTAAAGAAATTTTTAGGAAAAGACAGATTTGATAAAAAATATAATTGTTTCTTTGGAATACCATCTTGTAAATATGGAGGAGCTGTAAAAAAAATCTCTAATGAGTGGGGAAAACTTGAATTTTTAGGAAATGTAGAGGAAAATTTTTATTCAAATGATATAGCTGAAGAATACAATTCATAATAAAAGGAGAGATAATTTATGAAAGAAAGAGTAAAAAATATTATTAAAAATTGGATTTTAAGAATAGATGAAGAGGAAACTCTTCCAAAAGAGATAATAGCTTTAAATTTTGGACTTTTTGAACCCTATGGAATAGAACTTACTGGCTCAGAGCTTTATAATTTTTATGATGACGACTGGGCTTGTGATGAAGATTTTGAACCTGCTGAAAGAATTTGTCCAGACTTAAATATTCCTGAAGAGATGGATTGGAAAGATGTTTTAGAAATGATTAGTGAAATTTTAGAAGAACTAGTTTCAGAATTAGATGATTTGGAGATATTGCAAGTGCCACATATTACAACAGGTTTTTGTGACAGTGATCTTGTAATTGTAAAGGGATAAAGGAAGTGATAATATGGCAATAATGAGTGATTTAGCAAAGGATTTTGTAGAATTTTTTGATTGTGAATATGAGTATTTTCCTAATAATACATATGAAGAAATTATGGAAAAATTTGAAAAATACAGCAAAGAGGGAAAAGAGAAAGGATATTTTCCTGTGATTATAACTGTTGATGAAGCTCTTTTAGAAAGTTTAGCTTTTAATATATCAGATGATGAAGAGTTTAATATAGAAGATGTAAGAGATTATAGAAAAAGATATATCTCATCTATTTTTTCAGAGGGTGGAAAAAATATTTTAAGAGATTTAATAGATAGAAGAAAAGCTGAGGCAGAAGATGACGAGATCTCTTTTAGTGAAGAGATAATTGGAGAGTTTGAAGAAACTGAAGAAGAAAAACTTAACTCTCCAATAGGATTTTTAAACTATAGAACAGATAAACCTGAAGAGTTATTTATAGTAAAAGTTCCTGTAAAAAATCCTTGGGAGATATTTGCTTGGTTTCCTATGGGAAATTGGAATGAATGTCCTAGTACATCAGAACATATGGCAGTATCAAGATATTGGTTTGAAAAATTTGGAGCTGTACCTATTACAATAACTCACGATGTATTGGAATATAAAGTTGAAAAAATTATCACTGATAAAGAAACAGCTATGAAAGTAGCAATAGAGATGTATGGATATTGCCCTGATGTAGACCAAAGTTATGAAACTCTTGGACAACTAGCAGGAAGTTTAGTTAATTCTAGTGTATGGTATTTTTGGTGGGACTAGAAAGGAGTTTAATTATGTTAGATAAAAATATGCTTGAAACTTCAAAAAGAAATGCTATTTTAATAAATTATTCGGGCAAAGAAAATAAGGCAAAATTGCCAAAAGGAACTTCAAAGATTGGTGGGAAACCTGATTTACCAAAAGATTTTCAATGGTTTTATTATAAAGGAGAAGATTATAAAAAAATAGTTGAAAACAGACCACTTTCATTTTTAATGCAAATAAATTGTGAAGAAGTTCATAAATATGATAAAGAAAGCCTTTTGCCTGAAAAAGGAATGTTATATTTTTTCTATGAATTATTTACTATGACTTGGGGATTTTCTCCACAAGACAGAGGAAGTGCAAAAGTTTTCTATTATGATGGAGAGATAGAAGATTTAATTTCTACTGATTTTCCTAAAGATATGGAAAAAGATTGTATAATTCCTGAATCTAAAATAGATTTTGAAAGTATGAATGACTATCCTATTGACTTTTTAGATTATTATGATGTTGATGATAGTGATGAAGAAATGGAGAGAAAAGAAAAAGAGTTTGAAAAAGATTTAGAGGAATTAGGATATAAAACTGATACTACAAAACTTTTAGGACACCCTGAACTTATTCAAGGAGAATATTGGGAAGAGTGTGAGGGAGTGGCTAGAAAAAATATTTATTATGGCTCTGCTCCTATAAAATATGGCAATGATGATATCAAAAAAGCTATAAAAGAAAATGCAAAAGATTGGATTTTACTTATGCAGGTAAGTGAATTAGAAATAGAAGATTATGGATTGTATTTTGGAGATTGTGGAAAAATATATTTTAATATTAGAAAAGAAGATTTAAAGAATAAAAACTTTGATAATGTTTGGTTAATTCTTCAATGCTATTAAGCAAGGGAGGAAAGTTATGAAAAGAGCTTTTGAATTTATTGATGAAAAATCTCATAAATTTTGGTGGATAGAAAGTTTTGAAGAAAAATTTGTAGTAAATTATGGAAAAATAGATAGTATTGGAAAATATGAGATTAAAGAATGGGATAGTATAGAGGAATGTGAGAAACAAGCTGAAAAACTTATTAAGTCTAAAATAAAAAAAGGATATAAAGAAATAAATAATTTTGATTTTGAAAATCGTTATTACTTTGATGATATGGAATATGATATAGATTTTCTTACTTCACACCCTAATTTTAGAAAGCATTTTACTGATGAACAACTTTATTGTAATTGTGGAGATGAGGAAACTCCTTTTGGAAGTGATACAGGAAATGATGTTCTTCATATAATAGAAGAGAGAATAAGAAAAAATAAAAATTTTAGTTTTTCAGACTTCCCTAAATATTTAATAGAGAAAGAGTGGGGAATAGAATATTTTGAGCCTGTACCTATAATTGATGAAAAAAAATTTGCAGAGGAACTGAAAATAAAAGATAAAGGTTTAAGCAGAGAAGCTATAATTAATGAAAATGATGAAGTGATAATAGCCACAGCCTTTGCACAGATAAAAATAACCGGAAAAATCAGTGAAGATTTAAAAGAAAAGGCATTGTTATCTTTAAAAAGAATGGAAATGATAGCTAAAATTTGTGGTTATGGAGACTCTGAAATTAATAAACAACTATATAATGATTTAGAAAAATTTTGAGGTGGATTATGCAATATATGAAAGAATTTTTAAAAAATGAAGATAGAGAAAGTTTTGATAATTTTTGGGAAAACAGCCAAAAACTTGTTTGGATAGATTGGAGAGAATATGATGAAGATATAATAAATTATATAGAGGGAGTAATCCAATCAGGAGAACTTTCAGGAAAAAGTAAAGATGTTGATAATGAAATGGGATTTGATATATTTATAGAATGGAAAGGAAAAGAATATAAAATATCTTATCCAAATAAAGAGGGTTCTGACAGAGATACAACTATTAAAACTTTAAATAAAATTATCCAACCTGAATATGAGATAAGATTGTTTATGGAAAGTTTAGGAAATGATACTTTAGCTTTTGTCCCTCTGCTTAAAAGTGAGTGGAAAGAGTTAGAAAAAGAATTTGGAGAGGAAAAAGTAAATTATTATTTTTCTAAGATAGATGATGATAGCAAGATGTTTGACTTAGATATGGACGAACTTTTTGAAATTTTGGATAAAAGAAAAGAGATAAAAAATTTCTTTGATTAGAGGTGGAGTATGAAGAAAATATTAATAGATGATTTTGAAATAGAGAAAAATGATTGGGGATATTATTTTACTGCCAATATTAATTTTTTAGGGCAAAACTCAGAACTGCTTTTAAACCATGACACAGAAGATGAGATTTCTGAAGTTGAATTAAAAGATATTTTAAATAAATCTTTAGAAAAAATAAATAATATGCTTGAAAAAGCTGAAAAAAACAAACCACAACTTATGGAACTTTTAAAAGAAAAAGATTATATAAATCTTGCAACAAAATGGGTAAAATGGGAAGAAGGCGGAATAAAAGTTGAAGAAGAAGAAAATAGTTATCTTATAAATGACAATAAAGTTTATACTCCAATAACTGAAGAAGATTTTGAAAAGAGTATGAATTTTGGAGAGATTGCAACAGATATTTATTCAGATGGAGAAACAGAGGATATGTCAGTCTATATTACTTTTGAGCCTGATTATTTTGTAGGACATTGTATAGAATGTTATATTGAGGAAAATGGAAACTTTTTAGTTAATGGATTAGCAGGATAAGGAGGTAAAATTATGAAAAAAGAATTACCATTTTTTAAATATCATCCAGACCCTTTAAAGACAGGAACTTTTGAAACAGATGAAACTGTAATTTGTGATTGCTGCGGAAAAGAAACTGATGTATATTATTCTGGACCTTTTTATTCAGTTGAAGATGTTGAATATTTATGTCCTGAATGTATAGCAAATGGAAAAGCAAGTAAAAAATTTGACGGAGATTTTATAGATATTTATTTTGGAGAAGTTAGTGATGAAGAAAAAATAGATGAATTAATTCATAGAACTCCAAGCTATTGTGGTTGGCAACAAGAAATTTGGGTAACTCATTGTGATGATTTTTGTGCTTTTGTTAGTTATGTAGGAGCTAAAGAACTGAAAGAAATGGGAGTTTTAGAAGAAGTTATTGAAAATGGAAGTCCTGAATTTAATGCAGATTGGAGTGAAGAGCAGATAGAAATAATAAAAAATATGGTTGATGGAGGACACGTTCAAGGATATTTATTCAAATGTCTTCATTGTGGAAAACATTTCTTATACTATGATGTTGACTAAGAGGTAAAATTTATGAAAAAATTAATTTTATCAGTTCTATTCTGTCTTGTAACTTTTTATTCTTTTGGTTATCAAATAGATGAGAATTTTACAGGACAGATTATTAAAAAATATAAAGATGGGCAAGTAAAATCTATTGAAAATTTTAAAAATGGAAAGCTTAATGGAGAATTTAAAGAGTTTTTTGAGAATGGCTCTCTCTTCCAAGTTGGAACTTTTAAAAATGGAGATATGGAAAATGTAAAAGCTTTCTATGAAAATGGAAATTTAAAGTTTGAGCAAAATTTAAAGGATAGAAAAGGAAAGTATAGAGGATATTATCCAAATGGAATGTTAGAAGTAGAGGGAGAAGTTTTTCAAGGAGATGAAATAGGACTTTGGAAATATTATAACGAAGAGGGAAATTTATTAAAAACAGAATATAAAAGTCAAAAATTTTAAAAAATTTAGATAGTTAGGGAGTTTTTAGAAAATAAATTCCTTAACTATTTTTTTATATCTCAAAGGATTTTAAAAGAAAATATAGAATATTATGGTATAAGGGGTAGTAAAATAAAAAAATTTTTGGAGGTGTTTTATGTACAAAATTGGTTATCTTGGAAACTTTGAAAAAGTACCTCAAGTTGTAGAATATATTTTAAATAGTGATGTGGAAAATTTAGAGAAAGAGTATAAAAATGGCTGGAATATAGACAAAGAAATATTTATAGAGGAATTTGCAACAGTAACTCCTTTAGAAATAGCTTTACAATGTAATAATGAAAAAGTAATAAAGTGGCTTGTGGAAAAAGGAGCTGATGTAAAAGCAAAAAAAGATGATTGGGTAACACATATTTCAAATGCAGGGCGTTTTTGTTCTTCTGAAATCTGTGAACTTTTTATTAAACACGGAGCATTAGAAAATCTCACTAAAAAACAATACGAAAGAATTTACTCTGATATTTATTATGGAAAAAATTTTAAAAATATAGATGTTTTTGAAAAATATGGAGTAACTGTTAAAAAATATGGAAATAATTGTTTAAGAGAGGCTGTCTATGACAGAAATCAAAAATTAGCCCAAATGTTTTTAGACTATGGAGCTGATATAAATTATCACGACTATGAAATGGTTTTTACTGATAACTCAACTCCTGTGATGGTAGCTGTTCAGAGAAATTCTCTTAATTTAGTAAAGTGGCTTATAGAAAAGGGAGCTGATATAACAATTAAAAACAAATTTGGAGAAAGACCATATTCAATAGCAGTTTTAAATAAAAATCAAGAGATGATAGATTATATTAAAAGTTTAGAGCCAGTAGATTTTCATAATGAAGAAGCTAGAAAAAGTATAATAAAAAAATATAAACTGCCAAAAGATATGGTAGAGTTCTTTAATAAGGGAGATTTAAAGATAGAATTTTCAGAGAATATTGATAGTAAATATATTGAATTTTGGAAATTGGAAGATACTGTTGAAATGACTTGGAAAAGAAAAAAATATCTTTCTTTAGTAAAAGATTTAGAAAACTATTGGCTTCATTTTTTATGGTATCCTAAAGAAAAAAACATATATATTTTTGACGCAGAACACGAAGAAATCTTTAAAATAGGAGATTGGAGCTATTTTATAAATAATTGTGAAGAGATTGTTGGAAGTTTTTTAGATTAAGAGCTTTAAAAGGAGAGGTACAACAATTCTTAAGAAAGCGTAAATGAGAGTGTAAATAATTTGAGAGCGTAAATAATTTTGTGTATTTATCATCTCTTGATTATTAATATTAAT
>ERZ894240.250-NODE-250-length-66611-cov-79.858886_pt1 | contig 66611 bp, 50 predicted proteins | sample MGYA00380298_ERZ894240 | MGnify/ENA primary metagenome ERZ894240 (study PRJEB32331, sample SAMN06328419) | human gut metagenome | biome: human gut microbiome; feature: stool | host: Homo sapiens | collected 2014-06-27 ... | reverse complement strand
TTCAACACAGCTATGACGGGATATCCCGAGAGCTTGACTGACCCCTCGTATGCCGGACAGTTGATGACGCTCACTTATCCGTTGGTGGGCAATTATGGTGTGCCGCCTTTCACTATCGAACCGAATGGGCTGGCTACCTTTATGGAAAGCGAACGTATCCATGCGGAAGCCATCATTGTAAGTGATTATAGTGAGGACTTTAGCCATTGGAACGCTGTGGAAAGCCTTGCTGATTGGCTGAAGCGCGAACAGGTGCCGGGCATCACAGGTATCGATACGCGTGAGCTGACAAAGGTGCTCCGCGAACATGGCGTGATGATGGGGCGCATCGTATTTAATGAAGAATTAAGAACTAAGAATGAAGAATTGCCTGCACTATCCGCTGTTTACGAGGGCGTAAACTATGTAGACAAAGTAAGCTGCAAAGAGATAATTCACTACTTCCCCGATGGCAACGCTACCCGCAGCGCAGCTAATTCTTCATTCTTCATTCCTCATTCTTCATTGAAAAAAGTGGTGCTTGTGGATTGTGGAGTGAAGAGCAATATTCTTCGCTGTCTGCTGAAGCGTGATGTGGAAGTCATCCGTGTGCCTTGGGATTATGATTATAATGAACTGGAGTTCGACGGACTTTTCATCAGTAATGGCCCGGGTGATCCGGATACCTGTGATGCTGCGGTGCAGAATATCCGCCGGGCAATGAAGAATGAAAAATTGCCTATCTTCGGTATCTGCATGGGAAATCAGTTGCTGGGCAAGGCAGGAGGAGCAAAGATATACAAGTTGAAATATGGTCATCGCAGCCATAACCAGCCGGTGCGTATGGTGGGCACGGAGCGTTGCTTCATTACTTCGCAGAATCATGGTTATGCAGTGGACAACAATACGTTGACGGAAGACTGGGAACCGCTGTTCATCAATATGAACGACGGGTCTAATGAGGGGATCAGACATAAACGGAATCCCTGGTTCTCTGCACAATTCCATCCGGAAGCTGCCAGCGGACCGACGGATACGGAGTTTTTGTTTGATGAGTTCGTGAAGTTAATTACAAATTACTGATTACAAATTACTTGTTTGTAATGGGTAATTAGTCATTTGTGATTTTTGAAAGTAATTTGTAATTAGTAATTAATAATTATTGACGTGAAAGAAAACAATATAAAGAAAGTCCTGCTACTCGGTTCCGGTGCATTGAAAATCGGTGAGGCAGGTGAGTTCGACTACTCCGGCAGCCAGGCACTCAAAGCTTTGAAAGAAGAAGGTATCTACACCGTTCTTATCAACCCGAACATCGCTACCGTGCAGACTTCGGAAGGCGTTGCCGATCAGATTTACTTCCTGCCTGTCACTCCTTATTTTGTAGAGAAAGTCATCGAAAAAGAACGTCCGGATGGTGTTATGCTTGCCTTTGGTGGACAAACGGCACTGAACTGCGGTGTTGCCCTCTACAAAGACGGAGTTTTTGAGAAATATGGTGTAAAAGTTCTCGGTACCCCCGTACAAGCTATTATAGATACGGAAGACCGTGAGATTTTCGTGCATAAGCTGAATGAAATCAATGTAAAGACTATTAAGAGCGAAGCCGTAGAAAATGCTATTGATGCCCGTCGTGCTGCTGCCGAATTGGGTTATCCGGTGATTGTCCGCGCTGCATACGCGCTTGGTGGACTGGGTTCCGGCTTCTGTGACAATGAAGAAGAACTGGATGTGTTGGTTGAGAAAGCTTTCTCCTTCTCCCCGCAGGTGCTTGTGGAAAAATCCTTGCGTGGATGGAAAGAAGTGGAGTATGAGGTGGTGCGCGACCGTTTTGACAACTGTATCACCGTCTGCAACATGGAGAATTTTGACCCGCTGGGCATCCATACGGGAGAGTCCATCGTTATCGCTCCGTCTCAGACGCTCAGTAACTCCGATTATCATAAGCTGCGCGAACTTGCTATCCGTATCATTCGCCACATCGGTATTGTAGGAGAATGTAATGTACAGTATGCATACGATCCTGAAAGTGAAGATTATAGAGTGATTGAGGTAAATGCCCGGTTGAGCCGTTCTTCCGCTCTGGCTTCCAAAGCTACGGGTTATCCGCTTGCTTTCGTTGCTGCAAAACTCGGTCTTGGATACGGATTATTCGACCTGAAGAATTCTGTGACAAAAACCACAAGTGCTTTCTTTGAACCTGCATTGGATTATGTGGTCTGCAAAATACCCCGTTGGGACTTGGGTAAGTTCCATGGTGTAGACAAGGAACTGGGTTCCAGCATGAAGTCAGTAGGCGAAGTGATGGCTATCGGCCGTACTTTTGAAGAAGCCATTCAGAAAGGTCTGCGTATGATAGGACAGGGGATGCATGGTTTCGTGGAAAATAAGGAACTTGTTATCTCTGATATAGACAAGGCGCTCCGTGAACCGACGGACAAGCGTATTTTTGTCATATCCAAAGCTTTCCGTGCCGGATATACCGTTGATCAGGTGCACGAACTGACGAAGATCGATAAGTGGTTCCTGGAGAAGCTGATGAACATCATGAACACCAGCAAAGAGTTGAAGCAGTGGAGCAAGAACCACAAACAGATAGCCGATCTGCCTTTGGAATTGCTGAAAAAAGCCAAGGTACAAGGTTTCTCCGATTTTCAGATAGCCCGTGCCATCGGTTATGAAGGAGACATGGAAGACGGTATCCTCTATGTGCGCAATCATCGTAAGAGTGTCGGCATTGTCCCTGTGGTGAAGCAAATAGACACTCTTGCTGCCGAATATCCTGCACAGACTAATTACCTGTATCTGACGTATAGTGGCATCTCTAATGATGTTCATTACCTCGGTGACCGTAAATCCATCGTTGTACTTGGTTCCGGTGCGTACCGTATCGGTTCTTCTGTAGAATTTGACTGGTGTGGTGTGCAGGCACTGAATACCATCCGTAAAGAGGGGTATCGCAGCGTTATGATCAACTATAATCCCGAAACCGTATCTACGGACTATGACATGTGCGACCGCCTCTACTTCGACGAACTTACCTTCGAACGGGTAATGGATATCCTTGAACTGGAAAATCCGCACGGGGTGATTGTTTCTACCGGTGGTCAGATACCGAATAACCTTGCCCTGCGTCTGGATGCGCAGAAGGTGCCTATACTCGGTACTTCCGCCAAAAGCATTGACAACGCCGAAGACCGTGAGAAGTTCTCTGCCATGCTGGACCGTATCGGCGTAGACCAGCCTCGCTGGCGCGAGCTTACGAGCATGGACGACATCAACGAGTTTGTGGAAGAAGTGGGTTTCCCGGTACTTGTGCGTCCGTCATACGTGCTTTCAGGTGCTGCAATGAACGTTTGTTCCAATCAGGAAGAATTGGAACGCTTCTTGCAACTTGCGGCCAATGTATCGAAGAAGCATCCGGTGGTTGTCAGCCAGTTCATCGAACATGCCAAGGAGGTGGAGATGGATGCGGTGGCACAGAATGGAGAAATTGTGGCATACGCTATCTCTGAACATATTGAGTTTGCCGGGGTGCATTCGGGGGATGCTACGATTCAATTTCCGCCGCAGAAGCTTTATGTGGAGACGGTACGCCGCATTAAGCGTATCAGTCGTGAGATTGCACGCGAACTGAATATCTCCGGTCCGTTCAATATCCAGTATCTGGCCCGTGAGAATGACATCAAGGTGATTGAGTGTAACCTGCGTGCATCCCGTAGTTTCCCGTTCGTCAGCAAGGTGCTGAAGATTAATCTTATCGAACTGGCTACGAAGGTGATGTTAGGGCTTCCGGTAGAAAAGCCGAATAAGAATCTCTTTGAACTGGATTATGTAGGCATCAAGGCCAGCCAGTTCTCTTTCAATCGCTTGCAAAAGGCCGACCCGGTGTTGGGTGTGGATATGGCATCTACAGGTGAGGTCGGTTGTATCGGAAGTGATACGTCCTGTGCCGTGCTGAAGGCTATGCTTTCTGTAGGTTACCGCATACCGAAGAAGAATATCCTGCTTTCTACCGGTACACCGAAACAGAAAGTGGAAATGCTTTCCGCTGCCCGTCTGCTTCAGCAAAAAGGGTATAAGCTCTTTGCAACGGGAGGTACCAGTAAGTTCCTTACGGAGAATGGGGTGGAGAATACGCAGGTGTATTGGCCCAGTGAGACTAACCAACAGCCGCAAGCGTTGGATATGCTGCACAAAAAGGAGATCGACATGGTGGTGAATATTCCGAAGAACCTCACTGCGGGTGAGTTGAGTAACGGATATAAGATTCGTCGTGCCGCTATCGACCTGAATGTTCCGCTGATTACGAATGCCCGCCTGGCAAGTGCTTTCATCAATGCTTTCTGTACGATGACGCTGGATGATCTGGCAATTAAATCGTGGGCGGAGTATAAATAATCTCTGTATAACAAAGTGATAGCGCCCCGTTGCATTGCAAAAATGTAACGGGGCTTTTGCTTTTTATATGCTGCAAAACATATCTCTATTTCTTGCTGATTCAGAATAAATAATCTTTCTTTGCACCAGCACAGTTCAGCACAGTGGGCTGCGTCATCCTTACTTTGATTAAACCTGTATGCGCAATATGAAAACAATTTTCGGGCAACAAACGACGAAGGTAAAACAACTGGCCGATTTGATCAGCCAGGACATTTCCATGGGACGTTACAAGACGGATACCGCCCTGCCTTCCATCAATCAGTTGAGCCACGATTATAAAGTTTCCCGCGACACGGTTTTTAAAGCTTTTATTGATCTGAAGGAGCGGGGGATTATCGACTCTACTCCTGGTAAAGGTTACTATGTGGTGAACCGCCAGAAAAATATCCTGCTGCTGCTCGATGAATATTCACCTTTTAAAGATACGCTATATAACAGCATCATCCGTCGCCTTTCCACGCGCTACAAGGTGGACCTGTGGTTTCATCAGTATAACGAAGCATTGTTCAATGCTATTCTTCGCGATTCCATTGGCCGTTATAATAAGTACGTGGTAATGAACTTCGATAATGAAAAGATTTCTCCTTATCTCTATAAGATAGACTCTTCCCGCCTGTTGCTTCTTGATTTCGGGCAGTTTGATAAGCGGGAATATTCATACATCTGTCAGGACTTCGGTGAAGCCTTTTACGCGGCTATGGCTCAATTGTCAGATAGGTTGCAGAACTATCGCAAGCTTATCCTGTTTCTGGCACGGGAAAGTAAGCATCCCAAGGAGACGTGCGATTATTTCAGGAAGTATTGTGTAGATCATCAATTGGAATGTGAGATAATAGAGACTTTGGATGACAGGGAAGTGCATTCCGGTGAAGCCTATATTGCCATCCGTCAGGTGGATGTGGTGGAGATTGTGAAGAAGAGCCGTGCGGCAGGTTTGACGTGTGGCGTTGATTTCGGCTTGATAGCCTATAATGATACGCCGGCTTATGAAGTGATTGATAAGGGAATAACAGTGATGAGTGTTGATTGGCAAAAGATGGGAATCCTGACGGCAGATTTCATCTTGAGTGGCAAACCCATACAGGTTTGTCTGCCGACTGAAGTAAATTTAAGAGGCTCTTTATAGCCTTTTTTTACAAACTGATTTCAGCACAGTTCAGCATAGATGATATTTTATTAACCAAATATAATGATAGCATGAAAAAGTATCCGAAAATCGGGATTCGTCCCACTATCGACGGCCGCCAGGGTGGCGTACGTGAAAGCCTTGAAGAAAAGACAATGAATCTGGCTAAAGCAGTAGCCGAGTTGATCACCAGTAACTTGAAGAATGGTGACGGAAGTCCGGTGGAGTGTGTGATTTCAGACAGTACCATCGGTCGCGTAGCCGAAAGCGCGGCTTGTGCCGAGAAGTTTGAACGCGAAGGCGTGGGTTCTACTATCACAGTGACCTCTTGCTGGTGCTACGGTGCCGAGACTATGGACATGAATCCGTATTATCCGAAAGCTGTTTGGGGATTTAACGGTACGGAACGTCCAGGAGCTGTATATCTGGCAGCTGTATTGGCAGGACATGCACAAAAAGGATTACCTGCTTTTGGCATTTACGGACGTGATGTGCAGGATCTGGATGACAATTCCATTCCTGCCGACGTTGCAGAAAAACTGCTTCGTTTTGCACGTGCCGCACAGGCAGTAGCAACCATGCGCGGAAAATCTTATTTGTCGATGGGTAGCGTATCCATGGGTATTGCCGGTTCTATTGTAAACCCGGATTTCTTCCAGGAATATCTGGGTATCCGTTGCGAATCTGTAGACCTGACTGAAATTATCCGTCGCATGACTGAAGGTATCTATGATAAAGAAGAGTTTGCTAAAGCGATGGCATGGACAGAAAAGTATTGCAAGAAAAATGAGGGCAAGGATTTCAATATCCCCGCAAAGACCAAGACCCGTGAGCAAAAAGACGAAGATTGGGAGTTTATTGTGAAGATGACTCTTATCATGCGCGACCTGATACAAGGTAATCCGAAACTTCGCGAAATGGGATTCAAGGAAGAGGCACTTGGACACAATGCCATTGCCGCCGGTTTCCAGGGACAACGCCAGTGGACGGATTTTTATCCGAATGGTGACTACTCCGAAGCTCTGCTGAATACTTCTTTTGACTGGAACGGTATCCGTGAAGCATACGTAGTAGCTACTGAAAATGATGCCTGCAACGGCGTAGCCATGCTCTTCGGCCATTTGCTGACAAACCGTGCACAGATATTCTCTGACGTGCGTACATATTGGAGTCCTGAAGCAGTGAAACGTGTTACGGGTAAAGAATTGACCGGTTTGGCAGCTAATGGCATTATCCATCTGATTAACTCCGGTGCTACCACTCTGGACGGTACAGGCCAGCAAACAAATGCACAGGGTGAACCTGTCATGAAACCTCATTGGGAAATTTCCGAGGCTGAAATGGAGAAATGTCTTGAAGCTACCACCTGGTATCCCGCTAACCGTGATTATTTCCGTGGAGGTGGTTTCTCTTCCAACTTCCTGTCAAAGGGTGGAATGCCTGTAACTATGACCCGTCTGAATCTGGTAAAAGGCCTTGGCCCTGTGCTTCAGATTGCTGAGGGATGGACGGTAGAGATTGATCCGGAAGTTCACAAACTGCTGGATGAACGTACAGACCGTACCTGGCCTACTACTTGGTTTGTGCCCCGTCTTTGCGATAAACCGGCATTTGAAGATGTGTACTCGGTAATGAATAACTGGGGAGCCAACCACGGTGCTATCAGTTACGGACACATCGGTCAGGATTTGATTACGCTGGCTTCCATGCTCCGCATCCCGGTTTGCATGCACAATGTGGATGAGAAGAAGATATTCCGTCCTGCTGCCTGGAATGCATTCGGTATGGATAAGGAAGGAGCTGATTACAGAGCTTGCACAACGTACGGACCTATCTATAAATAATGGGAATCAGGAGTTAAAATTCATTCATATCCCTATAATAATGAACCGAACTCAACTCCTGATTCACATAAATAACAAAAATATATGATAACAAACGAACACATAGAACAATTCATTGCCCAGGCGCATCGGGTAGGAGATGCCGGATTGACAATATGCAGTAGCGGCAATATCTCCTGGCGCATTGGTGACGAAGTCCTGCTTTCCGGAACAGGCTCATGGGTACCTTCTCTGCCTAAAGAAAAAGTAGCTGTCTGCCGCCTTTCTACAGGAGAAGTACTGAATGGAGTGAAACCCTCTATGGAAAGCGGTTTCCATCTGGGAGTGCTTCGTGAGCGTCCTGATGTGAATGTAGTTCTGCATTTCCAGTCACACTATGCCACGGCTGTGGCGTGTATGAAGAATCGTCCTACGAACTTCAACGTAACAGCGGAGATTCCCTGCCATGTGGGAAGTGAGATTCCGGTAGTTCCTTATTATCGTCCGGGATCGAAAGAATTGGCCCAGGGAGTGATTGATGCTCTGAAAGATCATAATTCCGTCCTCTTGCTGAAACATGGGCAGGTGGTGTGTGGTAAGGACTTCGACCAGGCTTTTGAACGCGCTATGTTCTTTGAAATGGCATGCCGCATCATGATCCAGTCCGGAGGAGACTACACAGTACTTACTCCTGAAGAAATCGATGATCTTGAAACATACATTTTAGGAAAGAAGACTAAATGATGAATACCTATCTGGCAGTCGATTTTGGAGGTGGAAGCGGTCGTGTTATGGCCGGTTCCATCTGCCAGGGTACGCTGAAACTGGAAGAGGTGTACCGCTTTCCAAACCGCCAGGTGCGGATGGGAAATCATGTGTACTGGGATTTTCTGGCTCTGTTTGATGAGATGAAGAACGGACTCCGGCAAGCGGTGCGCAAGGGATATCCTGTCAGGAGCATTGGCATTGATACCTGGGGCGTGGACTTTGGATTGATAGACCGTAACGGTAATTTGCTGGGAAATCCTGTGTGTTATCGTGATCCCCGAACGGATGGTTTGCCGGAAGAGTTTTTCGGTGACAACCTTGTTCGGCATTATTCCGAAGCCGGCATACAAGTGATGTCCATCAATACACTTTTCCAGCTTTACAGCATGAAGAAAAGCGGTGATACGCAATTGGAAGTTGCAGACCGTCTTCTGTTTATGCCCGATCTTTTCAGTTACTTCCTCACAGGGGTGGCAAATAATGAATACTGCATTGCATCCACCTCCGAACTGCTTGATGCACGTAGCCGGACTTGGAATCAGCCACTCATCCATCGCTTGGGAGTACCTGCACATCTCTTCGGAGACATTGTGATGCCCGGTACGGTACGTGGCAAACTGAAACGGGAGATTGCAGAAGAAATTGGTCTGACGGATGAAGTGGATGTCATAGCTGTCGGTTCGCACGATACGGCAAGCGCTGTTTATGCGATTCCTTCGACACAGGTGGATAAATCCCGTTGTGCTTTCCTCAGTTCCGGTACGTGGTCTCTGCTGGGTGTTGAAGTGGATGAGCCTATTCTCACGGAAGAAGCTTGCCGCGCCGGTTTTACCAATGAGGGCGGGGTAGGCGGTAAGATTCGTTTTCTTCAGAATATCACCGGGCTTTGGATCTTGCAACGTCTTATAGCACAATGGAAAGAAAGAGGAGAGCGATGTGGGTACGATTTCTTACTTTCTGCCGCCGAATCTGCGGATATTCCATCCGTCATTGACGTAGATGATAAGATATTCCAGAACCCTGTGGATATGGAAGATGCCATTGCGGAGTATTGTGAAGCGCACGGGCATCCTATACCGGAAACTTACGGTGAGGTAGTGCGTTGTGTGCTCCAATCACTCGCCCTGCGCTATAAGCAAGGAATAGACCAACTGAACCGCTTGCTTCCCGCTCCGGTAGAACAGCTCAATATCATCGGTGGCGGATGCCGTAATTCACTGCTGAACCGCCTGACAGCCGAGGCTTTGGGTATTCCCGTCTATGCCGGACCTGTAGAGGCAACCGCTATCGGTAATATCCTGGTGCAAGCCATTGCCAAAGGAGAGATCGGCAGCCGTGAAGAAATCAAAGAATTTATTTAATAACTTAGCCGGAACGCAGATAAACACTGCTTTGCGTAGATAATTATCGTATCACTTTTTAATCTGCTAAAATCTGTGTTTATTTGCGTTTCAATATTGATTTACTATGGACACATCAATCAAACGTTATCCTGCCAAAGAGCATCACCAGCCAGTGGAGCGTATCTGCCGGACACTGGAACTCCGTGACGATCCGCAGTTGATAGCCGAATACCGCCGCCGGCATAGCCAAGGGGATATCTGGCCCGAAATACCTGCCGGTATCCGTGAAGCCGGTATTCTGGAAATGGAAATATATCTTTTGGACACCCGCCTGTTTATGATAGTCGAAGTGCCTGTAGGGTTTGACTGGGATGCAGCTATGGAGCGCCTCGCTTCCTTGCCCCGACAACAGGAATGGGAAGACTATATGGCCATCTTCCAGCTTGTGAAACCCGGTTCTACCGCTGCCGAGAAATGGCAGCCGATGGAGCGTATTTTCCACCTTTATGACTAATCCCAGCCAAAGAAATAACTACCATGAAGAACAACACTAAGAAAAACAGCATTATCAGTAAAGACGGAGTAAGCTACCTCATTCCGTTCATTCTTATCACCAGTTGCTTTGCCTTGTGGGGCTTTGCCAACGATATCACGAATCCGATGGTGAAAGCCTTTTCCAAGATTTTCCGTATGAGTGTTACCGACGGGGCACTGGTGCAGGTGGCTTTCTATGGCGGATATTTTGCCATGGCATTCCCCGCAGCTATTTTTATCCGTCGCTTTTCATATAAAGCAGGGGTACTGCTGGGACTGGGATTGTATGCTATCGGTGCATTCCTGTTCTATCCCGCCATGCTGACGGGCAATTACTATCCCTTCCTTATAGCCTACTTTATACTGACATGCGGACTCTCGTTTCTGGAGACCAGTTGTAATCCCTATATCCTTTCTATGGGCGATGAAGCTACATCCACCCGCCGCCTGAACCTTGCACAGTCTTTCAATCCGATGGGCTCGTTATTAGGTATGTACGTGGCGATGAACTTTATCCAGAATCGCTTGAACCCGATGGATACGATGGAGCGTAGCCAGCTTTCGGATACAGAATTTGCTGCGGTACGTGATTCGGACCTGATGGTACTGATTGCGCCTTATCTGATTATCGGGCTTGTCATTTTGGCTATGCTGATTGTGATCCGTATGGTGAAGATGCCGAAGAATGGCGACCAGTCTCATAACATCAACTTCCTGCCTACATTGAAACGTATATTCGGTATACACCATTACCGCGAAGGAGTGATCGCACAGTTCTTCTATGTAGGTGCGCAGATTATGTGCTGGACATTTATCATTCAATATGGTACGCGCTATTTCATGTCGGAAGGGATGGAAGAGAAAGCCGCGGAAGTGCTTTCACAGCAATATAACATTGTGGCTATGATTATTTTCTGTGCCAGCCGTTTCATCTGTACGTTTATCCTGAGATATCTCAGTCCGGGACTGTTGCTGAAAGTACTGGCTATTGTGGCTTGTGTGTTTACGGCCGGGGTGATTGGTTTCCAGAATATCTGGGGAATGTATTGTCTCGTAGGGGTATCAGCCTGTATGTCTCTGATGTTCCCCACGATTTACGGTATAGCTTTACAGGGATTGGGCGATGATGCCAAGTTCGGTGCCGCAGGATTGATTATGGCGATTCTGGGAGGTTCGGTATTGCCGCCGCTTCAGGCAAGCATCATAGACTGTGGTACATTGCTGGGCATGCCTGCCGTGAACCTGTCGTTCATCCTTCCGTTCATCTGCTTCGTGGTAATTGTGATTTACGGGCACCGGTCGTATGGCAGGGAGAAAAGAAATGCCTCCATCCCGGAATAAAGACGATTTCCGCTTTGCCGCTCTGAAAATTTATTTACCTTTGCAGGGTAAAGATTAATAGCCCTGCTCTCCCAATCCGTCAGCATAGCCTGATGGAAACGGAGAGCGGGGCTTTTTTTATTCACCTATTAATTCTTAAATGTTATGGCAGAAGAAATTAAGTATCAAATCAACGGCCAGCTGGCGGAGAACACCGTGACGGTTGACAACAAGGAGGACATGATTCTCGTTCCCGTCAGTATCGGTACTGCCGACGAGGCGCGCATCATTGCCGAAATGAAAGCTGAGGACTCAGGGCTTCGCGAAGAGACCATCCAGCATGTGCACGACCTGGAGAAACGCATCGTGAAGCGCATGCTGATGAGCGGAATGAATGTAAACAACGGGCTGTACTATGCCTCGGCCAGTTTCCGTGGCGTCATCGAAGGTTCGCAGTGGAATCCGGACAAGAATTCTATCGTGGTGAACTTCAACGTAGGAGCCGACCTGCGCGAGGCCATCAAGAAGACTACGGTTAACATCATCGGCGGGAAGAGCAGCGCCATGTACATCGGTGGTGTGGCGGACACTTCCACCCGCGCGCAGGATGCTTCGGCCACTGCCGGGCGTGCCTTCAGCCTTACGGGCAGCAAGATCAAGGTAGCGGGCCCGGACGAGGCGGTGGGCATTACGCTGACCGATTCCAAAAACGTGGTCACCAAGATCACGGAGGATTTATTTGTGGTGAACAATCCATCAAAGGTGACTTTCATCATTCCCGCCGACCTGGCGAATGGAACGTATGTGCTGAAACTGACCACGCAGTTCTCCGGTTCGGGGGCTCTACTGAAAACACCGCGCAGCGTGGAGAAGACGATTTACATCGGCACAGCTCCTTCGGGCGGAGGTAGCCAAGGTGGTGGCGGTGGCCTGGACGAAAATCCTTTGGGATAAGAACACTGTATCAATAATGTAGCATGTAGCCTTCCCGCATCGTAGTGTGCAGGAAGGCTATTCTATGCAGGGTGTCCGCATAAGCCTATGCAGAGTGTCCGCATAAGTCTATGCAGGGTGTCTGCATAAGTCTATGCAGGGTGTCTGCATAGTGGCGCGGATAAATCGGCTTCCCATCATCCGTTATTTTCAGTTATTCTTTTGATATTCCGCCGGCGTCATCCCCGTCATCCTTTTAAAGAACTTCGAGAAGAATGACGGATTGGGGAATCCCAATTCATCCGAGATTTGGAATACCAACAAATCACTGTGTTTCAGCAGCACTTTGGCTTCAAGAATAATTGCTTGGTTAATCCACTGCATTACCGTCTGCCCGCTTACTTCACGAATAACCGTACTCAGATAATGAGGAGTCAGGCACAGTTTGTCTGCATAGAAACCGATGGTACGTTCACGTTTACTGTGTTCATTAACTAACCCGATGAAGCGGCGGAATACTTCTTCCTGACGTGAGAGCTGCAATGGGGCGGACTCTTCGTTCTTTGCATGTATATACCTTATATTATAGAGTAATGCTATAATCAAGTGTTGTACCACTTCCCGGCGGAATGGCACTTTGTGCACGGTATCCCATAACATTGAAAAGAAAGCGTCGATTTGCTTTAATTCTTCCTCTGTGGGCGAAATGAAAATGCCATGCTTTGTGTACGAATCCGTCAGAGCGCCTCCTTGTACGATGGGCAGAAAGTTATTATCGGGAACAATGACCTGAAAGTCATAATCCTTACTGATTTCCACAATTTCTATCAGTGAATTGCATGGGCTGATAATAATCATTGGGTCCTTTACCTTATATTCTATCAGATTGATGGAGATCCGTGCTTCGCCTTTCAGTATCCGGATGATTCGGCTTTCTCTGGTGCGGTATGGCCTCCCTGTACTAAAGAGGATGCTATCCATTTGGGCAAAGCTGATGACAATGCCGAGATCACGGTTGATAAAACGGAAACTGTTATTGTTTACAATGTTTTGATTACTCAGCAGCTCGCCAAGTCCAAGCTCCATGGGCTTACTTTTTTCCATATCCTTTTCCTCCTTTAACTTATCTATATCTGTGGCAAAGATAAGAAAACACAGGGATTTCTTATCTTTTTATACTGATGATCGGATAAATAGAACATCATTGCACACAAATAGAATGTATCCATATACTTTTAAGCTCTATCTTTGCGTCCTATAAAGAAATAAACAAGAAATGTATATGGAAATGAAACGAACTATTCTCTCTTTTTCTTTTGTTCTTGCGGCAATGCTGGCACATGCGCAGCTCACGCTGGAGGGATGCCAACACTCGGCACAGACCAATTATCCGCTGGTACGGCAATACGGTCTGATAGAGAAAGCCCGGGAGTATAACCTGGAGAATGCCGGAAAAGGTTATCTGCCACAATTCACCCTTTCGGGAAAAGCAACCTATCAGAGTGATGTCACAAAGCTGCCGGTGGACGTTCCGGGAATCGATATAAAAAGTATGCCCAAAGATCAGTATCAGGTGATGCTTGAAGTGTCGCAGAACATCTGGGACGGTGGAGATATCCGTTCCAAAAAGCAACTGACCCGGGCTACTTCGGAGATAGACCGCGGGAAGCAGGAAGTGGATATGTATGCGCTGAATGATCGTGTGAATCAGCTATACTTCGGTATCCTGTTGCTGGACGAACAGTTAAGGCAGAATCAGCTTTTGCAGGAAGACTTGGGACGCACTCATCAGCAAGTATCCAACTATATGGCAAATGGCATTGCCAATCAGAGTGATCTGGATGCCGTAAGCGTGGAGATATTGAACACGAAGCAGAAACGCATTGAACTGGAATCTTCGCGACAGGCCTATCTGACTATGCTCTCTATCTTTATAGGAAAAGAAATTGCTTCCGGAACCACATTGGAGAAGCCTGCCGATGCTTTTGAATCCACTTCATTGGTGAACAACCGTCCGGAACTTCGCTGGTTCGATGCCCAAGGCGGGCAATTGAACGTACAGGAATCTTCATTAAAGACGCGCTTCCGTCCCCGCTTCGGGCTGTTCGTGCAGGGAGCTTACGGAAATCCGGGATTGAATATGTTGAAAGATGATTTCTCCGCATACTATGTAGCGGGCGTCCGTATGTCGTGGAACTTCGGTAGCCTGTACACGTTGCGCAATGATCGCAGGCTGATAGATAACAACCGCCGTAAGCTGGAGACCAGCCGCGATGTGTTCCTGTTCAATACCAACTTGCAATCTACCGGGCAGAGCTCGGCCATTCAGTCCATGCGCCGGCAGATGGTGGATGATGATGAGATTATCCGTTTGCGTGTCAACATTCGCAAGGCCGCCGAGGCTAAAGTGGAGAACGGTACGCTGACCGTAACTGATATGCTTCGTGAAATTACAGCCGAGAATCTGGCGCGCCAAACCAAGGCTTTGCATGAGGTGCAGTTACTGATGAACATCTGGAACCTGAAATATACATTGAATAATTAAAGGCATAAAAATATAGATCATTATGAAATCAAGGAATTTACTGGGACTTTGTTCCCTATTGGCCCTCTTTTCCGCTTGTGGAAACGGTGCCCCGAAATATGATGCAACAGGAACGTTTGAGACTACGGAAGTGCTTGTATCTGCCGAAGCGTCGGGCCGCCTGCTTTATTTCGATATCGAAGAAGGAATGTTGCTGAAGGCCGGTGAAGAAATCGGCGTAGTGGATACCGTACAGCTCTACCTGAAGAAGCTGCAACTGGAGGCAAGCATTAAATCCGTCGAAGAACAGCGTCCTGATATCCTGAAACAGGTAGCAGCCACCAAAGAACAAATATCTGCCGCCGGGCGCGAACGGAACCGTGTAGCGAACTTACTAAAAGTAGGTGCGGCAAACCAGAAACAACTGGATGATGCGGAAGATCAGCTTGAAGTGCTCCGCAAGCAACTTGTTGCGCAAAACTCTACCTTGTCCAACAGTCACCAAAGCCTGACGTGGCAAAGTTCATCTGTCGGTATTCAAGTGGCACAGGTGGAAGACCAGTTGAAGAAGTGCCACATCACCTCTCCGATAACCGGCACTGTACTGGCAAAGTACGCCGAAGCGGGAGAACTGACAGCTATGGGCACTCCGCTTTTCAAAGTGGCCGATACGGAACAGATGTACCTTCGTGCTTACATCACCTCCGAACAACTGTCGCAGGTAAAGCTGGGACAGAAAGTAACCGTCTTCTCCGATTACGGCACCGATGAGCACAAGCAGTATCCGGGCGTAGTAACCTGGATTTCGGATACCTCGGAATTTACCCCGAAGACTATCCTGACTAAGAATGAACGTGCCAACCTGGTGTATGCCGTGAAGATTGCCGTGCACAATGACGGACTGTTGAAGATAGGCATGTACGGGGGAGTGGAGTTTAATAAGTGATAAAGTGACAGGTGATAAAGTGATGAGTTTATGGAACATGCGGTTGTTATAGATAACGTTACCAAGAAATATGGGGCGGTGGAGGCGTTGAAGGGTGTTTCCTTGACGGTTCCTTCCGGAGAGTTGTTCGGCATTATCGGGCCTGACGGGGCGGGGAAGACTTCTCTTTTCCGTATCCTCACCACCTTGCTGCTTCCCGATAGTGGAAATGCTTCGGTGTGCGGTCTGGATATAGCGAAGGATTATAAAGAAATCCGTCGTCGCGTAGGCTATATGCCGGGACGCTTCTCCCTCTATCAGGACTTGACGGTAGAAGAAAACTTGAACTTCTTTGCTACTGTTTTCCATACTACCATTGAGGAGAATTATGAATTGGTGAAAGATATCTACCAGCAGATAGAGCCTTTCCGAAAACGCCGTGCCGGAGCTTTGTCCGGAGGTATGAAGCAGAAACTGGCGTTGAGTTGTGCGCTTATCCATAAACCGGATGTGCTTTTCCTCGACGAGCCGACAACAGGGGTAGATCCTGTTTCCCGCAAGGAGTTTTGGGGAATGCTTCGTCGGTTGAAGGAACAGGGCATCACCATCATAGCCTCTACGCCTATTATTGATGAGGCACGCCAATGTGACCGCATTGCTTTTATCAATGAGGGTCAGATATATGGAATAGATACTCCGGAACGTATTCTGAATCAGTTCGCAAGCATTCTCTGTCCGCCAGGGCTGGAACACGGCAAGGTGGAACAGAAAGATGAGTATGTCATCGAAGTGGATAAGCTCACCAAACGTTTCGGCTATTTCACGGCAGTGGATCATATCTCTTTCAAAGTCCATCGTGGCGAGATATTCGGCTTCCTGGGCGCCAACGGTGCCGGAAAGACTACTGCCATGCGCATGCTTACCGGATTGAGCCATCCCACAGGAGGCACGGCCCGCGTAGCCGGTTTTGATGTTGCCACCCGGACGGAGGATGTGAAAAAGAATATCGGCTATATGAGCCAGAAGTTTTCTCTTTACGAAGACCTGAAAGTGTGGGAGAATATCCGGCTGTTTGCTGGGATTTACGGCATGGCAGAAGATGAAATAGCCCGCAAGACCGATGAACTTCTGGAACGCATCGGGCTGAGTGCCGAACGTGATACGCTGGTAAAAAGTCTGCCGCTGGGCTGGAAACAGAAACTTGCTTTCTCCGTTTCCATCTTTCACGAGCCGAAGATCGTCTTTCTGGATGAGCCGACGGGTGGGGTAGATCCTGCCACCCGTCGCCAGTTCTGGGAGCTTATTTATCAGGCTGCCGACCGGGGGATCACTGTCTTTGTCACCACTCACTTTATGGATGAGGCCGAGTATTGCGACCGTATCTCTATCATGGTGGATGGCGTGATCCGTGCCCTCGATACGCCCGATGAATTGAAACGGCAATTTAAGGTTGCTACAATGGATGATGTTTTCCAGCAATTGGCACGGGAGGCGGTGCGTACTTAGCTACAAGTTACGAGCTACAAGCTACAAGTACCTTTCGGAATATAGCGTAGCCACTTGTAGCTCGTAACTTGTAGCTTATAACTTGTAACTTTCAAAACATAGCGCAGCTACTTGTAGCTCGTAGCTTGTAACTCGTAACTTAATTAACAATGAAACAATTTATAGCTTTTGTCCGAAAGGAATTCTTCCATATCTTCCGCGACAGGCGAACCATGCTGATATTGCTGGGTATGCCTGTGGTGCAGATTATCCTTTTCGGCTTTGCCATAACCACGGAAGTGAAGAACATCCGTGTCGCCATTCTCGACCCGTCGAACGATGTTGTCACCCGGCGCATTATCGACCGTCTGGATGCGAGTGAATATTTCTCCGTCACCACGAATCTGAATACTCCGGACGAGGTTGAGAAGTCTTTCAGACGGGGCGACATTGACCTGGCAGTCATCTTCAGCGAGCAATTTGCGAATCACGTTTATACCGGAGATGCTTGTGTACAATTGGTGGCCGATGCTACCGACCCCAATACGGCAACCACACAGACCGGTTATGCCGCCAACATCATATCCTCTGCCGGACGCGAAATGCTTCCGGCGGGAATGCAGGTTTCCACTATTGTTCCCGAAGTGAAGCTGCTTTATAATCCGCAGATGAAGAGCGCCTACAACTTTGTGCCGGGTGTGATGGGACTGATCCTGATGTTGATTTGTGCCATGATGACTTCCATATCCATTGTTCGGGAGAAGGAGACGGGAACGATGGAGATACTGTTGGTTTCTCCGGTGAAGCCGCTATTCATTATTCTTGCCAAGGCAGTTCCTTACTTTGTGCTTTCGTTTGTCAACCTGACAACGATTTTGCTGCTCTCGGTCTATGTGCTCGATGTTCCCGTGGCGGGTAGCTTGTTCTGGCTGATTGTGGTATCACTGCTCTTTATCTTCGTTTCCTTAGCTCTGGGCTTGCTGATATCCTCGGTGACGCGGACGCAGGTTGCTGCCATGCTTGCATCGGGATTGATACTGATGATGCCTACCATGTTGCTCTCCGGTATGATATTCCCCATAGAGAGCATGCCCTTGCTGCTTCAAGGCATTTCGGCCGTACTTCCTGCCCGCTGGTATATTCAGGCTGTGCGGAAGCTGATGATCGAAGGAGTGGACATCTCACTGGTATTGACGGAAGTCAGTATTCTTGCTGTAATGGCGGTTACGCTGATTACGATTAGTTTCAAGAAGTTTAAGAACCGATTAGAATAGGAGAGTGGTGGTATGATAAAGTTTCTGATAGAAAAAGAATTCAAGCAGTTGCTCCGTAACTCATTCCTGCCGAAGATGATTCTTATCTTTCCCTGCATGATTATGATACTGATGCCCTGGGCGGCAAATCTGGAGATAAAGAACATTAACCTGAACATTGTGGATAATGACCACAGCGTCCTTTCGCGCCGCCTTGTGGATAAGATCGGCGCATCCACCTATTTCCGTACAACGGCCCTTCCTGATACTTACAATGAAGGGTTGCGCTCCATCGAAATCGGTTCGGCGGATATTATCCTGGAGATTCCCCGCGATTTTGAAAAGAACTGGGTGACGGGCAAAAGCCCCCGCCTGCTGGTTGCCGTCAATGCGGTGAACGGTACAAAGGGAGGATTGGGCGGCTCGTACCTGTCTTCCATCATTAATGACTATATCCGTGAGTTGCAATCGGAATCACCGGCAAGGGCAATGTCTGCCGGGATGGGATTGCCCCGGATCGGTATTTCAACGCAGAATCTGTATAACCCGAACCTGAATTACAAGCTCTTTATGGTTCCGGCATTGATGGTGATGTTGCTGACAATGATTTGCGGTTTTCTTCCGGCACTCAATGTGGTAGGCGAGAAAGAGGTGGGCACTATCGAGCAGATTAATGTAACGCCTGTCTCCAAACTGACGTTTATTCTTGCCAAGCTGATACCTTATTGGCTGATAGGTTTCATTGTGCTTACGATATGTTTCTTTCTGGCATGGTTGCTCTATGGTATTCTGCCTGTGGGGCATTTCGTGACGATATACCTTTTTGCAGTGGTCTTCCTGTTTGTAGTCTCCGGATTCGGTCTGGTGATTTCCAATCATTCCGCTACGTTGCAGCAGGCCATGTTCGTCATGTGGTTCTTTATGCTGATACTGATGCTGATGAGCGGCTTGTTCACTCCCGTACACAGTATGCCGGAGTGGGCACAACTAATTGCCGCACTCAATCCGCTGAAATACTTTGTAGAGGTGATGCGTACCATTTACCTGCGGGGTGGTGGCATTGTGGAGTTACTTCCACAGTTGGGAGCATTGACGGCCTTTGCGGTGTTCTTTAATCTGTGGGCGGTGAGGAGTTATAGAAAGAATAATTGATGTACCTTTCAGTAATTCCACATTTTATCCTACTTTTGCATCCAAATTAATTATATCTGATATCCTAATGAACACGCAGACAACTTATCTCGCCTCTAAGCCGCATTATGAAATCCTGGATGGATTGCGTGGAGTGGCAGCTGTTATGGTTGTAGCCTTCCATCTTTTCGAAGCACATGCAGGTGGCAACCATCTCACGCAAATCATTAACCATGGCTATCTTGCCGTCGACTTTTTCTTTATGCTTTCGGGCTTTGTAATCGGTTATGCCTATGATGACCGCTGGAACCGGATGAGTATCGGCACTTTCTTCAAACGCCGTGTCATCCGCCTGCATCCTATGGTAATTATAGGTAGCATTATTGGTGCGCTTTTCTTTTTCTTCCAGAAATCCCCCTGTTTTCCGAATATGGATAATGTATCGGTTGGAACTGTTCTGATAATCATGCTCTATGGTTGTACGCTGCTTCCCCTTCCTTTGAAGTGGGACATTCGCGGGTGGACGGAAATGCACCCGTTGAACGGGCCGGCATGGTCGCTCTATTATGAATATATCGGCAATATCCTGTACGCACTGTTTGTTCGTAAGTTCAACAAGGTTGCTTTGTCCATCCTTGTTTTTCTGGCAGCCTGTGCCACTTTGCATCTCTGTCTTACGGCGCCCAATGGTGATATCGTGGGCGGATGGGCATTGAATTGGGAACAGCAGTATGTGGGCTTTGTCCGTTTGCTCTATCCGTTCTTTGCAGGTTTGCTGCTTTCACGTCTGGGCTGGCTCATACGGGTAAAGAAACGCGCATTCTGGTGGTGTAGCTTGCTGATTGTGATAATTCTTTCCGTTCCCCGTATTGGCGGTGAAGATGGTTTCTGGATGAACGGACTCTACGAGGCATTTTGCATTATCTTTATCTTCCCGGTCATTGTTTCGATGGGAGCCGGTGGCAAAGTAACGGGAAAACGCTCTGTAGGTATCTGTAAGTTCCTGGGTGATATCTCATATCCCGTTTATATCACTCATTATCCGTTGATATACACATATACAGCCTGGGCATGCAACAATAATGCGACCATCACCGAAGGTCTTCCTTATATGATACTGACCTTTGTCGGAGCTTTCGTCCTTGCTTATGCCTGCCTGAAACTCTATGACGAACCGGTACGCAAATGGCTGACCAATCGTTTTCTGAAAGGAGCGCGTAAGGCGAAATAAATACATCCGGAGATATAAAAAGAAACGGGCAACCTCTCTTGCGAGAAGCTGCCCGTTCTGGTTAATACATCTGTTGGGTTCACCGGAAACCTTATTTCACTTCAATAGATTTCTTATTCTTCTGTTTTTCTTCGGCTGAGAACTTCGGTAGATTAATGTTCAGCACGCCATTTTCTACTTGTGCTGCAATCTTTTCCTTGTCCACATTGTCCGGCAATATCATGGTCTGTTGGAACTTAGAGTATGAGAATTCGCGACGCAGATAGCGACCGTCTTTCTTTTCCTCCTTGTTTTCAGTCTTCTTTTCCATGCTGATAACCAGATTGTTGTCTTCGTCGATATGAACATTGAAGTCATCTTTGGTCATTCCCGGAGCAGCCAATTCTACTTTGTACTCCTTTTCCGTTTCCAGCACGTTGATAGCCGGAGCGGTTGCATTGGCTTTTTCCATCCATTCGTTATCAAAGAAATCATTGAAGATACTTGGTAACCAATTTTGAGTTCTTCTAACAGGCATCATAATTTTAGTCTCCTATCCTTTAAGTTAAACATTCGGTTAGTTCTGAACTTCCGGTCTTGAACTGCTTTCGGGAGCCGTTTCTTAATCACTCCCATGCGGTTCTTGAACCGTCGTTCACAAACATAATCGCAAAACGTATGCCAATTGATTTTAGTTTCGCTGATTAACAAAATGTCACTAAAGTTCTGACAAAATTACTTGTTTTATGCCGTTTTGTATATTTGTTATATAAAATTGCTTTCGAATACTATGAATGTGAAATGTTTCGCCTCCGGCTTATTCGTTTCCCTGATAGTCGAAATAATCAAAGTCAGCCTGTGCCTTTGAGGAGGCGGATACGGCATACAAGCCCAATATGATACCGGTAAATCCGCCGGCAGTTTCGGTACTGAGGTAGCGCGTGTTCATTTTTGCTATTTCCTGGAATTTATTTCCGGCGGTGGAATAGCCGAATGAGTAGAACTCATTATTCCCCTTGACCTGCAGCTGCACTTTTCCTTGAGGGATATTGATTTCCTTTTCTATATGTTTCAGCTCTCCCAACTGATATCTCAGGATGATAGACTGCTGTTCCTTAGCATCCTGCCTTACAAAAAGGTCATAGTGCGAATGATTTTCCATGAATACCGTTATTCCGGCTTCGTCCTGCGGTTGTCCTTTCTGTAGTTCAACGGATGTTCCGGCTGTGAAACTGATATGTTGCTGTCTGCGGCCGATGAAAGTGGGAGAGTCCATACTGTTCAGATTGACGGAAGTTGCTTTCAATCGGAGTGTCTTACCGTTCAGGATGTAGTTCTCTTGTTTGGGATTGCGCAGATAGATCCATTCCGGTCCCAGTTTCTCGGTATTGAAGGTGGTGCGGGGAGCTTTCGATACAAAAGGTTGCTGTGGAAGAGTGGGGGCATCCATCTGTAAGGCTATGGTTCCATCTCCGTTTACCACAGGCCAGGCATTCTTATCCCATCGTACAGGTGCAATAAACGTTTCGCGCCCCAACAGATGATGCGAGCCGGTTTGCGGACGGAATGCGAGACATACCATCCACCACGAACCATCGTGAGCTTCTATCAGATCGGCATGACCGGTTCCCTGTATCGGACTGTTCTGTGCGTTTTTGTTTATATGCGTCAGGATGGGGTTGGCGGGATTACCCTCATACGGACCGTCGATATCCCGGCTACGGGCAATGGTTACCTTGTGCCCATATTCAGTACCTCCTTCGGAAATCAGCAGATAGTACCAATCATCTTTCTTATAAATATGTGGTCCTTCCGGATGGCGTCCGCCCGTACCGTTCCAGATACGTTTGGATTCACTTAACTGCTCTCCGGTCATCGGATTTATTTCGCACAGATAGATGCCTACATCCGGATTGCTGACCAAATAGCACTTCCCATTTTCAAAATAAAGGGATGGATCGATGCCTCCTTGCCTTATCCAAACAGGTTCTGACCATTCACCACGTGGATCAGTGGTGTGAACCAGGAAATTCCCCTTGTCCGAAACATTGGTAGTAATCATGTAAAACACTCCCTCATTGTAGCGGATGGTAGGGGCGTAGATTCCGCCCCATGTGCCGGCATTGGTTAACTTTACCTGTGATTCCCGCGTCAGGCAATTTCCAATCTGTTCCCAGTTGACCAGATCCTTACTATGAAACAGGGGTACTCCGGGGAAATAACAGAAACTGCTGTTGACCAGGTAATAGTCTTCGCCAACACGGCAAACACTCGGGTCAGGATGGAAGCCCGGAATGATTGGATTTTGATATCCTTGTTGAGCATATGAGAGAGTTGCCAGTCCCATCATAATAAAGATGGATAAGATGATTTTCTTCATATATGTGCCTTTTAAAATGATATTATTGCAGTTTGAAACGCATTCTCCATCGTTTGGCTTCTTCATTCCAGTCGTGGCTGATGACTTTGAAGGTTCCTACTTCAGAGGTGTTTTTTACGTGCGTTCCCAAACAAAGACATTCGTCATAATCGCCTACTTTCACTATGCGTACGGTTTCCGAAGCATCTTCCGGCAGTCGTTTCAAGTCAAAGCGTCCTTGTGCTTCTTCCTGCGTGATGAATTCTGTGGTAACATCCAATCCTTGCGCAATCACTGCATTTACAGCTTCTTCCAGTCGTTTTACATCTTCTTCGGTAGGAGCAGTTTCCAAAGCATAGTCCAGTTTACTTTTTTTTCTCTCTATATGTGCGGATATTGACCGTCCACAACCGAAAAGATTCATCATGGTACGGTTCACTATATGCTCGCAGGTGTGCATAGGTGGGTATTCCTGTTTGTTGTGATCGTTAAGTTGAATTTGTTGTTCCATATTATTTAGTAACTTTTTATTGTATTCCTATTTCTTAGCTAATCGAAAATAAAAAACATCTTTGGCTTTTTAAGATATCTGTAAGGCATATCTGATCTTCATTATTTACGTTAATGATTAATATCATTAATCTTGCCATAATAATATTTTTGCGTAAAGGTAGGGCTATATTCTGATATTGAAAAGATTTATATTGTAATTTGTGCAGACTGTATTTAATTAAGTTGTATGTATGGACGTGCTACATACGGTCGCCCGATTGTGATTGAAGACAAGGTTTGGATAGGGTATAAATTCCACGATACTACCGGGCGTTAAGATTGGTTACGGAGCCATTGTGGGAGCTGGTAGTGTGGTAACAAAGGATGTTCCTGCTATGACAATTGTGGCCGGCAATCCTGCACGGATCATCAAAAGGATATTTCCTAATTCCGTACCAACTAACAATCATTTAAAGAAGCACTTTTTAAAAGAACTTTCGGAAGTATGAAAATATTACATGACAATGTCGGGACGGAATGTAGTAAAATCGGTCTGTACCCGCTCAGGAGATAGCTGTGACACAACTTTTGTAGGGCTACACCCTTTTTTGTGGATGGTGTAGCCATCACCTTCAAAGGGTGTAGCCATCCGGGGGAAAGGGTGTAGCCCTGCTAGGAGGATGGTTTACTAATAACGGGGAGTGATGAATGTTTTTTGACAAGTAATTCCACATGCTGTCTACAGATTAGACTACGCCTGTTTTCTGGAAGGCTTGTGTACGGTCAGAAGTTCATTCAGGAAACCACTTTTTGGTATTATTTGCCATCCGTACCAGCATAAGCATTACCGGAACCTCCACAAGTACACCCACAACAGTGGCCAATGCAGCACCGGATTGTAAGCCAAAAAGAGATATGGCCACAGCCACAGCCAGTTCAAAGAAATTACTTGCACCGATCATTCCGGCCGGAGCAGCCACATTGTGGGGTAATTTCCACCATTTCGCCCATCCATAAGCGACAAAGAAAATCAGGATTGTTTGCAGGACAAGCGGGATGGCTATCAAGAGAATATGTAAGGGGTTATTCAATATTGTTTCCCCTTGAAAAGAAAACAGGATAATAAGCGTCAAAAGTAATCCTCCAACCGTATAGTTATCAAATTTACGGATAAATACATGGTTGAAGTATTCTATTCCTTTTCGTCTGATAACCCATGTCCGGGTTATCACTCCTGCTGAAAGCGGAATGACAACGAACAACAATACGGATAGAAACAGTGTATCCCACGGAATTATGACACCGCCGACACCCAATAATAAGGCAACAATAGGAGCAAAAGCAACTAATATTATCAAGTCGTTTACAGCTACCTGCACCAGCGTGTAGGCGGCGTCACCTTTTGTTAAATGACTCCATACAAAGACCATCGCCGTACAAGGAGCTGCCCCAAGCAAGACCGCACCTGCCAGATATTCTTTGGCTAAATCTTCGGGTATAAAAACCTTGAAGATGGCATAAAAGAATAAATAGGCTATTCCAAACATTGTAAAAGGCTTTATAAGCCAGTTCGTAACGCAAGTAACGATTATCCCTTTAGGGCGTTTACCCACATTCTTAACGCTCTGAAAATCTACTTTCAGCATCATGGGATAGATCATCAACCATATTAGAATTGCCACAGGTATAGAAACATTGGCGTATTCAAATTTGCTCAAGGTTTGCGGTATCACCGGAAGCCATTGGCCCACGGCAATTCCGGCAATAATACACAAGGTAACCCATAGGGTAAGATATCGTTCAAAAAATCCAATTCCTTGCTTCTTTTCCATTATACGTTTCTCCATTCTATCAGGGCTGCATTGCCCTGTGATAATTGCTCTACTTTCTTAATCCAAGCTAATTCGTTTTGCGCTTTCGCTTTCAGGAACGAATTTTTAGTCTCTGTTAATGAGAGGCAAGCATTTACCACCCACCATTTATTGTTTATCCCGGCACGTTGTAAATCCATCTGAAGGCGTTCCGCTTCGAAGACAGGGGTTGCTTCGGGTAAAGTAACAATCACTACTTCCGTCTCCTTTGAATTACGTAGGCGAGGTAACAGATTGGCTACTGCCCCCATGACTTCTCCTTGGGTACGTTCAACCTCTTTATGATAACTTTGAGTGGCGTCCAAAAGCAATAAAGTATGCCCTGTTGGTGCGGTATCAATCACAACAATCTCAGTTTCAGCCTTATCCACAATCTCGGCAAAAGCCTTGAATACTGCAATCTCTTGTGTGCAGGGAGAGCGTAAATCTTCCTCTATGTACTCCATGTCTTCAGCGGTGACTGCTTCGGCTGCTTTGCTGCGGACTTCGTTCTTGTACTTCTCTAAAACCTCAGCTTCATCAATCCGGCTTACCGTGATACCGGCTTTTATGGCAAGTTCATAATTCAGATGGTTTGCCGGATCGGTAGTTGTCAAATGCACTTTGGCACCGAGCCGGGTTAATTTTAAAGCAATTTCAGTAGCTAATGTAGTTTTGCCTACGCCACCTTTTCCCATTGTAAAAATAACCCTTTTTCCGGATGTATAAAGATCATCCACCATTTCGTCCACATCTTTGGGGGCTACCACAGGCTTATAATTTACCTCATTGGAAAGGCTGTCACTATACAGCATCCGCCGGATATTCGCTATGCTGGATAAATTGTATGATCGCAAAGGAACATGATACAACGGATAACCGGATAGTTCCGCAGGCATACTTTGCAGGGCTTTCTGTTGTCTTTCATGTAGCTGACTGGAAACGCTGTCGTTTTTATCCAACTGTTTCAAAACACCGTTTATTATTAGTATCTGATTTTTAATTCCTAATAATTGCAGTTCGTGAGAAGAACGGGCGGCTTCTTTCAATGGCGCGATTTCGGGACGACTCACCAACATTAGCCGGGTTGTGCCCGTATCGGAAAGTGTTCCAACAGCCTTTTTATAAATTTCTTTTCGTTCTTCCAATCCTGATAACTGGCCTAGACAAGATGCGCCATGAGTACTTTCACTAATGAATGTGCTCCATGCTGATGGTAGTTGCAGCATCCGTAAAGTATGCCCTGTGGGAGCAGTATCAAAGATTATATGGTCGAACTCTAATTGCTTTTGAGCATCGGTAATGAAATCCGAGAACTCATTGAAAGCAGCAATCTCAACCGTGCATGATCCTGACAGTTGTTCTTCCATGTTTTGGATAACACTTTCAGGCAATTTTCCCCTGAAAGGTGCGATCACCCTTTCCCGATATTCTGCCGCCGCCTGTTCTGGATCAAGATTGACAACTGTCAAGCCCGGTATTTCTGTAATCTCTGAACCGTGCCCGTTAAGTGATTGGTTGAAGACGTCCTGTAAGTTGGAAGCAGGGTCGGTACTGATAAGAAGTATTTTCTTACCCTTGTCTGCTAATCCCACAGCCGTAGCGCAAGCGATAGATGTTTTTCCAACCCCTCCTTTTCCTGTGAAAAAGAGATATTTTGTAAGGTCAATATCTGATAAATTAAATGCTTTCATTGTGATGTTATGTTTTTTTCTTTCAAATATTATTTTGTAGACATGAAGTCTAAATTTATGCCGGTCCATTCACTCATCTGTCGGGTGGTGGGGTAGGTTTTAGATATAGCTACTTCACCATCCACCAGGGTAATGGGCAATGCTTCTGCACCGTATTTTTGAAGATAATCATTTATGGTCTGATTGCTTACATATATCTGAGGCTCGTCCCTCAGATTATGGCGGATAACCGTTATTCCTTGTCTTTTTAATGTTTCTATAACGACAGCAATCCGCATTAATTCAGGATTGATGTTTGTTCCACACAAACCCGTAGGACAACACATCGCCGGGTCGAAAATTTCTATCTTTTTCATCTTTACTGTTGATTTGATTGTTAAAACTTACTTTATAGATAATACATGACTGCATAATAAATCCCCACCGCAATAAAGAGGATGGCGACCACTTTACGAAACCATTTCTCGAATACTTGTATTCTGTTATAGAGCTTGCCTAATCCGGCAACACTATATGCCAATACCCAGGCTACGAGGATAACAGGTAATCCGGTTGCAATCGCATAAACCACCGGTAAAAGATAGCCGCCTGTTTCTGCTGCCGACATTGGCATAAGCATGCCGAAATAGAATATTCCGCTTGTAGGGCAGAAAGCAAGGGAAAATAAGATTCCTAAGAATAGTGCACCCCAGCTTCCTTTTGTTTTTCTCTTCAGCTTATTCCCGCTAAAGTTGATTTTAGGCAAATTGAGCTTGATGATGTCGAGCATATAAACACCAATCACTATTAATAGCGGGGCAATTAGCATTTCTCCATACTTGCTTACAACCTTTTGTACGGAAAACATACTTGCACCTTCGCGGAGAATGGGAATAAGGATAAACCCAAGAACCGTATAAGTTATTATTCGGCCTAAAGTATAAAGCAAACCATTAATAAATATACAGTGGTGGTTTTCAATATCCTTGCCGATAAATCCTATCGCTGTTATATTAGTAGCTAACGGGCATGGGCTTATAGCTGTTAATATTCCAAGTATAAAAGCTGTTATGGCAGGAATGGAAGTACTGTCTAATATTGATTGAAGAAAGTCCATTGGTATCTTATTTTAGCAATTCATCAATTTTATCTTTTATACCATTCTTAAATTTGCCGGGATGACTTTTTGCATTGGCAAAACTAAACTCTGTCATATTATTGACCTTCTCCTGACCGCTCTTCCATCCATTTACAAACAAGGACGACCATGTCACTTCGTACTTATCTGCGATCGGCTCATTCTTCTTTTGAGAAATATCAATTATCCTATAGACGATTCTTCCCGATACTATTTCCTTTGAATAAAGACTGTCTAAAAGTGCTTTTGTGTTAGTTTCAATAGCCCGGCAGGTTATACATCGTTGTGCTCCATGAAAATAAAGCACTTCCACGCGGTCATTCTGCATAGTTTCGCTGTTTGCTGTTTCTGTTTTCTCTTTGGCTCCATTTCCGCAGGAAATTAAAATAATTCCTGCAATGAATACATGGAATAACTTTTTCATGGCATGTAATTATTGGGTTAGTAATTCTTTTACCTCTTTCAATGACAGCTGTTTACCTGCCGAAACGACTTTCCCGTCTATAACCAAGGCCGGAAGGCTTAATATATTATATTCGATGATTTTCAATAAATCTTCCTCTTTTACCAAAGTGGCATCACTTCCTAATTCTGCAATAGCCTGTTGGGTGGTTTCGTACAAAGTTTTGCAACTGGGGCAACCTGTACCTAATACTTTAATTTCCATTATCAGATAGCTTTAAAATGAATAATATACATAATCGTAGTTCGTAGAATAACGAACATTGTTTATAAAAAAAGGTGCTGTTTATTCACAGCACGAAGTACATTTACACTCATTGAAGAATCCGGTAAACAACTTGCGGGCAAGTTCCCAGTTTTCACGGTTAATGCAATACTTGACTTTCGGTGTTTCTATTTCACCTTGAATCAGTCCGGCATCTTTCAGCTCTTTCAGGTGTTGGGAAACTGTCGCTTTGGCTATTGGCAGTTCTTCGTGAATGTCTCCGAAGTAGCAACTTTCCTGCCTGGTTAAAAAATTAAGGATAGCCATTCTTGCAGGGTGTCCCAGTGCTTTTGCAAAGCGAGCTATCTGTTCCTGCTCTGTTGTGTACTGTTTGGTTTTCACTTTATATCTCTTTTATTTGTTGTTCGCAAAACAACGAACAATATTTGAAATAGCAAAATAAATACGGTTATTTTTTAGATTAATTAAATGAATATTTGTCTTGCGGGGATTTTAATCTCTCTGTTTTTAAAGAATCCCCTTACTAATACCCGCATGTCGGTGCTATTTACATATACATGTTGGCTATACTTACATGTACATGTAAGTATCTTCATCTTTTAAAAAAGTATCGTTTTTGGTTTAAAGATATTGTGATTTAAGTGCTATCCGCATGGGATTCTATCAAATTTTACTTATTTTTGCATAGAACTTCTTGCAGAAGTAACCTTTAACCAATCGAAACTCAGATGAAGAAAATATTCACATCCTTATATCTATTATGTTGTGTATGTATGTGTCAGCTCCATGCCGCCAACAATGTTGTAGACTCCCTCTTATCCCAACTGGATCATGTAATTCAAAACCGCCATGTATACATTGAGCAAAAAGAAAAGAAACTGAACGACCTGAGACAAGCCTTGAGACAACGCATTTCTGATGAAAATCGCTTTACCCTGTTGGGGGAATATTTGGATGAATATCGTTCCTACAACACTGACTCTTCGCTTTACATCTCACGCGAGAGATACCAGGTAGCCCTGCGACTGAAAAACAAGGAACATCAGGACAACGCCCTCATGAACACTGCCGAGATTATGGGCACGGCAGGCATGTATAAAGAAGCAGTTGACCTGATGCACAACGTACAAATCAATTATCTATCGGATGACCTGCACCCGTATTATTACCATATTTACCGTACAGTCTATGGGCTCATGGCCGATTACGCCGTTACGGAACAGGAGAAGAAACTCTATGCCGAGATCACGGATAGATACCGTGACTCCCTGTTACTGGTCAACAAAGACAATCTTTTGGTGTACACGCTGATTCAGTCCGACCAGCACAATGTGCGGGGCGAGTTCGATAAAGCTATCCAGTTATTGACCGACTATCTGGCGGGACAGATAGACAATGTGCACGATGTGGCAATCTGTGCCTACACTTTATCAGAGTCATATCGCCTGAAAGAAGACACTGAAAAAGAGAAGGAGTATTTGATTCTTTCCTCCATTGCAGACATGAAGTCCGCAGTGCGCGAATATATTTCTTTGAGGAAACTGGCTGTGTTGCTCTATCAGGAAGGAGACATAGACCGTGCCTATTCGTATCTGAAACTGTGTATGGACGATGCCGTGTTCTGCAACGCCCGGTTACGTATTCTGGAAATCCTGCAAATCTTCCCCCTCATCAACGACACTTACCAGCAAAAGGCTGAAAAACAACAGGAACAAATGAAATGGGCGTTAATCTCTATCAGCCTGCTGTCCATTTTCCTACTGATCGCAATCTTCTATGTGTATAAGCAGATGAAACGCGTAGCAGCTGCACGCCATGAAGTGATAAATGCCAACAAGCGTCTGAAAGAATTGAATGAAGAACTCCACCGCTACAATCTGCAACTGAAAGAAGCCAACCACATCATTGCCGAAAACTCCTACCTGAAAGAGGAATACATCGGCCGCTATATGGACCAGTGTTCCGTATATTTGGAAAAGATGGACAACTATCGCCGTTCGCTGGGCAAGATAGCCGCTACGGGCAAGGTAGATGAGCTATACAAAAACATCAAATCTTCTAAGTTCATAGAAGAGGAGCTGAAAGAGTTTTATGCCAATTTTGATAATACCTTCTTGCAACTGTTTCCCACTTTTGTAGAAGACTTCAACACCCTGCTTGCTGAAGGGGAGCAGATTTACCCCAAGGCCAACGAACGAATGAGTACCGAACTGCGTATCTTCGCCCTTATCCGTTTGGGAATTACCGACAGTGTGAAGATTGCCCAATTCCTGCGCTATTCTGTGACTACCATTTATAATTACCGTACCAAAGTTCGTAATAAAGCTGCGGGCGACCGTGACCAACTGGAACAGGAAGTAATGAAAATAGGTAAGTCGAGAGACTAAAACCACACTTTTAAGGCATATAAGTGTCTTTTTTACGCTTATATTTTTACTACTTTTTTGGTACAATGCATCTTTTTGATAGTGTTGATTATTAGTGTTTTATACCTTGTAAAACGTCTTAAGCTACTACTTTTTCACTCTTTTCCCCCTTATTGCTTCCTCTTATCCGATACATTTGCATTGTTCCTTCCACGGAGGGGACAAATGCATGTGAATCTATATTTTTATTACTAACTTTAAACTCTTATATTATGCAAAAGTACAAAATGCCGATCAGGCTTCGAATCATGGTTTGTCTGATAGGAATGTTACTTCCGATGTGCATGTTCGCACAGCAAATCGCAGTACAAGGTGTAGTGAAAGACCAGACCGGAGAAACCGTTATCGGGGCCAGTGTGGTGCAGAAGAACACAACGAACGGTACGATAACGGGTATTGATGGCGACTTCTCGCTGAATGTGCCTTCGGATGCCGTTATAGTAGTTTCATTCGTGGGCTATAAGTCTTTGGAAGTTCCCGTAAAAGGACAGAAACAGATTATGGTAACACTCTCGGAAGACAGTGAGATGCTGGACGAAGTGGTGGTTATCGGTTATGGAACCATGAAGAAAAGTGACCTCACCGGTGCTGTTTCCTCCTTGGGAAGCAAAGACATCAAAGATGCTCCCGTTTCTAATCTGGGACAAGCCATTCAGGGCCGCATCTCCGGTGTGCAGGTAGTGGATGCCGGAAAGCCCGGCGATAATGTATCTATCAAGATTCGTGGTCTGGGTTCCATTAACAACTGCGATCCGCTGGTGGTGATTGACGGTGTGCCTACCGACCTGGGTCTGTCTTCACTGAACATGGCGGATGTGGAACGCCTGGACGTATTGAAAGACGCATCAGCTACAGCCATTTACGGTTCGCGTGGAGCCAATGGGGTAGTGATGATCACCACCAAGCGTGGAACGGAAGGGAAAGGCAAATTGTCGGTATCGGCTAATTGTGCTTTCCAGAATGCCACGAACGTTCCTTCTTTGCTGAACGCAAGCCAGTATGCCGATTTGAGTAATGATATGATGGTGAACAGCGGTCGCAACCCGAACCCGAATTGGGCAAATCCTTCGGAACTGGGTGCAGGTACCGACTGGATGGACGAATTGCTGCGCACGGGTGTGATGCAGAACTATACGGTAAGTTATTCCGGAGGAAATGAGAAGTCTCATTATTATGTGTCCGGTGGTTTTCTCGATCAGTCGGGTACAGTGCGCAGTGTAAACTATCGCCGTTTTACGTTTCAGTCCAACAGCGACGCGCAGGTGCTGAAGTGGTTGAAGTTCTCCAATAATATCACTTTCAGTACTGATACGAAGGATTCGGGCAGCTACAATATCGGTGATGCATTGAAGGCTCTTCCCGTTCTTCCGGTGAAGAATGAAGACGGTTCATGGAGTGGTCCGGAAGGTAATTCGGAATGGTACGGTAGCATCCGCAATCCGATAGGGCCTACGCAACTGAACAAGAGTCAGACGAAAGGTTATAACTTCCTTGCCAACCTGACGGCGGAACTGACTTTTACCAAATGGTTGAAATTCAAGAGTACTTTCGGTTACGATGCCAAATTCTGGTTCATCGATAACTTCACGCCGAAATATAACTGGAAACCTATTCCGACGGAAGAAACTTCACGCTACAAGAGCGATAATAAATCATTCACTTATCTGTGGGATAACTATTTCCTGTTCGACCATACCTTTGCAGAAAAGCATCGTGTGGGAGTAATGGCGGGTTCGTCTGCACAGTGGAATGAGAATGATTACCTGAATGCGCAGAAGAACGTCTTCATGTTCGACAATGTGCATGAAATGGATAACGGTCAGGAGATGTACGCCATTGGTGGCAGTTCCAATGAATGGGCGTTGCTCTCTTACATGGCACGTATCAACTACTCTTACGAAGACCGCTATATGCTGACGGCAACTGTCCGTCGTGATGGTTCCAGTCGTTTCGGTAAAAAGAACCGCTGGGGTACTTTCCCTTCTGTATCTGCCGCATGGCGCATTTCGCAGGAAAGCTGGTTCCCGAAGAACGACGTTGTGAACGACCTGAAAATACGTGCAGGATATGGAGTGACGGGTAGCCAGGCAAGTGTCGGTAATTATAGTTACCTGGCATCTTACAATACCAGTGTATATCCATTCGGAACAACGAGCGGCAATCAGACCGCATTAGTTTCCTCTACGCTTGCCAATCCTTACATTCATTGGGAAGAGGTGGCACAGACGAATATCGGTTTTGATGCTTCCCTGTTCAATTCACGGATCGTATTCTCACTGGATGCTTATCTGAAAGAGACAAGGGATATGCTGGTAAAGGCATCCATCCCCATCACATCGGGATTTGAAGATACCACCACCACTTATACGAATGCCGGTAAAGTGCGCAATCAAGGCTTGGAAATGAGTCTGCACACTATCAACCTGACCGGAGAACTGGGTTGGGAAACGAACGTGACCGCCACGTACAATAAGAATAAGATTAAGGACTTGAACAGCGCGGTTCCTTACTATATCAACCAGATCAATAACTCGTATGTGACGATGCTGGCAAAAGACTATCCGATTAATGCCTTCTACGGCTACGTGACGGACGGCTTGTTCCAAAATCAGGCGGAAGTGGATGCGCATGCCGTGCAGCCGGGAGCTGAACCGGGCGATATCCGTTTCAGGGATTTGAACAACGACGGTGTCATCAACGACAGTGACCGCACGGTGATTGGCAATCCCAATCCCAGTTGGTTCTTCTCAATGAACAATAACTTGTCTTATAAAGGATTTGAGCTTTCCGTATTCCTTCAGGGAGTGGCCGGCAATAAGATTTATAACGCCAACAATATTGACAACGTCGGTATGGCTGCCGCATACAACCAGACGACTGACGTGCTGAACCGTTGGCGCGGGGAGGGGACAAGCTACTCCATGCCGCGTGCCGTGTTCGGTGATCCTAATCAGAACTGCCGTGTATCCGACCGCTTTGTAGAAGACGGATCTTACTTGCGTGTGAAGAACATCACACTCTCTTATACTTTCCCGAAACAATGGTTGCAGAAGTTACAGATAGAGAATGCACGCCTTTCCCTTTCCTGTGAGAATGTGGCTACCATTACCGGATATTCCGGCTTCGATCCGGAGGTGGATATCAACGGTATTGATTTATCCCGCTATCCCATTTCCCGTACATTCAGTGTAGGATTAAACTTTAACTTTTAAATAGATTCGGATATGAAAAAGATAACAAACTTACTATACGTGCTGGCTGTATTGATGCTGGTATCATGTAACGACTTCCTGGATAAGTCGCCCAAATATGCCGTTGATCCTGAAACAACCGTGACCGATGATGTGGCCGTGGCACTGACAAACGCTTGCTACAAGGCGCTTCAGTCTTCCAATCTCTACAATCAGCGTATGTGGTCGCTGGATATCGTTGCGGGCAACAGTCTGGTAGGTGCAGGCGGTGGTACGGACGGTCTGGAAACCATACAGGCATCCAACTTTATCACGCAGAGTGATAATGGGATGGCTCTGTATATGTGGCGTTCTCCGTGGGTAGGCATCGGGCAGTGCAACATTGTGCTGACCAGTCTTCCGCAGGCCGAAGCCGTATCGGAAAGCATAAAGAACCGTTGTATGGGTGAGGCATATTTCCTTCGTGCCCATTACTATTATATTTTAGCCCGTTTGTATGGCGGCGTTCCTTTGCGTCTGGAACCTTATACTCCGGGTGGATCTACTGCAATAGCACGCACTACGTTGGATCAGACTTATGAGCAGATCATTTCGGACTGTAAGAATGCAGTCGATTTGCTTCCGGCGAAAGCGGAATATAATGAAGAAGAAAAAGGACGTGCCTGTAAGGATGCCGCCCTTGCCATGCTGGCGGATATCTACCTGACACTGGCTCCCAACCATACGAGCTATTATGAAGATGTGGTGGAACTGTGCAATGAGATTACGAACCTGGGTTACGACCTTTCCACCTGCAAGTATGAAAACAACTTCGATGCTACCATCAATAACGGTCCTGAATCTTTGTTTGAGGTGCAGTATTCCGGAAGTACGGAATATGATTTCTGGGGAACGGACGGGCAGTCTTCCTGGCTTTCCACTTTCATGGGCCCCCGTAACTCGGACTTTGTTGCAGGCAGCTACGGCTGGAACCAGCCTACGGAGGAATTTGTGAGCCAGTATGAAGAAGGTGACAAACGGAAGGAGCTGACGGTTCTTTATGCAGGTTGTCCGGACTTCGACGGGAAGACTTACAAGAGTTCTTATTCCAATACCGGATATAACGTGCGCAAATTTCTGGTGTCCAAGACTATTTCGCCGGAATACAATACGAACCCCAATAACTTTGTTGTGTACCGCTATGCGGATGTCTTGCTGAAGAAGGCGGAAGCGCTGAATGAAATGGGACAACCGGGGCAGGCTGCCACCCCCCTGAATATAGTTCGCAAACGTGCCGGATTGCCTGAAGTTTCGGGCCTGTCGCAGGAGGCGATGCGTGAGAAGATTATTCACGAGCGGCGCATGGAACTGGCTTTCGAAGGACATCGCTGGTTCGATATGATCCGCGTCAATAATGGAGAGTATGCCATCCGCTTCCTGCAATCCATCGGGAAGAACAGTGTGAACAAGAATCGCCTGTTGTTCCCCATTCCGCAGACGGAAATGGATGCGAATATACTGATGACACAGAATCCGGGTTATTAATCACTTAAATCAGAAGAAGAATATGAAAAGATATATCTCACATCTAGTATTTGCATTGCTGGGTTGCATGGCATTGTCTGCATGCGTGGACAATGACTATATGGAACTGGACAAGGGGCACAATGAACTGGCGCTTTCCACCAGCAACACGGAAGTCGTTTTGGACGAACAGGCGCATGGCGATGATGCCCTGGAACTTTCCTGGACAACGGGCACGAATTATGGTACGGGAAATAAGATTTCCTATACACTGGAACTAGCCAAGGCGGGCAGTAATTTTACCGCTCCTTATGTGGCTTTGGAAAATGGCGTGCAGGAATATACCTGGAAGAAGAGCGTGGAGGAATTGAATAACATCCTTCGTGAGCATTTCGGTGCGGAAGCTACTGAAAACATCTCTCTGGAAGCACGCCTGACAGCCAAAGTAACGGATCGGGAAGAGACGCAGGTAGCCACCACCTCTTTTAGTGTCACTGCCTACAAACCGTTGACTTCCACTCTTTACCTGATAGGTGATGCCACTCCCGGCGGTTGGAGTGCGGACGATGCAACGGAAATGACCCGGAAAGACAATGGTATCTTTACATGGACGGGAAAAATGACTGCGGGTTCCTTCAAGTTTATCACTACGCCGGGGTCTTTCTTGCCGTCGTACAACAAAGGAACTGACGGAAAGCTGGTGCTTCGTACCAGTGCCGATCAGCCGGACGAACCGTTTACGATTGAAGAAGAGTTCAACTATGTTGTTGAAGCGAATCTGTTTACCGGTGTTGTCACTCTGACTCAGACCGAGAACCTCAGACCGGCTTACGATCAGCTTTATTTCGTTGGAGGTATGAACGACTGGGGATTTGTGCCGATGAAAAAGGATGTGCTCGATCCGTTCCTGTTCCGCTATGCCCGTTTGTTCGATGCAGGCCAGGGCGGGGAATTCAAGTTCGGAACTTCGGAAGGAAGCTGGGAGAGCATGTATAAGGCAAAGAATGCCGACGCCGCTTACACCGATACGGAAATGGTATTTGTGAAAGGGTTCGATCCTGACAATAAATGGGTGCTGAAAGATGCCGAGTGCGGTAAGGCCTATAAGATATGTGTCGATATCCGTGCAGGGAAAGAGCGTATGATGATGAGTGAATTTGTTCCTTATGAGATGATTTATATGGTAGGGGATGCTACGCCTGCGGGATGGAGCATTGGAGATGCCACGCCGATGCAGGCCACGGATAATCCGTATGTATTTACCTGGCAAGGTGTACTGAATGTGGGTGAGTTGAAGCTGACCTGTGATAAGAAAGATGACTGGAACGGTGCCTGGTTTATGCCGACCGTAGCCGACCGGCAGCCTTCGGGCGAGACGGAACCGATGTTGTTCCTGGATAAGGCCAGCGATGCTTTCAAAGCCCAATATCCGGATGTAATGATTGGAGGCATCGACCTGAAATGGAAGATCACGACGGCAGGTTCTTATAAGATTACCCTGAATCAACTGGAAGAGACGATTTCGATTGTGAAATAGCTACAAGCTACTAGCTACGAGCTACAAGTGCCTTTCGGCATGATAGCCGGGTTATTAGCCCACGAGTACAGCGTAGTAACTTGTAGCTCGTAGCTAATTAATAATTCAATAGGATGAAATATATAGTTTATGCAATGGCTGCCACGTTCTTTTTGGCTTCATGCAGCAAAGACAATGATGAAACCGGCGGTGGTAACGGTGGTGGAGGAGAAACAGGAGGAGTGACTGATGTCACTCCCGTTACCTCCGATTTGACTGTGAACCTGACCACTGACAAGGCTTGCTACCGACCGGGTGAAACCGTTTCCTTCACAGCCGATGCCCTGCCTGCGGGAGCGAAGGTACGTTACCGCACCTTGAACCAGGTAATCTCCGAACAGGCAGCCGCAGGCAGTTCCTGGACGTGGACTGTCCCTGCAACGGATTTCACCGGATATCTGGCGGACGTTTATCGCACTAAAGAAGACGGTACGGAAATCATTCTCGGTACTATTGCCGTCGATGTATCCAGCGACTGGACCCGCTTCCCGCGTTATGGCTTTGTCGCCACCTTCGACGCTTCTAAAACGGAAAGTAAAATTCAGGAGGAAATGGCTTTTCTGAACCGTTGCCATATCAATGGTGTACAGTTTCAGGACTGGCACAACAAGCACCACTGGCCGCTGGGCGGTACGCGCGAACATCTCGATGCAGTATATAAAGATATCGCCAACCGGGATATCTATACACAGTCGGTAAAGGATTATATCCGCATCCAGCACTCGTATGGAATGAAGGCGATGTTCTATAATCTTTGTTTCGGTGCGCTCGATGATGCAGCCGGTGACGGTGTGAAAGAAGAGTGGTACATCTTTAAAGGCACAGGACATACGGATAAGGATGCCCATACGTTGCCCGACAGTTGGAAGAGCAATATCTATCTGCTCGATCCGGGTAATGCCGAATGGCAGGCATATATTGCCCAACGCAACGATGATGTCTATGCCAGTCTTGACTTTGACGGCTATCAGATAGACCAGTTGGGCAACCGTGGCGACCGCTATGATTACAGGGGGAATAAGGTGAATCTGCCTAAGACTTATGTTTCGTTTATTGAAGCTATGAAGGGGAAACATCCTGATAAACGACTGGTGATGAATGCAGTAAGTAGCTACGGGGCATCCCAGATTGCAGGTACGGGCAAAGTCGACTTCCTGTATAATGAAGTTTGGGGGGATGAAGCTGATTTCACGGACTTATATACGATCCTGAAAGCGAACCATCAGTACGGAAATCAGGCACTGAAGACGGTGTTTGCGGCTTATATGAATTATGAGAAGGGTTCCGGCGAGTTCAATATGCCGGGAATCTTGCTGACGGATGCGGTGATGTTTGCCCTTGGCGGTTCCCATCTGGAACTGGGAGGCGACCACATGCTGTGCAGCGAATATTTCCCGAATACCCGTTTGCAGATGAGTGATGCCTTGAAGACGGCCATTGTGCGCTATTATGACTTTATGACCGCTTATCAGAATCTTCTTCGCGATGGCGGGGAGGAGGAGAAGGTAACGCTGGTATGTACGGATGCAAGCAAGAATCTGAATCTGAACACTTGGCCGCCACAGAAGTCAGCCATAACTTCTTTTGCCAGAAGGGTGGGTGGTAAGCAGGTGGTTCATCTGCTGAACTTCCTGAGTGCAAACAGCCTGTGTTGGAGAGATCTGAACGGGACAATGCCCGAACCACGGTTGGTGACTAAAGTGCCCTTGAAGCTGAATGTTGCGGGGAAAGTGAGCAAAGTATGGGTGGCTACTCCCGACACCCATGCCGGAGCCTCGCAGGAACTGGCTTTCGAACAGAAAGACGGAGCGATAACCTTTACGCTTCCTTCATTGAAATACTGGACGATGATTGTGATAGAATAAAGCTGTTAATGGAGTGGATTTAAGACTGGTGTGGATAAATTTCCCTAACCCCAGAAATCCGAATTTCCACACCCCGCGAAACCAAAATTTCGCTACCCCATACACCGAGGCTTTCACCACCCCATGAAAGCATAGGGGTGCGGAAGGGCTACAAGCTACGAGCTACAAGTAGCTGCGCTATGTTCCGAAAGGTACTTGTAGCTTGTAGCCTGTAGCTCGTAACTGATTAACAATAAAGAATGTAAACCATGAAAATATACATATATCTATTAGTAGTATTGTGTTTCCTGTCTCCGTATTCATATAGCGGAAATGTAACGGGAAACTGTATTTCCTATTCCAAGGAAGGGAGAAACGTTACCTTCCACCTGAGCGATAGTTCAGCGGTGCAATTGCAACTGTGCAGCCCTTCCGTGGTGCGTGTCTGGTTTTCACCGGACGGGAAACTGCAACGGGGAACCCCTTCTTTTGCAGTCATCAATGAAGAACTGGAAGATGTGGGCACCGTTCAGGTGGACGAGCAGAATGCCTGTTATGAGATGTTCACGCCCAAACTCCGCATCCGGGTGAATAAAGCCCCGTTCAGCTTGCAGATATTCGACAAGTATCAGAAACTCCTGTTCAGCGATTATGCAGATAAAGGGCATGTCTGCGAAGGAACCCGCAAAGTGGAATACAAGACCCTCCGCCGGGACGAACACTTCTTCGGTCTGGGCGAGAAGACCGGCAAACTGGACCGCCGTGGTGAATCTTATAAGATGTGGAACAGCGATAAACCCTGTTACAGCGTTGTAGAAGATCCCCTGTACAAGAGTATCCCTTTCTTTATGAGTAGTTATCGTTATGGTATATTTCTGGATAACACCTATAAGACAGAATTCAAATTCGGTACCGAGAGCCGCGATTATTACAGCTTTGAAGCTCCCGGTGGAGAGATGATTTACTATTTTATCTTTGGTAAGGATTACAAGGAAATCATGAAGCAGTATGTCGCATTGACCGGACAACCCATCATGCCTCCGAAGTGGGCACTGGGCTTTGCACAATGCCGCGGCCTGCTGACCACCGAGAAGCTCTCTTATGAAATAGCCGAAGGATACCGCAAGCGTGGTATTCCTTGCGACATCATCTATCAGGACATCGGCTGGACACAATACCTACAGGACTTCAACTGGCGGAAAGAAAACTATCAGAACCCGAAGAAGATGCTTGCCGACTTGAAAGGGATGGGCTTCAAGGTGATTGTTTCGCAAGACCCTGTCATCTCCCAGGCCAACAGGAAGCAATGGGAAGAAGCGGATCGCCTCGGCTATCTGGTGAAAGACTCCACCACGGGCAGAAGCTATGACATGCCCTGGCCCTGGGGTGGCAACTGCGGTGTGGTGGACTTTACCATTCCCGAAGTGGCGGACTGGTGGGGAGCCTATCAGCAGAAACCGATAGATGACGGCATTGCCGGCTTCTGGACGGATATGGGCGAACCTGCCTGGAGCAATGAAGAACAAACGGAACGTCTTGTCATGAAGCACCACCTCGGTATGCACGATGAAATTCATAACGTGTATGGTCTGACTTGGGACAAGGTGGTAAAGGAACAGTTTGAGAAACGGAATCCGGATCTTCGTGTCTTCCAGATGACACGCGCCGCCTATGCAGGATTACAGCGTTACACCTTCGGCTGGACCGGAGATTGCGGCAATGGAGATGATGTGCTGCAAGGCTGGGGACAGATGGCTAATCAGATCCCGGTACTTTTATCTGCCGGACTGGGTGTGATTCCTTTCGTGGCATGTGACATTTCAGGTTATTGCGGGGATATTGAAGATTATCCCGCCATGGCGGAACTTTATACCCGTTGGGTACAGTTGGGAGCGTTCAATCCTCTGAGCCGTATTCACCATGAAGGAGATGTGGCGGTAGAACCGTGGCTCTTTGGGGAAGAAGCGGAGAAGAACGTTAAAGCTGCCATAGAAATGAAGTATCGCTTGCTGCCTTATATTTATACTTATGCCCGCGAAGCGCATGAAACGGGTTTGCCGATTATGCGCCCCATGTTTATGGAATATCCGGCAGATTTGGAAACGGTCTCTACGGATGCACAATTTATGTTTGGCAGCGAATTGCTGGTGGCTCCGGTGGTGAAGAAGGGGGCAACTAATAAGAATGTTTATCTGCCCGAAGGTATCTGGATTGATTATAATGACAAGCGCACGGAATATAGCGGCGAACAGTGGACTACGGCAAATGCTCCGCTGAATACCATTCCTATGTTTGTGCGTAAAGGAAGTATCATCCCTCAGATGCCTGTGATGAATTATACGGATGAGAAGCCCGTTTATCCGATTACATTTGAGGTATTTCCGGCTGCGGCGGGCGGTGAAACGTCTTTCTCCCTGTATGAAGATGCAGGAACTGATCTGGGATATCAGCGTGGAGAATTTATGCGTACTCCTGTATCTTGCCGGACAACGGAAAAGGGATATGTGCTCGAAGTCGGGGAAAGGGCGGGAGAGAAGTATGCCCTTCCGGGAGAACGCAACCTGATGTTTTGCATTTATACCAGTCAGATGCCGAAGGAAGCGCTTATTGACGGACAAAAAGTAAGGAAGATGAAAGCGGAAAAACTGAATGAAGGGATGGAAACGGAGTTCAAGGTTACCGCATGGTGTCCGGATAAGAAACAGAATCTTTGTATGTTGAGATTGCCGGATGACGGGGTGAAACACACGATTGAATTTATTTATTAAACCATATTCCGCATGCTGTTATACGCTGATAGTGTGTATAGGGTAGCATGCGAAACTTAAATTATAAAATAGTATAGTTATGAGAAAGTTAATGCTTAGTACAATTTGTCTTCTTTTTGCCTTAGTGGGGAAAGCCGAAGGAGTGTCGTCTCCTTCGGGCCAGGTGAAGCTGGATTTCGGATTATCAAAGAATGGCGCTCCGACCTATCAGGTGGAGTATAAAGGGAAATCCGTGATTAACCCCAGCACCTTGGGACTGGAATTGAAGAATTCCGATAATCTGCTGGACGGTTTTGAAGTCCTGAAAGCTTCTACCTCTACCTTCGACGAAACCTGGCAACCGGTGTGGGGAGAGACGAAAGATATTCGTAATCACTACAACGAATTGCTGGTTGAATTGAAACAACCCGTCACGGATCGTTATATGAACCTTCGTTTTCGTGTATATGATGATGGTGTAGGATTCCGCTATGAGTTTCCGCAACAGAAGAATCTGGTTTACTTCGTGATTAAGGACGAACATACCCAGTTCGCTATGACGGGCGATCATACCTCCTGGTGGATTCCCGGTGATTACGATACTCAGGAATATGATTATACGGAATCCAAACTTTCGGAAATTCGTGGTTTCATGCAGGGAGCCATTACTGATAATGCGTCACAAAACCAGTTTTCACCGACAGGTGTACAGACTTCCCTCCAGATGAAAACGGCTGACGGAATCTATCTCAATCTCCATGAAGCCGCTTTGGTGGATTATTCGTGTATGCACCTGAATCTGGATGATAAGAACCTTATCTTTGAATCTTGGCTGACGCCGGATGCACAGGGCGATAAAGGGTATATGCAGTCACCTTGTCACACTCCGTGGCGTACGGTGATAGTCAGTGATGATGCCCGTGAAATGCTGGCTTCCAATCTGATACTGAATCTGAATGATCCCTGCAAATATGAAGATACATCCTGGATTAAGCCTGTGAAGTATGTAGGCGTATGGTGGGAAATGATTGCGGCAGGCAAGCCGTGGGCTTATACATTTGATCTCCCTTCCGTAAAACTGGATGAAACGGATTATACGAAAGTGAAACCGAACGGCATTCACCCCGCCAATACGGAGAATGTAAAGAAGTACATTGATTTTGCTGCGGAGCATGGTTTCGACCAGGTATTGGTAGAAGGCTGGAATACCGGTTGGGAAGACTGGTTCGGCAACAGCAAGGATTATGTTTTCGACTTTCTCACTCCATACCCTGATTTTGACATCAAATACCTGAATGAGTATGCTCACTCCAAAGGTGTCAAACTGATGATGCATCATGAGACATCGGCTTCCGCACGCAACTACGAACGCCACATGGAGGCTGCCTATGACTTGATGAACCAATACGGTTACAATTCCGTGAAAAGCGGTTATGTGGGCAATATCATTCCACGCGGTGAATATCATTATGGGCAGTGGATGAACAACCATTACCTGTATGCCGTGACCGAAGCTGCCAAGCATAAAATTATGGTGAATGCCCACGAGGCTGTACGGCCTACTGGTTTGTGCCGTACGTATCCGAACCTGATAGGAAATGAATCTGCCCGTGGCACGGAATATGAAGCTTTCGGAGGCAGCAAGCCTTTCCACACGACCGTTCTTCCTTTCACCCGTCTGCAAGGCGGACCGATGGATTATACGCCGGGTGTCTTTGAAATGGATATGAATAAACTGAATCCGAATAGTCACGCTCATGTAAACTCTACATTGGCGCGTCAGTTGGCACTCTACGTCACGATGTACAGCCCCCTGCAAATGGCAGCCGATCTGCCTGAGAACTATGAACGCTTTATGGATGCTTTCCAGTTCATTAAAGATGTGGCTCTGGACTGGGATGACAGCCGATACCTGGAAGCAGAACCGGGACGCTATATCACGGCTGCCCGCAAGGCGAAAGGTACGAATGATTGGTTTATAGGTTGTACCAGCAGTGAGCAGGGGCATGCTTCTACTCTGAAACTGGATTTTCTGGATGCTGATAAACAGTATATAGCTACTGTTTATGCGGACGCAAAGGATGCTGATTATAAAACGAATCCGCAGGCTTACGTAATCCGTAAAGGGATTGTTTCTCCTAAGACCGTGCTGAAATTGAAAGCGGCTCCGGGTGGTGGTTACGCTATTAGCATTATGGAGGTGAAAGATAAATCTGCAGTAAAGGGATTGAAAACACTAAAGGTTGCTCAATAAAGTTGCTTTGCTTGTCAAGTGCATAATTACAGAACATTAACAGAATGGGAGGGCTTTAGCTTTCCCATTTTTATTGTGTGCTGCGCACACAATAAAAAAAGGAGTACCGCTGTACTCCAATCTTTGTTAACCTTAAATCTAATACTATGAAAAACACAGTGCAAAGGTACGGATATTCTGCGTATTTCCAAATGATTAGGCCAATATAAGTGTTTTTATAACACTAATTAAAAGATAGACATTATTTCTTTACTTTTTTTCAAGGTTTTATTCGTTAATACGCTCTTTTATCTTTCCCCAGGCGTGTGTATCGAACAGGCAACTTTCGCGCATGGTGTGATACATTTCTTTGAAGCGGGACATGGGAATAGTGAAGCTCAACAGATTGGCTTCAAAGTGGGGACGCACGGACGGATCGAAGAAGCCGAGGAAACAGCGCTTACCATCTTTTTGGTTTTCGAGAACAGTGAGGGTTACAACGGAACTGCAACCGGAACCGAAAGGAGTAGCTACGGTATCGAATGCATTCGTATCATAAAAAGCCCACGTGGTAAGTCCTGACAGGATATCAGGCGTAGCAAGGAACAGCAAACCCTCTACATCATCGAAAGAAGCAAGTTTATCTATCCGGGCAAAATGCAGATAGGCCTTTTCCGTACGCGGTACCTGGATTTGCTTTATGAAATCTGTTACCATTTCAGGAGTCTTTTTGTACTTCTCTTTCAAAGATACGAAGTTAGGTACGTGTATAGGCATTTCCGTGAAACCGGTGTAGAATTTTCCGCCGCCACATCCTATGACGTCGCTGTTCAGGCTGATGGTTTTACCTTCCCTTACCTGTTGCAGGCCCTTGAAGAAGCAACCGCCAATTTTTTCTGTTTCGCTTTCCTGTTTATCGGAGTACCAGAAGGCGATGGGAAGTTCGGCGCGTTCACCAAATGCTTCCCGATAATTAGTCATAAAAGTATGTATATCCATGATAACAGAGTTTTGGTTTGGAAGTAAAGATAACAATTGATTGCCGGATTATTGAGGATTTTACTTATTTTTGCATAGAAAACTATAATTCCATATTGATTATGAAAGCACGTATTTCCTGTTTCTTTCTACTTGTTTTTTTCTTTGTGCAGATGGTGAAAGGAGAAGATGACACTTTGTGGCAACTTCATGCCTCTGATATAAATGCTCCTTATGTAGGCGCCCCTATGGCGAATGGCGGAATCGGCATTCTTCCCTGGAAAGAACCTTTCTCTGTGCGGCAGGTGATACTGAATCATGTGTTCGATACGGACGGCCCTCAGGGGGTAAGCCGTGTGTTGAAAGGAATCAATCCTTTCCAGATGTCGATGGATGTCGATGGAAAAGAGGTGAATACGGAATGTATCACAAACTGGAAACAGTGTGTTGATATGAAAGAAGCAACTCATAACAGTAGTTTCCGGGCAGCCGGGAAAGTTGATGTGGATTATAGCATTTGCGCTTTAAGAAATATGCCTTATGCGGGGCTTATCCGTGTGGATGTAAAAGCTCTGTCCGATGTATCCCTGAAAGTTGCTGCCCGGATGGATATTCCCCAAGAATACAGTCAGCCGACACAGCGCTTCCGGAAAATGAGGGCGGATGATACACAAATGTATATGCTGCAATCTTATGCTGTATCTGCTCATCGGCAACAAAAAGTTTCCGCTTCTTCCGCTTTTATTTTTAATAAAGGAGAAGCGCAGGAGCCTCTTTATGATGAAGTGACTAAAGAGATGTCTTTTGTGTTGAATCTGAAGAAAGGAGAGCAGATGTCTTTTGCCTTGGTGGGTTCGGTATGCTCCGCCCGTGACTTTAGCGATCCGTATAATGAGGCTGAACGGCAGGTGATTTATGCTATTCATGAAGGTACAACTTCACTGATGACCGCACATCGTAGTCTTTGGAATGAATTGTGGGAAAGCGATATCCTGATAGAAGGGGATGACGAAGCACAACGGGCGGTTCGGTTTGCACTTTTCAACCTTTATTCTTCTTGCAGAGAAGGAAGCGGATTGAGCATCTCGCCCATGGGACTTTCTTCGCAAGGTTACAATGGACATATATTCTGGGATTCGGAACTTTGGATGTTTCCCCCGATGCTGTTGCTGAATAAGGGAATTGCCGAATCTATGATCGATTATCGTATTGACCGCTTGATGGCTGCCCGCAAGAAAGCAATGGCATACGGCTTCAAGGGAGCTATGTTTCCCTGGGAGAGTGATGATTACGGGGAAGAATCAACTCCTACTTTTGCTTTGACAGGCCCTCTGGAACATCATATCACTGCGGACATCAGTATTGCCTGCTGGAATTATTATTGCCTTACCCGTGACGGACAGTGGCTACGGGCGAAAGCATTTCCGCTGATGAAAGCGGTTGCTGACTTTTGGGTAAGCCGTGTGACGCGTAATGATGACGGTTCTTATTCCATTTGCAATGTAGTGGGAGCCGATGAATATGCAAATGGGGTGGATGATAATGCTTTCACGAACGGTGCGGCTATCCGGGCTTTGGAATATGCTTGTGAGGCGGCAAAGATATGTAATGAGCCTGTTCCGGAAATATGGGAAGAAGTGGGCAAGAACATCCGTATTCTTCGTTTTAAAGATGGAATCACTCGTGAGCATGCCACATACAACGGTGAGATGATAAAACAGGCTGATGTGAATTTATTGGGATATCCATTGTATTTTGTCGGGGATGCTGAATGGCAAAAGAAGGATATGGAATATTATGTTGATAAGATTGATCCGCAGAATGGTCCGGCCATGTCTTATTCCGTATTCTGTGTGCAGTATGCCCGGATGGGGGATGCGAAGCGTGCCTATGAGATGTTCTGTCGTTGCTATCAGCCGAACTTGCGTGCTCCTTTCGGTGTATTGGCGGAAACACCCACCAGTGATAATCCTTACTTTATGACGGGAGCAGGCGGATTACTGCAAGCTGTTATAAATGGTTTCTGTGGATTACAGATAACGGATGGCGGTGTGGAGCAATTATCTTCCGTACTTCCTGCACATTGGAAAAAGGTTACGGTGAAAGGAGTAGGACCGGAGAAAAAGATGTATGTACGTGAGAGGTAAGAAACGTACGGGCATAAAAAAAAAGGAGTACCGCTGTACTCCAACCTTTGTTAACCTTAAATCTAATACTATGAAAAACACAGTACAAAGATACGTACTTTCGGGATAACAGCAAATTATCCAAATAAAAAAGCATGTTCTATAACATTAATTAAAAACATAGACTTGATCTTATATCTTTGTTAACCTTTAGCCTCCTGATACATAAACCGTTTAATAGATTTTTTGGCTGTCTTTTCAAACTCCTCAAAATGTATCTTCACCTTTGATATCTGGCAATAAGCCGGTAATTGCTGATTGAGTTCGTTACGGTTAGCTTCCATCATACGCTCTACATCTGTTTGTTGCAGTCCATTGGCAAATGCATCGTCAAAGTCCGGATAAATCAGTGCTACCAGTTTTTCTTTTTGCAACACAATGAGTGACTCGGAAACGTAAGGCATATTATTCAGTTTGCTTTCAATCTCTTCCGGATAGATGTTTTGTCCGCTGGAAGTGAGCAACATATTCTTGCTGCGCCCGCGCACAGTTACATAACCTTCTGCATCCATTGTGCCTAAATCGCCTGTATGCAGCCAGCCATTTACGTCAATGATTTGTGACGTTGCTTCCTGGTTCTTATAATATCCCAGCATCAGGTTGGTACCTCGACAAATGATTTCTCCCGCCATCTTCTCCGGATCAGACGAATCTATCTTCACTTCCATGCGTGTGGTTGCCTTACCGCATGATGCCAGCTTCAGGGTTTCCCAGCGGCTGGAACAGATGATTGGACCACATTCTGTCATACCGTAAGCGATGGTGTAGGGGAAGCCTATCTGTTTGAGGAAGCGCTCGACTTCTGCATTGAACGGGGCTCCACCGATGATTATTTCATCGAAGTTACCGCCGAATATTTCCATTGCTTCTTTGCGGGCGAGGGCTCTGATCTTGTCATTGATGATAGGAAGACGAAGCAGCAACTTACCTATTTTATTATCTACACGGGGCAGAATATTCTTCTTGATAATCTTTTCTACAATCAGAGGCACGCATGAGATGACGCGTGGTTTGATTTCAGCGAAAGACTGTGCGATAATTTTAGGAGTCGGCATGCGAGTGAGGAAGTAGAGGTGTGCCCCGGCTGAAAAACCGTAAAGGAAATCGTAAGTCATTCCGAACACATGTCCCATAGGAAGCATGGCAACCATATTATCGCCCGATTTCACCGGAAGCATCTCATGGCAGTAATTTACGTTGGACCAAAGGCTGCGATAGGGGAGCATAACACCTTTGGAATATCCGGTAGTACCCGAAGTATAATTAATGATGGCAAGTTCTTCCGGTTCATCCTTCCGATAACAGATGTGTTCGGGACGGAAGTTTTTAGGATAGCGTTGTCCGTAGAGAGTATTGCGGTGCTCGAAAGCTTCCATCAATCGTTTGTCGCGACAGACTACAGGGGTGAATTCCGTCATCAGAATAACGCCCAGCAATTGCGGCATGGCGTCTTCATTCAGGTTTTCCCACACCTGGTCTCCCACAAAAAGCAGTCTGGCTTCTGAGTGATTGACGATATTATGTATATTATCCGCTTTAAATTCGTGAAGGATAGGCACAATAACAGCTCCATAAGTGATGGTTGCCAGGAAAGTAACTGCCCAGTGTGCGCTGTTACGACCGCAGACGGCAATTTTATCACCCGGCTGGATACCGGCACTTTCCAGTACAATATGGAATTTTGCAATCTTGCGAGCCACGTCTTTATATTGGAGAGTAGCACCTTTGTAGTCAGTCAAGGCGTTTAAGTTCCAGTTCCGAATGATGCTTTGTTCAATGTAATCAATGAAGTGTTGTTCCTGTTTCATCTGTTAAATTTGCACACTTTAGTTAAAACTGCGCAAATATAGAGCTAAATGTGATGTCGTGCAAGTTTATATATTTATTCTTTGGTGGGAGGCGAAAGAAAAAGAAAAAATAACCAATTGTACTTTCTTTTGCATCAAGGCAAAAGAAAGATACCAAAGAAAAAAACAAGGCTGCACTTCCGGGGCTACTCCGAAAGTATTTTCAGCTAAAGGGCAGGAACTCGCTTCGCTCAAACAGCCTACCCTTCTTAACGTTGAAAATACTTTCTACGCTTAACGCCCCTACAGTGAGGCCGGGAGACCATTCGGCGTGAATGGGGAAATATTACGTGATTTTGTATCACATAGGTGCTTCACAGTCTTGTGCGCACAATGCTTTATTGCGCAGCACTCTACCGCGCAGCCTTCGGGCATAGGCGTAGGTGCGTCAGGCGGAGATATTATCAGGCGCAGGTAAGGGGCGATTTGTCTGAGCGTAGCGAGTTCAAGCCCCGTCTGCGCTTAATCACTACTCTTCTTATCCGAAATCAGCAACAGCTTATCCCCCAAATGCAATTTCAGTGATCCGTTCGGTATCAGGAACTCCGTGCCTCGTTTCACAATCATTACGAGTGCCCCATTAGGCAGGGTTATATCCTTCAGGGTATCGCCTTCTTCCAGCATCTCCGTGGTAACGGTCATATCACTGAGGTCACTGTCTATTTCTTCGGGCAATTCCACACCGAATTCATTACCGGTCTTCTCCAACGGAGTAGAAAGTTTCAGCAAACGGGCGGCCAAGGAAACAGTAGTACCTTGGATAACGAGAGAAACAATCGTGATAAAGAATACGATATTGAAGATCACATCGGCACCCGGTACTTGCGCTACTACCGGATAAGTGGCGAAGATGATAGGCACTGCACCACGCAAACCTACCCAGGAAACAAAAAGTCGCGAACGGTTTGTGATCTTCTTGCCGAAAGGTAGCAAACAGAGGAAGACACTGAGCGGACGACCAATAACAATCATAAATACACCGATAAGCGTTGCTACCAAAGCAATATCGAGTAATTCGTGAGGATTTACCAACAAACCGAGGCAAAGGAACATGATGATTTGGAACAGCCAGGTTAATCCATCCATGAAAGTATAAATCTCTTTGCGATGCATTATCTTGTTGTTACCTACCATAATACCGGCAATGTAAACAGCGAGGTAACCATTTCCTTTCAGAAGATCGGTAATGGCGAAAGTGAAAAATACAAATGCAAGCAGAAGGATGGGATAAAGAGCCTGATTATCAATATTAAGCTTGTTCAGCATGAGGATGGCAAGTTTGCCGAGAAGGTATCCGGCAGCTGCACCTACTATGAATTGGATAACGAACGAACCGAAGATACCTCCAATACCCATTCCACCGGATTGTATGAACTGTATCAGCACAATGGTAAGCATGTATGCCATCGGGTCATTACTACCACTTTCAAGCTCCAGCATGGGGCGAAGATTGTGTTTCAGATTCATTTTCTGCGAACGTAAGATGGCGAATACAGAAGCGGAATCGGTAGATGACATGGTAGAGGCAAGCAGTAGGGATGTAGTGATAGGAAGATAAATATTTGACCAACTCATGCCAGCAATCCACCAGATGAAAAATCCCGTAAAGACGGCAGTAAGCAGTACGCCGAATGTGGAGAGGACAATACCCGGAACAAGAATCGGTTTAATTTCGCTGAATTTAGTATCCATACCGCCGGAAAACAAAATAACGCTAAGAGCAACCATACCAATAAATTGTGCTTCTTTAGCGTTATGAAACTGTAGTCCGAAACCATCGCTACCGAAAATCATGCCGACGACAAGGAATAGTAACAGGGCAGGGACTCCGAATCGATAGCCAGTCTTGCCGACAATAATACTAATGAAAAGTAAGATAGAACCAATTAAAAGAATGTTTTCTGCTGTAAAAATCATAAATTTAGGTATTATTTAAGTTGTTTATTCAAGGATTTAGTTATCGCAAAGCGAAGTTACACCTATTTCTAAACAATTGCAAGGTGTAAAATGTTCAGATTGGTGCGGAAAGGAATGAAGTTACGAGCTACAGGCTACAAGCTACAAGTAGCTGCGCTATGTTCCGAAAGGCACTTGTAGCTTGTAGCCTGTAGCTCGTAACTGATTCATAACCCGACAATAATGAACATAATCCAAATCTTGATTCGTATTATTAGTCTATTATTGAATTATTTTTCTCCTATTGGGAAAAAGTTTTTCTCCAGTAGGAGAAAAAATCCATTAATACCACTTTGTCTTTTAGATGTTACCTAATTGAATTTCAGTACAAACATGGTTTCCTTTCCGGGATGCAGGGAAAGACTGCCACCTGACAGCCGCATAATTTGACGGGAAATACTCAATCCGATGCCGCTGCCACCTTCTTTTGTGGTGAAGAAAGGTATGAAAATGTGTTCTGCTACTTCAGGAGGAATAGTAGGACCGTTATTGGACACTTCGATGAGTACGGCTTCATTTTCATTACAATAAGCGTGTAAGGTGATGATGCCTTCCGGAATTCCTGCCGCCTCGATGGCCTGAATGGCATTTTTCAATAAGTTGATGAATACCTGTGAGATAAGGTTTTCATCTGCATAAAGAATAAGGTCATCCGGAGTGATGTGGGAGTGGAAATTGATATGTGAATCAGGATATTGATGCCGTGCCAATTCCACCATGCGATTGATAAAACCTTTGACGTAGAACAAGGAAGGTTCCGGTTTGGGGATACGGGTGGAACGGTGGTAATTTTCTACAAAAGAGAGAAGTCCTTTGCCCGTAGTGCTGATGGTGTGCAGGCCATTGCGGATTTCGTCAGCAGTTTCTTTGTCGGAAGAGATGGATTCACTTTTCGTTTTTAATTCTTCGCTTCCTTGTATCAGTGTCAGCAATGTGTCGCTCAGTGAAGTGATGGGAGTGACGGAATTCATAATTTCATGTGTCAGTACACGGGTCAGGCGTATCCAAGAGTCGATTTCCTTTTCGTCCAGTTCGTTATTGATATCATTCAGGGCAAGGATGCGGAAATGCTCTTGACGGATGGTTATGTCGGAGACGCGGATGGAGAGATTGACTGTGCCGCGTTCGTTGGACAGACGGGTTTGCAACTTATCTCCGGGGCGGCAATGGGTGAAAAGTTCCATAAGGTTTACATCAATACGGCTAAGTTGGCTGACATGGGTGAAGACTTCCAGCCCTAACAGGCGGAGGGCTTCATTATTTTTTTGGTAAACAGCACCTGTATCGTTCAGTACTAGGATACCGGTATTGATGCAGTCGAGAATGAGTTCGTAATACTTTTCCTGTTGTGCCGTTTCACTTTTTACATTATATAATATAGAAGCAACGCGGTTCAGGGCCTGGTTTACAATACGGTTGTCCGGAATATCTTCGTGTTCGGAGAAATGGATGGATGCATCGTTGTTTTCAATGGCATCGAGCAGAAACAGGACTTTCTGCGTATGCCGACGATACAGTTTCCATTGCCAGCACAGACTCGTCAACAGCAGCAAGGAAGAGATGACGATCCATAGAAGGTCTTTATAAATAATGGATACCGTAACAGCTCCCGCCAGCAGGAGAGAGATGACGATACGGAAAAGGTAGCGGTCGGTGATGTATCGGTAGTAATGTTTCATAATCCGAACTTTTTCATTTTGTTATAGAGAGTCTGCCGGGTGATGCCGAGTTGTGCGGCAACAGCGGATAGATTGCCGTTACAGGTATCCAGAGCTTTCTGTATCATTTTCCGTTCCATTTCTTCAAGGGTGGCTGCTTCTGTACCGGCATTGCTTCCGGTGCGTGAGGTTTCGGGACGCTTAGGCAACTGAAACAGTTCCGCCGGCAGTTCGTTACCGTCGCAGATAATGACTGCTTTCTCTATGGCATGCTCCAGTTCGCGGATATTTCCGTACCAGGTGTGTGTGTGCAATTTGGTACAGGCAGCATCGGAAAGCCGTAATAATGCTTTGTCATATTGCTTGCAGAAGCGCGTTATAAAGCGTTCGGCAAGAGGAAGAATGTCTTCCGGCCGTTCGCGCAAAGGCGGAATTTCAAGATGGATAGTATTGATGCGGTAAAGCAAGTCTTCACGGAATTCATTGCGTTGTACCATCTCGTTCAGGTTGCGGTTGGTGGCACAAATCAGACGGATGTCGACAGCAATAGGCTGGTTGCTGCCTACACGGACAATATTGCGGCGTTGCAATACGGTCAGTAGTTTGGCTTGCAGGTGATAGGGTAAATTGCCGATTTCATCGAGAAACAGTGTGCTATGGTCTGCAGTTTCGAACTTACCGGGACGGTCAGCGTATGCATCTGTGAAAGAGCCTTTTGTATGCCCGAAAAGCTCGCTTTCAAAGAGGCTTTCGGTGATGGCTCCCATGTCTACAGCAACCATTTCCTTCGTACGGCGGGAAGAAAGTGCATGAATTTCACGTGCCAGCATCTCTTTTCCCGTACCGTTTTCTCCGGTGATAAGGATATTTGCATTGGTTATGGCGACTTTCTCCACCAGTGAGCGCAGTTGCTGCATGATGGGACTTTCTCCCCAATACATGGCAGGGGTTACGGGCGAGGCATTTTTTCCGTTATTCTTATTATAAATGGCTTGGGCTGCATTCAGTAAGGTTTCCACCAGCTTTTGATTATCCCATGGCTTGACAATAAAGTCTGTAGCCCCTTCTTTAATGCCACGCACGGCAAGATCAATATCTCCATAAGCAGTGAAAAGAACCACAGGCAAGGAGGGACGAAGGCGTTTGATCTCCTGCAACCAGAATAATCCTTCGTTTCCGGTATTGATGCCTGATGTAAAGTTCATGTCAAGTAACACCACCGATGGAGTTTCTTCACGCAACACAGAGGTAAGTGTGACAGGTGAAGTGAGCGTGATGATCTTTTCGAAATGGGGTTTCAACAGCAGTTGCACGGCGGTGAGCACACCGCGGTTATCATCGACAATGAGGATATTTCCAGGCTTTTTCATACGAGAGTTTCTTTTGAGGGAGTAAAGATAATGCAAATTGAAGGTATAACTTTCATGCTTGCATGAAAAAGTTATGCTGAGATGCAGCTTATCTTCTGTAAAGATAAGGAAGTTCAGCGAAAAAAATGAAAGATACTTGTCATATTTTCTACATACCGGTGTAATACGAATAACTGACCTTTGCCTGCAACTAAAAATACAGACACTATGAGATTACGTACTTTTTATTCTACCATTGTGTTATGGCTGAACCGTATTTATAATGTGTATCGTGCCCGGCATGGACAACCTTATTATTCTTTGTCACAAGCGATTAAACAAAAAGTAAAATCCGCTGTTTCTTATATTTCCGATTTTGAGAAGGAACTGGTGAAGTTTGCCCGTACACGTAAATGCGACGGTATCATTTGCAGGCACATTCATCATCCGGCAAATACTTATTATGATGATATACATTATCTTAACTCCGGTGACTGGGTGGAAACTCTTTCAGCACTCGTAGAGGATGAGGGCGAAAATTGGGAAGTGTTACGGTACGAGGATATGCTGATGAAAGAAAAGCCTGAAGAGCGCCTCTGTAGTTAAAATCGTGAGTTGTAAATTACTAAATTATAAATATAAAGATGAAAGTTCTTTTTATTGTTCAAGGAGAAGGCCGCGGTCATCTGACGCAAGCCATCACGCTGGAAGAAATACTACGGCGCAACGGGCACGAGGTAGTAGAAGTATTGGTGGGGAAGAGCAATACCCGTCGCCTGCCGGGTTTCTTCAACCGCAGCATACAGGCACCTGTGAAACGCTTTCTCAGTCCGAACTTTCTGCCTACACCTGCCAATAAGCGGGTCAGCATGTCTCGTAGTATCGCATATAATCTGATGCAGGTTCCTGCTTATCTGCGTAGCATTTGTTATATTCACCGGCGTATCCATGAAACTGATGCGGACCTCGTAATCAACTTTTATGAGTTACTGACGGGCTTGACTTATCTTTTTTTCCGCCCCTCTGTACCGCAGATCAGCGTCGGTCATCAATATCTTTTCCTGCATCATGACTTTGAGTTTCCCCAAAAGAATCCTATGAGCCTGCTGATGCTCCGTTTTTTTACACGACTCACGTGTATCGGAGCCAAAGAGAAGCTGGCTCTCTCATTCCGTCCGATGGAAACGGACGAAGAAGCGCATATACGCGTGGTACCGCCTTTACTGCGGCGCGAAGTGCTTTGTTGTGAAGCTGCTTCCGGAGAGTATGTACACGGTTATATGGTTAATGCCGGATTTGGAGAAAGTATCTCCCAGTGGCATGAGCAGCACCCTGAAGTGCCTTTGCACTTCTTCTGGGACAAACCGGATGAGCCGGAAGTGTGCCGGATGGATGAAACATTGTCATTTCATCAGTTGGATGACGAAAAATTCCTTCGCTATATGTCGGGTTGCCGGGCGTATGCCACTACGGCAGGCTTTGAATCCGTTTGTGAGGCTATGTATCTGGGTAAGCCTTTGTTGATGGTGCCAGCGCACATCGAACAGGATTGTAACGCTTATGATGCGGCACGAGGCGGAGCAGGTATTATTTCCGATAATTTTGAGGTAGACCGTTTGTTGGAGTTCGCCCGGAGTGAGTATCAACCCGAAGAGAATTTCCGTAGCTGGGTGCGTAGTTGTGAGTGGCGGTTGCTGAACTGTATAGAAACAGCGGAAGGAATAGGCTTTATAAATGATTATAAATTGATATATGAATAAGAAAATAGCCTCTGCTCCACATATAGATCGTGATTTAAGCTGGATGTATTTCAACCGTCGCATCTTGCAGGAAGCGATGAAAACGGACGTTCCTTTACTTGAGCGACTTTCCTTTCTTGGAATTTATTCGAATAATCTGGATGAATTTTTCCGTGTACGTATGGCAACCCTCAGTCGCATAGCCGAGTGTGAGGATAGAAGTTTGCGCTCGGAAAGCGAACATGCCAAGCAGCTTATCAAGCAAATCAACAAACTGAATAACAGGTATGCCCAAGAGTATGAACGGGCTATCCACGAAGTGACCGACCGCTTGCGTGAAGAGAACATCTTTCTTTTAAAGGAAACTGAGCTGGACGAAGAACAACAAATTTTTGTCAGTGACTTCTTCCGCCGCCAGCTCAGCGGTTTTGTCAGTCCCGTTTGGCTTTCTGCCGTGAAACAACTGACGGAAGCAACGGATGAGAATATCTATCTTGCCATAAAAATGCAAGTTTCCGAAGCCCGAAAGGTATCCGCTGCACGGAAATTACCGTCTCGTACCGATTATGCTCTGATAGAGCTTCCGGTTCCTGTTTGCGGACGTTTTATTCGTCTGCCCGATCGTGAAGAACGCAGTTATCTGATGTATCTGGATGATGTGATCCGTTTTTGCCTGCCGATGATTTTCTCCGGTATGGAATACGATTGCTTCGAGGCGTATGCTTTCAAGTTTACAAAAGATGCTGAAATGGAGATAGATAATGACCTGCGCAATGGCACGCTTCAGAAGATTTCGAAGGCGGTAAAGAGCCGTAAGAAAGGAGATGCCCTGCGGGTTATCTACGATGCGGAGATGCCAAAGGATTTACTAAAGAGGGTGATGAATCGCCTGAATCTGGATAAGTTGGATACTGTGCTTGGCGGAGGGCGATATCATAATCATAAAGACCTGATGGCTTTTCCCGATTGCGGGCGTTGCGATTTGAAATATCCGCGCTGGCTTCCTATATTGAAGCCGGAACTGAAAGAGAATGTGAGTTTGCTGCGTCTTATTCAGAAGCAGGACAGATATATCCATGTACCTTTCCATAGTTTTGATTACTATATCCGTGTGCTTCAGGAGGCGGCTCTTAGTAAGGATGTCAAGAGTATAAAGACGACTCTTTACCGTCTGGCAAAAGACTCTAAAGTGGTGAAAGCGCTGATTTGTGCTGCACGGAACGGTAAGAAGGTGACTGTAGTAATCGAACTCCTGGCACGTTTTGATGAAGCATCCAATATCGATTGGTCCAAAAAAATGCAGGATGCAGGCATTCATGTGATTTTTGGGGTGGAAGGGCTGAAAGTCCATTCCAAAATAACCCATATCGGAATGAAGACGGGAAGCGATATTGCTTGTATCAGTACAGGGAACTTCCATGAGGGAAATGCACGCATGTATACGGATTATATGCTGATGACGGCATCCCGTTCCGTAGTACGTGATGTAAATTCTGTGTTCACTTTTATAGAGAAGCCTTATTCGCCCGTTCATTTCAAAGAACTACTGGTATCTCCCAATGAAATGAAACTACGCTTTATCCGCCTGATTAATGATGAAATAATGAACCGGCAATCAGGGCGTCCGGCGTATATCCGCGTGAAAGTGAACCATATAACGGATTCTGCTATTGTCAAGAAGCTATATGAAGCTTCGGCTGTCGGAGTACCTGTAGATATGTTAGTGCGTGGAAATTGTTCGCTGGTAACGGGGATTCCCGGAATAAGTGATACTATCCATATCAGTGGTATTATTGACCGGTATCTGGAACATTCACGCATCTTCATCTTTGCTGCCGGTGGTGAGAATAAGACATTTATTGGTTCGGCGGACTGGATGCCCCGCAATCTCGATAATCGTATAGAAGTGATAGCTCCTGTCTACGATGCCCGGATCAAAGAAGACTTGTGGAAGGTAATAGATTTCGGCTTACATGATACTTGCCAGGGAAGTGTTGTAGATGGGACAGGGGAGAATCGTCCCTGGATGGGAGAAGATGGAAGCGGTGCGTCGTTCCGTTCACAAGAAGAATTATATAAATATTATCTTGCAGTAAATGAATTATAGTTTATCTGCATAATTTTAATAAATAGATATGCCAACTACTCATACTTGCTATGCCGCCATTGATATCGGCTCTAATGCCGTGCGGCTTTTAATTAAGAAAGTAAAAGAAGACGAGACTGTATTGAACAAGCGTCTCTCAAAAGTTTTGTTGCTTCGTGTGCCATTACGGCTTGGTTTCGATGTGTTTTCTTTAGGCGAAGTGTCCGAAACGAAGGCTGTAAAGCTACGCCGGTTAATGAAAGCTTTCCGCCAACTGATGAAGATTTATGATGTGACGGATTACCGTGCTTGCGCCACTTCGGCCATGCGGGATGCCCGTAATGGGAAATCCATTATCAAGAAGATATTGAAAGATACCGGTATCTCTATTGAAGTCATTGACGGTCAGGAAGAAGCTAGAATGATCTACAACAACCATATCGAGTGTATGGCCGACCGTACAGGTAATTATATTTATGTAGATGTCGGTGGTGGCAGTACTGAGATCAATCTGCTAGTTGACGGAGAACTGCAACATTCCCTATCTTACAACATTGGTACGGTACGTATGCTTAGTGGCGCGGTCCGCGAGGAGGTGTGGGGACAAATGCATGATGATCTGGAGCGATTGACTGAAGGTTTGGGAGAGGTGAATATCATCGGTTCCGGTGGCAATATCAATAAGCTCTATCGATTGGCGGAGAAGAAAGATAAGAAGAAGCTGCGTTTACCCGTCACTTCGCTGCAAACTCTGTATGATAAACTGGTGCCTTTGACACCTGAACAGCGTATGGATACATTTAGTTTGAAAGCTGACCGTGCAGATGTTATAGTTCCTGCTGCCGAAATCTTTCTGACTATTGCCAAGGTGGTACATTCCGAATATATACATGTTCCGGTGATTGGATTGGCGGATGGTATTATAGATAGTTTGTATGAAAATAAAGAAGGGGAAAATTAACTTCCCCCTCTCTTTTCTTTTGCTTTTGCTGCCGCCTGGGTAGCAGTGGTTTCAGTTTCTTCGGTTTGTTCTTCGGTGTTCTTTTCCGCTTCCTTTTGTTCCATTTCCCGTCTCAGTCTTTTCAACCTCCATTTATTCCAGAACATAAGCTCTTTCCATCGGTTGAAGTCCTTCTTGAAAATGATACCGATGCCTTGCGTTGTCAGATTGGTCCTTGTGTAATAGCGGTCGTTCGTCTCATTATACGCTTTCAGTCGGATATCTCCGCTACGGTTCACAAGCCATTCTGCTTCAAAGTCACCTACAAAGTTTGTATTTGCCATCGGATTGTCGCGGTATCCGAAGTTACCATTGATAAGCAGACGATTGTTCAGTAATTGCCCCGATAGCATTCCTTCGAATTCCATATCCGTCCAGCCTTTTTCTCCAGTGCTGAGGTTGGTACCTATATTCCAGTTGTTACTATTAATAATGTTGGAAAGTGCATTATTTAGTTGTCCCGAAAGGGTGGATGAAAGCACAGAAGTCATCATATTCGAGTTTTGTGTGGCATCTACATTCTCGGGTGTATAGAATTTGCCGATACCTAACAGATAGAGAATCTGCATATTCATTTGTTCGTCCGTTGAAATGTAGTTACGGATAAGGGCTTGCACTTCATCCCGTTCATTAGGCACTTCCAGACTTAATTTGATGTCAGGAGAAGTTAGTTGTCCCGTCAGGTTCATGATACAGTTTACACGGATACTCGTTGGAATTCCGTAGTTGCTTACATTCGGTACCAAGTCATTCAAGGATGCGGAATTCACCATATAACTTGCTTGGATATCCATGGTGGCATCCAACGGAGGACCGTTGAAACTGATAGTACTTCCATCTTTGATGGTAAAGTCCTTGCGTATTACCTCTTGCAGGCTGAATTTATAAACTCCCTGACTGATACGATAATTACCGAACATCTTCACATCGTCAGCCTTGTTATAAAATTCCGTGCGGATATTTCCGGATCCTCGTCCACTGATGTAATCACCGGCGATGGGATCCATCACTATCTTCATGCTTGCATCCGGTGTCGCTTCTACAAGCAGGTTCAGGCGGATATCCGTGTCACTTTCTTCCTCCTGCTGTATCTCCTGTTGCGCCAGTTCATAGTCGGAAATCAGATTGATAGAATCCAGCACAGCCCGGCGCGGTGTCTTGTCCACGAATTTGATGAATTGGTTGCTGGCGGCTGAAGATACATTATCCTTTATATATACGAAGTTGGTATTCCGGTTGGTCGTCATGGCTACATCAATATTGACTCCATCCCTTGCGTTACCTGCTATCAGGGCATTCCCCGTTCCGTATACCGTTCCATAAAAAGGAAAATCCAGTGACTCCTTCGTATTCATTACCAGCATGTTGTTCACTCCAAACTGGAAATGGTATTCCAGGTTCTTGAAGTGCTCATAATGCAGATAACCGTCTACATGTCCTTGATTGCCTTGTGTATCGAATATCCGGTTATCTTGGAAAGTCAGCCCATTCGGTTCTATACGAATACTGTCTTTTATAAAGAAAGTGGTATTCAGTACGTCTACCTTCATGGAAGCATTGCCAAGTACGCGCCCTTCCATGGTGAGCCCTTTGAATTTGCCATAGAAATGTACGTGACCGCTGGCACGTCCGTTAAATTCAGGTGTGATACTGCTCATGTAGTGTTCTATGAACTTTAGATTGGTGTTGTCAGCTTCAATCTGTAAGTCAAGCGCACTTTTAGGTTTTATGGGATATATGTAGCCATATACATGACTTTTGGCTGTATCTTTTTCATGGATATGGGCATCGAGATAGATGCCTTCTACTTCATGATGCCATTCTCCGTGAATGTTGGCATCGCCCAATAAACCGTCATTTAGTCCAAGGCCCCGGATGAAAAGGTCAGTATACATAACAGGCTTCTCCAATACTCCGCTGGCATAGGCAGGACCAGTAGCTTCTCCTTTAAAATTCACTCCAAGGTCGGCAATATCAAATACGTAGCCTATATTGATATCTTTTAAATCCAGGCGTACCGTATCCTGAGGTTGTTTTGAGATAGTTCCGTTGATGCGCAGGTATCGGTCTTTATGGCTGAAATAAAAATCGTCTATATATATCTTTCCGGAGTCGATTACCACTTTTGACGGATGTATTTCCCATAAAGTGTCATTCAGGATAATATCCGTTTTTTGAACATCGACGACAGTTTTCAAAGCCGGAATACTCTTGTTTGAGCGGGAACGCTTTTTGCTCTGATCCTCAGCTTGTGTGCGGATGAAATGTGTAGCAGCAGCTAATTTGCCACTATATGTGACAGCGCTACTGTTTCCCCAATTCAAAGAGGTCTGAATAAGGTCATCTTTGGCTTGTGCATCTAACGATACGTTGATGGAACCTTCCGGTTTGCGATTGCTGAATCGTACACGTGCATGAAATTTATCACCGGGATTCTCACACAAGATCATACCCGATTCAAGGAACTTGTCTCCATAGCGCAGACGCGGGAAATATCCTTCTACTCGCAGGCGCTGTGCTTTGTCATTAAAGTATCCTTTTAGGGTAGAATGTGTATAGACCTTAACCGGAATATTAAAAATGGTGGAGAATAAATCCGTATTAAAGATATTTATGTCGAAATGGAAGTTATTCTCACTTTCTATAGGGGTTTTGTCCGGCAATATTAGAGCAGGAATATATCTTCGCATGATGTTCAGTACACTGGCGGGCAGTGTACGATAGGAATAATCTCCTTCAATACTTGCATTCAGGAAATTAGAGGCTATTTTTAATTGTTTATGCGATTCGTCTTCCCGGGTGGCGGTTATTTTTAAGTTGTCCAGAAAATAGTTTCTATCGGGTGCTGTGAATTGCAGGCTGTCAATATTGATCTCTCCATTCATTTCATCGATGGAACCACCGGTGAAATCAGCCGTTAACTGAATAGAAACTGCCGTATCTTCATATTTAGGTGTCAGGTGAAGCTCGTGGGGGCGTACATTACGGATATCGGCATGGAAATTAAAAGTCGGTACACGGCTGGCTGTATTAATGCTACCATTTAGCAGAACAGAACCGTTTTCGTCATCCAATGCTACCTTTCCGTTGAAACCGCCTTGTTTATATTCTCCGTCGAGTGTGATGTTCTCATAGTTATAATCACTATAGTCGATGGAAGCGATTAATCCCTTCATTATTATGGAAGGATATTGCTTTTCGTAGTGGCTGCCTTCGACTTTGAGATTGAATGTGACCTTTCCTAACTGGTCGTTTGCCAGCATATTGCCTAATTCAAACTCTTCTGTCTTTACTGCACCCGAATAAGAAAAATAACCTTTTTCTTTATTTGAACTTAATTTTAAGTCGGTCTTGATAGAACCTATATCGGTACGCACCAGACCATAAGTTACAATATCTGTGAAATATCCCGAGACTTCCCCATTAAACGAGATGGTGCCTAAGCGTTGCAGTACCGGAGGAACACCTTCGTAGTTCTTACTTAAATTGCGAACGAAAAATGCAATGCCTTCCGGATCAGCATATAAACTGGAAAGGTTGCCGAATACGAATGCATCCTGAGGATGCGACAGGTCTTGCAAAGAAACATCTCCCCTTAAATGAAAATGTTGGTTTCCTGTAATCGACAAATGAGGACAATTCAACTGATTGATAGTACCGTTAGCTTCCAAAGCCACTTGCAAATTTTCCTTGAAAGGGGAAAAGGCCGGAACAAAGGGGGCGAGGTCACAAAGAGTAATGTCCGAAGGCAATATCCGCAAGGAAAAGCGTACATCATTGGTAAAGTTTCTAAAAGCTCCCAAACTGTCATACTCCATACGGATGGTATCCATTGCAAGCGAAGTATTCGGCAAATCAATCGCGAAGTTCTCAATGCTCATCTTCTGATTGTTTGCTACAATCTTGAGACTTAGTTTTTTTAACTCAAAACCGGAATTTTCTTCTTCAATGCTCAGGCGCTTCACTGCTGCATTGACAGAGTCATTTTGGAGCGCTTTCAACGAGATATTGGCGATGATGTTTCGTAGCTGTATATGCTGTGCATTGAATTTTCCGGGCGTCTCTTCTGCCGACAATACGTTATAAGACATCTTACCGCGTCGTATCAGTAACGAGTTGATACGTATGTCCAGATTACTTTCCTTTTTGATGGTATCTTTAGAGGCAAATGCATCGAGTACGAACTGGAAGTTAGGTATGTCTTCCGGTGTCTTTTTTTCCAGGTTGATGTTGAAGCCGAATAACTGTACGTTACTGATCGATACTTTGCCCTTGAACAAGGGAAGTATATCGAATTTTGCAGAAAGGCGGGATACTTTTAGCATTTCCTTGCCTGACTGGTCGTTTAACAATAAATCGTCAATAATAATGCGGTTCAGTAGTCCCATATTGATCCGCCCGATGGTTAGTTGTGTACCCAGTACATTAGCCAGTTCGTTCGCAACGAGCACAGATATTTGTCGCTGAACGTAAGGAATGTTCAACAACAATATAGTCCCGATATACAAACTAAGTATAATACCGAGCACCCAGCGAACTGTCTTCTTTAACTTTCTGATAGGCGGTTTGTTTGAATTAGCCAACAAAAATATGAAATAATACGTTATCAATCCTACTTTTATCACTACTTTTGCAGCGTTTAAACGTAAATAACGATATGAGTACAATAATTTTAGGAATAGAAAGCTCTTGTGACGACACCTCTGCTGCCGTCATCAAAGATGGGTATCTGCTATCGAATGTCGTTTCCAGTCAGGCGGTGCACGAGGCCTATGGCGGTGTGGTTCCCGAATTAGCTTCACGTGCACATCAGCAAAACATCGTTCCAGTGGTTCATGAAGCATTAAAACGTGCCGGAGTAACTAAAGAAGAATTGAGTGCGGTGGCGTTTACAAGAGGACCGGGATTGATGGGTTCTTTGTTGGTAGGCGTGTCGTTTGCCAAAGGCTTTGCCCGTTCCTTAGGTGTCCCAATGATTGATGTTAATCACTTGACTGGTCATGTGTTAGCTCATTTTATTAAAGCAGAAGGTGAGGATGCTATTCAGCCTGAATTTCCTTTCCTTTGCTTGCTTGTATCAGGGGGAAATTCACAGATTATCCTGGTGAAGGCATACAATGACATGGAGATTTTGGGTCAGACAATTGATGATGCTGCAGGGGAAGCTATTGATAAGTGTTCGAAAGTGATGGGGCTTGGGTATCCCGGTGGTCCGATTATCGATAAACTGGCTCGCCAGGGCAATCCGAAGGCTTTTACTTTCAGTAAACCTCATATTCCCGGATTAGATTATAGTTTCAGTGGTTTGAAAACCTCATTTTTGTATTCTTTACGTGATTGGATGAAGGAAGATCCTGATTTCATCGAACATCATAAGGTTGATCTGGCTGCTTCACTCGAAGCTACTGTTGTAGATATTCTGATGGACAAACTTCGTAAGGCTGCAAAGGAATATAAGATTAAGCAAGTAGCCGTGGCTGGTGGGGTTTCTGCTAATAACGGCCTGCGTAATGCTTTCCGTGAACATGCTGAAAAGTATGGATGGAAGATATTTATCCCTAAATTCAGCTATACAACAGATAATGCTGCCATGATTGCCATTACCGGTTATTTTAAATATCAGGATAAGGATTTCTGTTCGATAGATGCGCCGGCTTATTCGCGTGTCACATTGAAGTGAAAGGAGTTTTAGAACATTTCTTTGTCCGCACCGCACTCGGTTCGTGTCTGGGCCGTACCTGCTCCGTATCTGCTCCAAAGCTATAGATACGGAGCAAATACGGTCCGGATACGGGCCTGGTAATATCAGCAGGAAAAATAGAACAAAAATATAAATTATATATAATAAGGTATATGAAACTGGAAGAAGAGGTCGGGGAATTACTAAAATCGAAGAATTTATCCCTTTCCACCGCAGAAAGTTGTACAGGAGGAGGTGTTGCTGCTTTAGTGACTTCTGTTCCGGGAAGTTCGGAATACTTCAATGGGGGAATTGTGGCTTATTCCAATGAGGTAAAGATATCTCTGCTTCATGTTTCTGCTGAAACATTGGAAAGGCATGGAGCCGTCAGTCAGGAAACAGTGATTGAAATGGTGAAAGGTGCGATGAAAGCATTGAAAACGGATTGTGCTGTTGCCACATCCGGGATCGCCGGCCCGGGAGGAGGTACATCTGAAAAACCTGTCGGAACAGTGTGGATTGCGGCTGCCTATAAAAATGAAATTGTAACTTTCAAACAAAAGGGGGATGACGGAAGAGCCAGGAATGTGCAAAATGCTATCCAGAATGCTTTAAAGATGCTCCATATATGCTTAAAATGAAGAAAAAATGCTATCAGACAGTGAATTATTTTATGAAAAACTTGTTTGGTATCGATAAAAGTACTTACTTTGCGCTCTGTTTGAAATAAGTATAGATAAAAACTATAAAAATAAGATAGAAATGTCGAAGATTTGTCAAATTACCGGAAAGAAAGCCATGATTGGCAACAATGTTTCACACTCAAAGAGAAGAACTAAGAGAACCTTTGATTTGAACTTGTTTAACAAGAAGTTCTACTATGTAGAGCAAGATTGCTGGATCAGCCTTAGCATTTGTGCTAACGGTCTGCGTATTATTAATAAGAAAGGACTGGACGCTGCTTTGAACGATGCAGTAGCAAAAGGTTATTGTGATTGGAAAAGCATTAAAGTAATTGGCTAAAAGTAGAGGAGAATACTGATTATGGCAAAGAAAGCAAAAGGTAACAGAGTACAGGTGATTCTGGAATGCACAGAACACAAGGATAGCGGTATGCCGGGAACTTCTCGTTATATTACAACGAAGAACAGAAAGAACACTACCGAGAGATTGGAGTTGAAGAAATACAACCCGATTCTGAAGAGAGTAACAGTACACAAGGAAATTAAATAATAATAGTATAACCCATGGCAAAGAAAACAGTAGCAAGTTTGCACGAAGGTTCTAAAGAAGGTCGTGCTTATACCAAGGTTATCAAAATGGTGAAATCTCCGAAAACTGGAGCTTACGTTTTTGATGAACAAATGGTTGCAAACGAAAAAGTACAAGACTTTTTCAAAAAATAATCAGAATAGCATAAAACGCTATAAACACAAAATCCCCTCATTGGCAAACAGTGAGGGGATTTTTTATTGCTTCTTTTTTTTACTTTTCCAATCCTTTGTTATATCTTTGTAGCATAATGTATTATACAAATAACTGTTGATATGGGATTTTTTAGTTTTTTTTCAAAGGAAAAGAAGGAAACTTTAGATAAAGGATTATCTAAAACCAA